>Ga0194043_1000011_pt1 | contig 79093 bp, 80 predicted proteins | sample JunL4415m_MetaG_FD_161274 | JGI IMG/M metagenome (GOLD analysis project Ga0194043, IMG submission 161274) | Anoxic zone freshwater microbial communities from boreal shield lake in IISD Experimental Lakes Area, Ontario, Canada - Jun2016-L442-15m | ecosystem: Environmental > Aquatic > Freshwater >...
TGGAGCCAAACATGGAGCCAAACATGGAGCCAAACCAACCTTTAGAAAAGGTTGGGCCAAAGTAGTCTAAGGGTAGCGTATATGGGAGCCAATAGGAGAGCCAATAGGGGAGCCAATGGGGGAGCGTATAGGGGAGCCAATGGGGGTTGTTTTGGCTCCACCTTTCCCAAAGGTGGATAAGGGAGCCAATAGGGTTGTTTTTGGCTCCACCTTTCCCAAAGGTGGATATGGGGGGTACATTTCAATTTTTTTAGGGTTAGGGGTCCCATAGGGGTTGGTTTGGGCCAAACCTGAGTGCATTTCAATTTTTTTAGGGTTAGAGGTCCCATAGGGTTGATTTAGCTGCACCTTTCCCAAAGGTGGATAGGTAAAGCATTTCAATTTTTATAGTTATGAGTAAGGTTGTTTTCCTAGGGGATAGATTTCAATTTTTTTAGGTAGTTGTTCTATCCCCTAGGGGGGTATAAGCATTTCAATTTTTTTCCACCTTTAGGAAAGGTGGAGCCAAATGGGGTAGATTTCAATTTTTTTTAGGGTGCCTATGGGGTGCCTATGGGGTGCCTATAGGGGTGCCTATAGGGGTGCCTATAAGGGGATCATATGGCCCCCCATAGGGGGTGGGTTTGACTCCACCTTTTCTAAAGGTGGAAGGGGTAGGGTTTGGCTCCACCTTTTCTAAAGGTGGATTTCCCAAAGGTGGAATTTTTTAGTCTCCACGGAAAAGCATACATTGAAAAAAAAATTGAAATACTTTTGTGGGTATTGGTGAAGAGTACAACTGTTAACGCAAACGAGTATCAATTCATCATCTACTATACACCAAGCAACAATGTCGTCCACTGTCGTGTCAACCTTTGATTCGTCCATGTACGTTACGGAGCTTCTGGCCCGTTCCCTTGAGAACAGCGCCCTGGACGTGACTCACCGCGCGGTGATCGCCCTCGCTGAAAAGTACGGTTTCTCTGTCGAGGAGGCGATCGCCGACCTGGGCCTTACCAAGCTATCTCTCACCAAGAAACAGATGGCAAAGAAGGGTTCCAAGGGCGAGAAGGCTCCCAAGGCCAAGGTCGCAAAGGCCGAGAAGCTGGGCTTTGTTCTTCCCTTCTGCGGTGCGATCAGCGAGGCTCACTGCCCAGGTCTGCAGTTCAACGGCGGTCTGTTCACCCAATGCAAGCACGAGCGCGGCAGCTGCGAGAGCGGTTTCTGCAAGAAGTGCAGCGAACAGGCGGACAAGAATGCTAGCGGCGCGCCCGACTGCGGTACCGTTGGCCAGCGTCTAGCTGCCGAGCTGATGGCTTTCCGTGATCCCAAGGGCCGCGCTCCTATCTCGTACGCCAAGTACATGGAGAAGAAGAGCATCACCGAGGAACAGGTCACTGAGGCAGCGGCTGCCCTAGGCTGGGAGGTCCCCTCGGAGCACTTCACTGTGCCCGAGAAGAAGACCAAGGCTGCCAAGGCCCCCAAGTCCGAGGGTGAGGCCCCCAAGAAGCGCGGACGCCCGAAGAAGGACGCCAAGGTTGTAGAGGCTAGTAGTGTAGATGATCTGTTTGCGACGCTGGCGGCTGAGGCTGCCAGCCCCAAGTCCACTGCGGTGGCAAGTGAAAGTGTTAGCGAGAATGTTAGTGAATCCAGCGACGATGAGAGCTCTGGTTCTAGCGAGAAGAAGGCCACCAAGGCCAAGAAGCCCAAGATGAGCGATGCCGAGAAGGCGGCCGCCAAGGAAGCCAAGGAAGCTGCCAAGGCTGCCAAGGAAGCCAAGGAGGCCGAGGAGAAGGCCGCTGCCAAGGCTCTCAAGGAGGCCGAGAAGACCGCCGCTAAGGAGGCCAAGGCTGCCAAAGAGGCTGAGGAGAAGGCTGCCAAGGCCGCCGAGAAGCTCGCTGCCAAGGAGGCCAAGGAAGCCAAGGAGGCTGAGGAAAAGGCTGCCAAGGCCGCTGCCAAGGCTCTCAAGGAGGCTTCCAAGCCCGCCAAGGTTGAGAAGTCCAAGGTTGCTTCCACGGCTGGTGCTGCTCCCGCTGCTGCCGAGCCCGCCAAGAAGAAGGTCTCGGTGATTGCATTCAGCTTTGAGAGCAAGAACTACCTGCGTTCCACCGAGGGTGTCGTCTACGATGCCGAGACCAAGGAGGACGTTGGCATGTGGAACGAGGCTACCAAGGAGGTGGACTTCTTCGCGGAGGACGGTGAGCTCAGCGAGGAGGAGGAGGATGAGGAGGACGATGAGTAGACGTATGGGCCTCAAAAACCACAAAAATGAAAAACCCCAAATATAAAAATCTTGTATGCATGTCTTAGTGTAGAATAGTTAGTAGCTTAGTTTGATCTTAACTTGTCTTGTAACCTAAATAAAGAAAGAGGGGGTAATCCCCTTTTTTCACTGCACGTTAAATCCACCTTTAAAAAGGTGGAGCGAATAGGGTTTGTTTGGCTTCACCTTTTTTAAAGGTGGATAAATGTGAATTGAGATACTTTTTCTTCCTTCGTTCTATTCCCAAGATAGAGGAAAGGATGGATCTAGAGGTTGCCTTAGGGTGGTGTGCAAAGTGTGGGCCAATCCTTTGCAAAATAGGGGTGTCAAATCATGGGCGATTTCCTCGTTTTGTCGGTGATTTCTGGGGTGCCTATTTTGGCACCATTTAGCGTGTTGAATCATCAGTCCAACCTTTGGACCCTCCACTCCCTGCTAATAGATCCGTTGAGCCAATAGATCCGTTGGGAGGGGTATAGGGTTACACGGTTATAGGGTTAGGATTGCAGGGTGCATGGTTGTAGGGTGCATTTGGCTCTACCTTTAAAAAAGGTAGATTGGAATACTTTTTCTTCCCTTGTTCTTGTCCCAAGATAAGAAAAAGGTTAGATTACAGGGTGCACAAACTAGCTAAACTGTTTATAAACTGGGTCATTCCTGGAGTTACGATTTGGAACAGCATTTGGCTCCATCTTTCCCAAAGGTGGAAAGATGCCTCTTGCTTCTCACGCAGCCATACTCCTGCATTCTCTTCTTGATTTTGTTGACGTGTCTTTGATCCCCATAGACGGAGACGTAGTTGACCCCATAGAGCCAGCCGATGAGACGACCTAACCCGAAGACCACGTCACTCCATTCATCCAGGAACTCGTCCCATGTCTTGACTTCAAGCAGCTCAACGACCTCATCCCAGATGTCTTTCAGTCTGGTCCCCAACTCCTGCTTCTCATTAGTGACGCACTTGCAAAGTTCAAAGTCCATTTCAAGACTAGTATCCGTTACTTATATGCTGGTGGTTGGTGTGCGGGAAAGCATTTCAATTTTCTTTGAGGTGGGTCTTGGTGCGAGGTAGCTACCAAGTTGAAGTTGAAGTTGAAGTTGAAGTTGAAGTTGAAGTTGAAGTTGAAGTTGAAGTTGAAGTTGAAGTTCGGGGGGTAAAACATAGGGGTTCAAATTGTCACTCATTTCTGCGTTTTGTCACTCATTTCTTGGATCCCCTATTTGCGGCATATTAGGGTATCCAACGGAACTATTGTAGGGTTGGACTGATAGATCCGTTGAGGGGGCGTTAGGGGCAGATATAGCCGTTAATATAGCCGTTAATAGGGTGTTCGTTTTGTCACTCATTTCTGCGTTTTGTCACTCATTTCTTGGGGGGCTATATTGGAGATGGAATACTATTTCTTCCCTTGGCTTAAATTGGAGAAGAGAGAAAGGGGAAGAGAGAAGGCGTGCAAACGGGAGATTGCCTGGTATAGCGTTCTACTTCGTAGAGTACAGCGCCAAATAACGCCTCGCAAAAAGCGTGCACAAAAGCGCGCACAAAAAGCGTGCACAAAAGCGTGCACAAAAAGCGTGCGCAAAAGGTCGCGCAAAAGCAATAAGAAAAAATAACCATGTACAAAGGATCACTCACTACAACACCCCAACCACCGTTAGAGCAAACCGCATCTGCAGAACAATAAGCACTGTAATCCCACAAACAAACGTAGTCATAACGAACGGCCAATATCCACCAAACATCACCTGCAGCGTGCGCCCGCAAACCCCAACAACGTTCAAAGCATTCAGCTCGCTATTAATCCCTTTGAAAGTATACAACTTAGGATCCACGAAATCATACGCGTGAGGATTCATGACTTCATCGTTAGAGAATTGGCGATCAATCTGCCAATCGTCATCAACTTGAATAGCATACCCAACATCCATTTCACAGCCTTTTCCCATCGTTAATCGTGTCGTTTCGTTTACTTTTGTGCTTATCAAATACAAAGGTAAACCAGTTTCAATTTTAAAACAAAAAAGTAAAAAAGGGTTTATTTAAGTTACGGTTAAAATTACAATTCTATCTATCTACTTTTTCTTGATTTTTGGCTCAATCCTCCTCCTCATCCTCATCCTCATCCTCAGAGCCAGAGGTAGAATGAACAGACCCGACCAATGCTCCCACCTCCAAATCCAAGACCTCCAGTCCCTGATCAACTCGCCACTGCTTCTCAATCGCATCCAAACGGTTCTTAATAGCCGCGCCCTGGCAGTTGCGAATGTCCGCCTGAGTCAAGCTCCTGAAAGCATCAGGCATGTAATCGCGGATATAGAACAGCTTTCCAACGTACCACGAAATCGCCTCTGGAATGGCTCCAGTCGTAACCCATGCGCAAGCCGAAAGGCCGAGTGCACCACTGAGCTTACCGTAGCGCTTCTGGGGCTTCAATGCAGTGGTGTCAAACGTCGCATGCAAGCGCACAAAGTACGCCTTGAAGAACGAAATCACATCGGCCTTCTGTTCGGCACTAAACACGCGTCCCAAGTACTTGTGGTTCTGCTCGTAAGACGTGTTGATGCATGCGCGCCCGCCTTGATCGCCGTGGCGAGTAGCCACCGCCAAAATAACGCCCGTAATGTCACCAAGAAGCTTCCTGGTCTTTCCAGTCCCAACAGTTCCAACGAACTTGGAAAAGTCATCGCGCAACTCGGGGTGGCCCTTGACCTCAACCACGAATTTCATCACAGGAGAGATGGTCATGCGGGAGTGAAACTTGTCGTTGTCACTCAATGGCTTTCCACTGTTCAAACGGTCAAAGATGTCGGCCATTTCATCTGTTGAACCAGCAGTGCTCTTGAAGATCTCAACCGTCGCTTGGTAGGTCTCAAACGCAGTCTGCAGCTTCTTTGGCAGCTCGCTAAACTTGCGCCCATCACCAATCGTTCCAGGTTCGCAAGCAAACCCATCAAGCAAATACTCTTGGAGAGCGGTCATGCGAGTCTGGCCGTCCTGAACATAGTAGAACTCCTCGTCGCCAGAAGGGTTGTGGCGAGTCATGATGAAGGCGTGGATCGGGTAGTCCTTCAAGACAGACTCAACGAGGCGTTGCTTCTTGTACAGTGCCCAAGAAGGAAATCGCTGTTCATCAGATATGCGATAGGTACTGCTAGAGTCAACGGGCACATCTCCAGTTCCGCGGGGAGTAAAGGCCTCGGGCGAGATCAACTCAATGAGGGTCATCTGGTTCACTTGTCTACGGCGCGACATCTTCTAATAACAAATCAAATCAAATCAAAAGCTTAGAACTTCGTGTATCTCAATAGAGAGTGCTGCCTACAGGCTATGAAAAAAGTATTTCAATTTTTTTTGTATAGCCATATCATCATTGATAACTAACGTTTTTAACTTTGCATCAACGGAAAAAAAGGATTTCTCCTTTTTTGTTTTTTGTTTTTTATAATTTTGTATGTGTAACGGTTAGAGTTTTTTTAAAAATTGAAATACTTTTCATTGGACGGGGATAGCAACCGCCATAGGAATCACAACAGCTTTCGCAACTGGTAACTTACCCATAACCTCCTCCTGCAGCTCGCGCTTCAAGTCCTGCACCAAAGACACATACCCGTCCAAGGCGATCGTCTCTCTCCAAACGTCTTTCTTAAAACCATCTTCTTCTTTTTCGGGAGGAACCTTCATGCTGCCAAACCCATCCATGATGAAGCGAAAGACGTAGACCTGTTTCTTTTGACCAATGCGATAGCAGCGAGCGATTGCCTGGTCCTCAATGGCGGGGTTCCAGTGCGGGCTAACAAAGTAGATTTCGCTGTAATTAGCCTGCAAATTGAGGCCCTCGCACCCCGTTTGGATCTGCATGATCAGCGCATCACAAGGTTCCTCCAAAGCCTTCATGCGAGACACCCCAGTGTTGCGTCCATCAAACGTAACCACCTTCGTAACACCCCCAGCCCGAAGCCGTCTAGCGATCTCATCAATCTCCTCGCGAAAATGGCAGAATACAAGCTTTCCATTACCGTTGTCCTTTCTCTCCAGAAGAACGCGCGTGACCTCGTCCAGCTTGGAACTATAGTCGCCAGCGTTAGCGTACTGATCAAGCGCCTCAATGTACCCTTGGTTAATGAGCGTGTCAATTGGTCCCTTCATCAAGCGCGGTAAAATGCAGCTTTGGCGAGCACGGAGAATAAGCTGTAAAACGCCGATCTTCTTGAGCTCCACAGCCAAGGCGCTATCTTCTTCCTTCAATGGAACTACACCACTGAATTTAAGGGCAGAGTGAATCTCTTGCGAGAGCTTGCATTCGTTCCCCGTCTGCCACTTCACGCAGACCTCGTCCACGATCGGCTCGGGTAGCCCAATGCCAGCTTGCTTCTTTGTTCTCTTCAACACAAAGTGTTTCACGATTAGCTGAAGGTTCTCGTCCTCTGTGTAAAACGATGGAGGTAAACCAGCTGCGTTGCACAAACTGTAAAAGTCTTGTTTCCTGTTTTGCACAGGCGTGCCAGAAACGAGCCAACGGATGGGAGCCTTAATGGCTTTGCAGCCGATAAATCGCGTGGTATTGCGGTTGCGCAAATGGTGGGCCTCGTCAAAGATGACGCGAGACCACGAGATCAAGTGCAATGGCGAAAGCTTCGGCGCCTTCTTAGAAATAGCAACGGAGTGGTACGTGGCCAGAACGATGGGCGCTTTCAACAGCTCTTCATCTTTGCAGTCCTTCTTAGACTTGCCGTGATAGATCAGCGGTTGGTGTCCAGTGGTCCTGAAGATCTCGCCCGCCCACTGCCTGAGCAAAACGGGAGGCACAACGATGAGAGTCTTTGGCTGAAAATTGATGGCCATAACAGCGATCATCATGATGGTTTTGCCGAGACCCATCTCATCAGCAATGAAACCGCCACGAGCCTTCAGGCCAAGCGCGCCCTCTGTCTCGTTCTTGACGCACCAATCAACGCCTTCGTACTGATGCTTCTTGTAGTCAATCTTGGACCTGTCCAAGAACCCCACAAACTTGTCGTAGAGTGGGCCACTTGGTTTGTCTAACGAAGGCGCATCTAACAAAGGCTTGTCCAAGATAAGCTTCTCTATAACGACTGGGCTATCTACATGGTACTTACGAGTAGTAAAAAGCGGAGTGGCAAACCTAACCGTCTTCTTCACGAGGGTCATATTTGAGATTTGAAATTTTGAATTTTGAAATTGATGAAACGGACTTTTGCAACTTGAAGTAGGAAAAAAACGGTTTCAATTTTTTTTGAAATGCTAAAAATTTTGGACACTAAAAAAAGCATTTGAAAAAAAAATGCGTGCAAAATTTAGTTAACAAAATCCAATATGACTTTCAAAAAAAATTGAAATACTTTTTGTATACCAGTAGCAATGTATCATCCGTTAGGACCCCAACGTAATCAACGTTCGCATCAACTTTTGAATATCTATATACCAGCCAGTCATGTCGCACCGCAACAACCAGTACAGTGTGAGAAAGGCAGATCGTTCGCGTCAAGATTCCAGATCTAACGCAAGGAAGCCCTATTGCAAGGTGTGCCACGATGCGGGCAAGACCGAGGCCGAGTACACGTCTCACTACGTGCGCGAGACCCCCGAACCCAATTCGCGAGTCGTTTGCCCCACACTTCTCTGCGCGGAGTGCAAGTACTGCTACGAGATAGGCCACACCCCCAGCTGCTGCCCAGCTCTCAAGGAGAAGCTCAGGCTGGAAGAAAAGAGCGCCAAGGACAGTGCGCGCCTCGCCAAGTTCTGTGAGAACTTTGAGAAGAAGAAGCAGACTCAGCCTCAGCAACAGCCCTCCTCATCCAAGTCTGCCCGCTTTGGCGGTTTCTCGGCTCTAGCTGACAGCAGCAGTGACGATGACGAGGAGCTTCTCAAGGCCAAGTCCTCCAAGGCCAAAAAGGCCACTCCCAAGGAGGAGTTCCCCAGCCTCGTCCAATCCAAGCTTGTGAAAGAGCTCGCCTCCAAGGCCGCGGAACAGCCCACACAATCGTGGGCCGCACGTGTCGTCTTGGAGCCTGCACCCAAGCCCCAGCCCCGCGCGATGCCAGGCATGGTGATCCTTGGCGACTTCTTCACGGGCGAGCCTCTGCAAGTGAGAGAGTCGGGCTTCACAAAAGCCTTGGGCCTGAATATGGGCGCAAACATCTACAAATCCAGCGCCGTTCAGGTGACCCAGCTTCCTCGGGTTTCGCGCAGATCCTGGGCCGACTGGAGTGACGATGAGGACGAGGAGGAGGACCAGCAGCAAGAGGTGGCCGACGGATGGTAAGCGCAGCGACCGAAAAGCGTAGCGAGAGAAGCGTTAAAAAAGCCTTAGAACCACAAAAATTAGTTTTAGATTTTGCCTTGTCTTAACCTGTCTTGTAACCCATATAATTAAAGAGTTAAAAGGTACCAACCTTTTTTCCATTCAACCTTTCGTAAACTTGTGAAAAAGTGGAGCAAAATGGATTAGGATTTTGGCTCAACCTTTCCCAAAGGTTGAATTTTTAGTCACCGTCCGTCCACATACATTTCAAAAAAAATTGAAATACTTTTTGGGGTATGACTGACACTTACCGCACACGTTGCATCAAATTTGGTTTAACCTTTCAACTGTTTATATATAATGACGACCAGACTCTCTTGCCCTGGCTGCTTCCCTACGTTCCAGCCCAACCAAGTGGCCCACATGTGCTTTGGTGGCTGCATGTACGACGAGATCTCTCTTTTAGAAAGCGACGGCGAAAGCGAAGGCACATGGGAAACCTCTAGCGAGGACGAGGGCGAAGAGGGCTGCTTCCTAGGCCTGGCGCCGCTCAACCTGGACGAAGCTTTTGCAAGCATTTTGCAAGAGCTTGCCAGTGCAAGCGAAGCTGAAGAGCCCGTTGCAAGCGAACCCGAAGTATTCTGCACCCCCTGCGGAAACGAGTGCGCAATCTGCATGGATGACATAGGCGCCAGCAACTGCACCGTCACCGAGTGCGGCCACCGCTTCCATTCCAGCTGCATCTTCAGGAACATGATGGAGCGCATTGAGTGCCCCATGTGCCGCAAGGATCTCGTTGACATGCCTGAGGAGGAGGAGGATGATGAGGAAGAGTTTGACGGAGAGGATGAAAGCGATAGCGATGGCGAGAGTGAAAACGAGGATAGAGAGCGCGACCTCACGTGCAAGCAGATGGCCGATAAACTGCAGACAATGGGCTACACGATGGCGGACCTCTTGTTCTACGCCACGACGTACCGCCACAGCAGCGAAGCTGGGCGCTTGAATGATGATCTGGACGATCGCCTTGGCGGCCTGATTGATCGCATGCTTGACGGCGAACTCGCAGTTGATCATCGCGACGGGCGCACCTACGCTCAGGTGCTAGCCTCTCAAGTGCAAGCTCCTCCCGTGCAAGCTCCTCAACCGCAACAAGCTCCCCAGCCGCAAGCTCCTCTGCATGCTTATGCAGAGCCCAAGTCCCCGAGACGCCGCAGACCTGAGTTCTTTGAACCCGCTCCTAGCCTAGAGGCAATCTAAACCACCAAACCCCATAAAAAATTAGATAGATAACCTTTGTTTTGAATTATGTTTTGCCATGTAACCCCTAATAATTAAAGATGGAAAGGCTTAAAGCCTTTTTTCTTCCACCTTTAGAAAAGGTGGAGCCAAATATCCACTTTAAAAAAGTGGAGCAAAAATCCCACCCTTTAATACCGCGTATTTGGCTCCACCTTTTTTAAAGGTGGAAAAAAGGTGGAAGAGACCCAGTCTATAAAGATAACAAACAACCATAACTCTCTAACAACACGCGAACCAAACAAACAGTGATTTGCATGAGCCCTTTTTTTCAATAGTTCCAAAATACCACCGCCGCCACAAAACATCATTATTCTCTTCTTACTAGCTATTAAAAAAAATAGGATCAACCCCGCGAAAAGAATAAATTGCCAAAAGTACTTAAAGACGCCCCATTACGAATTACTAAAAAAATTGATATGCTTTTTTTGAAAGTATTTGACTGTACAAAGTGTTTCACCAACAAGAGCCATGAGCGAGTTTAATACACCCCCTGAATCGGAGGAGTTGGAGTTGGAAGTGGGGGAAGAATGGTGGACTCAAGAGGAATGGAGTGGGAACATTGTTTACCACGAGTGTTTTCCAGAGGAGTGGCTAGACACTCACGCCCCAGGAACTGGTCCCAAAGAGTGTGCAAACTGCCGCTGGTATGGAAGCCTTGACGGAATGTTCATCGGCTACTGCATGAATTGCGCTCAATACGTCTACGAAGGCGAGCGCGGCCGAGGACTCTACGGCGATGGTCTAGAAAAGATCGACCCAGAATTTCTAGGCCACAGTATTTATAGGACCTACCTTGCGGGCTACACCGTGAGCGCGGACGGAAAGAGTCTTGTCAAGACCAACGATCTGCCAGCCATAGTTCTGGCCAATTTGGAGGCGCGATATTTGGAATTGGTAAAGGAAGAGTAAACAACACCCACATCAAAAAACAATAAAAAATTATCACGCAATAAAAAATAAAAAACAAAAACAAAACACCCAATAAAAATTTTTTTATCTTGCGATAATTTTTTTATCATATACAAAAACATCTTTACGCCTTTGCACTTAAAAAGTGTGAAGGTGTAAACAAACATTTGCACGTCTTTTCTCTATTCAAATAAGCGTGTCTCTCTTTTTAAATTCTTCTGCGATTGGTTTTCCTGCGATTAGTTTTCCTGCGATTAGTTTTCCTGCGATTAGTTTTCCTGCGATTGGTTTTTCTACGATTGGTTTTGCCGCGTTTGGATTTCCTGGTATTACGTTTACCACCCTCATGCTCCTCCTCCACAATGGCCACCTGCTTACCTACCATATCAGGATTATAATAAATGCCATTAGCTACTAGTTGGTCTATTTGATCTGGATTGAAATTCATTCCCCTAAATTCCTGTATAGTACGCAACCGATGTCCATCTTCATTATAAATCATTGTTTCAGGCGGTAAGCTGGAACGCATATCATTTGCATAAACAGTATTGAATGCAAGGGGCAGACTATTTATTTTTAAAAGGGGCATATTATAATATATTCACAGATTATTTTTCTTTTACCGCATGCAAAAAAAGATCTTTAAAATCCAAACAAAACAAACTAATCTAAACTACTTTTCTACTACCGATCCTGGTGCTCAGGACGCCAAGCATAAATCTTTTGAACTCCATTTACAACAAAGGTCTCGCCGAGCGCTGGCTCTTGCACCTTCAAGAGCTTCCCCACGGCCCACGAGGGAATAGTTTCCAAGTTCCAATGCTCCACGGCGTCCTGCCAATAACGCCCAATCCGCTCGTCATCGTCATAGTAGTTAAGGAAGAGAACCTCCTTTCTCCACCCGCTCCTGGTAGACATGAACTTGTGTGGTCCAGGCCCCACCACCTTGTCTGCGTTCGCCATAGATGCCTCGGCCAGCTTCTTCAGCTTCTCTTTTTTCTGTACATTCTGTTCCAAATGATACTTGCGAATGTCAATCTTCGCTCTGTTAATGGCACCCCAAAGGGTGCTAGGTAATGCCGACATTGATGTCACGTTTCTAGGTCAAGGTACTTATCCTCAACACCCAAAAAAGCAATTCAATTTTTTTTCTTATTCGCAAATGCAAACAAGAAAAAAAATACTGTGGTAGGATTCAGTGGAAATCCTAGTATTCTTTTTTTGCACCCGATGAGGGACTCGAACCCTCAACCTCAAGATACCTGCCGCCCATAGGGCTTAGAAGTCTTACGCGCTATCCAATTGCGCCAATCGGGCATTTTTCTGTTTTGGGAGACCAGACACTCAGGGTGCGTTGTAAGGGAATCGAACCCCTAGCTCAACCTTGGAAGGGTTGCATGTTACCAGTACACCAACAACGCTTTAGTTTGTTTTTTCCACCTTTCCCACAAGTTTACGAAAAGGTGGATTTTTGTTTTTTGTTTTGTATTTTTTATGTTTGTTTTGTTTTTTATGTTTTGTTTTTGGTTCCACCCTTAAGCCCGAAGGTGGAATTTTGGCTCAACCTTTTCTAAAGGTTGACTAGGCATCATCGCCCTGCGCATAGTGAGCCGCAATCGCCTCCTCCAGCAGCCTGTCCTCCTCCCTGGCCTCGCGAATAGCGTCCAGCTCGCCCCGCAGACGCTCAACCTCCAGCTCCAGGTAATTCGCGTAGTCTGCGCTCACAAAAGCCTGATCATTGGGTTGAGGTGTGGGCTCAGTAATTGGCGCATAGTCCTGGTAACCCACCTCGGGAAACTGGAAGTGCACCGAACGTTGAGCAGGCGCAGCAGAAGGCGCAAGCGAAGCAGAAAGCATCTGCGGCAGAGGAGGAAAGTCGTTCCCTCCAAACAAGGAGTAGCCCTGGCCCTGGCTCTGGCTTTGACCCTGAAACTCAATGCGAGGCTTAGAAGCCGAGGCGCGCGCCTGCTGAGGCTTGTTCTCCAGGACGATCCAGTACCAGGGGTCGTCGTAGACAATGCGCGGAGGGTTCTGCACATCGCCGTTCTGGAGCTTGTCCAAGAAGCGCCTGACCATGGTGGAGTCAGTCATAGTAGCAAAATGCACGTAGACGGAGTTGTACTCGTCGCCCTTCTCGCCACGGCGGCGAACAAAGTCAACATGGTCCACGCGACCAAAACCCAGGCTCTCAAACACGCCGATGATGCGCTCCTCGCCAATGTTCTTGAACACCTTTGGGATATAGAAGCTGGGGAAAGAACTCAAAGAAGAAGACATGGTTAATAACCGATTTGCAAAGCAAGTTGTATCTGTACTTTCATCGCAGAAATCGGTTTCAATTTTTTTTTAAAATACTTATTCGGCTACCTACTAAAAATCCGTCCACGTAAAGATTTTAGTATCCCCATCCATTAACTATTTTTGAAAAAATTGAAATGCTTTTCAAAGATCTTGACACTGGTACTCACACGCACCGTTACGGTTGATCTAATCGCATTTAACTTTTGAATATATTTTGAGACTATGGATTCTGCCACAGTTGATCTTAGCACTTTGCCCATTAACGTGCCTAGCATGTGCATCCCGCGAGTATTCAAGAACATCACCGAGGCACGCGTCCGTCGGGTTCTTGAGCAGCTCAATCTGGGAGACATTGAGCGCGTGGACATGGTGCCCAAGCGCAACGATGGTGGAGACGAGTTCCAGCGCGTCTTCATCCACTTCAAGCGCTGGTACAAGAACGCGGACGCAGACAAGGCCAGGGAGCGCCTTCTAACAGGTAAGGAAATCAAGATCGTTTATGATGACCCGTGGTTCTGGAAGATCTCGGCGAATCGCAGCGTTTCTGGAGAGCAAAGACGTGGGCCAGAGCAGCGCCGCGGACCCGCGCTAGAGTTTGACAGCCCAAGAGGCGATCACAAGCAGAGGCCTCCTCGCGACCAAAACCAGAGGCCTCCTCGCGACCAGCCTCCTCGCGACTACCTCCCCAGGGAGCGCGACCCTAGGAGAGAGCAGCAGCGCATGCAGCGCCAGCAGAGAGTGCAAAGCGACATGCGACCGCAAAGCGATATGCGACAGAAAAGCGATACGCGAGCATCTGTTCAAATGCAAGCACCAAGCTTTGTGCCGCGATCCCCTGACAGTTCGCCTCCCAGGGCCAGAGAGCCATCGCCCTGCCTTGACGTGGATTCTCCTTCAAGCACTCACGCTCTCCAAGCGATTGACTATGGGGACATCACGGCTCTTCCAGTGAAGAAGCGCCGTGTGATCAAGAAACCTCCTGCATCACCACAAGAGGCCCAAGCCCAAGAACAAACAGGAGTATAAACCAAAACCAAAAAAATGACTGTATAAAACGTACACACAAAAAATCAAAAAATCAAACGCGTGTATAATTTGTTTGTTTTAATGTAAATGAAAAAGTGGTATAAAAAAACCCTTTTTTCATTCATCGTATTATTTTTTTACTTTTGGAAACGCTTAATGCACTCCCAGATCTTTCCAGACTCATCAAATGTGAATGCACCACGGCGTTGCGCCAAGTTCAAGAAAGAAACCATAAGCGTGAGAGCCATGTTTTGATCCGTAACCTCAACATCAACAAGACGAGTCTTGGAATCCTCTGCACCCTCAGCGGCAGCAGCAACCTTCACATTTTCACCAGCAGTTTGGTCAACAACCTTGTCAAAAACAGTTTGCTCAGTAGTTTGCTCAACGACTTCCATATTATAAATATTATACAATGATAATTTTTTAAGTAATTTTAAAAGTAATTGATTTTACTTTCAAATCATTTTGAATTAGAAAAAAAATTGAAATCAATTTCAAAAACTAATAGAGTTCACACACACCGTTCGCACGTCTCAAGTAAACATGAGCGCATTTGATATTGAATCCCAGACTACCTCGGCAAAGTCCCCCGCTTTGCCAATTGAAAACCTTTCTATAGAGTTCCACGACCCGTCGGTCGCTCTCCCACCAAATCTCTACGATGCCGCTGAAGGTCAGTTTGGCATCGTGAAGATGACGGTTCGCGGTGACATTGCCATCCCCGCAGGCGTCTACCTCGTGAACATGGAAAAAGACGGTTCTGGTTCCATGACCACTACCACCAACGATGGTCGCAGCAGAGACGATCACGTGAAGGCCACTATCTGCAACGCTATTCGCGCTTTAACCAAGATCGCCGCGGAGAATCCACAGGCTAAGCTCTTTGTCAAGCTGGCCGATTTTGACACGAGGGTCTATCCAGTCCTTGCCCTGACTCAGCTCACTGATGAAAATATGGAGCAACTGGTCTCAATCGTGACCAATCGCCAGCTTCCCAACAACAGCACAAACATTGAGCTGGCCCTCCGCAATTCGGTCAAGTCTTGCGACGAGTTCCTTGCCGAAAATCCCGATGCGCATGTTATCTCTGTTGTCACCACTGACGGCGAGGCAAATGCGGGCGAGTGCAACAAGTTTAAGCTGCAGGACATTGTCAAGGACCGCCCCTACCCTACCATCTGCATTGGTTATGGAGCTGGTCACAATGCAGACTTGCTGATCACCGTCGGGTCTTCGTACTTCTACGTTGCGGACTTTGAGCGCGCGGGCGAGCCTATTGGTGAGATCCTACAAAACTTCCTATATATCGCTTTGGAAAAGAGCGAGCTGCAGATCTTGAACGGCGAGATTTTGCGCGAGGACAACACTTGGGGCGACAAGCTCTGCATTGGAAACATCATTGGTGGTTCAGCTAAGACGTACAGTGTGCGCTCCAAGGACCCCGAGACCATTCACGCCTTGTGTTATGGCAAGAACACGCAGACCTCGCAAGCCACCGCTCTTGCCGAGAGTGCCGCATTCACATGCTACAAGGACTTGACGCGCGACATCTTCCGTCACAAGACAGTTGAGCTATTGGCCCAGGCTCGCGACAATTTGGCTCTGGATCTTGTGCCACCTACTCACCCTCAGTACAGTGACAATTATGCCGCAGACATGGAGCGCTACGAAGGCGAAGTCGTGGCCTACACTGAGCTCGTCAACACGCACGCTGAACAAAAGAAAACTCTGCGCGACAAGCTAAAGGAGTTCTTCCGCTCTATGAAGGAGTACGCCAAGGACAAGAACATGGAGAACGAGGCGCTGATGAAGCAGCTGCTGGACGACGTCTACACCGTCTGGCTCTCGCTGGGCAAGCGTTTCACGCAAAACGAGGCGCGCGCGTTTACGCAGGCCAAATACACCTGCAACTTGCGCCAGATGTCCAACAATACCTCGGCAAGAAGCGCTAGCCAAACCCCCGCACATGGCATGAGGCGCCAAAATGCGGGCCTTCAACGCCAGAATGCAGTCAGTCCAGACTACATGAACGACGATGATTCGCAAGGAGGAGCAGGCGTTGGTCCTCTTAGACCACCCATGCTGATGCGCACTCCCACCTGCATGAGCCATCCTGGAATGGAAGAGCTTGAAGAGGGGGAGATTGCTGAGGACGAGGAGGACGACCTGGTGCACGAGCTCACGGATGGTGCCATCTCCGCGTATGCTACTCAACCCACGCTTGCGCTAATGCGCGAGGTCAGCAGTGCGCGTTCTGTATAATATCCACCTTTCGTAAACTTGTGGAAAAGGTGGAACCAAATAAAAACGCATAGAAAACAAGTAAAGATAAACAAACAAACAAAAAAATAAACAAATAAAACAAACAAACAAAAAAATAAACAAATAAAACAAACAAACAAAAAAATAAACAAATAAAACAAACAAACAAAATAAAAAATATATAAAAATTTTTTATTTTACACCTCTTAAACTCCTGTAGCCAAACCATAGTAAAATCCCTTGTCTCTTGGATCACTTGTATCGTACATTTTCTCCACAAATTGTCTCGCTTCTTCCTCGCTTGGTTCCTTCAACCCCCAAAGTTGTTCCCAAATAGGCGATATTTTTTTCCCGCTAAAATTATTATCACCTCCCTTATAATTCCCCTTGTTCTTCCCCTGAATGTTCAATGTAAATGGACAGTTATATTCTGGTGGGTTTTCTAAAGGTCCACATGGATTGCATGGACCCTTTACAAACTCAAATCCAGGCATCTCCTTTGGTATATCTTCGTCTAACACATCCTCCGTCTTGGTATTCTTGTATCCATTAAAATAATTGTATCCATAGAAGGATTTCTTCTGCATCTTTGATCTCCCATTTTTATCTTGAACGCACCTAATAATATTTTTTGGTTGATGTTCATCTTCGGGCATGCCATCATTTACAGCATCCTCCACCTCAGGATCATATGCAGCCAAGCCACCATTAATAATAAAATCGCCCTCTTTCGTGTTCCACGATAATAATTGTTGTGCCGCCTTCTCATTGTAAAGCTGCATGGCTTCATTCAGTTGAATTACTGGATTGATTCTAATCATTTGCAATCTCTCAACCTGTTCAACATACATCTTTTTTGTAACGTCCGTCCAAGGCCAATAACCAGTTTTCACATATGCTTCTGCTTCATCCTGACTCGCCTGCTCTTGTAAGATCTGCAAATTAAATTTGGTATCAGGGTGAACCTTTGCATTGTATGTTTTAAAATCGTCAAGAGTTTTTTTAGACCAGGATCCAGTACCTGCGCCCACGATTCCTTTAAATCCTTCTTTTCCTTCTTTTTCTTCTTTCCCTTTTATTATTTCCCCCGCGACAAAATAAAGAATAGTAACAAACAAAGAAACAATACAACCATAATAGAAATCTCTAACAAAGGCTAAACCTATGATTGAGAATAAAATAACCTTCCCTAAAATAGTGTCAAACGTCCAACTATAAGCCCCTGGCTCGTAATACATTGCAACAAAAGCAAACACAATAGCGATAAATAAGCTAGAAATCAAACACAATTTTACCTGGAAGAACTCGCGAATTTCTTTAAATATTTTTAACAGAACTCCCATGCCTTCTATTGTCTTTACAATCTTTTTAACAAATTTCTTTATAAAATCTTCTGCACCCATAATTATCTGTCTATAATATGCTTAGAATAAAAGACCCTCTTATCTTTTTGACAAGTGAGAGAACTGATAAAAAATCACAAATATAATTGCCAAAGCAATAGCAACCTTTAGATTGTATTTTGCAGTCAATAAAACCGTTAGCAAAAGAATAGCATTTCCTAAAAGAGTGTCAAACAATCCAACAAATACGCTGGGTATTAAATACATAATGGTCCAACTTCCAATAAAAATTGCCAATAAACCGATCATTAAATAGACATTATTTTTGGTGAATATCTTATTAAAACGTGAAGTCAATGTTGCCATATTTTATACTATATGACAACATTTAATTATCTATACGACTTATCTTCCAGTTGACCCAAACCCACCAGCACCTCGCACAGTTTCCTCCAGCTCATTCTCATTATCCACCATAATCACAAAAATGGGACACAAAGTAGGTGCACAGATCTGCACATATCTATCATGTTCAACAGTTTGAAATGACGAACCCAAACAATCAAACGCGCCGATCAAATGACCGCGATATCCAGCATCAATGACCCCCACACTGTTAGCCAAACGGAGCGAAGTCTTAGACAAACTTGAACGAGGATACATGTAAAACCCAGTAGGGAAGCTCTTGTCATTATCCATAACCATCGTTGCCTCGCACTTCACGCGAAAATTAATCTTATTAACTTCGCCTCCAGACGCCACACTTACAAACGGATTCAATACATCAAATCCAGCGTCAATAAATGGATTATTATAAAGCCGTGTATTGTGGCCATCAATAGCAGTTCTATATGCATTCTTCAACTCCTCATTTCCGTCAACAAAGAGCTTGAGAACCATTACGCGGTCAGTCTTTGAAAAAAGAGAAGAAATCCCAATATTGTTAATATTGTTGTAAATAATATTATTTATATTGTTGGAATTGTTAGCATTATTGATGATGTTATTGAATGTCGCCATCTATAATAATATCATCATAAGAAGCTTTTAAGTATTTTTCAAATATTCACTGTTAACTTCTTCCTCCGCCAAAAGAGAGAAAATCCAAAAAGATGTTTATAATGTCCAAATAATAATCAATTGAGGCAGTTATAAAGTCCCCATAATAATTTCTTTGCAATATCCTATTTGTATCATAAACTACAAACCCAGAAAAAATCATTAATGATAATATTGCCAACCCTTTTGCAAACATTGTATAACTTCCCAAAAATAAACTGGTAATTTGGAATATGATCAAAAATAATAGCGCCATAAGCAACCAAAATCCCACACCAACGCTCAACTGAATGCCAAACATAATAAGTACTAATCCAAACGACAACATTGTCATAAATACTGCCGCCGTGCTAACCATAGCAGCCCTAATAATTTTTACATTTGTTTCTGTTTTAATAACAGACAATGAAACACCAAAGGTGGCAGAAAATAAACAGAACAGCCCAAATTTTAAGAATGGTGGCATTGGAACAAATGATAATACAATAATAATAACTAGCTGTACAATAAACATGAATGTTATCATTGCAGATTTATTTTCTTTTGAATCAAGTCCAACTCTATTTTTCATCATTAAATAATAAGTTATACCTAATTGAAAAATAAGATTAATAAATGTAAGAACTAAAAATTGCTTTTTATCGGCAATAATATCTAATAAATTGTCCGTAGCAACTCTCTTGCCTCCACCTTTTTGCATACTAGTGCTAATAAATCTGTTATATAATGATGAGTTTGCCATTATATAATTATACGCATAAAAAAAATAATCAAAAAATAGTCACAAGATTAGTCTTTTAATAATGCATAATATTCTTCTTCAGTAATTTTATCTGCAAGAGAATTAATCAATGATGTGCCAGTTAAATCATCTGGTAAAACAGTTTTTTCAGCAGCATACCATGTAGGAATTGTAGCGCCAGTATTAAGAGCGGGTCCACCGCATCCAGGGTTGCCGTTAACAGCATAAGGATAAGGTTTTTGCCATGGTTTTGGATTGGCGCACTTTCTTTGAACGCGAAGAGTGTGCTGAGATGAAGTCTGTGGCTGATAAAGTTGCTTAGTATAGGGAGCAATAGAAGTAAGTGTATTGTACTTGTGAGGAGGCACAATATTTAACTTGGCATAAACTGGACAGCATTCCTTGATGTAATCAATGTATTTATAAGTACCATTAACATCCACGTGGCAATCATTTGCAGCAGATTTAGTGTGAATGTACAAACCTTGACTAGCATTATCCTTGAGATTGCCAGAAGCGTAAACAGGTTGAACCCAATAGTTGGGAAACTGGCCGTTATACAAGTACTTGTATTTCTTTCTCAACATTCCACTGGTAGACAAGGAAGAAGGTTTATTATATAGATACTGAGACCCCATGACTTCTACGTATGCGGGATTAGCATTAAAAGTAGGATTTTCTCTTGAATAAGTTCCTCCAACTCCACCAGATCCTAGAGCGCAAACACCTCTAAATGGTGTGCCGTTTTTACTCATTGCCATGCTTTGTCCAACGCGTCCCACATTTCTGTGTGTGCCTGACAAAGAAAACCCGACAGCCCCGTATTGTTCTTTCGCAGCGGCGAGCATTACTGAATTAATTGTTTTATTAGATCCAAATGGTCCTTGAGGCAACCAATAAGCCCCAGTAGGTTTACCAGAAATATTAGAACCAAATTGAATTACTGATTTTTTTTTAAATGTGGCCAATGACATATAACATATTGTTAGAAATTTAAATAAACAGCAATCGTCTTTTTTCTATATTTGAATGCAAACATCTTTTAATAAACCCAAAAAGCTTTGTATCAATAATAGAATTAAGAATTTGATCTTGTTCCAAAGACACTCCTTCAGTTAATGGAGAACCATTCAAATAACAAAGAACCACTAATCCTAAACTGTAGTAAATTGAGCTGTAAGGAATGGATGAAGGAAGAACAGATAAGTTTTTCAATTCGGGAGATATAAAGCCGTCTTTATTTACAGGCACGTCAAAATAAATAGTTTTAGGTATAGAATTGTTCAAGTTCAACATCAAGCTGCGATCAATAATAATAAATCTGCAATCATCTATAACAAGAATGCCGTCCATTGTTAACTTATAAAAGGAATATCCTTGTGCTTCTAGATAGAATATTTGTTTGGACAAACAGTCAATCATATTCATAACTGTATTCATTTCGCTTTTCCCTTTATTTTTTTTTTGCTTTTGCAAAAAGTCTGCAAAAGTTGTAACCACATCTGCATAAAAGAATAATTTATTTCTATGCACATTAGTTGATATCCCAACTAAAAGTTGCGGCTCTATAAGTGATTTAATAAAAACCTCGCGATTCATCTTTTTTTCTTCCCCTCCCAAAAATTCAATGCAGTATTTACTGCCATTATCCTTATAAATTTTGTAATTAGACATTCTACTGTAGATTAAATGGAAAAATATATTAACATTAAAACTAAAAAATTATACTAAAAATTAAATTAAAATACAAACATATTGTTCTTATAATATAGTAAAGTAAAGCTAATGACAAAATATTTTAATGTATTATTATTTTCAATCTTAACACTTCAGTGGACCAGATCAATTGTTTGTTTCTTCCCTTTACATAGAAAACTGTCTTCTCCAAATTATCAAAATTTTATAAAGGATCAAGAGATTAAAAAGACAATAAAATATACCTTACCACATTCCAAGCAAAACCAAATAAATAAATTAGATGGATTTTTTGGCATAATAGGTCCAAACATAAACTTTACAAAAAATACCAATTTATTGGATCTGTTTATTGGTGATGGAATCATACAAGGTGTTTTTTTCAAAGATGGCGAAATAACATTTGTAAAACAGTTTATTAAAACAGAAAAAATTTTGCATGAGGAAAAATATGGTAAAATGCCTGATAATATATTATTAAAAATAGTATTTTACTTTTTACACGGATTGAAAATGATGCCCAATGTATTTGGTGTGGCAAATACCTCTCTCCTCAAAATCAAGACCAATATTTATGCTTTGTATGAAAAGGATTCGCCATACAAATTGCACATTGATTTTGATAACACCAATATTGAAACTATAAAAAAGGTAAACATAGAACCTTTGCACCACTTTTCAGCGCATTCAAAGGTCCAACAACAAGAACAAGAACAGCAAACAATAGAAACAATAGAAACAATAGACTACAACATTTTTGCAAACACCTTGGAATATTATCGGTTGACCCAAGACTTTGTTTTATTAAACAAGCGCAACATCCAACTAAAATACATGCCATTAGTCCATGATTTCTTGACAACACCAGACAAGTTGATAATCATTGATTCCCCCTTAACAATAGATCAAGTAAAGCGTTCCTTAATGTTGCAACAAACCCAAAAAACTATAATCAGGATTTTAAACAAGGAAACAGACACCATTGAATCTTACGAAACAGATGAAGCCTTTTTCATATTCCATTATGCAGGCCTTAAAGAAGACGCTATAAATCTTTATATATATGCATCAATGTACAACAATATTGATTTCAAAGAATTCCAGTTTTCTGGTAAATATCGCAAGATAATCGTAAATAAGCTCACTAAAAAGGTTACAATTGAAAGAGATCCAATTGCCGAAATGTACAACCTTGATTTTCCAGTTACGTTCAACGGAAAAACGATATTCACCAAAAAAGACGGTATAGCCATTTTTAAAGACCTAACCCTAGTTAAAGATTTGACGTTCCACAATAAATATAGTTGCGGTGAATCTGCAGTCACATACATTGACAATATTCCCTATCTTATTGCGTTAACATTTGACAAGGTTGACAATAAAAAAAGTTTTCTAATTTTAGTCAACTTGAACAATTATGAAATTATTGAGATTAGTTTGGATGAACAATTGCACGTAGGATTTCATTCTATTTTTGTTCCAAGTATTGAAAAACTTATTTAGATAATTAATAAAATTAAACCTTTGCAATATATAAGAATAAGTTTTATGGATCCAGAATTAGAAAACTTTTTAAATGCAGTAAAAACAACAAGCTTTTTACGTGCAGTAAAAACAAAGAGGTGGCAGACTGTTAGTAATTTATTACCAACCATATTATCTAATCCTGGTATTGATAAAAGAACTGTATTATCGGCTATTGAAGACCTCTACCCTACAGTAGTTCAGGACATGTTAAATATTAAAATGGGTAGACAAGCACTCAAAAAATATAAGCCCGCTTTTTACGAGGACAATTACGATAGTGATGATGATTTGGAAAGTGGTGACTATGCAACTACATTGCAACGCATGCCAGCGGCTCAAGCAAAAGCTGAAGAGCAAAGTAAAAAGGTAACAGCTTTAATTGAAAGTTTAAGAGAGAAACTTTCCGAGGAAGAAAAAGCTCAAGAAGCGCAAAATGTGGCAAGATTAGAAGCTGAACATGCAGCTTGGGCTGCTGCAGAAGGAAGACAATTACAACAACAACAAGAACATTTGGTTGGACAAAAGATAAAAGACCGCGACCATCACGGAGGAAAAAGTCGTCGCAAAACTGCAAAGAAAACAAAAAGAAGAAAAACAGTCAAAAGAAGAAAGACTAACAAAAGAAAGTCTAACAAGAAAAGACGATAAGTATTTCAATTAAATATACCATGATCAATAAAACCATGATATATTTTTCGCTCCTGACAGGGCTCGAACCTGCGACCTAACGGTTAACAGCCGTTTGCTCTACCTACTGAGCTACAGAAGCAATGGGTAAATGCAGTCTTCACTTTGGGCTTTTTAAAATAAAGTTTGGGTAATTGCTGTGATGAAGACACATACTTTTGGGAAAAGTATGACAAAACCACTTTCCCAAAGGTGGAAAGATTTTGCTCTACTTTTTCCAAAAGTAGAAGATTAGCCCTAGCGGGAGTTGAACCCGCATCTCATCCGTGTAAAGGATGCGTGATAACCGCTACACTATAGAGCCATTGAATAGATCTAGTTTTGGGAGTCTAGTAACTCTGTTTTTTTACCCGATGAGGGGCTCGAACCCTCGACCACTAGCTTAAAAGGCTAGCGCTCTACCTACTGAGCTAACCAGGTTTATGTTGGGGCCATTTTTGTGCTGATGGTTGGAAACAGATGCAGAGCTCTCACTGGGATTTGAACCCAGGATAACAGATTCAAAGTCTGTGGTGCTAACCGCTACACTATGAGAGCAAAATAAAATTAACCATGCATGCATTCTTGCACACACAAGAGACTCCGTGTCTCTTCTAAGACATTCAACAATGTCCGCACTACGCAAATATTATCGGGTAATTTGCTGTAAAGGAAACTCCTCATACTCTAATGCTGCTTCCAAACTTAGCAACTCCGTGTTGCCCAAAGACCTACTTCAGGGTCTCAACCACAGCACTAGAACAAGTCTAGCGCTTAAAACCTGAAAAGCAAACATGCTACAACTTAATTTAACACGCCACAATTCAGGCTATTATTCCAAAAGGAATAACAAATCTTAGTTTGATCGCTGTAATGGAAGCTCCTCATACTCTAATGCTGCTTCCAAACTTAGCAACTCCATGTTGCCTCTACACTCCAAGCAACTCCATGTTGCTCTAAGCCATTTGCATTCAAAATGCGCGATGGCTAAAAAAGACCTACTTTACCACAGCGCCAAACCATCCCATTAGGCTTAGTGCTTAAAACCTGAAACGCAACCATACTAACAACTTAATGTCGTACGTTGCGAATCAGGCTATTATCCCAATAAGGATAATAAATGTTATTTTTTGATCGCTGTAAAGGAACCTACACGCCTAGGACTACTAGTTCCTCACTTTATTTGCTTGTAGCAGTTTTTGCTTAAAATGCAAGAATCGCTGTATGCTACAAAATAGTTTGCACAGAGTGGGGTTCGAACCCACGCATCCGTAGATAGCAGGTCTTAAGTCTGCCGCCTTAAACCACTCGGCCATCTGTGCTTAATCAACTTTTGAGAAAAGTTGATCAAAACGGGGTTTGCTGTTTTCCTTGGTCTTCAAAGACATAATTTTGAAAAGGAGTTGCTGGAGGAAAACTTTCCACTTTTGGGAAAAGTGGAGCAAAACTTAATATGGGCCACTTTTGGTAAGAGTGGTGGAAACTTTGAGCCAAGTTTTGGCTCAACCTTTTCTAAAGGTTAAAGTGCTCGAGCGCGGACTTGAACCGTGGACCCTCAGCTCATAAGACTGATGCTCTAACCAACTGAGCTACACGAGCGATGAATTTCCGTTACGGGGAATTGAACCCCGACCTAAGGGGTGAAAACCCTCCATCATGACCATTAGACTATAACGGAATATTTTACGAAATGCTTGCATCTTTTTCAACTAAAATGTTGGGATCGCTGTAAGATGCACCCCTAGGGCCGCCTCCGCCGCCCACTTCACTATATTAAAGCGGCATGTCTTTAAGTAGTTTAAGGCCATTTATTATATTGCAGCGACAATAACACCCGCCAAAATGCGAACAGTCTACCTGGATCTTCAAGCAACACCATTTACGATTTTATCAAAAAATTGAAATGAAAAACTATTATCAAGATACTTTTACACAGTTTCACCACGCATACTTGCATTTAAACCAGCAAACAACAAAAATGTCCAGCTTTAGCAAACAAGGTGCCGTTACGACTCAATCGTCTCCCTTCTCTTTGGAGAAGCAGATGGATGCTCTTGGAAAGAAATACACGCAAACCATTGACATGATGGGCCAGGATGGGGAGCCCGATCTGTCGTGGATTGACGAGCCACCTTCCAAGGGTAAGGGGGCAAAAAAAGCTAAGGTTGCCGTAGATCCTCTGGCCGAAATGAAGGCAAATTATTCAAAGATGATTAAGGACAAGATGGCTGACACATTGGCCCAGGCAAAGGTGGGCATGGAAAAAGAGGGTCGCGTTCTAGGCAACTACGTTTTGGGACCACTCGTCTTCAACAATGTCCTCATCGGGACGTTTTCAAACGGGAAAATCCAGGACTACTTCTTGATTCCCGAGGAGGCTATTAACCTGGCTGTCAAGCAAAAAAAGACGGCAAACCTTCGCAAAAGGCTTAGCAATCAGCGCGCTGGAAACGGCCCACGTGAAATCTTCGCAGAAGAGAAAATTGACATCAACGACGTTTTGGACAAACTCATCAAGAATGGAAAGTAACCAAAAAGCTAAAGCTAGCTTTAAACAGTCGCTATCTAAAGTTAGCTTTAACATCTAAAAGCTAGAGCAAAAAAAGCCACCGCAATTATGCCTAAAACAAGACCAGAGTGATAATAAACCTGCATATTCCTATACATTTTTAACCACGCCTTGGTTTGTTCTTCCCCCTTTATATGATCAAGCATCCAATTTGTTTTTGGAGAAAGAATATAATAAAAATAGTTTGTTACAAATGACACGGCAATCACAGTGCACACAGTAGATGCTGTTGATAATCCTCCGTTTCTTCCCTTTCTAACAGAATAATTATAAAAAATAATAATTGCAGAGAGGATAAACCCTAGCACATAACCAAAATAATAAATCCCTAATCTTTCATTAACAATTTTTTTATACAATTCCTGTAGATCCGCTGGCAATTGTTTTTGATAATTCAACACAGTATTGCTCTTGCAGGAAGAATTGTGCATATAAATCATTGAAACAATGAAAATAAGAGCGAAAGAACAACTTATGGAACAAGGCATTTGGTTGTTATTATATTATACCTATAATATATAATTTGAAGAATGATCAAATTAATGGGCGAAAGATCAAATATTTACTTGTTGTTTTTATTTTATATTATTTTTTTGAAGATTGTATTTCTTATTGCATCAACTGGTGATTTGTATTTAAAGTTCTTTGATAAGGACCAACACCCTGAAATTGAAAAAAAATTTAAATTTTGGCAAGAAAGAACAGAATTTTTATTTGTGGCATGCATGTCCGCTCTTTTACTAATCATGTTCTTCCCTCATCGTCATACTGAATGGAAATTGAACAAGGAAGAAAGGGTGATGTTGTATCTTTTTGGATGGATTCTTCTTTATACTGCAAATTGGAAGCTATTTATTGACGATGCGGCTTGGTATCCTTCTGTTGCCCCATATCTTCCTTCGTGGATACAAAAATGGTTAACAAAATAGATGCATTTTTGCATGCAAGAAAAGTTTAGTTGACATATTAATAAGCATTTCAAATTAAAATTGAAATGCTTTTTTTACAACAAATTACTGATACCTTTCTACACGCGCACTATTGTTTGAACAATGACTTCTTTTACTACCAATACCTATGAGCAATTCGGTTTGTTCCAGAACTGGAACTCCATTCGCATCCCGCGAATTTCTAGAAGCTTTAACGAGCACACGATCGCCCAGATGTTCAATGACGTGGGAGTCGGCTTCGTTGAGCGCGTGGATTTTGTTGTCATCCCGACGCAAGAAACCTCGCCCTTTCGCACGGCATACGTGCATTTCAAGAGTTGGTCCAATACGCAAATCATGCACGACGTACGTTTATCCATTGACTCCACGGGCAGCTACCGCATGAATTTCTACGACGGAACGTACTGCTTTCTGCAGCGCATGACTTGCGAGCCCGTACCCACGACGGACCAGAACATCCATCAACTGGCGGCCGCTTTAACCTCTATGGAAGCCAGACTTCGCGTCACGGAAGAGCAGCTTGCCTCCAAGAGCAGTGAGCATGCTGTCGCGATTGACCAGATTGGAGAGCAGGCATTCAGGATCGCGGATCTTGAGCGTCGCTTGGACGAGTACGACGAGTACTACGAGAATGAGGCCAATGAGAACAATGATGAGACCTTTGGTGGGAAGGCTTCACGGATCGCGGATCTTGAGCGCCGCCTGGACGAGTACGACGAGTACTACGAGAATGAGTACAATGAAGCCGAAGGTGACGATGATCAAGCCAATGATCCGCGCTACAATTTCAGGGTGACAAGAACCATGAGCAGCGAGGACTTGGAGGAGGGCGACGTTGATGAAGCGGGCTTCCACAGCAGCTACTACACTAGCGACCCAGAAATTTCCAGTATGTCTCTTGACGAGCTCGCGGCCTTGGTGCAAGACCCCGACCAAGCATTTGATTGTGGGTCTCAAATGGACATTTCTGTGGAAGACGACGATGATGCAAGCACGCATAGTTCCATGCCCGAGCTGCTTTCTGCGGAGAGCGATTCAGATGATAGCGAGCGCATGCGCACGACGCATTATCTGTGCGACAACTATTAGACTAGACCACAATCAATGCCAACAAAAAATAAAAAACTAAAATAAAAAAGTAGTAGATAGATAGCGCATATTTGTTTTGTAACTAACTTAAATAGAAACAAGGGTGAAATTCCCTTTTTTCCCCTTTTTCTCTTTTCATAAATCTTCCTCATTAACAACTTTAAAGAAGTCACGAAGATCACCTTTTTTCTCTTCAGCCACGACTTCTTCTTTTAATCCATCATAGAATTCGCGCACTTTCTTATTTATTTTAATGCGACTTGCATCAAATGAAGTCAAGTAAAGACCCTCTAAACTCTTAACTCGTGATAAAGCTACATACGTTTGCCCACACTCAAATATACCGCTACCAACATCAATCTCCGCCGCATCCATAGATGCTCCCTGTGATTTGTGAATGCTTAGAGCCCATGCTAAAATCAACGGAATCTGCAAAATCCCCACACCTGGAATATTATCACTTTGCCAAGTGTGAAATCCAACGGGGATCTCAAACCCCTGATTAAATTTGACAACGGGTAAACCCTGTTCCGTAAATTTTGTCACAATGCCTTGACTTCCGTTACATAACTGAAATCCAGGCATAGGTTCTGCATTCACAATGCACATTACTTGACAACCCACTTTCAAGATAAACGATTTTTCGCAAAGCAAACTTGACTGAAGATATTGCATTTCAATTCTTATCTGCTCCTTTGTAAATCCTACGCGAGCCTCTTTCTCCAGAGCACTAATTGGAAGATCATCCACGAATTTCATCTCAAATCTTTTTTCTTCAGTTTGCAATCCATGGATCTCCGCCAAGTTAATAGAATCCACTTTGTTTCTTGTCGGGAAAAGCTTGGTGGGTTGGATAATATTATCTTCCCCCACGACCCTTCCAACATATCTTTGCAAATGTTCCACAGACGAACGACGAAGGCGACCTTCGCGAATCTGTGAAAGAATCTTTGTGTAAACTGGATCCGTCTGCCTAAATATCTTGACTAGCTGAATGCAATCTTCTTTGTCAAATACTTGATCCCATTCTTCGCTCTCAAAACAAAACTGAGATGTTTCTAGTTCACCTTTTGTGCCCACGGGAGGAAGCTGATAAAAATCCCCCGAAAATATGATTTGAATCCCGCCAAATGGCTGCCCCTTTTTCCGCAAAGCTTTGCCAATTGCATTCAAGATCTCAAATATTTTTTTTGACATCATACTAACTTCATCAATGATTAAAATATCTACAGCTTTCCAATTTTTCTTCTTGAAGAATGATTTTGTCACTTTTTGCACAACTGTTTCATTTTCACCAACACCCAATCCTATTCCAGACCACGAATGGATAGTTTTTGCACTGCAATCCAGAAGAACCGCCGCGCAACCCGTCATTGCGCAAACCTGGATCTTTTTTCCCTTTGCAATCGCATGTTGATAAATCCGTTTTATTAATGCAGATTTTCCAGTCCCTCCAGGACCAGTGATAAATATATTCTTCTTTTCAATATATTTATTAAACGCCAGTTCTTGTTCTGTTGAGAATTCTACAATTTCCATCTGTTAATGTATTGCCGATAATCGTGTGATATTAATATAAATATTGAATGGATTATTTATATCAATTTTAAATTATTATTGTATAATGTGTTTAATATCCGTAGTAGCCAGAGCCGCCAGTGTTACCAGTGTTACCAGTGTTTCCCTGGTCCCAAGGGTAGTGCCAACCGCCCATGTTGTCTTGCCATGAACCATCAGGGTAATGAGTTGAGCCATCAGTAGGCCAGTATGTGCGACCATCAGGGTAGTGCCACATGCTATCATAATTGCTTACATAGTAGCCATCATAGTAAGTGTTGGTTCCATCAGACCATGGGTAACCAGTGGCACCAGTATTGCCTGAGTTACCAGTATTGCCTGAGTTACCAGTATTGCCTGAGTTACCAGTGTTTCCTGAGTTACCAGTATTGCCTGAGTTACCAGTATTGCCTGAGTTACCAGAAGGACCAGTTTCACCTGTGACTCCAGGGTGCAAGTTAATTGTCTCAGCGCGGTGTTGGTGGAAAAGGACATAGTAGAGTTGCTCAACTTGGTTTTGTAAGCTGTTGACGTAAGCTTGCAATTGAGCATCAGTAGCATTCACATCGTTAACAGCGGTTGTGCGACCAGCCACCATTGAATCAATGGCAGTTTGCACATCAGCATCAGCTGAACTGCGAGTAGAAGTCTCAGCAGCAAGGGAGTTTTGGAAAGCGACAACTGCGGCTTCTCTGGCGCTAACAGCGTTAGCAATGTCAACATTAATTGAGGCCTCAGAGGCACCACGAGCGGAAACCTCAGCATTCAAAGAGGTCTCAAGCGCAGAATCAGCAGCTTCGCGAGCAGAGGTTTCGCTAGCTAACGCAGATACAAACGCGGCATCACCAGCTTCACGAGCGGCAACTTCGGTGGCAATGGCAGCAGAAACAGTTGTATTCATTGACGCAATGGAAGCAGTTAATGAATCAACTTGAGCCTGTAAAGCAGCCTTGACCGCATCGTCTAAAGACTTGACGTAGTCGGCAACCTCCTTCAATGTATCTAAGCTCATGGATGAGCCAGAAATAAGCGCATCAATGCGACCCTTTTGCACGGCAAGGCTATCCGCAACGGCACCAGTTGTGGCGTCGGCTCCGTAGAAATCATCCACGCGACCAGTGGTGGAAACAGTAGATGCCGTAACAGTGGATACAAGAAGTGCTAAAGCAGCCTCAATGGCTGTCTTATTAGAGGCAACAGTTGCGCTGATAGCGGCATCGGCGGCTACTCTTGCGGCAGCCTCTGCACTAACGGCGGCTCTAACATCGCTGTTCAAGTTCACCAAAGTTGTGCCGTTAATTAAATCAAACTTGGCATTAACATCCGTTTGAAGAGCGCTGACAGCGGCTTCACGATCGCTAATAAGAGTGGCGAAACTGGCATCATTGCTGTCGCCAAGGGTGGACACTGAGCTGATAATATTGTCGTACTTGCCATCAAAGTCAAGTGTCAAAGCGTTGATAGCTTGTTCACGAGCATAGATGTCAGAGTTGAGAGCACCAGTATTGTTGGAATCTCCATCTTGGCGAGCAACAACCTCAGCAGCAAATTGGGTGTCGCGGTTGAACTGAACCGTGTTGAAAGCTGTTGTGAAGCTATTGGACGCGCTATTCAAGTTGTTAGATAACGTAAGATCACCAGCGACTCTTGCAGACACCTCGGTCGCAATAGCAGTGTTGAAATAAGCAACAGCATCGCTCAAGTTTTGAAGAGCATTAGCATCAAGAGTATTGACATAATCCGTGACTTCCTTTAATGAGTCTAAGGAGATGTCAGCATTGATCAATAAATTGTCAATGCGAATCTTTTGCTCGTCCACGGCAGCGTGAACAAGTGAGTCAGCGTACAACTTGTTAACAAGCGCATCAGCATCCACTGGGTTGTGTCCAACTTTGACAACTGCTTCGCCGAAATTGAAAGTCTCGCCATTAACAGTAACGAAATCACCTAAGTGAAGGGTAGAGGTAGAGGAACCAGAAGGCGGGTTTTGTTGAGCCATTATACACTATGCTAGGATATTAAAAAACACAAAAATTTTAATAAACGCAATTATTATCCATCTTATAATAAAACCCTTAACTATCTATTTTGTTGGCACGTTTATGCAAATAATTTATTCTAAACAAACGCGTTTAATAAAATAAAAAATAAAAAATATAAAATATAAAAATATAAATGCAAAATGCATCCATGGGTTTTTAATATTAAATTTAAAAATAATATTAAAACGTATTATCATCGCATTTTAAAAATGCATGTTTTATATATCTATCTCCTTAATTAATTTAAGCGGAAGGGTGGAGTGAGATGGTGGATGTTCTGGCGACTTGGAAGAGCACTTGGTAAAGTTGCTCAACTTGTGCCTCCAAATCGCTGATTTGGACTTGGAGACCAGCCTCCACACCTTGGATGGTTGAGATAGCAGCCACGCGGGTGGCGACTTCATTGGAGATAGCAGTCATAAGAGCACTGTCTTGGGCACCACGAGCAGATGCCTCCGCAGCAAGGGATGTTTGAAGGGAAGCAACTGCGGTGGCACGGGCGCTGATCTCAGCACCAATGGAGGCATTGATGGAAGCCTCGGCAGTTGAGCGGTTGGCAACCTCGTCGCTGATTAAACCATCAAGGCGGGAATCAGCAGCTTGACGAGCAACAATCTCGGTTGCAAGGCTGGCTTGGTTGCCAGAGTCAGCAGTTGTGCGAGCGGAAGCCTCGTTGCTAACAGCCGTGTTAAGGGCTGAGTTGTAGCTGTTGAGGGATGTGGTCAAGTTAAACACTTGGCCATCAAGAGCAATACCTTCAGCATCGCTCAAAGCCTTGGCATAATCACTGATTTCTTTCAATGAATCTAAGCTGATATCAGTTCCAGAAAGAAGAGCGTCAATACGGCCCTTTTGCACGGCGATGGAGGCATCGCTTAAGCCCTTGACGTATGTCACACGAGAATCAAGGTTGGAGATTCCAGTGGAGAGGGATGAGTCGGCGGCGGCCAATGAGCCCTCAATGGCAGTCTTGTTGGCAGCGACTGTGGAGCTGATGGAAGTATCAGCAGCGGAGCGAGCGTCAGCCTCGGCAGTGATCAAACCAGAAAGAGTGGCTGATAAACCAGGGATGGTTGTGCCAGTCAATGTGGTGTACTTGCTGTCTAATGAGGCTTGGACAACAGCAACGGCGGCTTGGCGAGCAGTGAGCTCGGCGGCAAAGCGAGCCGTGACACTTGATGAAAGGTTGGCAATAACTGTGCCTGTGATGTACGCGTTTTGGGAGTTCACGTATGAAGTAAGATCACCGACGGCAGTTGTGCGGGCATCTACTTCGGCAAGAATTGCGGCGGCAACTGTGGCGTCACCTGCAGCGCGGGAAGAGGCCTCGCTGGAAATGCTGGCAGCAAGGGCTGTGTTATAGGCATTCAATGAGCCAGTAAGGTTCATGAAGGAGGTGTTGAATTGACCTTGAAGATCGGCATCACCTGCAGCGCGAGCAACAGCCTCGCTTGAAAGATCGCTGTTCAATGAAAGAACAGATGCGGAAAGGCTGCTAGCCTCAGCATCGCTAAGACCCTTGGCATAGTCGCTGATCTCCTTTAATGTATCTAAACTGACAGAAGCGCCAGAAAGGATGGCATTAATGCGGACCTTTTGCTCATTGACAAGAGTGGCAACCTCTTGGTCAACATAGCCCTTGTTGACGAGCTCATCGACATTGGCGGGGGTGCGAGCAGTTTTTAAGATGGCAGAGCCAAAATCAAAAGTAACACCGTTAACTTGGGTGAAGTCTCCAAGAAAGAGGGTAGACAAGGAAGCCGTGTATTGTGGGGGCATTATACTCTATGCTAGGATATTAAAAATTACAAAATTTTTAATTTTCCCAACAAATGGAAAAATTAAAAAATTAAAAACTAGAAAATAAACGCGCCCTGAAAAATCATGCAAAAAAGGTATACCAAGTATTTTGGGCTTCTTGGGAACTATTTTTAATATACACTAAAATAATATTTCTGTTGGGTGGAAAAGCGAAAGACGTTGCACCATTTGGGCAATAAAAGTTGTTAAATATCAATTCATTTGCGCTAGATATTATTTGAATTTCGCGGCTAGAATTATTAAATAACTGAATTTTGTATCCTTCATTTGTTGGCACTGGTAAATTAGCTGTTAAAACAGAATAAGGATTGCCCGTTGTAGTAGTAGTAGTAGTAGATCCAGCAGCAAGCGCTGACGCGGCAAATAGCGCCATATTTTGGAAAGGAGCAAAGCCAGGATCGTCTAAAACAACAATGTCATTATGTTTTGTTGTTTGTGATATAGTTATATTTGGACCAAAATCATAGTGAATAACTGATGTTGCATTATCTCCATAATAACCAGATGGTCCATAAATATCATTAAGAAAGTTTGCAGTTGTAAGAGTAGTGCCATCTGGAAAAGTAATTCCTGTTCCTAAATTTAATTGACCCCCCAATGTTACTACATCCTGATCTTGACCGACAAAAATAGCTTCAACTGTAGGGGTGCTATTAGGGTTAATAGTTGCATGACCAATAATACGAGTGTCTATTGTACCAGTATCTCCCTTATCACCCTTTAATCCTTGATCACCCTTTAACCCATTTTCTCCAGGTAATCCTTGATCTCCTTTATCGCCTTTGTCGCCTGATAAACCTTGATCGCCTGGTAAACCTTGATCGCCTGGTAAACCTTGATCGCCCTTTAAGCCTTTTTCTCCAGGTATTCCTTGGTCACCTTGATCACCCTTATCACCAGTTAAAATAAGACTTTCTCCAGAAGGACCTTGTTCTCCTTGATCACCCTTGTCACCTTTTAAACCTTGAACACCTTGTGGGCCATCATCTCCTTGCGGGCCAGTTGCACCTCTAGATCCTCCATCAGTTCCGCCATTAATGACAATTACATTTACCAAATTTGAATTAGCAAATAGCTCATTTACTTGCGACGGATCAAGCGTTCCATTTGATATATTATTTGAAATCTCTTGAGCAAGATTATTTATGATGGTTTGATTTGTTGTGTTATTTGCACTACCATTTGAAAATAACCCTCTACTAGTTGTTTTATTATTTGAAAACATATGATATATACATTTTAGCTATTTTATATTTTTACGATAATTAAGAAATAAAAATCATATCAGTTCGTGGTAATACAATCTAAATATATACTTTATATATAATATACCATGAACTTTGATTTAAATATCCAAAATTATAACAAGCAAGAATTGGAAAAATTATTTGAATTGTCAAGAAATTACAGTGAAACAGACCTCCACGAAAAGGAAGAAAAACTGAGACAAACAATTATTTCAAATTCCTCAATCAATTCAAACATAAAAACCAAGATAATTTCTTTTTTAAGTGAGGCTAAAAATACTATTATAATAAATAATATTCCGCGAAGTGCAGATAACGGGTCTATGAAAATACCAAATGCAAGTGAACTAAAAGGTATATACAAGGACATTTATAATTTAGATAAAAATCTTAAAGCAAGCGACGTTACAAGCGCGGGTGGAACATTTTTAATTGAACCAAAATCAACTGCCTACGGACAGTCTTCTCCTAGCGAATTTTATCAAGGCGTTATTAACCCACTGAACAAGCGCATTCTCAAACAATCGTTAAATATTGACACTCGTTTTAGAGAAAATTACTTCAAAACGCAATCTACTAATTTTCATCTAGATCTACCAATTCGTTTTACAAAGGTTGTATCCATGCAATTAGCAGCATTTGAGGGTCTTACAACATACTTTGTTTTTTCCAAGGCATTGGGAAATAATTTCTTTGCAATAAGACTCGTTGATGCGCTAGGAAATCCTGGTGTACAAGAAGTAATTACCATAAATGATGGAAATTATCAAAGCGTTGATTTCATAACATATTTGAACAATATTCTTCTCAGTTCAAGTGTCGCTGGTTTTCCATCAATAAAAGTAACGCAAGATTTTAATGGTGGAAGTGGTTCAGGAAGATTAATTTTTTATAGTGCTACTCAAAATTTCTTATTAAATTTTCAAACAGACCGTTATGGAAATCCAGATACGTCAACTCCCCTTCCCTTAAAACTAGGATGGGCTCTTGGTTTTCGCTTGGGTTACTATGAAAATGGTACTTACACAGCAGCACCACCATCTCCTCCCATTACAGCACAACAGTGTTATGTCGCAGAAGGTCTTCTAGATTTGCAAGGACCTCGTTACATGTACCTCGTGGTAGATGACCACAATAATAATGTTAATAATGGATTTTATAGTGCATTTAATTCATCTATTCTTAATAATAATATTTTGGCTAGAATTTCTTTGCAAGTTCCAAATTTTGACTTAACAATACAAAATAATTTATCAATGATAACAAATACCAGACAATATTTTGGTCCAGTAGATATTCAAAAACTAAACATTCAATTGATTGATGAGTATGGAAGAATTATTGATTTACACAACATGGACTATAGTTTTTGTTTAAATTTGCAGGTTGTATACGATCTATAAGAAAAATACAAACTTATCAAAAGTTTCATAAAAAAATATTTTTATGAAACTAATAACATTTAATGCTTATACTTAAAATAAGTCTTCTGTGTCATGTGAATCATGATCATCACCATGTTGATGTTGATATTTGATCCATGAATCTGGGGATTTCTTGGTGCCTCCGCCATAAGGCACTGCAAGTTTATTATCAAGCATCCATTGATTTACGTGGAGACTTCCAACATAAACATCTGCCAACAACCGACCATATTTCTCAGTTCCAACATTCTTCAACTGCACAGTCTTATTCATCACCAAGTGAATCATCTCGTTCTTTGCGCAAGTTGCTGCAATCTTTTCATCCTCACTAGAACCTTTAATCTCTGGCGTATCAATCCCATTAAGGCGGACTTGGAAGCGATACATTGGAGACGCTTCGTAAGGAAGCCTTGCGGCAATTGTAATCGTATCTCCGTCATATACCTTTACAACAAATCCCTCGATAATCGGTGCGACAAATTTAACAGTATCCTTGTAATTAATGTGTGCTGGCGTGTTTTTTGCAGCAACAACAAGAGCCTCCTGTTCATCAATTGAAATTTTTACTTCTTCGGTTCCGTGAATGGAGTCATCAAGAGATCCCGATTCTGTCTTGGGAATTATTACATGTTCTTTACTGGAATAACACAATGCTAGAAAGCATGAAAACATTTGAGACAATCTAGTCGTGGACATTACAGCGGGATAATTATTATACAGTTGATTATATGTAAATCAATTTTAAATATTATTCTTTTCCCATGGACCTTTTTATTATTCTACACATCTTTCCAACATTTTATTCTTTAAAATATATAAGATGGCCTTTACATTTAATTCACATCCAGCAACTGCAGCTTTTGGAAAGGCAAAAAAAGTTGGATATGCAAGTGATTATCTTGAAAATAAAAAAGCAAAGTTGGCTTATTGCGATGGGATACCAATTAGAAACAAAACAGGATTATATCGGTGTAATAAATTGGTTCGCGCCCATTCATTTGAGGGTCTCTATCTTTTTAATCAAGGGAGATTGCTTAGAGATATGGAAATTGGAAAACGTCCTTATTTTAACAGTGGTGATTTGGAAGTAAATTTGTATACAGTAGAAAATTTGGCTAATGTAAATGTTATACAAGGAACGCCTCCAGCAGCAATTATCAATTCTTATGCATTTCCTTTTAACTTTAATACATATAGACTTGATCCATGTGGGCAATTATTTGGCAATACGCAATGTGGCGTTGGTAATTTTGTCAATTATCTACAATTAAATACAGTAGATCTATGTAATCCTGTAACAGCAAATTCATATGCTCCTCTTATATTGTACCCTTCTACGCTGCCTTGCTACCCCAAAAACTTACCATAATAACATCTTTTAACTGCACTCCTCTAGATAAATATGTGGCAATTCCAACAGTAAACAAACAACCCGTAAATAAACAGCATGTAAATAGATATAATGCTATATTTTTCTTAAAACATTTGTCGTTATCATCGTCTCCATCATCGTCAAAAGCATGCAATCCAGTATTTTTATTATAAACGGATTTTTCACGCTCGTAGTCTTCATCTAAATAGATGTAAAAATCCCAATCATCATCTTCCTCCCACAAATCTTCATCATTTTTGTATTTATTTAATTTATTGACAAATGGTTGCACCATCATGTATTTAATCCTTTATTTAATAAACGATTAAATTCTTGAATTTTAATTCAATTAAAAATAAAAATCCTAATTATAGCCCTTCTTACATCTTAGAAAGCATCTTTCGTGATTTTGAAGCAATGGTCTTGTATTTTCTTCCCTTGCTGCTGTATTGACGAGATCTAACATAAGCAGCGTATACCCCCTTTTTACTAACAGTGCAGGTATTTTTCTTGCAAATAGGGAAACTTTTATTGGGTCCTAAAAAGCATTTTTTTCCGCAACGCTTCATCATAAGTGTTTTTTGGTGAGTTCCAGGAGCCTGTTTGCTCCACCCCTTCCAAGGTACATTTTTGCGAGTGTGTCTAGATGGCATAATAATATAAGAATATAAAATTAAAAATAATAGTAAAGAGATTATATAAGAGTAAGAATAAATGGAAGAAAATATTGTATTAGAATTGGAACCGCGAGAAGTAGAAGTAGGACAAGAACTAGGACAAGAACAAGGTCTAACAAATGAAAATGTGGAATTAATGCAAACTAGTTTTAATGCAATCAAAAGATACACAGAGACTGAAAAAAGGCAGATCCAAAGAAAAAAGAAAACTACAATTGAAAAAATGACTCTAGAAAATGGTAAATATGGCGACAGTGGAAGTGGAAGTGAATTAAGTGACAGTTATACAGAAACTTCTTTCAATACATCTGGTGAAAGTGATGATGGTACAGAAGACGATCTGGTACATTCATTGTGTGAAGATAATACCGATATTTATTTTTTACAGAATTTTCCAAAAGCAAACAAGCGAAACACCTCCGCCCCGTCTTATAAAAAATTAAATTACATGGAGGTTGAGCACAAAATTGACAAATATTATAGCGATATAAATCACAAATATTCATCTGCACTAGACATTTTGGCGAGCTATTTAAAAGGTCAAAAAATCATTTATATGGAGTCAAAATATTACGCCGAGCAAAATTTAAACCTACTCATGATGCCTGCAATTATGCTTTCTACCGCAGCAACAGTTCTAGCATCTATATTACGTGATTATATGTGGGGCGCCATGTTCATATCAGCAGTCAATGGAATAATTGCATTTTTATTAGCATTGGTAAATTTTTTCAAATTGGACGCGGCGTCAGAGGCGCATAAAATATCAGCTCACCAATATGACAAACTGCAAAGCACGGTTGAGTTTACATCAGGATCTATTCTTCTTTTTAGAAACACAGACCTACAAAAAAGTTTATACAAGGGCGCGCTAACAGAAGAAGAAAAAAAGGAAATCAAGACACAAATTTACAACTATAAACGCGAAATGGAACAGGAAATGATGAAAAAATTGGCAGATGTTGAAAAGAAAATATCTGAAATAAAAGAGACAAATCAGTTTATTATACCGCGCGTAATCAGGTTTCGTTATCCCGTGATCTACAACACAAACATTTTCTCTATTATTAAAAAGATTGACGATCATAGGAAGAAAACAATAACCCAATTAAAAAATGTTAAAAATGAAATTCGCTATATAAATTCACTTCAAAAAGCAAACAAGGTTTTAAGCCAAGAGCATCGCGATCAGTTAAGACGCATGTTCAATTCAAAACATAAATTGGTTAGAGAAATTCTCTTACTAAAATCAGCGTTTTCCATTATTGATCAAATGTTTCACAAGGAAATTGCAAATGCCGAGATTTTACGTCAGCGCATGATATGTTCTTTATTTTGCAACCCACCCGATCTGTTAGAACCGCAAAAATTGAACGAGTTTATTGAAAATCTTATGGACCCATTTAAAAAACATAGTGTGGCAATTGATGTCAATGCAAAATCAAAATCAAAATCAAAATAAAAATAAAACATATTAAATCACAAGACCTAATATATTTTTTATTCCCGCTTGCTAGAATTGAACCAGCGACACCTTGATTTACAGTCAAGTGCTCTACCAACTGAGCTAAAGCAGGAGCGATAGATAGGTCCATATACACTTAAAATGTCTATAGAACTATCTATCAATAAAATACCGCGCTTTCTCTTTAAGTAGTTTTTCCCATTTATTATTTCTTGCACGCATAAAAATCATCCAATGATTTGGAAAACGCCTCCACTACATCATTGTAATTATTAAAAACATAAGAGTCCTCTTCATTCATATTATAAATATCTTGTAGATCCTTGTCTATAATAATTTTTGTTTTATATCCAAGTGCATAATTTATAGAAGAGGTTAATTTTGTACTATAATAATCTGGATGTTCTTCTTTTTGAGATAAAGGAAGAACGCAATAGGCGCCAATTAAATGTGCGTGGTAATCAGTAAAAGACAGACCTTTAAAGTGCGCAATCTTTGTTGAGTATCTTTTCAGCTCATTTGGTAGGTCATTATTATTTAAAATCTTAATTACAAAGTTGTGATTGTATCTTTTTTGCAAAATTGACAGAAGCAGCCGCAATGAACGCCTTTTAAAATCACCTTGAACAATGTAAATTGGTAAACTGTAAGTTTTTTTAATTTCTGCGTATGGCAAAATATCACAGTAAAAATAACGATCGGTTCTACACAATGGGGTCAAATGATATATATTATCATATAAAACACTCTCCGTGGTGACATCGTGACATATGTAAAAATGATATTTACTATTTTTATTTATGGTTTCCATATGTTCTGGATATAGAGAACACGTTACAGTATAGGTAAACTGAACTTTAATAATATCAAAAGGTGAAAATAAAAACTGTATTTTAGGATATTTTTCTTGAATATATTCAACGAATGAATTGTGATTTATCTTATTCATATATTTTTTGACATATATATAAATGTTGCATCCAGTAACATCTGTTTTAATAATAAAATTTAGTTTATTAAATACTGATTCAACTATTTCATAATGACAGTCGTAATTATTGTTAATTAATATGTTCATATTATGTGGGGAATATATAATAACCAAATATAATATGAATTGCAAAAAAAATGCACTAAAAATAGCGGTGGTTACGGCAATGTTTCTAATTGAAACAGATAAAATGGATGAGTGTGGGGGAGTACCCGATAAAAATCCAGAATGGGATTATATTTTATTTACAAATGATAAAACAAAATTAGAAAATGTTGATGGTTGGGATGTTAGAGAGATTGATTGTTCTGCCTACACTCATGGGGTATATGCTTCTAAAAGAATTAAATGGTTTACTCATGAATTTTTACCAGACTATGACATTATTATTTGGGTAGACTCTTTTATCACTCCAAATCTTAATATGATTGATGAAATAGATTCAATGATTAATAGTGTTCATTTAAATCCACATATGCCTCTTATCATGCGAACCCAAAAATTTGAATGCATAAAAGATGACATTGATTGGTGCTTGGTAAACAATAGAATAACTGAGGAAATGGCGTTAAATATAATAAACCACCTTGACAAAAGTGGAATAATAAAAGCTGATGAAAAAACGCAAACATATTGGTCGGCAGCCATTGTTAAAAATAATAAACATCCAATCCTGCAAACCATGGTAAATGAATTATTTGAATTAGTTACAACTATTGGATATAGAGATCAACATTGGATTCCTTATTTATTCAGAAAATACTCGTTGCATTGCGGTATTAATAAGACAAAAGATGTTTTTATAATTACTGGCAAACAAATAAAAACAAATCACCATTATACAACATTTTTTTAACTAATAAATTGTGCTTTATTGGTTAAATTTACATTAAATAATTTTAAAGTCTCTTCCTACGACCAAGCCTAGCAGCCGCAGTAGTACCAACCATTCCATACGCGCTATGAGGTTTGTAAATGTAGTTGTGATTATGCGTAAAACAAAGAGTGTTTTTGCAGTTATTGAATGTTGCATTCCAAAAAAATGGTCCAGGATAATTAGACGCATAAAAATTGGATCTGTTTAATATTGAAGACGGATATGAAGCGTTATTTCCACCAATTGGCATTATACTATCTGCAAATATTAAAATTATAGACTAATATTAAAATCAGTTTTTATTTTCCACATCCACCACATTGTGCAGAACCAGCAAGACGACCAATCATTGGTCCATTAAAAGTTAATGCACCCAAATTTCTTGGAGCACTTCCTAAATTAGCTGCTCTAACTTGAGGATTCTGCAAAAAATTTAATCTTGGTTGTCCTCCTCTATTTGAACTAGGAATAACTAGACTCATTCTTTTCATATTATATAGTAAACGAAGAATTTATATTTGGATACAATTGTTTTCTTATTTGAGCATCAATAAAATTCAAAATGTTAGAGGATATTAAATTATTTGATAAAATACCAAGTTCGGTACAAATTGGACTAAGCTCATTATTGCTGTTCAACAATGAACGATAAAATAAACTGCTAAGTGAAGCAATAGACAATGGTGTTATGCATGTACCGCAATTAAAATAGATCAAAAGCTCTTCGGCTGTTTTAAATGATATTGTACCATCGTCTACAAATTCTATTACATATCCGCTGCTTACAACTTCTTTAATAAAGGCCTTGTAATATGGCCCATTAATAATTGTATCTTTTACAGCATAAACAAAATCGCCAACGCTAAATTTATACGTAACCGCGTTTATTTCGCCTTGTAAAGGACTTTGGTAAATGCGAAGATCATCAGCAATAGTAACTTGTTTTGGTCCAATTGGACAGTTGCAGTTATTAACAATGCTTGTTTTAACTGTTTTGCCTCCATAAATTGGAAATGCTTGATTGAAAGGAATCTGGGGCACACCAAAACCTGGAGGAATGACTCCACGACGCAAAGGAGCCTTACCTTTAATTCTGGCCAAATATCTATCATAAGATCCATGTTTCATATCAACTCCAACACCTCCTGGAGACATTGCCCCTGGACGATTTCTAGTAATTGAGTGCCTTGTGCTGCTTCCACGACTAGGAACATATGCAGTTTGCACGTGTGGAATCGCACGATCACTCATTTGCTTCCAATTTACTCCCAACAATGGATTAGGTCTCTCATAAACGTTTAATGCCCCTAAATTGTCTGTATATAATGAAGCAGGAACCCTAACAGTATTTTGTATGAGTTTTTGCTTTTGGTATTGTGAAGCGGGATCATTTGATGCCAAATTTCTATTGCAGCTGCGACAACTAATTTTGAAAAGTTCTAGAGCTCCATAATCTATATTGTCGTATTCAGTTAAATTTATGTCTGTTATCATTTCTATAAATTAACGTGATATATAATTTGCGGGCAAAATAATATTTTTTATTAAAATTGAATTAAAAATTGATAATATTTATATTTGTTATTTAATTTAACACCAAAATGGCTTTCGTCATATCTGTATCAAACAAACCAGTAAATCAAACATCTAAACACTGTTGTTCCTGTTGCGACAAAAAATATACAAACAAGTCATCTTTGGCCAGACATCAAATCGTCTGCGAAATTGCGAATAAACCTGCACGTGAAAAGTTGATTGACAATGAAGAAGAAGGAGATCTGCCAACGTATAAACAGTTGGTTATTATTGTGCAGGAGCTTACGAAGAAATGTGCTTCCATGGAGAAAAAAATGACGGAAATGCAGAAATGGGTTCAAAGAACTAAGAAGAAGATTGATGTTATCCAATGGTTAAATACGAGTTCTTCAGCAAAACCCCACACTAGTTTTACCGAATGGTTTCAGAACTTGACTATTAATCAAGGCACAATAGATGTTCTTATGGAGAATACCATGTACCAGACTATAGCGACAATATTTTCAAAGAATTTGCCAGAAGATGTGGATAATCCCGTTTGTAGTTTTTGTCAAAAGCAGGGCTCAATCTACATCTATGAGATGGATGGTGATGCTCCCACTTGGAAGCTTCTTTCTAGAGAACAATTCACCAAGGGTCTTAACCGTCTTCATCTAAAAATATTGAATGAATTACTGGCGTGGAAAGAAAAGAATGAAGAAAAAATGGAGAATGATGACAAGTTGGCAGAAAAATATAACAAGACTATGATGAAGCTTATGGGGATTAACTTTACTCAAGAACACGTCTACAGTAAAATCAAGGGTGATCTGTTCTCTTATGTTAAGAAGGATATTAAAAACATTCTTGAGTATGAAGTGGAATTTTAATTTAAACCACTTGGAAAATTGTTGGATAAATCATGGTAGATGGATGAAAATTTATGCTGAATATTTGCATGGCAATTAACATGACTATTTTTATTGAAAGAAGAGTTGCAACATTAATTAATAATTCCATTGTGCACTCAAATATGTGATCACATTTATACATTATGCCAAAATTATTATAACATTTCATTCTTTCAATCAACATGCTTGTATTTGTATATTTTTCTTCAAGTATATTCAGGGGACAATCGCTCAAAATTATACAACTAAGAGAATCCAAAAAAATAATATTTAAAAGAAGAATCAAATGGTAAACATTATTATCAAATAAAAAAATTATTGTTGAGAATACTGCAAGACAAAGATGCAAATACATATACCATGCCCCACATAAATTTTTTAAATATGGCCTAACCCTATTCATGCACTTGTGAATAATATTTTCCTCCATAAACTGGTAAATATTATTTATTTTTATTTTTTCCCCTTCTAACTATTTTTATCCAAAATAGGTTTGCATAAATTCATCGGGCGTCATAATAGGAATTCCCTTTTGTTTTGCTTCTTCGGCCTTTCCTGTATCCTCATCCTTTGACTTGGCAATGACCACAAGAGTATTTCCACTTACAGAAGATCCAAGTTTGGCGCCAACTGTTTTAAGTGCCTCAATAACAGTCTTATCCCGAATACCAGTCATAACAACCGTCTTCTTAAAGAGTGGATGCGCCTCATTTACTGCAGCCTTTTCTAAACTTGCAACGACAGTTGACAGCTTGTTATCCAGATGGGCATCATGCAAGAATTTCATAAAATCTGGAATCTTTGACACAAATGCCTCCGCAGTCTTTCTCTCAATGCCCTTGATCTTTCTAAGTTTCTCCACCTTTACTTCAGGTGCGTCGGTTGAAGTTAAAATATCTGGCTCGGCCTCCAAAATTGGATCAATTCTTTTGTCGTTAAATCCTCTGCCAAAGATGTTTGAAGCTGACATAATTGTCACTAATGAGGCAGCAGCAACCTTCTCCTTGATTCCTTCATAGAGTTTTGTCGCCATCTTTTGCTTGAAACCATCCACTTTCAAAAAGTCGCTCAACTCCATTTGTAAAATAGCTGGAACAGAGTCATGCCCAGCTTTAATAATGCGAGCAACATTTCCACTGCTCAACCCTTCTACTTCTAATCCTCTAAAGAATCCCGTAATATTCTTCTCTTTTACAGTTTCGTTTGATCCAGCATCTTCCAACATAACATCTACATGTGTATCATTCCATTTGTAAGGAATATCAGGCATCTTTGCCTCCTCCGCTGGCTCAGTAACGCTTTTAATGTGAGGAATTACATCGCCACTTCTAATCAGTTCAATAAGAGCGCCGATACCGACCTTATTTTGTTCAATGAATGCACCGTTGAAACCAGTAGCATATTCAATTCTAACGCCACCCAACTGGATTGGTTCAATTTGAACACGTGGTTTCAAATAGCCATCCTTGCTAGGCGTCCATATGACATTCACCACTTTTGCCTCTGCAACCTGATCACTCAAAACCATCTTGAATGCGAATGAATGCTCTGGATTGCCGCTTTCTCTAGGATATATTTGATCATTTGTAACAATAATGCCATCAATTTCATATGCATAATTCTTGCGCAAATCAATCAAAAGTGCAGAAAGAACATCATTTGAAACTGCATCCAATATTTTGTAGTAAACAGGTTCAACGTCCAGCGTGCCTAAAAACTCCATCTGCGCACTAGGTTTTAGCTCTGGTTTAATTACTTCATACGCCACAAAGCTTACATCTCTAGCCTTTTCGTCCACAGACTTTTGATTAATTATTCCAGCAACCAGGTTTCGCGCATTGGCAAACTTGTCCTTGTACTTCTTCTCAAAAACACCTTTTTGAATGACAAACTCACCGCGAATCACAATGCCTTGTGTCTTGGGCAACCGCAAATGTGGAATCAAATGGCTGATATCTTGTCCCACCTTTCCGTTACCTCTTGTATACAACTTAGGCTTCTCTCCCTCCGTCGTATAAAGACCGCTTACACCGTCCAACTTGGTAGACACAACATAAGGTCCAGGAAATTTCTTCTCCCATGCACCAAGAGCACCAGTATCAGGCTTAATCTTATCCATTGACGCCATTTCATATGGCAGCTCCACTTTATTTTTACCAACGGGCGCGCCAACTGCCAGCACTTCTGCATTCTTGGGATACTTATTTTCAACGTATTCCTTGACAATGTCGTATTGATTATCTGTCATAACAGGCATATCGTTATAATAAACGTATCTTGCGACGTGGATAATTTGACTCAACTGATTCTCGTTTAACCCCTCCAAAACAGAAATACCATTCTTCTTGAAATCTACAATAGCCTTCATGATGTCGGGAGGGATCTCTGCCGTCTTTTTAACATCAATCATCGCCACAGCCTGAGGTTCAGGTTCCGCAATTACAAATTCCATTGCAGTCTTCTTTGACTTCTTTAAAGACGTATTCTTCTTGGTGGGCGCGGATTTTGGTAAAACTTCGCTAAAACTCTCCTTCACTGATGTAGGCGCTGTTTGCACATCTGCAAAAGTCTCCTTGATGGATGTAGGCGGCATTTTTTCATTAGCCGCCATTTTTGCGCCCGATGTAGGCGCGGCCACAATTGCGCGCGCGTCTTGGCGCTCCATCGGCGTCTTATATTGCATCCCTAGGAAATCAAAGATGGATTTTTCATCTGGGAACACATGATCCACAAGCTCGCCCTTTACTTTGCCCTCCATCCTTGACATACCGTGCTCATTCAAAGAATATCCTTGATCAAGTGCTCGTTGGCGCATAAGTGTATTGAACACCTTGCTACCAGTGAAATAGAGGATTGCAAATGGGAATTGCTCTGGACTGGCATACAAGAAATCCACGCGTCTTGCCACGTCATTTCCTGGGAGCTTTGCAATCACTAGGCACTTGGATTCACCTCTTGAAAGTACTTCCAAGATAATATTTTCTTTTACCAGACGATCAACAAACTCCTTGAAAACGGTTGAACCATCTGGAGCCGTGATAATAACGTCAATGTCTCCAGAGGTTTCCGCCCCGCGGCGATAACTGCCAACAATTTCCATTTTTGCGCCCTCTTCTTTGGGAAAAGCTTGTTGAAAGACGGCCTCATACTCTTCTATCTCTGCGCGAGGAATGCGCTTCAAGATGTCTTCGTAGTATTTAAGCCCAACTTTTTGAACATTGTTGAGAACTTCTTCTTGCCTTTCGCGCAACTGAGAAATTGTCGTTATGCCCATCTTTACCAAGTCTTCGGCTTTCTTGGGACCAATTCCATAAACATCGCCGAGAATTACAATTGGATCGTTTTTTCCGCGCTCCAAAACTGGTAGAGTCTTCTCGGGTGACATCGTATATTGTCGCAATTTTTCCAAGATAGTTGGGCCAATGCCTGGCATTCCCTTGAGCTGATCAGGACTGGTAATGTCACCGTCATACTTCAAAATAGTTTGCTCTGCATTTCTGTATGCTCGCGCTCGCATGGGCTCTTTTTGCTTCATCATAAGCGCGGCCAACTTGACCATAAGATCGCTATATTCTTCATTCCATCGTTTCTGTGTTGTCTCCATTTGTTGGATTACTGCGGTTGTCTTTAAACTAGTTTTTGGCGATGGCAATTTCTCTTCAATTTTTTTAGAAACTAATTTTGCTGCCTGAGCAGATTCAACTGCAGAATTTCTATGGGAACTAGATGTTTTCTTACGCGATGTCGCGGCTTTTGGCGTCTTCCTCAACTTTCGGGATTTTTTGGGCTCTGGAAGTTCCATTTCCACATAATTCTCCAAAGGACGTAGATCGTCTTGTTCTATTGGTTGGGGTTGGGCTTGCATTGATTCTTGCAAAAACTGCTCCGTTATAGTTGTTGCATCTTGAGGAACAAGTGATTTTGCAGACAATATTTCATCTGTTACAGTTGTCATGTCTTGAGGCAGTTTTTCAACAGGTTCCTCTATGACAAGCTCAATATTTTCTTCCCTTCTTTTCCTTCTGGAAGCTGTTTTCTTCTCTTTTGGGCTGCCACTAGTTCTTGCACCAGACACAATTGTTCCTGTTTTATCCTTTTTTCGTGAGTATTTTTTCTTTTCTTTTTTTTCTTGAGATCCTTGTGTTTGCATATATATTTTGGGTATATTATTATCTTTTAAGTCTAAATAAATTATTTTGCTCTGGACCTAAACCTAAACCCTGTGATATACCAAAATTTTTATTATTAAATAACATTGTTTTGGGTTTTATTTGGTCAATTCTACGCCTTTCAAGCTCCATTTTGATATTTCTAATTATCATCATTTTTCTGTATTCTTCCTTTGTTCTTGGTACTTGAATGGGTTCCTGCTCTTCAGCCTGAACATGGTCCTTAAAATACTTGTTTAAAATATAATTTCCGCCTTTTGGAACCTTCATATTTTTAGGCTGCTGCTGATGCAATCTTACAGGGACAGGATTTTGTTGCGGAATCTGTTTTGCAGGCGCGGCAGCAGCAGCTTGAATGTTATTTGCCCGATACATAACACCATTTCTAATAACAACATTCATATTTGCCAAAAGATCATCGTATGTTACATCTGTTTTAGACACCAAAGGCGAATTATCTATAACATGAGGCCTTTCTATAAATGGTTTTACTGGTTTTACAGAATTACTATTAAAATTTTTGCCACCATTTTTAATGCGATCTACAATAGGATTTGTTATTGGACGCTTTACCGCTGTCCTTGGACCAGGACCTAGATTTAAAAACTCGGCTTCCTTGGCGGTAGCATTATTACTCTGTTTTCTTGACAAAACGGGAAGAGACTCATAAGTTTCAAAATTATTTACAGAACTAGCTAAATCGTTCATTTCATCTACGTCAAATGATAAATCATCATACTCACTCATATTCAATTGCATGATTTTATACTTATCGTGAATATTTTAAATCTACTGAAAATACATATTAAAAAAAATAATAATATGTATTTTGTATATAAGAAAATGAATTTAAATATTGTAAGTAAAGGACAAGCCGATACAGTTGTAAGCGCAAACGGAAAAAAAAGGACAAGCAGTTTATCATGGGACGGCAATATGAAAAAGGGCAAGGGCAAATTGCACATTAAGATGAATAATAACGGAGAAAAGCTTGACAAGACTATGAATTTTACCGAACAGGATTTAGTCAAACTTTTGTCGGTTCCCGCGGTTAACAAGGACATTGATCAACGTTTGTTTAACAACTATTTGAGTCCTTCAACTATGCCAATGAGAGAGCCATTGGAAATACAAACATTTGAATTTTCTGGTCATCCCGCTGTAGAGCTTGGCGATTTTCCTGAAGATGGATTAGAGTCATTATCTGTTCTTCCCTTTAAACAAATGGACACAAAGAATACGCTTACGCCAAAGAAAGCCGCAACCAAAAAACGCACTACAAAAAAGAAGAGCGCAACAAAAAAGAAATCTAAATCCAGCAAATCCAAGTCCAAAAAGTCAAAGTCTAAATCCAAGAAATAAATAAACTCGTCTATTTTTTATTCTCGGCCTTATCTTTATCCTTCTCTTTATACTTCTCAAGCTGTTTAAGAAGTATAAGCTCCCCATCCGTGTAACTGCGATCTCTTCTCAACTTCTTGTATTTTTCTATGCACCGCTTGTCCATTGTTGACAAATAATACCTTGATGCATATATTAGTTTGAAATCAGCTTCACAAACAGACTCTATATGCGTCTCCTTTAATCGCTTAATTTTTCCTATAAATTTTGCGCAATTCATTATTTCATCTTCTTCAAAATATACTGTTAATATGCAGTGATTTCTTGCAATCTTGGTTCCACCTTCCATCTCATAGTCTTCATGCACGCTTTCACAATTATGTGAAAATGCTATATTCTCAATGTCATTTTTAACACTTGAAAAATTTGCGTGACATGATAAGCTAATGGATATCTCAACGATGTACCCCATTAATATTACTAAACATTATTTAAAATGAGAAAAATTTGACATTGTTTGTATAATATTTTGTTTTTAACGCAAGTTTGTACTATATAAGCGAAGAAAGTATATTAATTGAAAAGTATTTGGATAAAAATTATAAGAATAGAATATAGAATACATGTCATTTAGAAAATATGGAGGTTTAGATCGTGCTGCAACAAATAATATCGTGCGCAGCAATTATGCAACTGGCAATAATGAAAGTATAACCGTTGCATTAGGCCAGGAAAACTCAAAAATAATCTGCAAAAGCCATCTTGATTTGAGTGGAAACTCTCTGATTAACGTGGGATCCATTTATTTTATGGAAGAAGCCCACCTTTATGGGAATTTAATTATGGATGGAACCGTGACTATATTGGAGACTACAACATTATATGGACCATTGATTGTAAATAATACATCCTATTTTGCAGGGGCATCCACTTTTAATAGCAATGTCACAATTAATGGTCCCTTGGTTGTAAATAACACATCCTATTTTGCTGGAAACTCTACTTTCAATAGCAATGTTACAATTAATGGTGCATTAAATTTGGATGGTGGAATACTTACTAGTAGTGCAGCAACTTTTCTATTTTTACCATATAGTTCTACTACAATTGAGTATGGAGGAGACACTACTACAAATATTATCATGAGCACTGAACAGTCTACCGCACCAGATAATGGTGCTCTAGTTGTTAAGGGTGGCGTTGGTATTGGGAAAAATTTGAATGTTGGTGGTGATACTCTTATTGGGGGATCTCTTGGAGTTACAGGTCCAACAAATTTATACAATACTTTGACTGTTGAAGGCAATGCAACTTTTAATAGTTCTGTTGGTATTTCTGGTCCTCTTGGAGTTACTGGACCCGTGCATTTCTACAATACATTGACAGTTGATGGAGATGCGACATTTAATAGTTCCGTTGGTGTATCTGGTCCGCTTGGTGTATCAGGTCCAACAAATTTGTATAATACTTTAACGGTTGGCGGGACTGCAATATTTAATGGCCCTGTTGGAATTTCTGGGTCTCTCGGTGTATCAGGCACATTAAATGTTGGTGGGACCGCTACATTTGGAAATTCTATTGTGTTGAGTGGACCAACTGGAAGTATTATCATGAATGGTCCCACTGGAAACTACATTCAATTTCCTGATCAAACTAAACAATATACTGCTTCTGGAGCTGTGCCTCCTGGAACTATTGTAATGTGGTCCAATAACGGAAGTATTGGAATTCCAATATATTGGAGTTTATGTGATGGAACGTCTGTAACAGGACAAATTACAAATAATGGTTATACACCACCCAATTTAACAGATAGATTTGTATATGGTGGAAATATTTCACAAATAGGAAATTCTGGTGGAGCAACTGGGGCTACTTTAACTACAACTAATATGCCAGCCCATAGTCACGTTGTTAGTGGTGGAGCTGGAACTTTTCTTACCAGTGCATTACTTCCTCGTAGTGAACATGTCCCAACTGATCTGGCTGCACCATTCCAAGCTTTTGGAGATCAAAATATTCAAACCCAATCTTCAACATTTTCTACCTCATTAGCAAACGCTTATGGAAACTCACAAGGAACCGCTGATTCTTTCCCTATTTTGCCACCATATTATAGATTGTGTTACATAATGTTTACACCATAAATAAATATTTAAAGCTATTTTATTAGCTAATTTAAATGGAAACAAAACAAAAAATATATAATTTAAATAATTCAAAAATAACAGAATATGTTGATAAAAATATAATTGTATTTGAGGATATAATAAATGATGAATTTTGCAAAGAATTAATTCAATTTATAGAATCAAATAAGGATCACTTTGAAGAAGAAATCCTAGGAACCCATTATAATGTTGAATGTTTTAACTTATATTTGGAAGTATTGAAAAAAAAACTAGATTCAAATAATTTGTCATCAATTCTTGAAATTGATCAAAAAATATTTTTAATAATAGGACAAATTATAATTGCATTACATGCAATATTAATGGGATTCAACGGGAAAGAAGATAGTGGTTATAATTTAAGAAAAATATTTGGTGGAACAAAAATTCATACTGATTCTATAACAACTGGTGGTTATAAAGAGTATATTCGTTGCGCATCTGTCATTATTAATTTAAATGATGATTATGATGGAGGTATATTCAATTTTCCAAAACAAGACTTTTCTATTAAATTAAAGAAAGGATCTGCAATAGTATTTCCTCCGTATTGGACACATCCACATGAGGTATCCAAGGTTGGCGAAGGACAATCACGTTATACTATTAATACATGGCTTCAAGAAAAGTTGAATAATGTATAATTAATAAAATTGATTATAAAAACCAATCTATAATCAATTATAACAATACGTATTGAACCAACATGTTGAAACCTACTCTATCCAATTGCAACCCACATCCAAGAGACAAGAATCTCGTCTTTGATGAGCCAACCCATAAATATACCATTACGACAGATCCAGGCTCCAAATACACGAGCGTCACAACGTGGAACCATTCGCATTTCCCCAAGTTTGACGCAGATGCCATTATTGGAAATATGATGCGCGGCAAAGGCTGGAAGCCTGGCCATAAATATTGGGGCCAAACGGTAGATGAAATCAAAGCCTCGTGGTCCAACAATGGCTCCACCGCTGGAACCGACCTACATTACAATATTGAATGTTTCATGAACATGGACGCAAATGTTAGCAATGACGGCAAAACAACTCACAAAGATTTACTTGAATATTACCACAAGCATGGCGCATCGGTTGTTCAAAATACCTCGCAAGAATGGGTCTACTTCTTGCAGTACATTGCCGCTTTCCCAGACTTCAAACCATATCGCACGGAATGGATGATTTACTATGAAGAGCTAAAACTTGCTGGATCCATTGACATGGTCTATGAGAACCCCGATGGAACTCTCATGATCTATGATTGGAAGAGAAGCAAAGAAATAGTCAAGGCGAGTAAATGGAACAAGTACGCACTCACAGAATGTATAGACTCCATGCCAGATACGAATTATTGGCATTATTCTCTCCAGCTCAATGTTTACAAGGCGATCTTAGAGGCCAAGTACGGCAAAACCGTAACCGACTTGTTCCTCGTGCGGCTACATCCTGAAAATAACCCAAAGAATACGTATGAGCTAATACGCGTTCCAGATTTGTCTGCAGTCATCGCGCAACTCTTTGAGGAAAGACGACAACAAATTATTTCGGGACAATTAGAAGAATCAAAATCTAAACATTGAAATAAATAGTTAACTGACTTAAACACAAAATCACAAATAAAATATATCTGCAAGCAAATGCAACCGCAAAATTTCATAGATTATAACATACTCTTCTTTTTTCTACTTGGTACTTTTAGTGTTTATTATTTTGAGAGCCAGGAAAATAGCGCAAAGGTTCACGCTTTTTTAAAATGCATTTTTAAAAAAAGTTATAACCTTTATCGTTATCTAGGTACACCAGAAGAGATTTTGAGAATAGAAGCATTAGACAAAGAAGACGAAGAGCCAGAACAAGTTGCCAAGGTTGACGTGCCATATGAAGAAAGATATCTAGATAAATACAATGCGCTTCCAGTAGTAGAGTTGAACAAGGAAAAATTGGCGTCATTGAAGAACTGCATTATTATGGAGAAAACACCACTTGGAAATGTAATCATGTGCTATGATGCAGATCGCGAAGCTTTCAAGTATTACACCGATAACGCGATACCATATAGAATGTTAGAGACAGTTGGTCGTAAATATGTCTGCACTTATCATTGCAAATCTATCTATGTTGATATGAAAGAAGTGCTTAAAGATGCGGAGGAGAAATTTAATCAAGAGGAACTTTTGGAGAAGGAAAAAGAAAAGGAGAAGGAGATGGAACTAGAAAAACAAAAGGAAGAAGAAAAATTAAACCAAGAAAATGGTTCAACAATTAATGAGCCTGAGAAGAAGAATATTTTTGCAAAGTTTAAAAAGTATAATGACACCTCTAGTAAGGGTCCTTCTAGTCAAGTGCCTATGCCAACTCAACAACCTACTACATCATCTAATAAAAAGATGATCCTAAAAGAAAAGGCAAATCATTATACATGTGAAGGAAAGATTGTAAATTATAGTATTATTAAGAAGGTGGATAGAAAGGAGGTAGATAAAAAATATGCTCTTACTTTTGCCGATTACAAGAGAATGATGCAGGAGGCTAAGGAAAATGCATAATGGAATAAATATTAAAATTGAATGATTCTAATATTTAAAAATAATTTATTATAGGATACTTATACTTAATAGCTCATCAAAAATGAACGTGTACTATATAAAAATAAAACCAAAGCCCGCGAGTAATAAAAAGGGTAAAGGATTACCGCCGCATCTTAAACCAAAACCCCAAAAAAAGACAGAAATGTTGGAATGGATTTCAAGTTGGAATATATGGGTTCCAATTAAAATACTTTGTGGATAGTTACAACAATAATAAATTGTCACCATGTACAAAATAAAAACTTCACTTATATTAGCTACTATTTATGGCAGGATCAAAAAAAATAAGAAAAGAAATGGCTGGAAGATTTACTCAAAAACAAAAAGACTATATTAAAAAAGGTAACAAGGCATTTGACTGTCTTTTAAAAGAGGCCAAGGCAAATTTTCTAGTAAGAGTTCCAGCAAGAATTGGAAGAAAGACGTCAATGTATGGCGCAACAGTTGTAACCAGACTTATTATTCTCCTAGCATTAGAATTTATACAGGTTCAAATGCTAACTAAACCAGAACCCTTTCATTCTTTTTATACAACGGAATCTCATGTGTCAACGGAAGCATTGAATAATGTTAGAACTGTTTTAAGTACAGATCCTTTAAAATCAAAGTTTGCAGAGATTTACGATTTAACAGCTGGTCACTTCAAGGCTAAAGTTTCAGGTTTTTTTACGCGCTATTTTGACGCTATACCAGATTACACTGATCCAGAAACTGGTGAAATCGTTAACGTAAAAGCTCTTTTAACGGGCATTTATCAAAAATTATTTGAAATTGTTGGAGATTCTAAAAAAATTATAGGTGCGACTGTAAAAAATATGGATGGGGTATTTAGTTTAATAAATAGATTGGTTGAGCAGGCATTGGCCAATAGTGCTCCAAACATAAGCGCGCAAGATTTGCTCGCTGCAAGCATGAAAGCTAATGAAAAAATTGGTGAACTTGCAGCAGATCCCAAGTTAAGACAAATGATAACAACTCAATCCCAATCTAAAATGCAAAAAGGTGGGACTATCACAGAAGAACCACCTGATACAAATGCCATTGTATGCGCACTTAAAGCAGTATTTTTCTCTTCGCCTGTTATTTTGGTTGTTGGATTTATTATCAATTTTATAACCTATACTATTGGAAAACTTCTTGAAATTGGTTTACAAACTTTATTAGATGCGATGAAGAAAAATATACAAGGAGTAACACTTCCGCCAATTGACCAATTATTAAATGTTAATTATGCGATTTCATCAAATGCATTTTCAAAACTTTTTGATTCTATTCTTGGAAATAAAGATAAAATAGACAAGATTGTTTCCAGTTTTACAGGATTTATAGATGCTTTGCAAGGTATTATTGATTCCTTTATTGAAATGTACAATGAAAAAGTTCCTGAGCCAATTAAACATTTTGTTTTTAGTTATTTTGTTAAAATGTTGCAAATAATAAATAGTTTGGAAAGTTCTCCACAAATGGGATTAGAAACTCTTTTAAATATAATGGCATTAGTGAATGTGACAATAAGTGAACTTGATCCAACAATGGTAACGCAATTTTTTGACTCGCTGGTTGAACGTGTAAAGACAATGTCATCGCCACAAACACCTTCTTCCTATTCTAGAGCTCCATCTTATTATGATGAAGAAGATATGCAAGAGGGTGGGAGCGGATTCCCAATTTATACACAGAGAGGAGGAAGAAAAAGGTTCAGGTCAAAAACTAGGCGCTTAACTGGAGGAAAGATTGACAAGGCAATAAGACAATTTTATCAAACTAATCGTGTTCACAAAAGAACCCAGAAACTGCATTAAGGTTGTTTCTTTTTCCAATCTTGAAACCCATTGCTTCTTATAATGTTAAATGACGATCCCAGATGATCTTTTGCAATCTTATATGCAGTCTGTTCATTCGCAGACAACTGATTCAAGTATTGAATAATTGTCTTCTGCACTACAGAATCATACTTTTCAAAACTCTCTGGCAAATCCAGAGCAACTACGAGCTTCTCGGCGTCCATATTATCAACTGTTGTACTAGTTTTGCAAATTGTAATTATATTGATTTCCATGAATATAATTACAATGATTCAATTTTTTAATTTATTTTTCAAATGGGGAATGCATTATTTTTGCCTATATATGTAAAGTAGCATATCAACTTGTTTTCATTTGGTTTGACTTCACTTAGAAACATCATCTTGGTTATCTTCGTATCAACATTGTATCCATTTGCGGTTAAAAAGGATATCAACGTTGGGATCTCATCATCAGTCATCAAATTGCCTCCGCAAATCCCCCTTCCCCCACTACATCCAGAACTAATGGAGGAAGAAAATGGACCACCAATAAATGGTCTTAATGACGTTAGAGCAAGCGAGCATTGTTTTGATCTATAACAAGCACTTGGTTGTTTAAATGGAGATAATGGTGTTAATTGGACTTGCCTAACATGTCGTGACAATGGTCCTTCTGGAGGCAAATTAATAACGACTATATTTCTATAACATTGGTTATATAAATCTAAATAAACTTGAGATGATAGGGCATAAGTTTTTGGATACACGATTTGATCTTCTGGAAAGGCTTGCATATAATGTAGAATAGTATTATTATTTTTATTTGAACCAATATTATTGCGATAATAACAAGATTATCAATTGAAATCAAAAAAAAATTGAAATTGAAATACTTGGTTAGTATTTAAGCACACCAGTTTATTATACACGCATCCTCAAGGCAAAATGACAAGCACTTTTAATTTGAACGACCTGGTCAACACCCAGTCACCAAACTTTATTAACGAGCTGAACGTTGGCTTCAAGTATGAATACAATAACATTACAATCATTAATCGCGTGGACGAGGGCGATAATGGAATCAACGAGGACGAGCAAATTAACGTTAACGATTTAGATGTTAGCATCTTCCGTTTCAAGTTTACTGACGGGGTCATGGAGCAGCTAAATCAGTTTGCAAAGATCCATCAGTACGACGACCGCCACGCATTCAAGGATGCATGGACCGCATGGCTTGATGAAAATGATGAGGCCGTTGCAGACGAGGTGAACCGCCTAGAAAATTTAGGCTACGAAGGCGACATTCTTGACAAGATGTTCAAGAGCGCAAGATATTATTACCGAAAAAAGAGCACTGAAAAAAGGGCACCCAAGGAGCGCCGTCAATATGTCAGCGTTACGCGCGAGCTGTTGGATGCAATGGATTCTCAAATAAAGAAGGCCATTGTCAGTGATAGCAATTTCAAGCCTCAAAATGGGTTCATTGACTTTTGCAATTCAAACAGAGAAGTTTTGCAGGAGGCCGTAGCAAAGCTTTGCGAAAGCGGCATCACTTCCAGCCAAGATATTCAAGCCAAGGTCAAAAAGACCTACAAGAATCGCTACTTCATGATTGTACGAAAAGACACTATTTGCCTGTAATCGTAAAAACGCAAAATTAAATCTATTTGCAATAGATAACAACAATAAATGACAAAAAACGAACAACCAATTAAGAGTTGTCTTTTTTTTCAAATTCAAAAAAAGAGCAACGCCGCAAGAACAAATAACAGGAATATCAATGTAGTAAAAAAACTAGACATACACACTTTAAATGAGATCAGGGTTGTCAATTTTTTGAGAATCCAAACAGAGGATCTTTCAAAGTATTGCAATACTTTTTCTTCCTTTGAACCTCTTGGAGTTTCTGTATTGAATGATAAATATCTAGAGCGAAGCGAGAGACTGCAACCAAATGCAGGGTTTGCTCTTTTTAGATATTCTCCAACAAATACCATAAATTTTTTTGATCAACTTTACAATTGCTGTGAACCAAGAATGTATATATACCATTTAATAAATGGCTTCAAAGGATATTTATCATGCATCCATTTTTTTCAATCACATAAAATTGCGAATCTTGGTTGGTCTCCGCAAAACATGCTCTATAATCTTGAAAAAAGATGCTATGTCGTGAAGAACCTAACCTCCTGTTTGACTCTTGACAAGACATCAAAGGAAGAAAAAGCATTCCATCTGTCACAATTCCAACCCACTCACTATTTTTTGCCTATTGAATTCCATGTTATTTCATATATTTCTCAAAATAAAGAAACAAGTATTTCCACATTTAAGATAGACGCAATTATCACAGCCTATATTGACGCTCATCCACACATTAAAAAATTCTCCAAAACTTTTGCCGAAAGTTACCGCAAAGAATGTGAGGCATTATTCTATCCATTTATTAATAAGCCAGCCGAATACATAGTTGACACTATTTTGCACACATCCGCGTATACATGGGACGCCTTTGCTTTAAGCTCCTCAATAATTAATATAATTTTTGGCTTAAAGACCGTTTGTCAAAAAGGTGCGGGCTGGCTGGATCGCATTTTAAAACTTTTATTATTGAATACTTATCCACGAGTTGAAAAAAGGAAAACTATTGCCGAAACGGTTGCCTTATTTGACGCTATATGCAATAATGATGCTGCAATAGATGATTTAAAAATTATGATAACTAACCTAAATGCGGATTTACTCAAAAAAGTGAATCAGCATTTATTATTATGTAACACGTTTATTGTGGAAGCGCGAGAATTAAGGAAGAAACGTATCTTAATGTTTGCGGGTCTTGCGACCAGATGAGCGCCTGCGCTTTGAGCTCTTCTTAGACTTGGAAGCCTTTTTAGACTTGCGAGAAGCCTTCTTTGAGCCCTTTTTGGCAGGCATGGCTGCAGGCATAGCACCCATTCCGTGGTTCTTGCTCTTCCAAACAGGGGCAGCATCAGATAACGCTTGTTTAAATTTGTAATTGGGGTCCATCTTGTGTTTTTCCTCATAAAACTGCTTGACAAAGTTGTTCCAGGCACTTGGCATTATAGTATATTGGCAGATAATAAATTTTTTCAATGCTAAATTTATCATTAAATTTAAAATTGAATATAAAAACAATGGGATTACTATGATTACAATAAAACCTCTAACCAACTTCTAAACTATAGAATGAACCCACCCATAGTTTTTACGCGATACTTGTATATAAAGGAAGAAGTTGTGTTTGCACTTCTCCTAGCACTTCTTGAAAAAAAGAGCCAAGATGAATGCTTATTCTGGACTTACGAGTTATATTATTCTGGATTTCAAGAAGAGATTTTCCAGATCATTTTGAAAATTTATTACGATTTCTTTGCCACGTTGAATCCATCTATGGAAAGCTACATACTTGTTAAATACGCTGAATGGAAAAAGGCGGAGAATAAAGAAGGAGAAGAAGACAATCGCGACAAAATTCCTGGTCTTATTGTTGTAAACATGTTGACGAGGCCTTTTAACATGGATGTATTTGCCCTACGACAAATTGTGCAGAACTTTGACATTGATGAGAACTTTGTTGAAGGGAACGATATTTTGACATCTCTTGGGAAAAATGTGCAGATGATAGAATGGTTAGAAAAGAAAGACTACGAGAACATTTCAAAGTTTGTCTTGGAAGATTGTCCAGATGCAAAACTTGATCTGTTAATCACCATTGCAACAGGACATTTTAACAATGGCGCAGCAGCCGAAAAACCATTTGACAAGTTTGCAAACTCTTATAAAAAGGCCAAGAAGGTTTATAAAAATACGAGACACCTGTTGCTGTCAAAGATTTTAACATGTTTCTCTGTTTATCAAAATTTAAAAATGGGGAAGAACGTCTACTCCTCTTTAACTTCTCTAGAAATTGATATTTTCAAGACAAAAGAGATGGCTGATCTCAATTTAGATCAAGGTCGGGGTTACAAAACCTTGCCCCTCGTATGCAAATACAACATTGATTTCAGCAAGAGGCTTGGTCTCTTCTCTTTGGGAAGAAAGAAGCTGAATTTGAAAGAGGCTTATTGGTATCACTGGGAATATTATGCGTCCTTCTCGCCTATTTGGCAAGAGAGACTTGCCAGATTTAAAGGTGTTCCAAATGGGGATACAAAGCGCATTGATTTTGAAGACGATGATTGGCACGAAGAGTTCTATGACAGGTATGCTTTAGAACCAGATGAGCAAAAAAAGGAAACACAAGACAAAAATATCCAGGAGATTTCTCAAGAAATTACGTGGAAAGCATTTTATGACAAGTATGCTGGATCTCATTTACTTGGAGACATTGATGATTATTTGAATGAAATGGAGACTGTTAAATATTAATTCAATGGAATTGATATAACAACAATATAAAAATATTTTTTTATTGTAGTTATCTAACAAGAAAATGATTAATACAATTATTCAATCTTCAAAAATGGTTCTTGGTGTGTTTTCTCTTTCCGCATTTACATCTGTTGCTTTTTGCGGGGTAATAAACAAACCTTATATAAATCCAAATTATAGTTTTGAAAAAACTAGGGAACAATTCCTTGATATGGCGCGCAATGTTCCAATCCTTTTATTGCAGTCAATATTGTTTACTTGTTATATCTATAATTCCTTGCTTCCATGCGGATCCCATACCATTTTTCAATCCGTTTATGCAATATTGTGTTATTCCGTTCTCGCAGAGTTAAATTATTACGCATATCATCGCGCAGCACATTCGCGATATTTGTATGCCCTAGTGCACAAAAAACACCATGCAAATGTTATTGTTTATCCATTTGACACTTTTTATTTTACGTCAATAGATGACATATCACTTGCAGCCTGTTTGGAATTGCCATTATTATTTGTGCGTCTCACACAATTGGAGTTGAATCTAGTATTATGGTTTTACATAACTATGGGAATCCTTGTGCATTCCAACTATATATATGATTTGCATTACATCCATCATCGTTTCTTAAAATCCAATTATTGCATTGTTATTCCCTATTTTGATATTTTATTTGGCACATTTAAATCAAATATGGTAGCAATAGATTACCAAAAAATAAAAAATTGAAACATGATAATGATATAAAAGTAAAATTACAATCGTATACACTACTAGCGCATCCAAAAGCTAACAAAATGGTCAAGAATACAACTGGTGGTAGTGGACACAAGAAGTTCGCAAGAAAGAATGAGACTTCAAAGAAAGGGCGCAACTTGCGCATCTCTCTAGAAGAAGCAGAAATATACGGAATTGTTACCAAAATGTTTGGCAACAAGTTCAACGCTATTTGCGCCGACGGAAAAGAGCGAGGCGTTATGATTAGAGGCAAGTTCAGTGGAAAAGGCAAGCGCGATAATTTTGTTGCAGTCGGGACGTGGGTTCTCATTGGAAGTCGCGCAGAATGGTCTACAGAGGTGGACAAGAACGGGATGGAAGTGTGCGATCTGTTGGAGGTATATACTCCACAGAATCGTGAAGAGTTGAAGCGAACCGTTCCTATAGATTGGTCGCATCTTGTTGCAAATGATCTATCTGTAGCTGCAGCGGGAGAAGGCGCGAGAGATGAAAGTTTGGTATTTGAATATGGCACCACTAATGATGAACTTAAAAAGATTATTGAGGGTGATCTTGGCAAAAAGGCTGTTGGATTTGTACCTAGTGCAACAGTTGAGCAAGAAGAGGAAGTGGACATTGATGATATTTAACACAATCTTAATAAACTATCCTTTGCCTTTTATACGTTTATTTAATTTAATAAAATAATTAAACACTGTATACAAAGTGTAAAATATTATAAAAAGAAAAAGATAAAACATTATATTTGAAAATAAATAAAAAAAAGAATATCCAGGCTCTACCTGTGTATCTAAATTTAACCATTTAAAAATTTTTTTTGGTATTATTGCAAGAATTGAAAGTAAAAAAGTTTCATATCCCCAATTTTTTGAATTTTCAGTTTCAGGAAATAATTGATAACACACTGGAGTATAATATCCATATCTTCTACTATTAAAACAATTATAGGTATCCCAATCTTTAATATTTTCTTCCTTTTCTTTTAGAATTTTTTCTCTATTTGATTTTGTATATATGCATGCATGCATTCCAGTTGAAACAACATTTATACAATGATTTGTATTAAATATGTATGGGGCTTTAAAATAGGGTATGCATCCTAATAAATATTGAATATTGGAGTTTTCATTGTCTTTTAAAAAAATGCTTATATTTTTTTGATGAAGTGGATCTTTTATTTTTTCATTAAACATAAAATCATCTTCAAGAATTAAAATATTCTTATAGTTTTTAATTTTTGCATCTTTAAAAATTTCAAGAAATGCATTTGTTAAATCTTGCGCAGGTAACTTTATGTGATCATCCTTTTTGCAATTCTTATACCCTTTATTAAATACAATGTAAACAGTGTTTGTTGGATGATATTCTCGTAATTGTTTTTGAATGGAATCATATCTACCATTTCCCTCCAAATGTATTACGTATGTAGCATCTATGCACTCTTCAAATATCCCATCGGTATACATGTTTTTTTCAAACTTGTAACAATTATTTGTTAAATCCATTCTTTTATTATATCATAATAATAATAATTTTGAAAAGTTTATTATTGTTGGCATATATAAATGAAAATGAAAATGAAAATGCCAACAAACCAAACTATTATTATAATTGTCTTGGTTATAATCATCGCCTTATTTGTATTATTTGCAACATTATATCACACTTCGCTCGTAAATGAAAAGGATATATCAGTACAGGAATATTTGCATGAAGTTTACATAAAAGGAAAGAATTTAGAAAAAAAATATCACCCGCTTATAAATCCAAATTATCACGCGGAAAAAATAAACAATGTTGTGATTGTTAAAGACATTTTACATCCAAAATTTTTTCAATATTTGCAATCTCAATTTATGAATAAAACCTACGAATCCTCAAATACAATTATCAGGAAAGGTCATGCAATAGACTTTTTAAATTTGCACAAAAATGATGATTACAATGGCTTTTTAGAGTTGTACTATTCAAATAGTTTAACAGATGCTCTATCAAATGTAATGCAAAAACCAATTCAACGCACTCCTTTGCATGATCCTAATGCTTGTTCACTATTAATTTACAACAATAAGGGCGATCATATTGATTGGCATTTAGATTTGTCAAATTACTATGGAGATCGTTTTGTTTCTCTTATATCCATAATTAATCAAAATAAAGAGGGAAATGGTTTATCCCAAAATGAGTTTCAATACATGTATAAAGGTACGATGCACACACTTCAACTAGAGCCTAATAGCATGATTATTTTCAAGGGCTCTGAAATTTTACACAAAGCAACTTCTATTGCCGATGGAGAAAAAAGAATACTATTGTCTATGGTTTTCTGCGATGTATGTCAAGAAAAATCAACACTTTTTTCCGTATTTATAGAGAAAATTAAAAACTGGGCATTTTATAAAAGATAATATATATAATAATTAATGGCGCACCCTAAGAAAATTGATTTTTATCAATGGATGAAAATATTATTCCATTTTTTAAGTTTTGTGTTTTTAATTTATTTGGCATTTTCAATTAAATCTCTCGGTATTTTTTCAAAATTAGCACTAATTATTATTGCATTTGTTCACGGATACGATAGTTGGTGGTTTATATACAAATACACCCCAGAACAGATATATGCACCAATATAAACAAGACATTATTTTCTTTATAAAAAAATTGAAATGCTTTTACACTGTGATAATTATATTACACAGCGTAAAATCAACTCGTCGCAAGATGGCTTCTCACTTGGAGGAAAGCAAGGTCCTGGAATACTATACGGTTTATACCAAGTGGCAGTTTTATCAGGAGTTTAAACCAGTTAATACTGACCAAAAAAGTGATTCAAACTTTGAAAAAAATATGGAAGAATTTGAGTCTGCTGTCAATGAGCTTTTGGAAGAAGGATGGCAGCCTTTGGGTGCACCCACATTTTCAAGGACATGGCTTTCCAGGACTCACTGTGGAATAGCCATTCAAGCTCTTATTCGCGAGAAAAATATAGAGCGCGCTGTTGTCGTTGACGTGTCACCAAATGTCGCGATTGCAGAAAATGTCACGCCGCTAAGGCATTCCGCAAGACTAGCATCTGGAAATAGGTAAAAGGTTGTACAAAATTGTTTTATTTTGGTTTTGTTTTGTTTTATTTTTTTATTGGTTTAAAATCAATAAATAATACGTAAACTATATATATATCTCCAATGGACAAAATTATACTAGGCACCATGAACATTAATTATAAGCACTCATCATTAAATGAAAAAGGCGTTGAAAATAAATTTGACGAGTATACTAAAATAATAAAAACTTATCAAGAATCATGTTGCGCACCAATATTAGACACTGCATATTATTATGGAAACACTAAATGTGAAAAAATATTAGGAAATATATTAGAAACCAATGGGATTAAAAAACCATTGATTGCCACAAAGGCAAATCCATGGTTTGAAAATGATTTTACAACTGGAAAACTTGGAGGTCTTTCTTCCTTCAACTTAGAAAGACAACTGACAGAATCTTTGAAGAATTTGAAGCAAGACAGCGTGGATACTTTTTTTTTACATTGTCCAGATCACGAAACGCCTATAAAAGAAACACTAGAAACAGTGACTGCTCTTTGGAGACAAGACAAGTTTATTCGTTTTGGCATATCAAACTTTAATGCAAATGCTTTGAACAATTTATTGGAACTAAGCGAGGAAGAAGGATTCATAAAACCAATGTGCTACCAAGGAATGTATAATGTTTTGTGTAGAAAAGTGGAAGAGGTATTTCCAGTATTGGAAGAATACGATATGGATTTTTGGGCATATAATCCCTTGGCTGGTGGATTGCTAACTGGAAAATATCGCGATATTCCGTTTAACTCACTTGATTTATTAAATGATTCTCGCTTTAAAAATAATAAAATATACCAGAATATTTTTTGGAAGGAGGAAATATTAAATGGAGTTAACGCGTTTTTAAATATAAACCCAGAAATTGCACCTATCAAAAAGGCATTTGATTGGATGCTTTATCACTCGGAATTAAGACAAGATGACAAGATTGTTATAGGCGTGTCAACTGTTGAACAGTTGGAAGATATAATAAAATCTGTCAATAATCATTGTACACTAACATCAGAAGATGCTCTTGAATTGGATCAGTCTTATGAAACATTTGAGAAGCTGACACCAGATTATCATTATTAATGAGATGTTGTCATGTAAGTATTTGAACCTACATGACAAAAACAAATATTTTGCAAATTTTTAACGTACAAGTTTCTTTATATACGGCATGGACAATTCGGGCTTCGATCCCGATACCTCACGCATGCTAAGCGTGCGCTCTACCAATTGAGCTAATCGCCCTATTTTTCTAGTATTTATAGAAAATATTCTTCACTCTATTCTACTTAAATTTGTACGCACAATGTACAAATTTACACGCATGCACATACTTGTGCACAGACCCCCGATTTGCAACCTCCTGCAAATATATATCACGATTTTTTCTTCTGACCGCAAGAAAGATTTTAGTTATGTAAAATGGCTGTGAGGAGGTAATTAATATTGTGCTCAACTCTTTAAATGATATTTGTATGAATCATTTTAACAAAACTTTTTAAACATCAACTATAATAGTTTAAAGATAATTTACTATATTTACTTATACCAGCAATAACATCATAACAAAAATATGTCAAGCAATCCTTTCAAATCTCAGTCTAGGCCGCAGACTCAAGCCCCCTATAAAAGATCGGGTGAAAATAATATGCAGCATTCAAATCAATCCAGAAATAATAATGCTAGTGACATGCAAAATAGATTTAGAGGAAAGAACGCAAAGCCAATCTTTTCATTGAGTGACGCGGATTTTCCCGAAATGATTGCGCCTCAAGGTGCAACTGCAAATGTGAATGCAAACGCAACCAATGGTCTAGATTACAAGGCCGCAACTTCTACAAAAGATGCCGAGCCAGAAGAGAAAATTGCAACCCATGAGTGCATTCCTCCAGGACACGTCTTGATTTATATGGACGAGAACCGCAATATAGTCCAAAAATATGGAGATAATACACATCATGGATATTATACGCATGACGAAGAAAAGGAAGTGGATGCAAATCAAGTTTTGCAACAACTAATAAACAGTTGGGAGTTGAGAAAACAACAATACGACGAATTGCACGGTGAAGGCGAGTATGATCGCGTCTACAAAATTCCTCGCGGAGACAATGACTACGAATATAGTGAAGAAGACTATGACGATGCAAATAACTACTATGATTACTAAAACAATAAGTTAAAAATTGTATTATAACTGCTGATTATAATACAATAAAGAACCATGGTTGAAGAAGAAAAAGAAATCAATTTAGATACTAGTTGGATTGAAGAATTTGAACGCGAAGAAAAAGATTACAAGGAATATTATCGCGAAGATTTACAGTCAATTAAAGTTCATTGTATCTACGTAAATAAAAACAACGATATTGATAAAATAAAAGAGGAAAGGATATTTATGAGGCAGCCAAACTATTTGTCGGGTGATCAAGTATTGACGTTAATAAAGAAGAATGTTATTCAAGACCACGTCAAATATTCTCTTTTATCCATCTTAAAATACAATATTACGCTTGAGCCAATAAATTTGAAAACTTTTATAAAATACAAGGCGGATATTAGGAGTCAAGGAGACGAATTTCTTACATCCATTAAGAAAATAGACTCCATCTCATTTGAAAAAACCATCTCAATGTTTCAGGACCTTAACGATCTATTTATTTTATTTTATGAGACCGACTCTAGACAGACGGATCCGCAAAACCCTCAAACTAGTGCAGAAAAAGAACCTAGGGAACCATGCAAAACTAAAAAAATCTATTTGAAATATTTAAATGCTAAAAGAAAGACTATTAAAAAACAGCTTAAAGCGGTAACCATATTATAATGTATCAACCATGGCAGCACTCGTTAACGCACTTGATACTTTTACTCCTCTCCAATACGGTGAGAACGCTCATCTTGAACGCGGTTGGTCCAACTCTTTACAAGAAAGGGTTGTGCAGTTTCACTTCCAAGTGACCCGCGCAGATGAGACAAAGATTGAGGAGCTTCGCACTGTTCTAGCTGAGCTTCTTATTGAGATTAAGGCAAAGCTCAGTGGTGTGGAGAGACAAGAGGCCCAGCTTCTTCTCGCAACGCTTTATAAGATTGTTGGCCAGACGCGCGACATCATTGATGGCAAGGGCGAGTACGCTTTGGCGTACATGATGATTCTCACTTGGTATGAGTTTTGTCCAGCTCTTGGAATGTATGCACTTTACAACTGCGTCACGCCTATTAAGATGCAGACGGTGAAGGGGGAGGAGGGACAACAGGAGGACAAGAAGCAAGCTCATCCCTATGGATCCTGGAAGGACATCAAGTACTTCTGCAACTATTGCAGGAGCAAGGGACTTGGGGCCGACCACCCGATCATGGAGTACGCTTTCAAGCTCATCAATGATCAGGTTCGTGGAGACGTTGCAAGCGGCGCTCAAGAGTCATTGGCTTCAAAGTGGGTTCCTCGCGAGAAGTCAAATAAGTTCGGTTGGATCTTCAATGAGCTAGCCGTTCGCTATTTCCCCGAGTACCTTTTGAGCGCAACCACTGTTGCAAAGCGGGAATCTGCTGTCAAGAAGTGCAAGACTCAATATCGCAAGATTGTGAGTGGCATCAATGCAAAGCTTGGCACAACGCAGATTCTACAAGCGGGCGGTCGCTGGTCAGACATTGACATGAACAATGTGACGTCTGTTACAATGCACAAGCAGAAGAAGGCGCTACTTAATGTCAAGAGTGACGGAAATACGCAGAGGAGCGAGTTGGAGGACCGTATCAAGTGCGGAGAAAATATACGAGAGTATTTGGCAAAGGCTGTCAAGGGAGAGGTAACAATTAAGGGAAAGAGGATTGGAATGGCAGATTTTACAAAGGAGGCATTTAATCTAATTAGAATGCGCGGTTATGACAGACCTCAAGACAAGCCACCCGCATATAATGTACCCGAAGCAATTCAGTCACAGATTGATTTGTTGAACGCGCAGTGGAGGGATAGTGCGACCTTAACTGAGGCGCTGGATCAAATAGTCCCCATGTGCGATTGCTCTGGATCTATGATGGGCGATCCCATGCATGTGGCTATTGCGCTGAGTATTCGCGCTGCCGAGAAGTCAAAGCTTGGAAAGCGCGTCCTGGCGTTTAGCGCGCATCCTACATGGACGGACCTGACCGCCTATGACAACTTTGTTGATATGGTTGGCGTCCTCATGCACGAGGGTCATGGCATGAATACAAACTTCCATCTGGCACTGAAGATGATGTTGGATGCCATTGAGGAGAAGAAACTTGAGCCTGAAGATGTGAGCGGCCTCGTCTTGGCCGTCTTCTCCGACATGCAGATTGATGGCCAATCTGGATACAAGAATGAGGGCCTTGACATGTACTCATCCATTGTCAAGCAATTCCATGATCTAGGTATGCGCATGTGGGGACGCCCATTTGCAGCGCCTCATCTGCTCTTTTGGAATTTGAGGTCCACTAATGGTTTCCCAGCGCTTTCAAGCGTCAAGAATGCATCCATGATGTCTGGGTTTAGTCCAGCTCTCCTCAACCTCTTTACTGAGCAGGGGATGGCCGCATTTGAGGGTTGCACTCCATGGGGAATTCTTCTTCAGTCGCTGGAGAATGAGCGCTACAGGTGCCTCGGTGCAAAGCTCTACGAGGAGATGGCCTTTTAAAAATTATCAAATAAAAAATTATCAAATAAAAAATTTGAATTATTAATACATCATCAATAATTCAAATACTTTTAAAATACAATTTCTGGAGCAATCATAATGCGTGCCCGATTTTTATTAATCGCTTCCATATGAAACGAACGATGCTCACAATCTTCAACCATACTTGTATGAGGTTTTTGAACAAATCTACCAGCAACAGCAAAATTTGCAGCAATAAACTTTGGAGGAAATAGATCAAGGCGCATTCTTCCATCATAAATACAATCAATGAACTTTGGCGTTCTATATATTGCAAACCCATTGAATGCAGATAAACACGGAATTAATGTTTTAGGTTTTGCCCCAGCTAGCATCCTTCTTATAAATTGCCCCCACATTGGCGTTGTACGAAAATGATGACAACTCAATACAAACGGATACTTTGAAAACGCCCATGCATCATAATATGGATTTTTATTGAAAGATAAACTATCCCACTCATCTTTTTCCAAATAATATTTAATTATATCTGTTTTAACATTGTTACTACAAACATCATCACAATCCATCATTATAAAATATTCATAGTCTGCAAACTTTTCGCGTATAAAATCCATACATTTATTGCGAGCCTTTGCAATATTATGAGTTCTATATTGAAATAAGGGATCATTGTTAATATGCAAGAAAAGTCTATCAGGATTTTTTGCCATGTAGGATTTAATTTTATTAAGTGAATCGTCATTTGAAACGTCATACGACAAAATAATAACATATTTATCAAACAATGCACCAACCTTTTCCATATTTTCAAATATTTTTTTTAAATAAGGACCGCAATTTCTAACAGTGCCACATATACAACATGAATTTGACATTATATGGTATATAATATCATATAATTTATTTTGAACATTTTTCCTTATTAATTTCGTGCTATTTAAAGTGCAAACCAATTTCGTTTTGCCACATCTAATAATTGACAACTATATGATATATTGTATAATTTTGCACACCATTCACTAAAGCTGGTTCCATGAGGATTCATAGTAAATGAAATTATACTCTTGGCTTTAGACATTAGGAAGAAATCAACCAGTGTATTTTTAACAGACACAGAACTAGGGTTCTTTGATTCACCTAGGTGAGTAATATCATTAATTATAATCTTGGTATTTGGCATATTTTTTGAAAGATAGTTTTTAAGTTCATTATTGTCTGATAATAAGAGATATTGTCTAGCAGGCGAAATATACTTTTTTATTTGATTGCATATGTTTGAAGCGGTGACTGGGTCCAGTTTATTATTTCTTAAAATAAATGCGTCACCAGTTCTTATATGAATAACGCCATGAAATTCTGGCAACTCCAATTGTTTTTCAGCATCTTTTATTGCATCTTGCAATTCTTCTGTTGGTCTTATTTTTGAAAGAATAACCTGTCTTTGCATATTTGTTATTTGTGTTATTGGGTAGCTATTACAAAATAAATAATAGTTTTGATCACGAAGCAAGTTTAAATGATCGCAAAAATCTCCATAAAACTCCTTGTGCATCTTATCTATGTTATTTGGCATATACCTATAAACATTCTTGAAGTCAACGCTTTCTTCCCTTTGCTCTTGCTCTATCTCCAAAAATTCTCCAATTGGATGGTTAACAAAATTCATATCAAACTTTAAATTATTCAACATTGCCACTTGCAAAAGAAAAAAACACCCTCTTAGATAATCTCCAAATCCCTGCGCAACTCCATTTTTATAATTCATTTGATAGAGATTTACTAAACGCTTCAATTGATAATTTTGAAATTTTCTTTGAATTCTATTTTTATAACCAAATTCTTGACTGCTACTGTTAATAGTTTTGATATTTTTTTGCAGAGATCCTAAATTCATATTATATGATAATTTAAAAATTGATTTGTTTTTACACATAAAAATAATTGAACACAACATATTTTATTCATATAGATCCCAAAAAGGGAAAAACAAATGTTTTATATGTCAACACGTTTCAATAAGCAAACATGGGATGAACATGAAGCCTATCGCGCAAAAAAAGGGATAACTGGTTGCATTTACGGAAACCGACAAATGATTCAAGATAGAATACCTCTACATTCATTGATTTTCGTTGTTGAGATGAACAACACCCTTAACCGAATTGAAGGAATCGGTTTAATTAGAAATACAGTGTGCACGGATAAATACTACAAAATATATGATAACGGCGACTTTAACCGTTATACTTACAAGGGAAAATATCGCTTAGATCGTGAGCAAATCCAAAAATACAATCCTGCAATTTTAAAGGTGCTTGACCACATTTTATTCAAGGGAAAATCACATTCAAAACGTCTTCCTGGAATTAGTTTAATTCCAGAGAAACTCATCCAACATGAAATTTGTGAGGGTATGGATTTAAAAGGTGAAATAGAAACCGCGTTTATCGGCGAATTCAAAGAAAGAATTGGCAACGTTGAAGATTCTGGAGAAAAGGCGTAAAAATACATACTTTACAAAATAGATAATAAACACTTTTTTTATGTTATAATAGTGTTTGTATATAATATGTCCAATCCTGAAAAAAAATCACAGAATTCCCAAAAAGTTGATACTAATATTGACAATTATAGCATAGAAGATATGCTAACCATTCTTGGGTTAAATAATGACGCCCCTAATGACGAAGAAATAACTAGTACAACAGAAGCGTATATTCAACGCTTTCGTGATGAAAATAACCCTGAAATGGCAGTTTTTTTTCAAAAAATGCAAGAAAAATTAATTGAATATATGCAAGATTTAGATGAGGGGTATGATGCCGCAGATGACACTCCCGTTGGCAAACAAACAGAAAACTGGTGGAAAAATCAAGCTCTTCAACAAAATGATGCAGTTCAACGAGACAAGATTACAGATCGTGTTCAAAAAATAGATGTTTATGATAATCAACATGTTCCAATGAAAAAAGAGCAACTTGGTGTCAGCAATACTTTTCAAGTACCCGTTGCACAAGATTCATTGAATCCAAATCTTAAAAACATCACATCCCGCATCATAGTATTTGATAGTCAGTTTAGACAAGCCTCTGGAGGAACTGAAGCAATGTCAACTGATTTCACAGCTGATTTGTCTGAGCCTATAACTAACGCCCTCAGCTTGCGTCTTTACTCTATTCAAATTCCATATACTTGGTATACCATTGACTATAACCTTGGCAACACATGCATGTGGGTTACAAATAATGGGATAACATTCACCATTACAATAGAACCAGGAAACTACAAAAAACCTGAATTTCAACTAGCAATGAACGAAGCTTTTTTTAATGCGGGTTTTAGAAATTCAAGTGATCGTAATTCACAAGATCCCCTTCTAGTTACTCCACTCTCAATTAAAACTACAAATGGGAAAGTAACAATAAATTTGGAGGGATACATTGATCCAAATGGTACTACAATTGTTGGGTTAAGCCCTACTGGTGCAGCAACAGAAGATACTCCGTATTTTACCTTTTTTGATTTTAAAAGAATTTTACGATGCGATGGCGATGGCACCTGTTTGCCGCAAGAAACAACATTTGATAGTTGTCTTGGTTGGATTATGGGTTATCGTTTACCAATCATTCCCATTTTATCAACTGGTAATGTTGGTGTAGCCGCAATTGACTTGTATGGTCCCAAATATTTCATTCTCATCTTAGATGACTACAATCAAAATCACATTAATAATGGACTTATTACAATTACTGAATTGCCGACTAGATTAGATCTACCAAAATACTATACTCCAGATCAACCTGTTAACTGTTCTAGAGGGGCAGGAAGTCTTAATTCTGCCAACCCCGTCATACCATTTAACATAACCCCAGACGAGGCATTAGCTCTTGGAATTAATCCCGATAATATTGGAAATATTATTATGGACAAGGCGAATTTTTCTTATAAAGATACTCCATCTGTTGTACCAACTGCTCCTAGAACATTGACACAGGCACAAATCTACACTATTAATGAGATTTACAAAGGAAGAGAGAAAACCATCAATTACAGGGGTAGAGCCCCGAATAACTCCGACACGTTTGCCATTATTCCATTAAAAAGAGAAGGATTTGCAACAGGTGAACTTTATGTAGAGTTTAGTGGTGGTTTGCAAGATAACAAGAGGAATTACTTTGGTCCCGTTGACATTGACAGACTTCACATTAAATTGTTAGATGATCGCGGCAATATTGTAAACTTGCACGGACTTGATTGGTGCTTTACTGTTATAAGCGAAAACTTGTACCAATATTAATATTACTATTAATGGACTAGTTACTTTTTAAAAAATTATAATTATATCAACAATTTATATAATTATACCATGCAAAAGATTGAAAATGGAGAATCCAGAACAAAAAAAATCAGCTCGTCCACAATTGACTATTTGGGCTATTTTGGCCCTCAAATTCTATTCTTAGTCTCTATGTATTTGCTTATTAAATGGCCATTGTATTTAGCCTTTTATTTGATTGGATTTGCAACCAATGTACTAGTCAACATTACATTAAAAGGTGTTTTCAAACAACCACGACCAAGCGAAGATCTCAAAATATTCAACATTTCATCTAATAATGGCAAGCGTCTTGGTTGGGATGTTTACGGTATGCCTTCTGGTCATTCTCAGGGCGTTGGATTCTCAACTGCATTCATATTTTGCGTTACACAAAACCTCTACTTGCTACTTGGATTTTTGCTAATCTCCATCAACACCATTTTACAAAGAATTAGATACAAGAATCATACTGTCTTGCAAACTATTATTGGGTTTTCTATTGGCTTAGGTTGGGGCACATTATTTTATATGCTCGGGAAAAAATTCATCCGTGGTAAAATGCACGAAAAAAAAGACGATAACGCCTTTTTCAAGATTTAAAACGGTTTAATATAACTTTAATATATAAACATGATTATTAAACCATTAGAAACTGTCACGTTGGGTGTTATAGCGGGTGTTTTAGGAGGAGCACTTGGCCAATCAGGCGCAGAGATCATGGTCCCTGGTTTATTAGTGTTGGGAATCGTTTCTAACTTTAAAACCGCTGCTGGAACTGTCCTTCTCACAATTCTAGCCCCATTGTCCCTCATGGCTATTTTTGTTTATTGGAAAAGAAACCAAGTGCAGGTATGGACATCTGTGATATTAATTGTCGTTTATTTCTTTGCCGCCTGGTTCGGCGCATTTTTTACAAAAAACATAACAGATCAAACACTTGAATACGTGTCTGGCGTGTATTTTATTATGATCGGTTTATTCTTTTTATGGAATGCGCGCACTGGAACATATGGACAAAGCAGCTCTAATCCACATATTACAAGCATCCATAAAGAGGGTTTTAGAAATTTTATAAAATATTTTCATGGCCAGACGAATAAATAATAGGACTGGTTATACCTGCCCTCATCACGTTTACAGTTTGAAGAAACTCTGCCTTGGCGCGTTTGTAAATGGTCTCAAACTCATCCCTGTTTCTTGCCCTGACATTTAACCCTCGTAACCTTGCATCAAGCATACAAAAGTTGTCCATGCTTTTTGGTGAATAAAATTTCATGATAAACTGGTCATTCATTGGTTCGCGCCTCTGCATGGTCACATAGACGTATACCGAACCATTCTCAAATTTGTATGAAACGGAAATAACCTTTGCAATTGTCATTCTCTCTTAAGATGTTGTCTAGCCTTTAATTCCTGTGTTGTAACTCATTATTAAAATTGAAATACTCTTTCAATTTTAACTTTATTCCAAAACAATATAAGCAAACAGCTAAAATATATGTAGATACACCAGCTTGAATGCCATTAGACATTTTGTACCCACTTGCAGGCACTTATTTATATGTAAAATTTCCCAGAAAAATAGTTGAAAATATTCCAGAACGAGCGATAGTCAATTTTTCAGCAATTCACAATTTGGTTCTATCCATGTTCAGCATTTGTACATTTATTTTTCTAATGTCAAATCTTGTAAGTTACGGGATTGTGGTTAATCGCGGTTACTATTTTTCAAAGCCCCATGTGGACACTGTTTTGCATTGCTTCTACTTGTCAAAGTACTACGAGTATATTGATACGTGGATTCTATATGCAAAAAAGAGAGATCCCATTTTTCTGCAAAAGTATCACCACATTGGAGCGGTTATTGTTTGGTATCTAGGATACATTTGCAAGTTTGATGGCGTTTTTTTCGCATCATTGCTGAACTCTGGTGTTCACACAGTAATGTACTTTTACTATTTTCTTACAGTTGTGAATCCTAATGCACCAATAAGAAACGCAAAGGTATATATCACCACTATGCAAATCGGTCAGCTTGTTTATGGTGCATTTGCACTCCCCTGTTATTATTATGCAGTTGAGAGAACTGTCAACCGCGCCGTAATCTTAATTTTTGATGTATATATTTGCGGCTTGATATATTTGTTCTGCCAATTTATGATTCAAAATTATGTCTATAAGAAAAGGTGATCAGTTGCGTCTTCGTTTTGTTTTATTGGATCTTCCCTTCTTTTTTACAACCGTCCTTCTCTTTTTACCCCCCTTCATCTTGTAAACCCTTTCTCTAGCAACTAAGCTCTGCTGTTTTATTTTGCTTGCATCTGGGCTTTCCAACTCTACTAGTTTTTGAGTTTTTTTATTATTTTCAGTAACATCTTTTAATAATTTCGCCATAAAAGATTGGAAACCCTTTTCATTTTCAATGTCATCTACTTTATTATAAACAAATTCGCAATATGTTTCTCCTTCTGCACTTTTACTAGAACTAGGTACATTACCTTGTTGAATATTTTGAATGAATGGTTGTATTGAATCTGCATTTGTATTTACTGACATGTTGTCTTATATATTACTACGAAATTGTTTGTGTAATATATAATAATTACAATCCATTAGGTTTATTGATGCGCACATTTTCTACTTTACTCTGTAATAAATAAGCATTTGATATCCATGTCTAAAGTTCCACTCTAATGGTACTCCTTTGTCCTTTGACCCTTGGAATCCCCAAGAATGATCCGTATTTATGTATTTCTTCCATTCAAGTGGCACAAGACGGTGATAGCTTAGCCCATCATAACCCATCTCCACCTTTTCGCATGTAAGTGTGGCACTAAAATGCTGTTGTGTAGTATCGCGAATAATAGCACTATCTAATGAATACTTCATATTATTTAAATGGAAAGATGTGGGTTTCTTTGTAACAACACCAGAATCTCCTGCTGACTTTTTCTTACCATCTCTAACTTCAAAAATAATAATATGCGGCGTCTTTGATACCTTTTTCAACTTCTCAGTAAGCGCTTTTTTCCATTCATCGTCTGTCACTCTTAGCACCATCATTTGCAGTGCGTTGTTGTGAAGATAGCTTATAATGCTGGAATAATATCGCACAGGATTACTCGCCTCATCCACATCTACAATAAATGGCAGTTTTTTCTTAGCCGCATCTGGGATGCTCTTGTAAATAATGCGAATAATATTGTTCGTGTCAAGCATATATGCGTATTTATTTCCAGTAAGACACGCGTCTATCGCAAAGTTGAGAAGTGAAAAAGACTCAGCCAATTTCAAGGGTATAACGGATCCGTTTGCTTGGCGCCCTTCAATCATTAACTGGCGAAAGAAATGGAAAAATTTTCTTCCTTTATCGCTTACGAAAAAGGTGACAAACATTGTATTGAACCAACAGTTGGCAATAAGTTGAACTGGGGGAACGATTATGGACGCGTCTATGTGCTTATTTGCCGCCAAGTTTTTTAATAGAACCTGTTTGGCTTCTGGCTTAGTAAAGAGAACGCAGCTTCTCCCGAAAAATGTACCTGGAACACTCACCTTAAGAGGCTCCTTTAATGTAAACGCCTCCATATTATTGCAATCTGGGATGGCCACATTTTGCGCAGTTTTAAGGGTTACAAGCTGATCATTAATTGTGGGCGCATAAGATTCATTCATCTTCTTTTTCATTTTCTTCGTTACATTCTTTGGCATAAAAAATTGAGGAACTACTAAATCCTGCTTCCTAACTTGCTTCGGGTGATAGGGAATATATTTGTTAATTTCGGCGCTCACATTTTTAATATCCTGTGGAGTGGATGATGGCATTACGCGAAGGACGCCCTTGCGATTCAAATACTTCTTTCTTCCTCTCTTCTTTGTTTTTTTTGTCTGTGATCTTCTTCTTCTTGTTAAAGGATAGTACCCTGGATAGTAATATGGGAGTGGAGGAGGGGGAGGAGGCATATAATATGTGGGACGTCTCCTAGGCGTATAATATCTACTTTGTCTAGTTGTTTTTCTATTTGTTTTTCTTGTTTTTCGTGAAGGCATCTAATATATAGAATGAAAAAAACATTTCATCCTAGTGCGGTTAAATATAATATTTGCTTAGTATAAAATGAAATTTACGAAAACACAGAAAAGAATGTTTGTACACGCAATGTATACATCACTTCTCATTTTAGCATCACTTTTTATTTATGATATGGGTAATTTTTTAAGAAATGTATTATTGAATACCGATTATTTTAAAAATAGACAACTCGTTAAAGAGGTTATAATTAGAACTATTCACATAACAACTATATTTGCAACTGACTTTTTATTAGTATTTATAATATATAGGCTCTTCAAAATACTGTATTAATTTGCGTACATGCATTCTTGTAAAAATCATAAATTACTATTTATAATTTTTATTTTATATTCAGTTACATTATATGGGAGGCGGTATTTTACCAGCAACACTGCACAACAATAAGGTATATCTTCTATTTGGAAAGGAGAATCGTTATGCTGATACTCCTGGATGGAGCGATTTTGGCGGAGGAACGGAAAATGGTGAGGATCACATGACCACTGCTATTCGTGAAGCACAGGAAGAGCTGACAGGATTTTTGGGCGGAGAGAAAGAAATAACAGAACTCTTGCAAAAACACGGGACCTTTAACATCACAAACAAGGGTTATTGTATGCACATTTTTCCAATGAAGTATGATCCTCTTCTTCCCTTTTATTATAATAACAATCAGCGTTTCTTGCAAAGAAAGTTGGATCCCAATGTCATAAAGCACACCAAGATCTTTGAAAAGGCGGAAATTCGCTGGGTTTGCATTGATGAATTGGATGAGTTAAAACCCACCTTTCGTTCTTATTTCCAAGAAATTGTTGGCTTGATCTTGAAGGATAAGAAGGCCATTGATAGTTTTGTTAAGAAAAGCCTTGTTGTAAAAAGGAAGAAGACAGCATCTAAGAAGTCTTCTGCAAAGAAGACAAGGAAGAGTCGTTAAATTGGAGGGGTCGGCGCCGCGGCCGTAGGCCGCAAATCCTTATTTGCCTACATCATGTAGGGTCAAATCTGTCAAAAAACTTTCAAATCCATACTACATCCATGTAGGAGACACCCTACATCATGTAGGTAACTTTTTGGAAATAGGTTGAAAAACTTGCCCTACATCATGTAGGTAAATGCAAACTTTTCAGATTTTCAAAACTATTTTCGCCAAGGCCATTTTGGACATTTATTTTTGTCCATTTTCCAAAAGTTATTTCACTTTTCAGCTTTTTTTACAAAAAAACACACTCTTACCATAATGCTCTTATTTTTATTTTTCTGTAAAAAAATTTGTGATTGTAAATTATTTTTTGCAAAAATAATTTTTGCGGAAAATGATTTAGCTACTTTTTCTGTTGTTAATATATGACAACAATTGACAACTTTTTTGTAGAAAAAAATAGCACCGAATTTTGTTGTAAAGTATGTGACTATAAAACAGTAAGAAAAGGAAATCTTGAGAAGCATTTTTTAACAGCTAAACATCAAAAAACAACGAAAAACAACGATATTTCTACAATTGTAGAACAGAAAAAATATCAATGCGATATATGCAGTAAAGAGTATAATGATCGTGCAGGATTATGGAGGCACAAAAAGAAATGTTCTTTTGAAAATATTCAAGATAAAACCTCTGCAAACATTATTGATTCTTCTAGCCAACTTGAACACATGTCAAACATGCTTATGGCAGTCGTTAAAGAAAATCAAGAATTTAAACAACTTGTAATGGATCAAAATAAGCAAATGATAGAATTTGCAAGTAAGGTAACTACACCACTGGCAATAACAAATAGTAATAATAACAATACCACAAACAACAGCTTCAACATTAATTTCTTCCTCAATGAGACCTGTAAAGATGCAATGAACCTGACAGATTTTGTAGATTCTCTCCAATTAACCTTGAAGGATCTGGAGGCCACTGGAAAGCTAGGCTATG
>Ga0194043_1000012_pt1 | contig 78316 bp, 49 predicted proteins | sample JunL4415m_MetaG_FD_161274 | JGI IMG/M metagenome (GOLD analysis project Ga0194043, IMG submission 161274) | Anoxic zone freshwater microbial communities from boreal shield lake in IISD Experimental Lakes Area, Ontario, Canada - Jun2016-L442-15m | ecosystem: Environmental > Aquatic > Freshwater >...
GTCTGATTTCGGCCCTGTCAGGTCGGGATCCGAATACCAGGGCCTTCATCAGGACTCGTCCACCGACTTGTTGGACACGGACTTGTTGGAGACGGACTTGTTGGACACGGACTTGTTGGACATCGACCGCATGGCGGCCACGAACCCGTCGAAGTCCTTGGTCTTCATCTCCACCACAGCGCGCATGTCTGGAATGTAGTGCTCGAAGTTCGGGCTGTCGATGGCGGCGAGTATCCCGGACGCCACTTCATCAGCAGGAGCCAAGGGTCCGTTGTAGTCGGCGGGGTCGTTGTCGGGCTGGTCCCAGATCTCGGTGTCGATGGCTCCGGGCAGGACGAGCCGGACGTTGACACCGGTATCGACCAGGTCGGCGGCCAACGACTCACTCCATCCGGCGAGGGCGAACTTGGAGGCGCAGTAGGCCGCTTCGTGGGTGATCCCGAGCCGACCGCCGAGGCTAGAGACGTTGACGATGGTGCCCGTCCCGCGCTCGAGGAGCCGGGGGAGCAGGGCCAAGGTGATGGCCACCGGCGACAGATAGTTGACCACCATGGCCCGTTCGACTTCGGCCATGGTGAGGCGCTGCACCGGCCGCCGCAGGGGGATACCGGCGTTGTTGACGATCACGTCGATCGGCCCGATCTCGTCCCAGATGGCCAAGGCCAGTTCGCCAGCAGAGCCGGGATCGGACAGGTCGGCCGACCACCAACGCGAGTCTGGGGCACCTCGGCGGCACCCCTCGGCAACCTCCTCGAGCCGGTCGGCCCGACGGGCCACGAGGGCCACGGTGGTCCCCTGCGAGGCGAACATGCGCGCCGTTGCGGCTCCGATGCCTGATGAGGCACCAGTGACCAGTGCGGTGGTCACTGGTCTTCCGTCACAGCGGATCGGTCAGCCGGCGGACAGGTCATCGGCCGAGGTTAGACCTTCCCACCCGGCGGGCGGCGGGTCGAGCCGCCAGTACTGCTCGGGGGTGTTGGCTTCCAAGCGCTCATCGAGCAGGTGCTCTTGGCGCAGTTGGGCCACTTGGCTGACGTAGCACTCAATGGCCAGCCGCTTGGCTACAACATCTGTCACCATCGGGACGATGGCCGGTGTTGGCCACAGTCCGCGACGAAAGAGCTGGGAGACCCGCCAGGCGAGTAGCCCAGGCAGGTGTGTATAGCCACCATCCTGGTAACAGAACCAGGTCGGCCCGCCACCTTCGGAACTGAGGGACAAGCGGGCCAGGAGCCCGGCCTCATGAGTAAGACCGTGGTCGGGATTGGCCAGCCCCATGGGCAGGAATACTGCCGTGGCGCCGGCGCCTCTGATGGCTTCGATCAGCGCCTCAGTCACGTTGCCGGTATCGGGGCGCACGCCGGGGGCGAGGTACTGGTGGTCGGCGAACTCGAGCCACACGGGCGTGGCCCCCAGCACGGCCATGGCGGCACGGTCTTCATCTCGACGTATGGCCACCACGTCGTCACCGGCAGTGAACCCGCCAGCGGCGTCCCACTCGGACATTGGGTCGGGGTAGGCGTCGGGACGACCGGCCATGACGGTCACCACCGTGCTTCCCGGGTGCGACAGGAGTAGATAGGCAGCACTGAGGGCAGCATCGTCGAAGTGCGGGGAGACGACCACGACCCGGTCGAGCACGCCATCCTCCAAGAAGCCCCACATGCGCCGCATGTCCATGCTGGGATCGTACCGGCCAAAACCGGCCAGAACCGACCAGTACCGGCCAGTACCGGCCAGAACCGGCCTCAGCTCAGGGCACGCCGATTGAAGCCGTACATCCCGACCACCATGAGCACGACCAGGTAGGCGGTGCCGACCACGAAGCACGCCCAGGTGGCGATATGGGGAACGGTAGGAACCATGAGCCCGCGGAGGCCTTCGCTCACGTAGGTCATCGGGTTGAAGGCCGATACCACCTGGAACCACCGGAGGTGGCTGAGGGAGGGCCACGGGTACTGACTGCATCCGGTGAAGATCAACGGAGTCAGCACGAGCGCGAAGGTGACGTTGATCCGGTTGGGAGGGACGAAGGTACCGAGGATGAGGCCCATGGCCGCACCGAGCAAGGATCCGAGCACCATCATCGTCACCACGGCCACTCCGGTCGAAGCCTGCCAAGGGATCGATCCGAGGATCCAGACACCAATAGGGAACATCACCAGGGCGGCGACGAATCCGCGAATGGCGGCAAACACCACCTTCTCCACGGCGACGGCGCCCACGGGTAGTGGCGCCAGGAGGCGATCTTCTATCTCGTTGCTGTACGAGAACTCGATGACCAGCGGGAGTGCCGTGCTTTGCAGCCCAGTCAGCACGGCAGCCAGCGCCACCAGTCCCGGGAAGAGGACGTCTTGATATCCGGCCTGGGCATAGCCGAGCTCGGTGAGGACCTTGCCGAACACGAACAAGAGGAAGAGGGGCTGCAGGATCACCTGGGCCAGGAAGATGGGGAACTCACGCCCGGTGACGAACAGGTCGCGCCGCAAGATGGCCATCCCGGTGCGCCACGGTCCCCATCGGGCAGCGGGACCGAGCGACGACGTGACCGGAGGGGGCTGTGCTGCTGATGGGCTGGACGTCACTGGTCCGCTCGGCACGGTCATCGCAGCGCTCTCCCGGTCAGGTGGATGAAGACGTCTTCGAGGTTGGGCTCACCGAGGCGCACATCGGTGAGCCTGGCGCCGGCGTCCGCCACCACCGTGGCTACTGGAGCCACGAACGAGGCGGCTTCTCCCTCGACGTCGATACGGAAACGGAGGCCGACTCCGGACGCGTCATCGATCTGGTCGACGGCACGGACTCCGACCAGGGCACCAAGGGCCACGCCGAGAACCAGACCGAGGGAGGTAGCGTCACCGGTCGGCCCCGGCTCGACTGTGCAGTCGAGTGTGCGCTGGCTCTGCATACCCCGCACCAGCTGCTCGGGGGTGTCGAGGGCCAGCAGGGCGCCGTGGTCGATGATGGCTACGCGGTCGCTCAACGTGGCGGCCTCGTCCATGTCGTGGGTGGTGATGACCACGGTTGTGCCCGCCGCCTTCAGTTCGGCGATCTTCTCCCACAGGAAGAGGCGGGCGGCAGGGTCGAGTCCGGTCGAGGGCTCGTCGAGGAAGAGGACCGACGGGGCGTGCATCAGGGCCCGGGCGATCATCATCCGCTGGATCTGTCCACCCGAGAAGTCGTCGGGACGCCCGTTAGGACGGTCGGCCAGGCCGAACTGTTCCAAGAGGGCATCGGCCATCTGGTTGCGGGATGCTCGAGGGACACCGTGGTAGCTGGCGTGGTAGGTGAGGTTCTGGCGGACCGACAGCGAGCGGTCGAGGTTGTTCTGCTGGGGCACGACACCGAGGACCCGCCGGGCGCCGACAGGATCGGCGGCTACATCGACACCGGCCACCACGGCCCGCCCGCCGGTGGATCGGATCCGGGTGGTCAGGATCCCGATGGTCGTGCTCTTGCCAGCGCCATTGGGACCCAGGAACCCGAACACTTCGCCCCGTTCGACTTTGAAGCTGACGCCGGCCAGCGAGTCGACGGGCGCCTTGGGGTAGCGCTTGACCAGGTCGTGGACCTCGACGGCGAGGGAGCCGTGACCCACGGGGCGATGGTCCGATGGACTGGCTGTGGACGCCCCTGGTGCAACGTTGCTCATGCCCTCGTGCTCCTTTGGCCGAACTGGGCGCCGAACTGGGCGCCGAACTGGGCGCCGGACTGGGCGCCGGACTGGGCGCCGCCAGCGTGCCCGGGAGCGAATCTAGGACGACGATCGGTCGAGGTGGGAACTCGACGACATTCGGGCATGGGGGCACTGTAGGGGGTACATGCGTGCTGCGCGGGTGTTGCCCCAAGCGGTGCATCTTGGGAGGCCACGATCTATGGTGGCCCCGAGGTGACCGCTCGGGTGGGCGTACTGCGTTCCGACCCGGATCCAATGGGGGAGGCGACGTCGTGTCTGAACTGCCCGAGTCGATGTCGGCTGCCGTCTACCAGCGGCCGGGAGTGGTGGAAGTGGAGATCCGTCCGGTGCCTCGACCTGGGCCTGGTGAGGTCCTGGTCGAGGTCGACCACTGCGGGATCTGTGGATCCGATATCCACCTGCTGTTGGAGGGCTGGGCGGGAAAGCCCGGTCTGATCGCCGGCCACGAGTTCACCGGCAGTGTGGCAGCACTGGGTGTGGGCGTCGGCGACTGGACGCCCGGAGAGTCTGTCGTTGGAGGCCCCTCGGTGCGCTGCGGCCACTGTCGCCGCTGCCAAGAAGGTAAGCCCGCCCAGTGCGAGGAGCAACGGTCGATCGTGGCCGAAGCTGACGGAGCCTTCGCCGAGTACGTAGTGGTCAACGCCGGATCCCTGATCCGTCTGCCGCCCGGACTCACCCCCCGCCAAGCGGCACTGGCCGAACCGCTGGCCGTGGCCCTGCACGGCATCACTCGGTCCGGGGTGGTGATCGGCGACACGGTGATGGTGATCGGTGCCGGTCCCATCGGGGCACTGTCGATCGCGGCACTGGTGGCCCGGGGCATCGGGCCCGTCATCGCCGTCGAACCGGGGGAGCGGCGCCGTCAGCTGGCCCGACAGCTCGGGGCGAGCGAGGTCCTCCATCCGGACGACCTGGCCACGTTCCCGGCATGGGAGCCCGAACGCCAGTCCGACCGGGCCGTGCATGTGGTGCTCGAGTGCTCGGGCCACCGCTCCGCCATGGAGGCTGGGTTTCATCAGCTACGTCGGGGCGGCACGCTCTGTCTGGTGGGGGCGGGGATCGAGCAGCCCAGCTTCGACCCCAACCGGTTCATTCTCAACGAACTGACTGTGGTCGGATCGTTCATCTACGACCTCGGGGGGTTCGAGCAGGCGCTCGCCCTGCTGGGCCAAGACGGTTTCCCGACCGACCTGCTGATCGAGTCCGACGATGTGCCCCTCGAGGGCCTGTCCGACGCACTGGCCGGGTTGGCGGCGGGGCGGTTCGCCGGCAAGGTCATGGTGGTGCCCGGGACGACGGAAGGACCGGGAGCCTGATGGCGCACGAGTACTACCCTTCGGGGACGCCACGGCTGAACCATGTGGCCATCAGCCTGCCGGCTGACCACCTCGACCAGGCCCATCGTGATGACCTGTGCCGCTTTTGGGGCGGCGTGTTCGGATTCGACGAGCTGGCGGTGATGACCGAGGACCGCCGGCGCCTGGTGCTGGCCTGCGTCCACTGGGACCAGTTCTTGTTCATCGTGGCTGAGGACGAGCCGATGCGCTGTCCCCCCATGGACCACTTCGGGTTCGCCGTGGGGTCGATGGAGGAACTGGTCGGGGTACGGAACCGGGCCGTGGACTTTCACGACCAGGACGATCGGGTCGAGATCATCGACGTGACCTCTGACGACCAGCAGGTCGTCATCATCCACTCGCTGTACGTGCGCTTCCTGCTGCCCATGATGTGCGAGGTCCAGTGGTGGGAGTTCGTCACATGAGCACCGGCTCGGGTGGTCGCACCAACGGCAGCGGGCTCGATATCGGTGTGTTCGTGCCCCAGGGGTGGAAGCTCGAGTACACGGGCTGGACCGGCCCCGATGCCTGGGAGCGGTCGGTGGCGCTCGCCTGTCTGGCCGAGGAACTCGGCTACCACCATCTGTGGGTCTATGACCACGTGGAGACCGTGCCCCGGCGTCGGCCCACGCACGTGTTCGAAGCATTCACCATGCTGGCGGCGCTGTCGCAGCGGACGTCGAACGTCCGCCTGGGTCAACTGGTGACCTGCGCCTCGTACCGCAATGCCGGCTTGCTGGCCAAGGAGGCGGCCTGTGTCGACGTCTACTCAGGGGGCCGGCTGATCCTCGGCCTGGGTGCGGGCTGGTTCCACGAGGAGTACCACGCCTACGGGTACGACTACCTGTCCGATGGCCAGCGTCTGGCCGTGCTGGACGAGACGCTCCAGGTGGTCCGGAGGCTGTGGTCGCAGGAGACTGTCACCTTCGCCGGTACGCACCTGGCATTCGACGGCGCCTACTGCGACCCGAAGCCGGTCCAGACACCGCCTCCGATATTGGTGGGGGGCGGGGGAGAGCAGGTGACGCTGCGCATCGCCGCCCGCCAGGCCGACCTGACCAACTGGCAGGTCGGATTGGATGCCTTCGTGCGCAAGTCGGGGCTGCTGGAGCGCTACTGCGACGAGATCGGCCGGCCCTTTGCTGACATCACCCGGACCCACGGACCGGACTGCCGGATCTTCGACACCGACGCCGAGGCACGCGCCTGGTGCGCATCTGATGACGGGGGCGATCTGTGGGGCCACGGTGATCCGGAGGAGTACCTAGCGGAGAACCTGGTCGGCACGGTGGAGCAGGTGACGGAGAAGGCGCAGGCGTTCGTGGATGCTGGCTGCCGGGGCCTGATCTTGTGGCTGCGTGACTATCCCGAAGACGAGACGCTGCGCCGGTTCATGGCCGAAGTGGTCCCTCGCCTAGACGTCCCTGGCTGATCCGTCCTCGGCTGATCCGTCCTCGGCTCGATGTCCCGGGCTGATCGGCCCGGCTAGTTCGGCACCGAGCGCGGAGCTGGTGAGCCCTGCTCATCGGCCAGCATGCGCCGGAGCGCTTCTTTCTTGACCTTGCCCGAGGGCGTCCTCGGCAGCTCGGCGATGACCCGGACCTGCTCGGGCCACTTTTGACGGGCCAGGCCCGCCGCTTCGAGGTGACGTTGCATCACGGCGACATTGGAAGGATCGACAGTCCCATCAGAAGGATCAGGGGTGGGACCCAGCCTGACGAAGGCACAGACCTGTTCTCCTAGTCGAGGGTGGGGGGCAGCCACGACGGCCACCTCGAGCACTCCGTCCATGGACAAGACCAACTCTTCGACTTCGACAGCGCTGATGTTCTCCCCCCCACGGATGATGATGTCCTTCTTGCGGTCGGTGATGGTGAGGAACCCGGAAGCATCGAGCACACCCACATCCTCGGTCCGGTACCAGCCATCTTCATCGAAGAGGGCTGCCGTCAGGGCCGGGTCGGTGTAGCCCATGCAGCAGTCGGGGCCCCGGGACCAGATCTCTCCCGGCTCGCCATCGGGCACCGCCAGGCCGAGGTCGTCGAGGAGGCGGATCTCCACTCCCGCTAGTGGACGTCCATCGGTTGCTAGTCGCTGGTGCTCGGGGTCGGTGTGATAACTGCCGGTGATGGAGGGGTGCTCGGTGGAGCCGTACATCCGGACCAGCGACAGCCCGAGGTCCGTGGCCCGCTCGGCCACCGACAGGGGAACGGTGGAGCCACCGAGTCCGATGAAGTGCATGAGCTCGAGGTGCTCGTCGGTCCGATCCGGGTGGTCGAGCAGGCTGGTGAGGAAGTAGGTGGCTCCCGAGCCGCAGGCCAATCGGTGCTCGAGCATGAGGGCGAGTAGTTGGGGTGGATCCCATACGTCGGTGAGATGCACCGGGTCGCCGTTCAGCACGGGGATGAGCAGGGCGCCGAGCATGCCCATGGCGTGCCCCACTGGTGCGCCAGTCAAGGTCTGGCGGCCACCAGCGGCCCGCATGGCGCCGAGCTGGCGCACCTCGGCGCCGATGGTCCGGTGCGTGTGGATCACTCCCTTGGGGTCGGCTGTGGTTCCCGAGGTGTAGGCGATGAGGGCGGCGGCGGTGGCCGGCACCTCTCGTCGGGCGGCCAGGGGTTGGCCGGATGCCTCGAGGGTTTCGAAGGCCAGGAGCCCGTCGGGCAGCGGGTGTTCGGCCCCCACGACAACCACTAGGTCCACGCCGTCGAGGGCGCCGTCCAGACGCTCGAGCCCGTCAAGATAGTTGGTGTGCCCGAACGCCGCCGCCGTCACTAGGACTCGTACTCCAGTGCGCCGGAGGATGTACCCGACTTCCTTCGGCCCATAAAAGTGGACGATGGGCACCACCGTCGCACCCAGGAAGGACGCCGCATAGAAGGTGACGGCGGCTTCCACCCAGTTGGGCAGTTGGAACGCCACCGGGTCACCAGGCCCCACCCCTCGTTCGGCCAGCGCACCGGCCAGCTTCAGGGCCCGGTCCCGCAGGACTCCGAAGGTCCCCGTCCAAGGCCGCACCTGCGAGTGGATCCGAAACTCCCGGTCGGCGTGGCCAGCCAAGGCCTCGTCGAGCAGCTGTCCGAGCGTCCGCTCGTCCCACAGGCCGGCAGCCGTCCACTGCTGCTCGAGGTCGGCCGGCACGGTGCGTAGCGACCATCGGGACGGATCGGCGGGACCCGTCCCGGGCCGGGCGGCGCTCAAGCCCACGGAGGACGGACCGGCTGGGCATCGAGGACGTCGATGGAGACCATACGCGACCCCACGGGCGGTTCCGCCGGAGCGGCGGCCTTGCCCAGCGCAGCGATGTGGGCCTCCAAGTCGGACATGGACTCCCACCGCTCGACCAGCCGCACCCAGCTCAGATCGTCGGCATCGGCCGAAAAGGCATACTCGACGCACCCGATCTCGGCCCGGGTATTCGCTACTTGCGCGCCCTTCTCCTCCAAAAATCGCACGCGGTCGCTGGCGGCGACTTCGATGATCCCGAGTACGACGATCACGACGCCTCCCTTCCTTGGCCAGCGGTCCCCGGTGGGTCCGGCCACCCTCAGGAGTGAACACTACGATGCTCGGTGTCGGCTGGCACGGGGAAGAGTGGCAGCACCAGCACCAGCACCAGCACCAGCACCAGCACCAGCACCAGCACCAGCCGCGGCCGGAACGTGTTGCGGAGTAATGGGAGGGACCATGGAGCATTCGGGGTTTGCCGATCGGCCCGACTACCGGGTCGACATCGCCGCTCGGCGCAACCGGGTGACGGTATCGGTCGACGGCGAAGTGCTGGCCGACAGCGTGCGAACACTCCTGGTCGACGAGCAGGACCACGGCCTCGTCTTCTACTTCCCATTGGACGATGTCCGCCTCAGTCGCTTCGTCGCCGATGCCCGCAGCAGCGTCTGCCCGTTCAAGGGGACGGCGACCTATCGGCGCCTCGATGGCGCCGACCCCGAGGTCTTGATGTGGAGCTACGACGACCCTTGGGCTGAGGTCGCTCGGCTGGCTGGCTATGTGGCGTTCTACCAGGACGCGGTCGATCTCCGGGTGGGAGCGGCCGACCCGGCGGTGTCCGGCTGATGACGGCTGTTGGTCGACCGGTCGTGGGATCGAGTGTGGCCAGGATGCTCGAACTGTTCGATGTCGGGGTCGATGGGGACCATCGCTATGTCGGGACCAGCGACGGGGGCAACCGCCGGGTGGTTGACGGCAGCCAGCTGGTGGCGCAGGCGGTGGTGGCTGCTTCCAAGGAGCTCCCGCAGTACCGGGTGCGCTCGATACAGGCCATCTTCACTCGGGCCGTGGACGACGAGCGGAGCCACCGGTTGGACATCGACGTCACCCATCGAGGGAGGACCTTTGCTGGAGCCGTGGTCACGGTGCTCCAAGGTGACCGTCGCTGCGCCTCGCTCACGGTGCTCCTCGACACACCCGCAGACGATGTCATCCGTCACGCCTCGGCCCTGCCCACAGTCGGGTCTCCAGTAGACGCCATCCCTTTTGACATGCCCATGGACGGACGTGAGCTACGACTGGTGGGCACGAGTGACCCGAACGATCCAGACGAGGTCGGGCCACCGGTGCTGAATGCGTGGCTCCGGTACCAGCCGGTACCGAGCAGGGACGACCTGGCCCGGGCCCTCATCGCCCACTTCACTGGACACCTGTCGATCTCTACGACGATGCGGCCGCACCGGGGCGTCGGCACCGCGCTGGCCCACAAGGGTCTGTCTACCGCGGTCATGAGTATCAGCCTGACCTTCCATGACCCCGTCACCTGGGACGGCTGGCTTCTCTACCACCACGAGAGCACCCAGGTCGGTGGAGGGATGTCCTATGTGCGGGGCCAGGTGTTCACGGAGGAAGGGATCCTGCTCGCCTCGTTCTCCCAAGAGGGGATGATCCGGGCCTTTGGGGACGCTCCGGCCCCGGCCGGGATCCAGCCCACCGCCATCCTGTGAGGTCCGTGTTCCTCACACCTGAGGTGCCGGCCAGTGGGTCCGCTCGGGCGAGTGCGCAACTGGGCGGCGGCGATGGGCGTGTGCCTACACTTCGTGGGTCCGTTCGAACGGCGGCGCAGAGGAGGAACTGTTGATCATGGTTCGAGTCGACCCTCCGGCCAACCCTGTCGCCAAGAATGTGCCGAGCCCCACGCCGGCCAGCACGTCAGCCAGCACGTCAGCGCCATGAAGTACGCACTGTCGCTCGGTGTCCTCAACCCCTCGGCCTGGGTGGCCGTCACCGAGGAGGCCGATCGTCTCGGCTTCGACTCGGTGTGGCTTCCTGAGCATCTCGTGCTCCCGGTGGAAATGGGAGGCAGCCCCCACTCCGGACAGGATCACCCACCGATCCCCGCCGATATTCCGGTCTTCGATCCGTTGGTGTACCTGGCCTTCTTGGCGGCGCGCACGCAGCGGATCCGGTTCGGCACGCAGGTCTACAACATCGGCCTCCGTCATCCGTTCTCCACGGCCCGGGCCGCAGCCACGCTCGACGTCGTCTCGGGAGGCCGTCTCGACTTTGGCATCGGCGCCAGTTGGCTCCAAGCCGAGTGGAGGTCGCTCGGGCTCGATTTCGACTCACGCGGGGCACGGGTCGACGAGGCCATCGAGGTGTGCCGAAGGCTGTGGGACGAAGATGTCATCGAGCACCACGGCCGGTTCTTCGACTTCGACCCGGTGATGTTCGAGCCCAAGCCGGTCCAGCGGCCCGGCCCGCCGCTGCACATCGGAGGGGACGGACCGGCGGCGCTCCGTCGTGCCGCCACCGTCGGGGACGGATGGATCCCCATGAACCACAAGGTGGATGAGCTGCCGGAAAAGGTGGCCTTGCTGGCGGAGCTCCGCGAGCGAGCTGGTCGTCCGGGGCGCACAGAGGTCACCATGTCTGCGCCCTCGACCGATGCTGCCGGTATCGAGCGCTGCGCCAAGGCTGGAGTCGATCGGGTGATCGTGCGTCCGTGGCAGAGGACGTCGGATGCACTGGAGTCGATCGGTCGGTTCGCCGACGAGTTCATCCGTCCATGACGGGTCCATGACGGGCCCATGACGGGCCCATGACGGGTCCACGGCGAGGGGAGGACAGATGAACGTCGGCCGCCTGATGGACCCCGCACTCGAAGCCGTCCCCGACCGCATCGCCCTAGTCGCCGGCCACGAGCCCATCTCTTACCGTCAACTGGAGTCGCTCGTCCAGCGGGCCGGCTCTGCGTTGGCTGCAGCCGGGGTCGTCCCCGGGGACACGGTGGCCCTGGTGGACCTGGCTGGAGCCCTTCCGGTGGCCACCATCCTGGCTGCGGCCCGCATGGGGGCGGCGACGGCCCAGATGAACGCCTACCTGACCGCCGGGGAGCTCCACCAGCTGGTGACACTGGTGGGAGCCCGGGTAGGGGTGGCCGGCGCACCGTTCCGTGCGCGCCTCGAGGAGGCCATGGACGGACCGGTGCTGGGATGGTCCGACGTCGTCGGGGCTGAAGACCGGGCCCGTCCATCGATCGGCGAGCGCGACGACACCGCCCTAGTGCTGTTCACCAGCGGGACGACCGGGCTGCCCAAGCCGGTCGCCATCAGCCACGGTGTGGTGGCTGACCGGCTGGCCTACTGGACCAAACCCATCGACGCAGAAGCGGAACAGGTGGTGGACATGATGTCCGCACCCATCTTCCACATCGGGGGCACCCTCGGGCTGTTCGTCTCCTTGCACCAGGGAAAGCAGCTCGTCTTGCTGCAGAAGTTCGATGCCGGGACGTGGCTCGAGCTGGTGGAGCGCTACCGGGTCCGACAGACCTTCGTGGTGCCGACCATGTTGGTCCGGATACTGGATCATCCGAAGTTTGCCGACACCGACCTCAGCTCGTTGCGATCGTTGAGCTATGGAGCGGCGCCGGCGTCCGCCGACCTGATCCGGCGAGCCATGGCCGAGCTGCCTGGCGTCGACTTCGCCAACACCTTCGGCCAGACCGAGACATTGGGCGCCTATGCCTCGCTCACTCCCGACGATCACCGCCAGGGCGACAGGCTGGGTTCGGTCGGACGTCCGCTGGCCGGGGTCGAGATGCGCATCGTCGACCCGGCTTCGGGTGATCCTGTCGCCCCCGGAACACCCGGTGAGTTCTGGGTGCGCGCCGCCCAGAACACGACGGCTGCGTGGCTGGCCACCGGGGACACTGGATGGCAGGACGAGGACGGCTACCTGTTCCTGTCTGGCCGGCTGTCCGATGTGATCAACCGTGGGGGAGAGAAGTTCGGTCCCGTCGAGGTGGAGTCGGTCCTGTGTGCCCATCCTGCGGTGGTCGAGGCGGCGGTCGTCGGCGTGCCCGATGCGGAGCTCGGTGAGCGGGTGGGTGCCGTCGTCGTCGTACGCGCACCGGTGACCGCTGATGAACTCACCGCCCACTGCGCGACTCGCCTGGCCTCGTACAAGCTCCCTGAGTACCTGGGGTTCGCCGACGAGCTGCCGATGACGGTCCTCGGGAAGCTCGACCGGCGATCCCTCCTCGACGAGCTGTCGAAGGACCGCTAGGGGCTCGGCGCGCTAGTCTCCCGGGCGTTCGCCCTGCAGGGTGAACATACGACAGGGGGAGACCCACATGGCCGACGACATCCTCAGCACCATCATCGGTACGCCGACCGGAACCACGGTGGTGACGGTCGAGCGCGGACAGCTGGCACTGTTCGCCTCGGCGGTCAAGGACGACAACCCGGTGTACCGGGACCCTCGGGCCGCGGCCGATGCCGGACTGCCGGGCATCCCGGCACCACCCACCTATCCCTTCGTGATGGGCAACTTCGGCGCCTACCCCGAGATCCAGACCGAGGACGCCCCGGTGGGCAACCCGATGGGTGCCGTACTCGGTCCGCTCATGGCCAAGGGCGGGCTCATCCTCCACGGCGAGCAGGCCTTCACCTACCACCGACCGGTCTTCGCCGGCGACGTCCTCGAGGGCAAGGGGATGGTGGTCGACGCCTACCAAAAGGAGTCGAAGGGCAAATTAATGACCTTCGTGGTGGTGGAGACGGCGTGGACGGACCAGGCCACCGGTGAGCCGGTGTGTACCTCGCAGATGAACATCATCCACCGCATCTGATGGCCGACGACACTGCAGTTGCCACCCCCGACGATGCCGTGCTGCGCCGCATCGAAGATGGGGTGGCCTGGATCACCCTGAACCGGCCCGAAGCTGGCAACGCCATTACGGCCGCCATGCGGGACCAGGTCATCGTGTGGCTGGAGGAGGCATCGGCCGACCTGGCCGTGCGGGCCGTGGTGCTGACGGGGGCGGGCGAAAAGGGCTTCTGCACTGGGGCCGACCTCCGCTCGTCTGGGCCCGGCCCGGCCCGGCCTGAAGGCGCACCGGACCGCGCTATCGGCGATGCTGCCCGGTTGATCCGCACCGGATGGCAGCGGCTGGTGAGTGCGGTGTTGGACTGCGAGAAGCCGGTGATCGCCGCTGTCAATGCCACTGCAGCCGGCGGTGGCATGCATCTAGCGCTCGCTTGTGACCTGGTGCTGGCCGCCGAAGAGGCGAAGTTCATCGAGGTGTTCATCCGCAGAGGGATCGCCCCTGACGCTGGTGGTGCCTACCTGCTGGCTCGCCTCATCGGTCCCCAAAAGGCCAAGGAACTCTTCTTCTTCGGTGACGACGTGCCGGCCCGGGAGGCCGAGCGCATGGGCCTGGTCAACAAGGTCGTCCCCCGAGCCGAGCTCATGGGCGAGGTGGAGATATGGGCAGCCCGCCTGGCCAAGGCCCCGACCAAGGCCATCAGCGTGGCCAAGTACCTGACCAACCGGGCGCTCGACACCGACCGGGCCACCGCCCTGTGGGACGAGGCCGTCGGCCAGGAGTTGGTGACCATGACCGAGGACTGCAAAGAGGGCCTGGCAGCCTTCGCCGAACGACGTCCTCCGGTCTTTCGAGGCTGGTAGGTCCACTTCGAGGGCGGGTGCGTCCTAGAACGAGTTCTCTTTCGGGGCCTTCGAGATGCTAGAAACAGGCCGTGCACATCACCGCCACTGCCCCTGACCTGCTCACCGCCTCGCAGTACGCCGCGTGGATGGCTGTCCTCCGGATCGGCCTCGGCCTCTGGTGGATCAAGAGCTTCGCCCACAAGGACCTCGGAGGCTGGCTGAAGCGCGGCTCTGGCATCGAGTGGGGCGGCTCGGTGGCCGAAAAGCACAAGTGGGGCTTCGTCAAGACCGGCTTCGACAAGGTCGTCCGGCCCCACCCGATCCCCATGGCCTACATCGTGGTCTTCGCTGAGCTCGCCCTCGGCCTCGGCCTGGTATTCGGCTTCCTGACCCCCATCGCCCTGATCTTCGGGATCCTGCTCAACCTGCTGTACCTGGTGCTGATGATCCACGACTGGGCCGAGCAGGGGCAGAACCTGATGATGATCCTGGCTGCAGTCGTGGCTTTCGGTACCCACTCGTGGGCCGTCTTCTCGATCGACCACCTGCTCCATCTCTTCGGGGCCTGATCCATGGCCATCGGCATCCGTGACGAGCACGAAGAGCTGCGTACTGCCGTCCAAGGCTGGGCCGAGGCCCGCCTGGTCAACGACGCCGTACGGTCCGCGTTGGAGTCCGACAGCGACGTCCTCCCTCCCTACTGGGATGATCTGGCCGAACAAGGCCTGCTGGCCATCCACTTGGCCGAGGAGTTCGGCGGACAAGGCGCCGGACTGGTCGAGTTGGCCGTGGTGGCCGAGGAGCTCGGTCGGGCAGCCGCAGTGGGTCCGTGGGACACCACCGCCATCGTCGCCGGAGTACTGGCCTCTTCGCAGATGGCCACTGGGCCGGAGCCGGTCCGGGCGCTGTTGGGCGGACTGGCCGACGGCTCGCTGACGGCCACGTTGGTGATCCCGACGGCAACCGCTGATGGCTCCCCGGTGGCACCGGCCGGCCTCACCGGTACCCGTGATGCCGATGGTGCCTTGGTGGTCAGCGGGCTGCTCCGGCCCCTCGTTCATGGCGCCATCGTTACCCACGCCTTGGCTCCGGTGTCTATGGGCGACGACACCCACTGGGTCGTCCTGGAACGAACGACAGCCGCGGACGTCACCGAGCTACCCACCTTCGACCTGACCCGGCCGTGTGCGTCGTGGAACCTCGACGTGGTCCGCGTGGCACCGGAGATGGTGCTGGAGGGGACCACCACCGGCACGGTGCGTGACCTGGCGCTGGTGGTCTTGTCGGCTGCAGCCGCCGGCGGGGCACGGTGGTGCCTGGATTCGGCCGCCGAGCACGCCCGCACCCGCGAGCAGTTCGGTCGTCCGGTTGGCCAGTTCCAAGGGATCAAGCACCGGCTGGCCAACATGTTGGTGGCCGTCGAGCAAGCAGTGGCCGCCACCTGGGACGCCGCCATGGTCCTCGAAGCCGAAGTCGGAGCCACTGCAGGCGAGGAGACGGACCAGGGGAGCCTGGCCGTGCAGTTGGCCGCAGTGTTAGCCATCGACGGCTACGTCGAGGCAGCCAAGGGCGCCATCCAGGTGCTCGGGGGAATGGGGTTCACCTGGGAGCACGACGCCCACGTGCACCTACGCCGATCCACCACCCTGCGTCAGCTCATCGGGGGCACGGCCCCACTGCGGGCCGAGTCGGCCCGACTGGCCCTGGCCGGCTGGCGCCGCCGGCTGACCATCGACCTGCCCCCCGAGGCCGAGGCACTCCGGACGGAAATCAGCACGCTGGTCACCCAGATCGCCGCCATCGAGGACCCGCTGGCTCGCCACCGGGCGCTGGCCGACAACGGGCTCCTGGCCCCGCACTGGCCTTCCCCATGGGGGCGGGATGCCGGAGCCGTCGAGCAGTTGGTGATCGATCAGGTCTGCGCCGAGGCCGATCTGAAGCGGCCCAACCTGGCTGTGGCCGCCTGGGCCCTGCCCACGATCATGGCCCACGGCACCCCCGAGCAGACCGAGCGCTGGGTGGGGCCGACTCTGCGGGGCGAGTACATCTGGTGTCAGTTGTTCAGCGAGCCCGGGGCGGGATCCGACCTGGCCGCACTGTCCACCCGGGCCGTCCGGGTCGACGGTGGCTGGTCGCTCACCGGACAGAAGGTGTGGACGTCGGTGGCCCAGCGGGCCCACTGGGGGATCTGCTTGGCCCGCACTGATCCGGACGTGCCCAAGCACCGGGGCATCAGCTACTTCTTGGTGGATATGAAGTCACCAGGGATCGACATCCGGCCGCTCCGGGAGATCACCGGGGATGCACTGTTCAACGAGGTCTTCTTCGACGAATGCTTCGTGCCCGACGACTGCGTGGTGGGGGAGATCGACGGCGGATGGAAGCTGGCCCGGACCACCCTGGCCAACGAGCGGGTGTCGCTCTCGTCGGACTCGGCCTTCGGCGGCGCGCTCGAGGGCGTGCTGCACCGGGTGGCCGCCCGCCCAGAACTCCAGGACCCGGTGACGCTCGATCGGCTCGGGTATCTGCTGGCCGAGGCCCAGTCGCTGGCCCAGCTGGGGATGCGAGCCACGCTCCGGTCGGTGGGCGGGCTGCAGCCCGGGTCGGAGTCGAGCGTGGGCAAGCTGCTCGGGGCCGAGTTCGACCAGCGGGTGCACGAATTCGGACTCGACATCTGCGGGCCAGACGGCGCGCTCTATGAGGGGGACGCCTTCATGTCCGCCTACGGGGTACTGCAGTCGAAGTGCATGACGATTGCCGGGGGCACCAGCGAGGTGCAGCGCAACGTCATCGGCGAGCGCCTCCTCGGACTGCCCCGGGATCCGGAGCCCGGACGATGACCGAGCGAGCCCCCGACCAGGTACCGGCCGAGGCTCCGAGGCACCGCCGCCGGCCCCGAGTGTCGCCCACCAGGCGGTGTCGTGTGTGGGTGGGCGCCGACAGTGCCAGAATCGCAGTGCAGGAGCGGGACACCTCGTGGTGGCCGCGGACGGAAGGACGAGACCTTGGCTGATGCAGTGCTGTACTTCGAAGACGTCAACGAGGGCGATGTAGCCCCGACGCTCACCCGTGTCCTCACCCGGACCGACCTGGTCGCCTATGCCGGTGCATCGTCGGACTACAACCCGATGCATCACGACGAGGTCAAGGCAACGGCCGCCGGCCAGCCCAGCGTGTTCGGGCACGGCATGTTTTCGATGGGCCTCCTCGGCACGGCCATTACCGACTACGTGGGGGCCGGCAACATCGCCCGCTTCACCGTGCGGTTCGCCCGTCAGACGTGGCCGGACGAAGAGCTCAGCTCGTCGATCGTGGTCACGGGAAAGCGCACCGAGGGCGATGACCACTTGATCGACCTCGATGTCCGGCTCCGCAACGCGGATGGCGAAGAGAAGGTCGTGGGCGAAGCCACGGCCACCGTGCCCACTCGGGGCTGAACCGCTTCGCCCGAGTCATCTGGTGGCCCGTGGGTCAAGTGACCCTGGGGACGCGAACCGACCCCGCCACCTGGTGACGGGGTCGGACGGTGAGGCCGCTCAAAGTGCCCCTATCGGCACTGTTCAGTCCGCTCAACGGACGGTACTGATCAGACCAGGCTGAATGGGGGGACTCCTGACGAGATGCCCTTGAAGAGATCGCCCTTGGCTGCAGCCAGTGCTGCCGGCGTCCACATGGTGTCGCTGTGGATCTCGCCGATGGCCTTGAAGCCGCCCGTGGCCCAGATGTCGCCGCCGTAGACGATGAAGTTCTGGCCGCTGATGTCGGCGGCCTCGTCGGTGGCCAGGAAGGTGACCAGCTGAGCCACGTTCTTCGGGTCGAACTTGTCGAAGCCGTCCTCGGTCTTGCCCATCTCGCCAAAGATGTTCTCGGTCATCCGGGTGCGGGCCCGAGGGGAGATGGAGTTGCAGGTGATGCCGTAGCGGCCGAGCTCGCGAGCTAGCACCCAGGTCATCGAGGCGATGCCGGCCTTGGCAGCCGAGTAGTTGGCTTGGCCGGCGTTGCCGTACAGTCCAGCTTCCGAGCTGGTGTTGATGATGCGCCCGGTGACGTCCTCGCCAGCCTTGGCCCGGCCCCGCCAGTAGACAGCGGCGTGGCGTGCAGGGGCGAAGTGGCCCTTCAGGTGGACGCGGATGACGTCGTCCCAGTCGGACTCCTCCATGTTGAAGCACATCTTGTCGCGCAGGATGCCCGCGTTATTGACGAGGATGTCGAGTTGACCGAAGGTGTCGACCGCCTGGTCGATCATGGCCTTGGCCCCGTCCCACGACGAGACGTCGGAGGTGTTGACGGCGGCGTCGCTGCCGCCGGACTTGATGAGTTCTACGACCTCTTCGGCCGGGCTCTTGTCGTCACCTTCACCCTGGAGCGATCCGCCGACGTCGTTGACGATGACCTTGGCACCCTCAGAGGCCAGCAGAAGGGCCTCCTCGCGTCCGATACCCCGACCTGCGCCGGTGACGATGGCAACTTTACCGTCGAGCATTCCCATGATGTCCTCCTGTAGTGGATGTGAGCTGAGTTGGATGTACGTGTTTCAGAAGCGGGTGACTGATGGTTCTGCGCCCAGTTGGGGCGCCGGGGTAGGTGCAGCACGATTCCCCCGGATCACCCACGTCGACGTAGTGGCGCAACGGGGGAAGCATGGCCGAAATCCACCCCTTCCGGCAAGACAGGGCGACCCCATGAGTGACACGACGAGCAACTCTCCAGATCCGGCCGGTCGTGCCCCGCTGGCTGGGCGCACGGGCCTGGTCACCGGGGCAGCCGAGGGATCGGTCGGGCGACTGGCCTGGCGTTGGCCGCAGACGGAGCCACGGTGGCCGGCAACTACCGCAAAGATGCCGAATCGGCGGCCCAAACAGTGGCACCATCGAGACACTCGGGGTGGCCGGACAGATCGTCACCGTGGACGGGGCTGAGTTCTCCATCGAAGGGCCTCACGGCGACAATGTTCAGGGCAGGCGCAGGGGAGCGGTGGCGGCGGGGATGGCCACCGCCAGCCATGCATCGGGTTCAACGGTTCCCTCGGTGAAGGTGCGCCCCAGGGCCAGGCCATGCAAGAAGGCGGCGTAGTCGTAGACATCCAGGTCGGGGTTGATGATGCCTCGGGCCTGGGCTCGCTCCAGGACCTCGGTCTGCGTGGTGAAGTAGCCGTCCTGGAGCCAGTTGATGGAAGCCATAAGTTGGGGGCGGTCGAGGGCGTTGGCGTGGACCGCGACCCGAGCGTGGCGCATCTTGATGGTCTCGGGATCGGTGGCGATGCGGGTGAGTTGGGCGGCGATGAACCCGCAGAACTCGTCGTTGGTGGCGACCTGGTCCATCATCTCGAGTAGTTCGGTCCGCTCGCCCATCCCGAGGCGCAGGTAGCGCTCGTACTCGGCAGCCCGGATCAGGCCCTCACGGTTGGTGAAGTGGTAGCGGAGCGACCCGTGGGAGGCGTGGGCATCCTTGACGACTTGCTCGGTGCGGAACCCGGCTATCCCGAACTTCTCCAGATGGACGATGGCCGCATCCAGGATGGACTGGGCCACAGTCGCCGGCGGGGCGGGTGGCACTCGGCCCTCTTCGCCGGCGGCGCGGGTGGTCGGAGATGGTGGCTTCGTGTCCATGGTCGTTGAGCACAAGCATCGCGCAGAAACAGAGGTAGACCCTCGCTGCTCGCTACGGATGTCGATGTCGTCACGGAGCGTGGGCAGATGGCATGCGGGCGGCCCCAGCGACCACACTGCGTGAGGAAAGTGGATTTTGAGGAACTTCATTAGTGACCAAAGGTCCTTGTTTGGCGAATCATGGACCTATCTCGTTGAGCACCCGTCATGAGTGCTGAGAACCGTGGTAGCGAGAAGGGGCAATGTGACACCGAACAATCGTTCACCTGAGGTCAGCACTAGTGGCGACCGAGGCCGACCGAACTGGTTGCGAGCCATGTCTGCACTCCTGGTGGTGCTGGCCACCCTGGTCTCCTTCGTCGGGATCCAGGTGGCGGGGACGAGTGTGGCCGGGGCTACCACGGCGGGGGAGTTGGCAGGGGGCGACTTTGGAGGTGCGGGCCCATGCGGCCAGACCATTGCCAACGCATGCACTTACTCAGGCTTCCATGATGGCCAGACTGAAGGCTGGATCAGCAAGTACCACATTGTTCCGAATGCAGCGCTGCTCCTCTTCAACTCGGTCAACCTGACCCGTGGAGTACAGCTGCCTGGAGTGCACCTCCATGGAGCATTCATCGAGGGTGCCCATCTGGCTGGCGCCAATCTCCAAGGGGCAGATCTCTCCGGAGTCCACGGCGAAGATGCCTCCATGATGGGTGCGGCCGAAAGTGCAATTATCGGCAAGGCCGTGTCGGTGGCAGCAGGGAGCCTGCTTGCCGCCGCTCTGCCCGATGGGGGCGTCGGCGCTGCTGGATCAGATGCCGAAGGACAGTTGATTGCCAAAGGTGTCAGCAAGATCTTTAGCGCAGCAGGCGGAAAGTTCACAGCGCCATCGGGAGGGGTCGATCTGAGCTACGCCCATCTCGAAGGGGCGAATCTTGCGGGGGCAAACTTGGCCGGCGCTGACCTCACGAGCGCTTACCTCGATGGTGCCAACCTTGCCGGGGCGATTCTCACCGGTGCCAACCTGAGCGATATCTGGTTAACCGGAGCGAACCTTGCCGGGGTGAGGTCCGGCGCAAACTATGCCGACCCAAATCCCCCTCACTTGCCACCGAACTGGAAGTTGGTCAATGGCTACCTGGTGGGTCCGGGTGCGAACCTTTCCACCAAGTCCTCGGTCGGCCTCACCCAGGATGACCTTCAGGCAGCCATTGCAGGAGGGAAGGCCTCTGCGGTCGTAGACTTCGCCTTGGAGTCTGCAGCAGGCTTCGTAGGGCTAGGTCCGGACAAGGGTCGGGTGGATCTGAGCGGGCTGACCGGTGACGAACTGGCCGGGGTGAGTTTCCGTGGTGCGGACCTCTCCAACTCCAACTTCTCGGGAGCGAATTTTGCAGGCATGGATCTTACCGGCGCCGGACTCAGCGGCACGAACCTCTCCGGTGCCGATCTCAGCAACGCCCTCTTGGCTGGGGCACAGGCCACGAATGCGTTGTGGAAAGGGGCGACGGTCACCGGAGCTGACTTGACGGGGGTCGATCTCTCCGCAGCCGATCTCTACGGGGTCAAGTCGGGGGGAGTAAGCGGCAACCCTGCGCTCCCGACCGAATGGATGTTGGCCAACGGTTACCTCCTCGGTCCTGGAGCGAATGTCCGCGGTGGACAGTTGGCCAACGCCAATCTCCGTGGCGCCTTGTTGGCCAACGCCGACCTGACCGGTGCCGACCTGACCGGTGCCGACCTGACCAACGCCTATCTGGTGGACGCCAATCTGTACGGCGTCAAGTCGGGGGGGATCGTTGGCAACCCCGTGCTCACTCCCAACTGTTACCGATCAGCAGATGGTTGCGATGAGAGGACCCGGCCAACTCAGAAGTGGTCTCTCTATCAAGGACATATTGTCGGCCCGGGTGCTGACCTGTCCGGCATCGACCTCTCCGGCCTCAATCTGCATCCCCGCTCGTTTGCCGCGAGCCCGGGCTGCGATCTGGCGTGCTTATTTGCCACTGGGGGCTACCCGATTCCCACCGGGTGGTACTACGAGCCAGCGGGGTCGGGTGAGAACGGCCGGTACGTCGAGGGAACCATCGACTTGTCGGGGGCGAACCTCCGTGCCGCCAACCTGTCAGGCCTTGACCTGTCCCGCGTCGATCTCCACGGTGTTCAGTCCGGTGGGATTACGTCTGGACCAGCGGCTCTTCCGACCGGCTGGCAGCTGCGGAACGGTTTCCTGGTTGGACCCTCGGCTGATTTCTCGGGATCGAACCTCAACGGCGTCGACCTCACCGGGCTCGATCTGACCGGCGTGCGATCCGGTGGTACGACCGGTTCGCCCGTGCTACCAGCGAACTGGGTCCTCCGAGGGGGGTTCTTGATCGGCTCGGGTGCTGATCTGAGCAGCAAGGATCTCTCGGGTGTCAACTTGCAAGGAGTCCACCTGGCCGGGGTCACGCTCACCGGCGTGCGATCGGGGGGCACCAGTGGTGTTCCAGCTGACCTTCCTACTGGGTGGGTGCTGACCTCGGGATACCTGCTGGGCCCTGATGCTCGCCCAACCGGTGATGCGTCCCCCGGGATCAATCTGTCTGGTGCACAGCTCGTCGGAGCGGACCTCTCTGGTGCGAAGCTGGGCCCCGTCTCTGGAACTCCGGCTGCGTTGCCGACGGGATGGGACTTGCGGAACGGGTTCCTGATCGGAGCCCACGCAGATCTCTCTGGTGCGACTATCGACTGCACCGACAACGGTCTGGCGAACATCTTGGTGTCCCCGGACAGCGGCAAATTCACGCATATGTGGCCGTTCTCCAGCGCCAAGGATCTGACGGGACTCGACCTGTCCGAGTCCACGGTCAAGAACTGTTCCTTTTCCGGGATGAATCTGACCGATGCCGACCTTTCCCGTTCCACCTTCACCAACGACAACTTCGGATTCCTCCTCGTTGCCCCACCGAGTTACTCGGCAGCACCCATTCTCACCCGCACCGACCTCTCGGGGAGCGACCTGCTCACGAGCACTGGGGTTGGGACCGGGCCGGACTTCCGTTCCTCGCACACCGACATCCACGGAACGGGGTTTTCCTACTCCAGTGTTACGGCCGCTGCGTTCCACAATAACGAGCAGCACCCGTGGTACCCCGACGGTTTTTCCACCAAGGTCAATGACACCAAGATCCTGACGGCACAAAAGTGGCTCATGCACCTGATTGCGATCGCGGCGGCGATACCGAAAGCAGAGGTCGACCCGGTATCGCTGGGCGTCGCCATCTACAAGGCCATAGTCGACGTGTTCAAGAAGGACACGAAGTTGGTGGGCCCTCCTGCGGCGCCCAGAAACGTCGTCGCTACGCCGGTGGCGACCCCCAGCGGGAGCGGCGGAGGTAGCGCCCTGGTGACGTTCGACCCGTCGCCGCTCGCTGGCAAGTCGAGTGCCACGCGCATAGACGGATACACGGTGCTGGGGACCTGTGCGTTGGATCCTGGGAGGCACGCCGGAGCTTCGGGCACACAGAGCCCGATCATCGTGAACGACCTAGATGGTGTAGGGGGCCCGTGCTGGGGAGGATGGACGTTCACGGTATCCGCCCACAACCAGATGGGTTACGGCACCAAGAGCGATCCTGCCCCTGTCATGCACGCTGTGCGCCAACCTGTGTTCAACGAGCGAGCTACCGGTGGACTCGAGTTGGTGCCCAATGGCAATGGAACTTCGATGAAGATCGGTAACTTCACGAATTATGCGGGTGAAAACGGTTGCGGACGGATGGCGAACTACGACCTGCCGGCCAACGGAATAGAAGTGACGGCGACGGACCAGACGACTCCGAGTGCGGCCCCGTTGCAGGCCACATCTCCCTCATGCCCAGCCACGCTCAGTGGTCTTACTGTCGGACATCAGTATCGGGTCGGGGTCCGATCGTTGTCGGGGCTTGGGAAGCCCGGACCGGAGACGGTGTTCGACTACAAAGCCACAGGCAATCCGGGACCGGTGACCGACATCACCGTTGACCCGACCTACATCCCGGAAGACCCGACGAGCGACACCTCGGCCCACGTGTCGGTCGCGGTCAACTGGCGCCAACCGTCGTCGACGGGCGGCGCTCCACTGACCGACGAGTTCGTCATGGCGAGCGACCTGACCGATCCGAGTCTGCAGGCCCAGAACTTGTGCGACGTATTCCCTCGCAATCGGTCTCGCACCGCACCGCCGTCTCTTCCCGTGCAGTGCAGCAGAAGTGGTCTCATCCCTTCGCACCTCTATCGATTCGCGGTCTACGCAAGTAACGGCACCACGCAAAAGGGGATCTCCTGCCCTGTCCCCAGCGATGCCACCTTGGACAACGCCTGGGGGACCACTTGCTATTCGTCGCAGTCGATTGATGTCAGGATGCCGGGCCCACCCGATGCTCCGACCAACGTGGTCGGGAGGGGTAACGCCAGCGGGGCCGTCATATCGTTCGACCCTCCGGCCTCCGTGCCGCCGGCCTCGTCCTATACGGTCACCGCTCACAACCTGATCAGTTGCGATCCAGGCCAGGCCAGGAACGTCCAACTCACCGGCGACGTGCTCTCGTGGACGAGCACGGGGAGCAACTGCAGCGGCACGTCGTTCCGTGTGACCCGCACGCGATCCCTTCCCTCTTCATCCTTGGCCATCACCGCGTGGGCCCCTTCGCTGTGCGACGCGACTTGCCAGGGTGGAAGCGGACCCGTTGACGTTACGCCCGGCACTTCTCCCGGAACGTGGCGATACAGCTATCCACTGCAGGGCTGGTACGGCCTGGGCGACACCTTCTCGGTGGCATTCCTGACGGGATCCCGTCCCGATCGAAGTGCGTCGGGTGTGGCGAGTCCTATCTCGGTCCCTGGCGTCACCTTGGGAGAGACCTACAACTACACAGTGACGGCCACCAACGCGGTGGCAACGAGTGCGGCTTCTGTTCCGTCTACACCGGTGCCCTTCACCGCAGGTGTGGCTCTGGCCCCGACCGGCGTGACCGGAAGCTCGGGTAACGGAACGGCGACCGTTCGCTGGACCGTGCCCTCCTACAACGGCGGTGCTCCCATCACCGGCTACTCGGTCACCATCCGGGATGCTTCGGGCACGGCACTAGCCACAACATCTTCGGCTTCGAGCCCGGTGGTAGTTCCGGGACTCAACAACGGCGACGCCTACACCTTCGTGGTGGTAGCCAACAACTCAATCGGTGCCGGTACGCCATCAGTGCCATCGGATCCGGTGACCCCGGCTGGCCCGCCCGGAACGCCTACTGGCGTGATCCTCACCCGGGGCGACACCACAGTGTCCGTGGCGTTCACCGCCCCCTACGCCTTTGGTTCCCCCATCACGGGCTACACGGTGCGTGCGACCGATCTCACCCATCCGGCTAACGGTGGCCAAGTAGTGGCCGGAGCGTCAAGCCCGATCGTTATCGCGGGTCTGACCAATGGTGACGCCTACACCTTCCAGGTGTCGGCCACCAATGCCGTCGGCACCAGCGCGATTTCTCCGCTCGATGTGTTCAATTCTGCAATACCGGCGGGACTGCCCGGCGCTCCCACTGGTGTGACGGCGTCACCGAAGGACACCGCTCCAGGGCTCACCACCACGGCGACCGTCAACTTCACTGCGCCGGTCAACAACGGCGGGCTCTCGGCTCATGGTGACTACCTGGTCCGTGCAGTCAACGCCCAAGGTGCCGTGGTTTCGACCGTGCGTTCTCTCTCTGCCTCGACCGAGGTCTCCGGTCTGGCTGTGGGGAGTACCTATACGTTCACGGTGCAGGCGAGCAACGACGCCGGATTCGGACCTGTGTCGCAGCCATCTCCATCGTTCTTGGCTTCCACCCGACCGAACCCGGTGACCGGGGCGCAGGCCAAGTCGCAGGACGGTGGGGCTCGAGTGACCTTCAATGCGCCATCCGCCAACGGATCGCCGATTACCGGCTACACGGTCGCTGTTGTCGACACCACCGGTCAACCGACGGGTCAGGTGGCGACCGGACTGTCCAGTCCGATCACCGTGAGGGGACTGGTGAACGGGACCGAGTACAGATTCCTCGTCACCGCCACCAATGGGGTCGGCACCAGTGACACTTCGAACGGCGGTTCCTATGCTCAGGTTGTGCCGGCCGCCGTGCCGGGTGTCCCGCGGAACGTGACCGTGACTGGCGGAACCGCACTCGGCTCTCTTCGGGTTGCGTTCGACGCTCCGACGTCCGACGGTGGTTCGTTGGTGCGGAGCTATGTGGCGGTGGCTACCGACTCCAACCCGTCCCATGGCAGCCAGTCCGCCTCGGGTGGGTCTACCTTTGCTGGGCAGTACCCGATCACGATCGCCGGGCTCATCCCGGGTGATCGCTATACGGTCACGGTGGCGGCATCAAGCGACATGGGCCAAGGGCCGTCGTCGGTCCCCTCGGCCGAGGTGTTGGTGAGCAGCACCCCGGGGGCGCCTACCGCCGTGCAGGTCGTTCCAGGTGATGGCTCGGCCACGGTGACCTTCAACGCCCCGGCCGCCAATGGTTCGGCCATCACGGGGTATGTCGTCTCGGCCGATGACGGCGCCAACGGCGGCTCGGTGGCTACGGGCTCGGCCAGTCCCATCACGGTCTCCAACCTGACCAACGGTAAGCACTACTCAGTCACGGTCAAAGCCGTCAACGAACGAGGAACCGGACCCCCATCCGATCCTGCCGTCGACCTGGTTCCCGTGGCCGTTCCGGGCACACCCTCGGGTGTGGTCGCACAGGCATCGGACGGTGGGGCGGTGGTCCGGTGGAGTTCGCCAGCAGACACGGGCGGTTCGCCCATCATCGGGTACTCGGTGACCTCGAACCCGGCGGTCACCACGCCTTCGACGTGCACGGTGCCCGCGCTGATCGGTTCGTCGACCAGTTGCACCTTCACTGGTCTCGCCAACGGCACCAGCTATCGGTTCTCGGTGATCGCCATTAATGCGCAGGGCCCGGGCGCGGCGTCGACACCTTCGAACGCAGTGACGCCGGACGCGCTGCCCCTGCCTCCGATCGGAGCGACAGCCGTCGGGGGAGTCGGTTCCGCCACGGTCTCCTTCACTGCACCTCTGGTGCATGGGACGGTCGTCACTGGCTACACCGTGACCGCCACTGACGGTGCGGATTCCAGCCTGCGCACGGCAAGCGGGGGCTCGAGTCCCATCACCGTGGCGAGCCTGATCAATGGTCACCGGTACTCCTTCGTGGTGGCAGCCACGAACCAGGGGGGCACTGGACCCGCCTCGGCTGCTTCCAACTCCGTGGCGGTCGGTGCCGCCCCGGGTGTGCCGACGAGCGTGTCGGCCGCCCGTGTTGCTGCTCCTCGTACGGCATCGGTCACGTTCACTCCGCCCGGCCTTGTGAGTGGATTCGACCAGTACGGCGTGTTGATCACTGGATACACGATTACCGCCACCGATACGGACGTGGCGATGCGGAGCCGCCAGCTCACGACGCCCAGTGGACTCGGAGGCACCTGCGCCACATCGACGGTGGATGCCACCAAGCAGGTCTGTCTCGTCTCCTCGCTGACGCCAGGCGATCACTACACGTTCACCGTGGCAGCCACCAACCTGATTGGCACCGGACCTGCATCGGCAGCGTCGGGGGCCGTTGTCCCAGCAGACGTCCCGGGCGCTCCTCGTGCGGTGGCGGCGGTTCGGGGTAACGGCCAGGCGACCATCTCCTGGAGTGCACCAGCCACCGATGGCGGTGCGGCCATCACCGGCTTCAGAGTGACCTCATCTCCAGCCATGCCCACGCCGTACGCCTGTTCGCAGTCCGTGCTGACCGGCTCGTCGTCCACCTGCGTCTTCGCCGGATTGACCAATGGCGTCACCTACTCGTTCACGGTCACGGCAATCAACGCCATCGGGGAGAGCCAGGCCTCCATCGCCTCCAACACAGTGACGCCGGCATCGGCACCGGGGGCGCCCACCCTGGGAACCGTTACCCGTGGAGACGGTTCGGCCACTGTCCGGTGGACCGCCCCCTCGGCCAACGGCGGTTCGGCGCTGACCGGCTATGCCGTGGCGGTCACTCCGTCGGTGACCGTTCCTGTCGCCTGCAGGTCAGACGTGCTCACCGGGGCATCCACCAGTTGCGTCTTCACTGGTCTGGCCAACGGGACGTCGTACTACTTCCGGGTTCGAGCGCTCAACGCGGTCGGCACTGGCTCCTACTCCGCGGAGTCGAGCGCGGTGGTGCCCGCCGGGCCACCGCCAGCACCTACTGCGGTGTCGGCCACGTCCGGCAACGGTCAGGCGGACGTCTCCTGGTCGGCTCCGTCGACCAACGGCGCAGCCATTACCGGCTACACCGTGATCTCGAGCCCGGGCGGGTTCTCCTGCACCGCGGCGACCACCTCGTGCACCGTCACCGGCCTCACCAACGGCACCAGTTACTCGTTTGCTGTCACGGCGATCAACGGGGCAGGAACCGGGGCAACCTCGGTGGCCTCGAACACCGTGGTGCCGGCGACGGTACCGTCCCGTCCAGCAGCACCGTCTGGTGTCACCGCCGGAGTCGGCTCGGCCACAGTGGCGTTCGCCGCGCCGGCCAGTAACGGTGCGGACATCACGAGCTACACCGTGGTGGCCACCGACACGACCAACTCGGACCGTGGCGGCCAGAGCGTTGCGGGCACGGCGAGCCCGATCATGGTCGGCGGGCTCACCGCCGGGGACAGCTACACCTTCACCGTGCGTGCCGCCAACGCCATCGGCGCAGGTGCCAACTCGCCGGCCTCGTCACCGGTGGTGATCCTGGGTGTGCCTGGCGCACCTTCCGGAGTGACCGCCACGGCCGGGATCCGCTCAGCCTCCATCTCCTTCGTGGCCCCGACCTCCAACGGCTCGCCGATCTCCACCTATGCCGTCACGGCGCGTGACGCTGCCGGCTCTGTGGTGTCGACCACGACGTGGACGACCAGCCCTGTCACTGTCGCCAACCTGGTGGCGGGCAACTCCTACACCTTCACGGTGATGGCCACCAACGCCGTGGGCACGGGCCCGGCTTCTGCATCGTCGAACACCGCCGTCCCCACGTCACTGCCTGGTCGGGCGACGAACCTGGTGGTGATGGCAGCTAGTGCTACGTCGGTATCGGTTGCCTTCGCGGCTGCTCCAGCCAATGGGGCGACGATCACCTCGTATGCCGTCGATGCCACCGACCTGACCTTCCCCACCCGCGGTGGCCAGCACGTCACGGGCTCGGGAAGCCCACTCGTGGTCACCGGCCTCACTCAGGGCGACGGCTACACGTACACAGTGACAGCCACCAATGCGGTTGGAGCCGGCGATCCCTCCGTGGCTTCGTCGGTCGTGTCGACGGCCACCGCACCAGGAGTGCCGACCGGGGTGACGGCCGTGCGAGGCAATGGATCCGCCACGGTGTCGTTCAACGCACCGGCGGCCAACGGCTCGCCCATCACCGGCTACACCGTGGTGGCCTATGACGGGGGTGGGTACGTGGTTGCGACCACTTCTGGATCGGCGAGCCCGATCACTGTGTCCGGCCTCCCCAATGGCCACGCCTCTACCTTCACGGTTACCGCTACCAACGCCCTCGGTACCAGTGCGCCGTCCTCGGCTTCGGCTGCCGTGACCCCGGCGTCCGTGCCTGATGCCCCCACCGCCCTGACGGCGACCCACGGCGACGGAAGCGCTTCTCTGCACTGGGCCGTGCCGTCGGGCCAGGGACTGTCCATCACCATGTACAACGTGATCGTGACCGATGTGACCTCGGGCGTGGTCCGGGCGCTGAACACGGCCAATGCGTGGGCCGATCTCAGAGGTCTCGTCAACGGAGATTCCTATCGCTTCGTGGTCTCGGCGAATAACGCCCTTGGGCGGGGGGCAACATCGGCGACCTCGGGGACCTTCGTACCCGCCGGTGCTCCGGGTCGAGCCAGTGGCATCTCCACCACTCCGGGCGATGGATCGGTCGTCGTGAGGTGGACGGCAGCGTTGGACAACGGATCGCCGGTCACGGGGTATGCGGTGTCTGACGGCCTCGGTCACACGTGCACGACGGACGCCGCCGGACGGAACTGCACGATCAGCGGTCTGACCAACGGGGGCGTCACCCAGGTCTCGGTCACCACCACTAACGCCGAGGGCTCGACGTCGGCGAACTCGGAGCCCTTCATGCCCGCCGGGCTGCCCGGCGCCCCCGGAGCCGTCGTCGCTGCGGATCACACGATCTCGGTCTATGTGCCACCGGTCCTCGTGGACCAGCACTACGCCCGAGTCACCTGGGACGCACCGTCTGCCAATGGCTCGCCCATTACCGGCTACACCGTGACGGCCATCGACCAGACCGACAGCACACGGGGCGGTCAGCGGGTCGGTGTGGCTGGCTACGCAGCCTCAGCCGATCTCGGCGGTCTGGTCCTTGGAGACGAGTACGTCTTCTCGGTGACGGCCACCAACGGCGTGGGAACCAGCTCGGCTTCGACTTCGTCGGCGCTGAGGCTGTCTGCCGTACCCGATGCTCCCGCGCGCCCAGTGGCGGTCGCAGGCCTCACATCGGCCACGGTCACCTGGTCCGCACCGGCGGACAACGGTTCGGCCATCACCGGGTACACCGTGACTGACGGCTCGGCCCATGGCTGCACGCCGGTGGATTCGGCGACGTCCTGTGTCGTCTCGGGACTTTCGAACGGTGTCTCCTATGGCTTCACTGTGGCGGCGACCAACGGCGTCGGCACGGGAGCTGCGTCCATCGCTTCGACTCCGGTCCTGGTGGCCGACGTGCCCGGCGTGCCCACCTCGGTGGTGGCCACTGGTGGTCAGGGCTCCGCCCAGGTGACGTGGTCGCCTCCGACGGCCAACGGTTATCCGATCATCTCCTCTACGGTCACGGCGATCGACCTCGACCGGACCAGCCGGGGCGGACAGACTGTGTCCTCTTCGTCTGCCACCGCCCAGGTACTCGGCTTGACCAACGGCGATCGCTACCAGTTCGTGGTGAGCGCTACCAACGCCCTCGGATCGGGTGGTGAATCGGCACCGTCGAATTCGGTCGTGCCCGCCGGGGTCCCCGATGCGCCGGGCAACGTCGGTGTGGCTTCCGGAAACGGAGCGCTGACGGTCAGTTTCGACGTACCACCGGCCAACGGATCGGACATCACCGGATACGTGGTGACGGCCGTCGGTGGGGGAGCCACGACGTCGGTGTCGGGTGACTCGAGCCCGATCACCGTCTCGGGCCTTACCAACGGCGTCAGTTACGACGTGACCGTGGCGGCCGTCAACGGCGTGGGATCGAGTGCTGCATCGTCGGGACAAGGCGTACCGGTTACGGTTCCTGACGCACCCACCTCCGTTGTGGCAACCCCCCGCGACCACAGCGCCTTGGTCACCTGGGGCTCGGTGTCCAACGGTGGCTCAGCCATCACGGACATATGGGTCGTGGCAACCGACACGAGTGACGACTCCACCATCACCGTGGCCGGAGATGCTGCTACCGCCGCCACCAGTTACGGGGGCGTTCTGGTCTCTGGCCTCACCAACGGGCATCTGTACACCTTCGTCGTGACGGTGCGCACTGCGATCGGATCGGCTACGTCGGCACCTTCATCTGCGGTGACTCCACTCCCTGTGCCTGGCGTCCCGACCGGGGTGTCGGCTGTTGCGGGTATCGGATCCACCAAATACACCGGAACGGCCACGGTGTCCTTTACGGCCCCGCCGTCCAGCATCCCGCCGGTCACCTCCTACCAGGTGGTAGCAGTGGATCTAACTAACCCCCCCTACGGAGGCCAGACGGTGACGTCCGGGTCGACGTCGGTGGTAGTGCCGTATCTGCAGGTGGGACATAGCTACCTGTTTACCGTCACGGCCATCGACGGAGCGGGGTATGGCGGGGCTCCGGTCAGCACGCGTACGCCGGTGATCCCCTATGCCCTGCCCGGGTCCCCCAACTACGTAAATGTCGTCGCCGGTGATTCGTCGGCCACGGTCACCTTCGATCCAGCCTCGCCCAACGGTTCGGCCATCACCAGCTACATCGTGGTGGCTACTGATCGGACTGACGCGTCGCGCAGTGTCACGGTGACCGGTTCGGGCTCGCCGATCCGAGTTGCAGGCCTCACCAACGGTGATGCCTATTCGTTCAATGTGGCTGCCACCAATGCAGCCGGCACGGGGACTTGGTCGGGCGAGGGTGCCTGGCGTACGCCTGCTGGGCTGCCTGATGCCCCGACACAGGTAACGGCCCAACGCGACGACATGTCGGCTCACCTCACCTGGGTGCGACCGTCGCCCAACGGTTCGGCCGTTACCAGCTACACCGTGACCGTCACGGACCTCGATAATCCGTCGGGTTCGAAGGTCGTGCCCATTGCGTTCCTCAACCGCTCCGACGGCTCTGCCGTTGGCGGTGTGGGCAACCTGATCAATGGTGATCGCTATACCTTTACCGTGGCGGCCACCAACGGAGTGGGCATGGGACCGGCGTCACTGCCTTCCAATGTCGTGACGCCCGCATGGCTGCCGCATCCTGCTCGGCCGGTTGCGACCGGTGGGGTCGGCTCGGCCACCGTTGCCTTTGACCATGGCGACGACAACGGATCGCCCATCACCGGCTACTCGGTGACGGCGCACGACTACACCGATCCCAGTCGGGGTGGCCAGGTCCTGGCCAGCTCGGCCAGCCCCGTCACGTTTACTGGGCTGACCAACGGTGACACCTACTACTTCGAACTCACGGCCACCAACGACGTGGGTTGCGGCAATCCGGTCCTCAACGATGACGGCAGCATCGGCTGCGTCGGCTCGACCAGCAATGAAGTAGTGCCGGCGACGGTGCCCGGAGCGCCATCGTCGCCCACCGCCGTGCGCGGCGATCACGCCGCCACGGTGTCCTTCAGTGCACCTGCCTCCGGTGGAGCGCCGGTCACTGGCTACACCGTGACCACCACCGACCTGACCACGAACACGGTTCTGTCGCCGCCGTTGAGGAACACCACCAGTCCGATCACTGTCGGTGGGCTGACGAACGGGGACCGCTACAGCTTTACAGCCACGGCTACCAACCGGGTCGGATCCGGGGCTGCTTCGAACGCCTCAAACGAGGTGACCCCGGCAGGTGTGCCGGGAGTTCCCACGTCGCTATCCGTGGAGCGAGGCGATGGATCGGTCGTCGTGTCGTTCAACGCACCGGCGGCCAATGGTTCGGCCATCACCGGCTACACCGTGGTGGCGTCTTCTGCTCCGTGCGCGACGTCGATTGACTGTGCCGACGTCGTGGCTCGGGCGGCGGTCCTCGGCGCACACGTGGCGACGGGAACGTCGAGCCCGATCACCATCGACGGGCTGGAGAACGGCCAGCGGTACTACTTCACCGTCTGGGCCTCCAATGCGGCCGGTGCGGGTTCGATCGTCTCTTCATCATCCGTCCTCATCGCCAAACTTCCTGGAGTGCCATATTCCGTCACTGCGTCCCCGGGTGACGGATCAGCCACTGTCCATCTCTTCTTGGGATCCTTGGGTGGTCTCAATCCGACAGCAGAGACGGTGACGGTGACGGACACCACGTTTGGCGATGCGGATACCAATCCGGCCCGGACCTCGACGTTCGATTACCCCGGTTCGACCTTCGCTGTGGGTGGCCCCGTTGTGATTCCCGGACTCATCAACGGTCACACCTACACCTTCGCCGGTGCGGTCACCAACGATGAGGGCACCGGTCCGACTTCGGAGCCCACGGCACCGATCACTCCGGCCGGAGTTCCAGACGCACCGACAGAAATAACGACCACGCCGGGCCATCAGTCCGTCTCGGTGGGCTTTACTGCGGAAGGGGCGAACGGCTCGGCCATTACTGGATACACCGTGGTCGCCACCGACCTGACAACGGAGTCACACGGAGGCCAGGTTGCCACGGGTCTCACCAGCCCGATCAGCCTGACCGGGCTTACCGACGGCGATACCTACTTCGTCACGGTCACAGCCACCAACGGCGGGGGTGATTCGCAAGCGAGCCAGTCGGGACTGTTCGTGGTGCGGTCCGCCCCGGACGCGCCTGCGTCGGTCACAGCGACCGCTGGCGACCAATCAGCCCTGGTCTTCTTCGCCCAACCCTCGGCTAATGGCGCCAGCATCATCAGCTATGCCGTGGCGGCCCACGATCTTGACTCGCCGGGCCCAGACGTGACAGTAACCGGCCTCGGCACCCCCATCTTCGTGCCCGGTCTGGTGAACGGAGACCACTACCGGTTCCGGGTGACTGCCACCAATGCGGTCGGCACCAGTGGCTCGTCGGATCCATCCGCCTCGGTTGTGCCAGCCGGCGTGCCGGGCGCACCGAGCGGTGTCTCGGCCACGCCCCATGACCGCTCGGTAGCGGTGCAGTTCGACGCACCGGACGTCAACGGCTCGCCGATCACCAGTTACACCGCGCTAGCGACCGACCTGAGTGATCTGGGTCAGGTAGGCATCGTGGGATCGGGGAGCCCCCTCACCATCGGTGGCCTCATCAATGGCCACCGGTACGCCATCTCGGTCACGGCCACCAACGGCGTGGGAACAGGGGCGGCCGGCACGGCCGTGGCCAGCGTGATGCCTCTCGGTGTCCCTGGTGCACCTGCAGCGGTCGACGTGCAAGTTGACGACTCAAGGGCGACGGTGTCCTTTGACGCCTCCGCTGCCAATGGCGCACGCGTGTCTTCGTACGCGGTGACGGCCCGGGACTTTACTCATGGGTCCAACGGTGGTCAGACCTGCGTGACGTTGAGTGGCGATCAGACGAGCTGTGTGGTGTCCGGGCTGACCTATGGGGACCACTATGTCTTCGACGTCCGGGCCACCAACTCGGTAGGCGATTCGGCTGTGACAACTTCGAGTTCGTTCCTGGTCGCTGCCGTCCCGAATGCCCCCACAGCGGTCACCGCTTCGGCAGTCGCCAATGAAAACGGATCAGCGCAGGTGACATTCGTAGAGCCTGCTGCCAATGGTTCTGCGATCAGCGGGTACATCGTTACGGCAACCGACGTTACCGATCTGCGTCAAGGGATCCAGGGCGTGTCGGTCGTTACCAGCCCTGCCCTCTATGCCGGCTTGGTGCCCGGTGACACCTACGTCTTCGCGGCCGTTGCGGTGAACGGCATCGGGAACAGCAACGAATCGGACAACTCTGATCCGTTCGTCGCCGGAGGCGTACCAGGTGCACCGTCCGGGATCAATGCGATTCCAGGTGACGGCACACTGTCGATCGGGTGGACCGCACCGGCCAATCATGGCCGACCCATCACCGGGTACACCGTGACGTTGGATCCGGGCGGCGCCACGTGTTCGACGAGTTCTGCCAGTTGTGAGATCACCGGTTTGACCAATGGTGTGAGCTACGTCCCCTCGGTGACGGCCACCAATGCCATCGGTACTGGACTCCCTGGTTACGGCGCAGGAACTGCCCCTGTCCCCGGTCGCTACGTGCCTGGAGCCCCCACTGACGTGGTGGCCACACCAGGTAATGGCGAGGTCAGTGTGGCATTTGTGGCGCCGGCTTCCGATGGAAACGACCAGATCCAGGGCTATGCGGTGACGACGCGTGCCGCTGGCGGCACCGTGGTCGGGAGCACCTCTGGCGAAAGGAGCCCCATCGTCGTCACCGGACTGACCCCGGGGGCTGGCTACACCTTCACCGTCACGGCTCACAACTCGATAGGCGCGGGACAGCCGTCTGCTGCCACTGATCTGGTCACCATGCCCGATCGGCCCGGCGCCCCGAGTTCCGTCGTGGCCACGCCTGGTCGGGGTTCGGCCTCGGTCGCCTTTGTGGCTCCGACGATCACCGGCGGACTGCCCGTCACGGGCTACACCGTGCTGGCCGTCGACACCACGCACGCCATCAGTGGCGGCCAGACAGCGACGGGTTCGACCAGTCCGATCCTCGTCACCGGACTGGCCAACGGGGACAGGTACACCTTCACCGTCCAGGCGACCAACCCTGTCGGCACGGGTCCTGCGTCGGATGCCTCGGCTGGCGCGACACCGATTACGGTTCCTGGCGCCCCAGGCGGCACCCAGGTTGCCAACACGCCGTCGACGTTCGCCCCATCGTTGTCGTATCCGACGGCGGTGGCCACTGATTCGTCCGGCAACGTCTATGTGCTGGCCGGCCATGTGAAGAAGTTCGCTCCGAACGGCGTCATCTCTGATCTGGGAACGGGATTCAACTCCATCGCCACCGATCCGTCCGGCAACGTCTACTTCGAGACGGGTAACTACTTCAGTCCGACCGTGGTCAGGATCGCCCCCGACGGCAGTCGGACGCCAGTAGGGAACGCCCCCTTCACGTATTCGAGTACCTCGATGGCCGCCGATTCTTCGGGAACTGTCTATCTGGCCACAGATAGCGGTGTCACCAAGATGGCCCCGGATGGCACGACGACCCCCCTGGGCACAGGGTGGTGTCAACCCGCGGGCGTGGCCGTCGATGCCGGAGGCACTGTCTATGTCACCGATGCATGCCTCGAGGGGATCCAAACCATCGCCTCTGACGGCACCCAGTCGGTGATCCACTCCGACCTGGTCGCCCTGGTCGGGATCACTGTGGACGCGTCGGGCAACCTGTACGCCACCAGAAGCCCGATCAACGCTGGGGAGACGACCTCGATAGTCAAGATCGCCCCGAATGGGACCGAAACATCGATCGGCTCGGGTCTCGTTGGCCAGCAGAGCCTGGCCGTCGACTCCTCCGGTGCGGTCTACGTCGCCGACTCCTTCACCACAGCCAACGCCCTCGTCTTCGCCACCGCTCCGACGGCAGTCGCGGGTGACGGTCGGGCGACGGTGTCGTTCACCTCGCCGATCTTCAACGGTGGATCGACTATCACCGGCTACACCGTCACGGCCACAGATGTCACGGATCCGGGCAGTGGTGGTCAGACAGCTCACGGAGCATCTGGCCCGATCATTGTGCAGGGTCTGGTCAACGGCGACACCTATACCTTCTCGGTCACGGCCACCAATGCCATCGGGGAGGGCCCATCCTCGGCCTCCACGAGCTCGCTGGTGCCAACCGGGTCGAGCACGTCAGTTCCCGGCTCTCCTTCATCTGTCGTCGCTACCCGAGGTGACCACTCCGCATCGGTTGCCTTTGGGGTGCCGGCGGCCCATGGGTCGCCGATCAGCGGCTACGCCGTCACTGCGGTGGATCAGACGAATGCAGCTCATGGCGGTCAGCACGTGACGGGCGCGGCCAGTCCGATCTCCATGACCGGCCTCACCAACGGTGACAGCTACACCTTCACCGTGACCGCCACCAATGGGATCGGCACCGGTCTGGCGTCGGCACCATCGTCGGCTGTCATTCCGGCCGGCCTCCCCTCGCAGCCCAGTTTGGTGATGCCTCTAGCCGGCGACGGTTCTGCCGTTGTCAGCTTCAGCCCGTCGTCGGGCAATGGCGCTGCTGTCAGCGGTTACACGGTGACGGTCTATGACGAGAGTGGGGCAGCAGTGACTTCTGCCGCCGGTGCCTCGAGTCCCATCACCGTGACCGGGTTGACCAATGGCGCGACCTACACGGTCGCCGTGGTGGCTACGAACTCCGTGGGTGCAAGCCTGGCAACACCGGGGGAGACCCCAGTGACGCCGTACAAGCCGAACACCGCCCCGGGCGTGCCGACTGCCGTGGTGGCCACGCCTGGCGTCGGGTCGGCATCGGTGGCCTTTGTGGCTCCGACCGACAATGGTGGATCAACGGTCACCGGTTACACCGTCTACTCCAGCGACACGACGTCGATGTCGTCGATTGCACCGCAATCGGGAACTTCGAGTCCAATCATCGTCTCGGGCCTCACCAATGGCCACGCCTATGCGTTTACCGTCACGGCCACCAACGACGTCGGCACCAGTGCGCCGTCCTCGGCGTCGGCCGCAGTAACTCCGGCGACACGGCCGGACCGCCCGACCGATGTCGTGGCCACGCCAGGCGACGTATCGGCCTCGGTGGCCTTCAGCGCTCCTGCTAACAACGGTGGATCGGCCGTGACTGGCTACACCATCCATGTGGAGAATCAGTCGTCGATGGAATCGATCGCCCCGCAGTCGGGATCGACCAGCCCCATCGTTGTCTCCGGTCTCACCAACGGCTATCGGTACCGCTTCTATGCAGTCGCCACCAATCGCGCCGGCAACAGCGGGTGGTCCGATGGTTCGAACTCAGTCGTGCCGGCCAAGCCCATCACGGCACCGGCCAAGCCGACCAGTGTGGTGGCCACGCCCGGGAATGGCGCAGCGTCGGTGGCCTTTACGGCACCGACGGACGATGGCGGATCGGCCATTACTGGCTACGCCATCCGGGCCATCGGGCCAGGGGGCCTGGTCGTCAAGTCGGTGACCGGTTTGCAGAGTCCCATCGAGCTCTCCGGTCTGACCAATGGACGCTCCTACCGGTTTACGGTTGCCGCCACCAATGCCATCGGCACCGGGGCCGTTTCTGATCCGTCGGCGAGCGTCACGCCCGCCGGTCTCCCAGGAGCTCCCGTCGGCACGTTGGTCGCCGGTCCGCAGACGGCCGTGGCCTCTGACCTGACCGATGTCTACGGCGTGGCTGTGGATGCCACCGGGAACGCCGTTGTCTCTTCGGGAGACTCGGTGGACACGGTGTCTTCGAGCGGCACACTGACGGTGCTGGGGTCGAGTTCGTTGTGGACCGGCACTGCGCACTACGGAGTGGCCACGGATCAGGCCGGCGCGGTCTATACCGCCGTGGTCGATCAGACGAGCTTCGAGGGAAGTGTGATCAAGGTAGCCACCGATGGCACCGTCTTGACGGTCGCCTCCGGCCTTTGTGCCGCCCAAGGCATCGCCGTCGATGGGGCGGGCAATGTCTATGTGACGTGCCCTGGCGACCAGTCGGTGATCAAGATCGCAGTAGACGGGACTCAGTCGCCGGTAGGCGCCAACTGGTCACTGCCGGTGGGTGTCGCCGTGGATGCGTCTGGAAACATCTACGTGGCCGATGGCCTGCGCACCTCGATCACCAAGATCACCCCCGCCGGAATCGAATCGGCGGTGGGTTCCGGGTTCACTCATGGCCCCCAGGGTGTGGCTGTCGATGGGTCGGGAGCGGTCTACGTGGCCCAGTTCGGCCAGAGCGTGATCACCAAGGTTGCCGCCGGTGGGACCCTGTCCGCTATCGGCAGTGGCCTGGCCAACCCGCAGAGCATCGCCCTCGATGAGGCCGACGCGGTGTACGTGGCCGACGCCGGTAGCGGACAGTTGATCAAGATCGCCGACCCACCGACAGTCGTGCCGGGTGATGGCCGCGCAACGGTCACCTTCGCCCGGCCGAACTCCGATGGCGGCTCGCCGATCACCGGATACCGAGTGACTGCACTCGACGCCAGTGGTGCAGTGGTCACCACAGTGACGGGCACAGCCAGCCCGATCACCGTCACCGGCCTCGTCAATGGGAGTGCCTATACGTTCACGGTGGCGGCCATCACTGCTATCGGCACTGGTTCGGAATCGGTTGAGACGGCATCGGCGGTGCCAGCCGTCGGTGGATCGAGTCCGACCGCACCTGGTGCACCAGCGGTCGTGTCAGCAGTCGGAGGCGACTCGTCGGCCTCGGTGTCCTTCACCACGCCGGCCAACCATGGCTCGCCTATCACGGGATACACGGTGAGTGCCCGCAATGGGGTGGGGTCCGTAGTGACGACGACGACCGGTGCATCGAGCCCGATCACCGTGACCGGTCTCGCCAATGGTCAGACCTACACGTTCTCCGTGCAGGCCACCAACGAGGTCGGAACCGGCCAGGCATCAGACCCGTCGGATCAAGTGACGCTCAAGGCCGATGCGTCAGCGCCGACCATCACCAATCTCCCAGCAGCGCCAGTCATCGGCTTGATGTACGTGCCCCAGGTGACGACCACCGGTGATGGGACCACACGGGTGACGTCGTCGACGCCTGATGTTTGCACGGCGACGGACGGCATCGTCATCTTCGTGGCCACGGGGGACTGCACCTTGACGCCTGAGGTCACCGCCGGTGCTGCCTACCAGGCAGCCACGGGCAGTCCGCAGACGTTGACCGTGACCAGGGCGCCGGCGTCAGCGCCGACCATCTCCAATCTGCCTGGAGCTGGCTACCTCGTCGGTACCTTCACGCCGACGGTGGCCACTGATGGCGACGGGGTGAAGAGTGTGACGTCGTCGACGCCTGACGTCTGCACGGTCAGCAACGGGGTGGTGAGTTTCGTGGCCGTTGGGAAGTGCACGTTGATGGCCCATGTCGCCGACGGCACCGATCATGTTGGTGCTGACGGAACGGCCCAGGACATCACCGTCCACGGCTTCTCGGTCACTACATCGTCGCTGCCCGCAGCGGCCCGCGGCTCTGTTTACACACCGGTGACATTGAGCCTGGGCGCCGTAGGTGTCAGTGCTCCTGGGTTCACCACCACCATCAAGTGGAAAAAGGTGACCTTGCCTAAGGGCTTCGTGCTGTCGGCTTCGGGTGTGCTCTCGGGTACACCGAGCGCCAAGCTGGCCGCAGGGGCGAACTCCGTGACGGTTTCGGCCACGGAAACTGTGATCACGCTGAACGGCAAGAAGAAGGTCAAGACGGTGACGACAATCCAGGTTGTCATCCCCATTGTCATCGGGTGACCGATGACGTGGCGATGACGGCTCGGCCGTCGCAGCCGTGCCCGTGGCCCTCAAAATATCTAATTCCTACCAACGTAGGCACTAGTAGCAACGGGGGATCCGTGTTGCGTGGGAAGGGACAGCTATCGCCTGAGCGATAGCCATCCTGCCGGATGAGTTGGTGCGGACGAGAGGACTCGAACCTCCACCCCCGAAGGGACCGGGACCTAAACCCGGCGCGTCTGCCAGTTCCGCCACGTCCGCGTGGACCCACAGCCTAGTGACGTCCCGTGGCTCCCAAGGAACATCAGGTCCGCTGGCTATAGTCACCTTGTGCCGACCCCGCCAGTATCCCCTGTTTCCGACACGTCCGATGCGGCCGCCACGGCTGACGACACCACCGCTGAGGTGGCCGAGCGGATCCGCTACCTCGATGAGGTGATGGCCGAGATCGACGCCGAAGTGCGTCGCCGTCGTGCTTCCGGGGACCTGCCCGCCGGCTTGGAGCGCGAGCTCGATGAACTGTTCTTGGAGTTCTCCCCAGTGGGACTGCAGGGTCGGGCCCGCCTTCGCGAGACCCTTTCCCTAGTTGACGGGTCGGCTTACATCGACATCGCCGTGCCCACCGAGTCCAACAAGGCAGTCGGCGCCTACGTCAAGCGGGTGATCCGCAAGGCGCTGAGCTGGTACATGGGCTTCATCGTCGCCCAGGTCGTGAAGTTCGCCTGGTCGGTCTCTCGGATGTTCCATGTCGTCGTGGACCACATCGAGATCCTGGAAGCGACTGTGGACGCCAACCGCTCGGTGGACCTGCCCACTGCACTGCTGCCGTCCGCGGTTCCCGGCTCGGCGTGGTGGGCGCCGGCCGCCGTCGACGCCTTGCGGAGCGCCCCAGGACGGGTCGTGGTGGGGGACTGCGGGGACGGATCATTGGTAGAAGCGCTGATCGCCGAGGGCATCGATGCCTACGGTGTCGATCCTTCAGACATCGCCCTCGAGCCGGCCCTGGTGCGCGGTGTCGATGTGCGGGCCGAAGGGGTGCTGCACCATCTCGATGTCGTGGCCACAGAGGCGCTGGCCGGAATCGCCCTGACCGGATCGGTGCAGTGGCTGCGCCCCATCGAGCGTGAGCGCCTGATCGACCTCCTCTCCACCCGGCTGGTGGTGGACGGGATCGTGGTGCTCCACTCCACTTCGCCCGAGTCATGGGCAGCGTCAGCCTCCCCCGTCGTGCGCGACCTCGCCCCTGGACGCCCACTGCACGCCGAGACCTGGGTCCACTTGCTGACCGCGGCCGGGTGTTCGGTGTCGGCCGTCGTCACCGGTGGCAGCGACCGCAGCCTGGCGCACATCACGTCCGGATCCGCCGACGCTGACACGCTGAATGCGGCCATCGACGCCATCAACGCCCAGCTGCTCGGGGTGAGCGAGTACCTCGTGGTTGCCGTGCGGGTGCGGTGACCGCCGTCCATCAGTTCGTACCCGCCCTGCTGCCCCGAGACGCCACCGGGGACCACACCCGCGCTCTGCGCGATGCGTTCCGAGCGGAAGGGTGGGAGTCCGACATCTACGTGGAGGCGGCTCACGACGAGTTGTCCCACGAGGCCATGTACTTCGAGCGGTACCAGGACAATGCCCGCCCTGGAGATGTGCTCCTCTACCAGGTGGGTACCTCGTCTCCGGTGGCCGACTTCCTCCTCAGACGCCCCGAGCCGCTAGTGCTCGACTACCACAACATCACCCCGGAATCTTTTTACGTGGGGTGGGAGGAGCACACGGCAGCCAAGGTGGCACTGGCCCATCACCAGGTCGAAGCGCTCGCACCCCGAGCCATCTTGGGCATCGCCGATTCGGCCTTCAACGCCCGAGAGTTGGAGCTGATGGGATGCCTTCGCACGGCCGTGGTGCCGATCCTGGTGGAACTCGGGGCCGACTCCTACGAGGTCGACCAGCGCGAGTTGTTGCGCCTGGCCGATGTGCACGGTGGCGCCACGGTGCTGCTCTTCGTCGGTCGCATCTCACCCAACAAGGCCCACGAGCACCTAGTGGAGGCGCTGTGGATGTACCGGCACCTGTATGACCCGGACGCCCGTCTCCATCTCGTCGGGCCGACAGTCACCCCGGACTATGCCACTGCGGTATTCGCCTTTGCCGCCGAGTTGGGTCTGGCCGATGCCGTGCGACACGGCGAGGGACTGACGGCCGCCGAGCTGGCCGCTTGGTACGAGGATGCTGATGTGTTCGTCTGCCTGTCTCAGCACGAGGGATTCTGCATTCCGTTGCTCGAGGCCATGCGATCCGGTACTCCGATCGTGGCGCTGGATGCAGGAGCAGTGGGGGAGACGCTGGCCGACGCTGGGATCCTGCTCCCCTCGGCGCGCCCGGCCACGGTGGCCGCAGCCGTGGACCGGGTCCGGTCCGACGATGTGTTGGCTGGGCGGCTGGTCGAGTCTGGACGTCGGCGCCTCTGCGACTTCGCTTCCGAGCGCACGGCTCGACGGTTCGTCGAGGTCTTGGCCGAGGTGGCCGCCACCGACCGGGGCGTGGCATGAAACTGGCCTTCGTCACGCCTCGGTACGGCACTGAGGTCATCGGCGGCGCCGAGACGGCGGCCCGGATGCTGGCCGAGCGCCTGTGCCAACGTGACGGGTGGGAGGTGGAGGTGCTTACTAGTTGCGCCCTCGATCACCTCACCTGGGAAAACTCGGAGCCCGCGGGGACGTCGATACTGAACGGGGTAACCGTGCGGCGGTTCCCGACGGCATCGCCTAGGACGCTCGACTACTTCGACCTCGACGGCCGTCTGCGCATCGCACCGGAGTCGGGCACGTTGGCCGAGACTCGCACGTGGGTATCGCTGAACGGCCCGATGTGCCCGGGCCTGGTGGAAGCAGTAGCGGCCACCGATGCCGACGTCATCGCCTGCTATCCGTACCTGTTCGCCACTACCGTTGATGCCATCGCCGTCTCTAACGTCCCGGTGGTACTCCATCCCGCAGCCCACGACGAGCCGGCGCTGTACTTCGTGGCGTTCCGACAGAGCTTCCGTCACCTCGACGGGCTGGTGTACCACACGATGGCCGAGCGCGATCTGATGGAGGACGTGTTCCGCGTGGGGGCTCGACCTCAGGTCGTCTTGGGTCTCGGTGTTAACGATCCGGCCGGTGGTGGCAGAGCCGGGGGCGAGATCCTCGGCCTGGGTGATCGCCCCTACCTCTGCTATCTGGGCCGGGTAGACGAGCACAAGGGCTGCGGCATGCTGGCCGACTACTTCGCACAGTACAAAGCGCGCCGTGGCGGTGATCTGGCCATGGCCATGGTCGGCCCGGTGTCGTCCAAGGCCCCGGACCACCCGGACATCGTGGTCACCGGCACGGTGTCGGAAGCAGACAAGTGGGACATCTTGGGCGGTGCGCAGGTCATGGTGACCCCCTCGGCGTACGAGTCGTTCTCACTCGTGGTGCTCGAGGCGTGGACCCTGGGCGTCCCCGTCCTGGTGAACGGCGCTTGTGCTGCCACCATGGAGCACTGCCAGCGCTCGGGCGGCGGGCTCTGGTTCGACTCCTATCGGAGCTTCGAGGCCACCGTGGACCGAATGACCGGCGACGCTTCATTGCGGGCCGGGCTTGGTGAGGCCGGACGTGCCTATACGGCCCGGAACTATCTTTGGCCCTCGATCATCGATCGCTACACCGAGTTCCTCGAGGGCATCGTGGCTCGGGGACGATCCACGAAGCTGCGGTCGCCTCGGTTGGTGCTCAACGATGGGGGCACACCGTACCGACGTCAAGGAGGCGGACATGACGGAACGCAGTGATGGTGTCGGCGCGGGCGACGGGGGAGGGGAGTCCCTGTCCAGCCCAGCCGAGCTGGCGTCGGACGAGCGTGCGTTGCTCGACGGGTTCGACCGGCTCCGGCCCCAGGGATCGCTGCCGTGGGGGTTCGATGATGCCATGCGCCGGATCGCGGCTGGCTCGCCCGACATGGCCGATGTCGAGCCGTGGCGTGGCCTTCCTGACGACATCTGGGACCGAGGCCGGGGCGGCAAGATCGTCCGACCGCTCTTGGCCGGCGTTATCAGCCAAGTGGCCGATGCTCTGGCCCAGGACAGTAGGGAGGCCGCGGTCAGGGCCTTCACCAAGTCCAACGAGGCGATCTGGGACGCCTTTCGGTACCTCGAGGCCCGGGTCCAGCAGTTGGAGCGGGCGGCTGATCCGCTCGCCGTGCAGGCCGGAGAGCTCGCACTCCCGGTATACGACCTGTCCGAGTGGGCGGATTCCGTCAGCACTTGGACAGGTGCGGCCCTGGGTACTGGGTTGGTTGTAGTCGGCGAACTCGGGGAGTCTTCAGTCCTGGAGGCCCTGGTCAGTTCGGGTGTGACCGTCGAAGGGGTCGACCCCCGCGGCCAGATGGTTTGGGAGGCGAACGCACGACTCGGAGACGGATCGGGCGACGGATCGGGCGATGCGGTGGCCATCGTGTCCGAGGTGACCGACCGGCTCGGATCCCTGCCCTCCGCCAGCCAGCAGGCGGTCGTGCTGTCGGGCTGCATCGACCGCCAAGCGCTCAACGACAAGGTCGATGCCTTGGACCAGGCCATCCGGGTCGTCTCCCCGGGCGGCACCTTGGTGCTGCTGGTGGTGGATCAGGTGGCATGGGACGGCGATCTAACGCCCCCGGTAAGGGACCTGCTGCCCGGTCGGCCGCTCCACCCCGAGACATGGCTCCAGATCCTCGCCCGACGCGGATTGCCGGGCGCCCAGTGGCATCGACCAGAACGCGGTGCGGTACATGCCGTGGTGGTCAGGAGGGACCCATGAGCGGGATCCATCAGTTCGTGCCCATGCTGCATCGACGCGATGCCGTTGGTGAGCACACCCGAGTGCTCCGTGACCTGCTGGTGGGCGCCGGGGTCACTTCTCGGATCTACACCGAAATCCCCGATCCGGAGACGGCGGACGAGACCCTGCCCTACCGCCAGTACGAGTTCGACGCTGAGCCCGGTGACGTCTTGGTGTACCAGGTAGCCACCCGCTCCCAGATGGCTGGCTGGCTGGTGCAGCGCCAAGAGAAACTGGTGCTGAACTACCACAGCATCACCCCCCCCGAGTACTTCGCCCCGTGGAACAACTCCATTGCCCGCCTCCAGGTCGGGGCCATCGACGAGCTGTCCGTCCTGGCTCGGCGCGCCGCACTGGGCATCGGGGTGTCGGCCTTCGACGTCGGCGAGCTGCGCCTCGCCGGGTGTGGCGACACGCGAGTGATCCCGGTGGACAACCTCCGCTCCCCTCCGGTGCCCGCTGATCCATCGGTACTCGAGTTGCTGGCCCGCCGCAGTGCCGGCCGCGGGCCGTGGTGGCTGTCGGTGGGCCGACTGGCTCCCAACAAGTGCCACCAGGACACCATCGCCGCCCTGTTCGTGGCGCGTGAGAACGGATCGCCGGGGGCCCACCTCACCATCGTCGGCTCGCCGTCCGAGCCGGCCTATGCAGCTGCACTGCAGCGCTACGCCCGGATGCTGGGGGTGGCTGATGCGGTCGAGTTCGTCTGTGGGATCACCGAGGGCGCGCTCTCGGCTCGGTACGTATCAGCCGATGTCCTGGTCATGGTGTCCGAGCACGAGGGATTCGGCGTGCCCCTGCTGGAGGCCATGGCTCACGGCCTGCCTGTAGTGGCCTACGACGCCGGTGCAGTGGCTGAGGTCATGGGCGACGCCGGGGTGCTCCTCGACGCCAAGAGCCCGCGTCGGGTAGCCACCGAGGTGGCCGGGCTGCTGGCTGACCAGGCCAGACAGGACGAACTACGCGCGGCTGGTCGGGCCCGCCTGCAGTCGCTCGGCCTCGACCGGGCCGGGGGGGACATGGTCCAAGCGCTGGTAGACGTGGCGGCACAGCCGTAGTCAGAGGGCACCGGGCCTGGGCCAGGGTCACGGTGCGTCCCGAGGCACGAACCAGCCACTAGGCTCAGGCCTCATGGATTCCCCTTTCAGCACCTCGCCATCGAGCCTGTCCGCCGTTTCCGGTGGGGCTCCCGAGATGAAGTCGGGTGCCGACGTCGGCCCGGGCTCGGACATCTTCCAGCGCCTGCTGAAGGAGCGGATCGTCTTCATCGGGTCGGCCATCGATCAGAACACCGCCAACCTGGTGTGCTCGCAGCTCATTCTGCTCGAGGCCGAGAACCAGGAACGGGACATCTCGGTGTACATCAACTCGCCTGGTGGGTCGGTTACCGACGGCCTGGCCATCTACGACACCATGCAGTACGTGCGGTGCGATGTGCGCACCATCTGCGTAGGGCTGGCGGCATCGATGGGACAGTTCCTCCTGTGTGCAGGCACACCGGGCAAGCGGTTCGCCCTGCCGCACAGCCGGATCCTCATGCACCAGCCCTCTGGCGGCATGCAGGGCCAGGCTTCTGACATCGCCATCCAGGCCGAGCAGATCATCTACCTCAAGAGGATGCTGGCCGAGCGGATCGCATTCCATACCGGGCAGCCGGTCGAGCGGATCGAGGCTGATTCCGACCGTGACCGTTGGTTTACTGCCGAAGAGGCCCGCGAGTACGGGTTCATCGACGAGGTCATCCAGAAAGATGCCATGCAGGTTCCGACGGCCGGCTCGGGTTCCACCACCTGATGAGCCTCGGCGTCAACGAGCCGGCTTCGGCCAGCTCCGAGCCTGAGCCTGAGCGACCGACGGTCATCGGTGGGAGCACCCGGTTCGTGCCCGGCCAGAGCCACGACCGCATCACGATCGTCAACGGCAAGGTGCAACTCGGCCAGCGCTTGGTCGACCTGTGGCGTAACCGCGATCTCCTGGTCCTGCTGACTCGCACCGAGCTCAAGGTCAAGTACAAAGAGTCGGCCCTGGGCTACGCCTGGTCGATGCTGAACCCAGCCCTGGTGCTGGCCATCTACTACATGATCTTCAAGGTCATCTCCAAGACGCCGCAGCCCCACTTTGCGATCTGGCTATTCTGTGGGCTGGTCGTGTGGAACCTGTTCAACGGTTCGGCTTCGGCATCGACGACGGTCGTGGTGAGTAAGGCCGGGATCATCAAGAAGGTGGCGTTCCCACGCGAGCTGTTGGCCATGTCCACGGTGGGTGTGGCCATCGTGCTCTTCGCCATTCAAATGGTGGTCCTGGTGATCTTCCTCGCCCTCTTCCAACAGGCGCCCGACTGGGGCACGCTCTGGCTTCTGCCGCTCGCCTTCGTCGCCCTGTTGGTGTTCACCTGCGCGGTGTCGATCTTCTTGTCAGCGGTGAACGTCTACCTGCGCGATACCCAGCACCTGACCGAAGTGGCCATGATGGCGTGGTTCTGGCTGACACCCATCGTCTACCCGTTCGGACTGGTCGCCGCTCACCTCAAGCAATACCACCTGACCTGGCTCTATCTGGCCAATCCCATCGCTCCGATCGCCATGACCTTCCAGAGGGTGATCTACGGCCAGACCTCCTATTTGACGCCGGGTCAGACCACGCCCACCGAGCTTCTGCCCGCCTATGGGCCCGGGTGGTACGCCATGATGATGGGCATTGTCTTCGTGGTGAGTACCGGGCTGTTCCTCTTGGCGCTGATGGTATTCGGGCGACTCGAAGGCAACTTCGCAGAGGAGCTCTGACCGGTGACTACGGCAATCGAAGTGCGGGAGATCTCCAAGCAGTTCAAGTTGTACACCGAGAAACGGACGTCGCTCAAGGAGCGGGTGATTCGTGGCGGCAAGATGCCGTACACACCGTTCTGGGCACTGCAAGACATCAATGTCGACATTTTCCAGGGCGAGACCTTCGGCATCCTTGGTCGCAACGGATGCGGGAAGTCCACCCTGCTCAAGTGCATCGCCGGCATCCTTAAGCCGACGTCGGGAGAGATCCGGGTCCGAGGCAGCCTGGCCGCCATGCTCGAGCTCGGGGCCGGTTTTCAGCCGGACCTTTCGGGTCGGGACAACATCTATCTGAACGGTTCGTTGCTAGGCCTGTCCCGAGCCGACATCGCCAAGCGCTACGACGACATCGTGGCCTTCGCCGAACTCGAAGACTTCATCGACAACCAAGTGAAGTTCTACTCGTCGGGTATGTACGTGCGGCTCGGGTTCGCCGTGGCTGTCAACGTGGAGCCCGATGTGCTGCTGGTCGACGAGGTGTTGGCTGTCGGGGACGCCTCCTTCCAGCGCAAGTGCCTCGATCACGTGAAGAAGTTCCAGCGGGAGGGCCGCACCATCCTGGTGGTGAGCCATTCCACTGACGTGATGCGACAGAACTGCTCGCGGGTCATGGTGATGAACCATGGCAAGGTCATCACCGTTGACGAGCCCGGTGAAGGCATCCGGGTGTTCCTGGCCGATCTGCTGGGGGTGGGTACCCTCGAAGGGTCGGAGTCGGGGGGCATCGAGGGGAACGTCCTGGCTATCGGCAGTGTCAGCGCGGAGCACGGTGGCAGCGGCCAGCGCCTGCACCTCTACCCGGGGGAGTCGCTGACCATCACGGCTGATTTGGACAGTTTGGCCCCGGTGGCCAACGCCATGGCCACTATTGCTATCCACGACGATGCCAACGAGTTGGTGTTCGCGTCGGATCCCGATGATCCGATGTGCGCCATCGAGGTCCCCGAAGGAGGGGGCATGGTCCGGTTCCACTTCCCAGAGGTTCCGCTGTTGGACGGAACCTATTCGGTCAGTGTTGGCGTGCGCAGCGCCACCGATACCGCCATCTTCGATTGGAAGGACCAAGTGACCAAGTTCGAGGTCGCCAATCCGGGTCGATCCACCGGTCGGGTCCGTCTGCCTCTCGACGTGAGTTTCCGACTTCGCTCCGCCGGCCACACCGGCGAGGTGCCGGTGGTGGGCAGCGACCCGTCGCCTCTAGCCCTCCCGGGTTGGGAGCAGTCCACGGCGTGACCGTCGCCAGGATCGACCAGGTGATCCCTTCGTTGGCCAGCCGGGATGCCATCGGCGGCCATGTGATGCAACTGCGAGACCTGCTCCGGTCGAGGGGATATCAGTCCGACATCTTCTACGGAAATGCCACCCCTGATCGACTGGACGAGGGGTATCCGGTGACCCGGATCGGCGATCCCTCGAGCAGCGGCCGGGTGCTGCTCTACCAGCTGTCGATCGGCAGTGGCGTGGCCGATATCTTCCGGGAGCGGCCCGAGCGCAAGTTCGTGAACTACCACAACATCACCCCGGCCGAGCTGCTCGAAGGTTGGGTACCGGCCATCGGCGAGGAAGTGCGATGGGGGAGGGCCCAGCTGCGCGACCTCGCCCCGGTCACCGAGTTCGCCATCGCAGATTCGATGTACAACGAACGCGAGCTCCGCGATGCCGGTTACCGGTCGACGGCCACCGTGCCGCTGCTCATCGACCCGGACGGCTTCACCGGATCGGCCGATCCGGCGCTGGCTGCCCGCCTGGCCCGCCAACGAGCCGATGGCGGAGCGGACCTGCTGTTCGTGGGCAAGGTCTCACCCCACAAGGGCCAGCACGACCTGATCAAGGCCCTGGCTGCCTACCGTCGCCTGTATGACCCGCGGGCCCGACTCCACATCGTGGGTGGCGCCATCAGCGAAGAGTACCTATCGGCGGTCCTGGGTTTTGCCGATGAGCTGGGCCTGGGCGATGCCGTGGAGATGGCGGGGTCAGTGACTCACGAAGAGTTGATTGCCTACTACGCCGGGTGCGACGTATTTCTCTGCCTATCCAACCACGAGGGCTTCTGCGTACCCCTGTTGGAGTCCATGTACCACCGGCTGCCCGTCGTCTCGTATGCCAATACAGCTGTTCCCGAGACGGTTGGGCAAGCGGGGCTCATCCTCCCGGACAAGGAGCCGGCCCGGGTGGCCGCGGCCATCCATCGGGTGATCGAGGACGCCCACCTGCGCGCCGAGTTGGCACGGGCGGCGGCCGATCGGGTCGAGTGGTTCGCTCTGGCCCGGGTGCAGGACCGCTTCGTGGCGGCCCTCGAGGCAGCGGCCGCGGCGTGACACCGTTCGTCGGAGTGCGTGGCCGGCCGTCGTGAGGATCGCCTTCGTCGTGCCTCGGTACGGCCCGGCCATCATCGGCGGTGCGGAGACGGCGGCCCGACTCTTGGCCGAGCACCTGGTGGCCGAGTGCAACTGGGCGGTGGACGTCCTGACCACCTGTGCTGAGGACTTCGTCACTTGGGAAGACGTCTATGACGAAGGGGAGTCATGGATCAGTGGTGTACGTGTCTTGCGTTTTCGCTCGAAGGCTGGCCGCCAGCCATCCTTCCACCCGCTGTCCGCTCGACTCCTGGCCGACCCTCGCTCGGCATCGAGGGAGGAGGCGGAGCAGTGGCTGGAACTCCAGGGCCCGGTGGCCCCCGCCCTCGTAGATGCAGCTGGCCACTGGGACGGCGACGCCATGGTCTTCTATCCCTACCTGTACTACCCGACGGTCCGGGCCATCAACCGGGTGCAGGTGCCGACCATCCTCCACCCGGCTGCCCATGACGAGCCCGCCCTCCACCTGCCCATCTTCCCTGACGTATTTGCCGGTGCCGATGCCCTGGTGTTCCAAACTGAGGCCGAGCGCCACCTGGTGGAAGCGACGTTTCCGATCGCCACCCATCATCAACTCCTCCTCGGCCTGGGAGTGGACGACCCTGATGTCGCCGACCGAGTCGGGTCCCCGAAGGCGTCAGGGGGCAGGGCGTCAGGGTCTGTGCCCAAGGAGCCGTTCCTCTTGTGCCTGGGCCGGGTCGACAGCCATAAGGGCACGGGCCTGCTGGCCCAGTACTTCGCCCGCTACAAGGAGCGCCACCCCGGTCCGCTCCGGCTGCTCCTGGCCGGTCCAGTGGTGGACGCACCTCCGCCCCACCCCGAGATCGATCTGCTCGGCGCCGTGTCAGACGATGAGAAGTGGGCGTTGCTGGTTGGGGCCAGGGCGCTGGTGTCGCCCTCGGCCTGGGAGGCTTTCTCCTTGGTAGTGGCCGAATCTTGGAGTGCACGTACACCGGTCCTGGTGAATGCCAAGTGCGCAGCCACCGTGGAGCACTGCCGTCGTTCGGGCGGAGGACTCACCTTCGCCGGGTTCGGTGAGTTCGAAGTATCCGTCGATCGGTTGGTCGCCGACGAGGCCTTCAGCCGGGACTTGGGAGTCCGAGGACGGGCCTACGTCGATGCCCGGTATCGCTGGCCGCTCATCGTGGAGCGGTATGCCGCCTTCGTGGAGTCGGTGGTGGCCCGGGCCGAACGGGTGTAGGCAAGCATCAGCCGCCAGCAGGGGAGCACCATTGGGCCGGCTGAGAGCGGGTCCAACGGGGCACTAGGCGAGGAGGTGTCGCTGGCCATCGATGGCGGGTCAGTTGCTGATACCGGTCCCTAGTGGTCGGAACCCGGGCTCGACGACAATGCGTACACCGAGAATCGATGCTCCCGGTCTGATCATCCACAGGCGGTAGTCACCGATAGGCGTAGTCAGTGGTATCCCGGAGGCAGCCCCGTCCTTGGTGAGTTGGGCCATGCCCGGGAGGCTGGGCGGGGCGATGAGGTAGACCACGCCTCCGACGCCGACCGGCAGAGTCGACCCAGAGGCGTAGTACAGCGAGCCTTGTAGTTGGTTGTAGATGACCGCACCTGGAGCAATGAGCGCTACTCGGTCACGGGGAAGCTCCCATCCGGCGTTCCGGTAGAACGACGCCCCTCCGTCGATCATGTCTAGGACCACGACGTCTCGGTCGGCGTGGACCAGGGGGGAGAGGTGCGCCAGTCCGGTGTCGATCTGGTCGGCGGTGTGCACGGCCGATCGGGTGTCGGCATAGGGGGCTTGGTAGCGGGCCTGGGTCAGCCACAGCCAGTGCAAGCGGGTGGAGGTAGTGGCGGCGGCCGGAAGGACGCCGGTTCCGTGCAAAAATCGATCTGCTCCGATCGAGGCGACGGCCAGGACCGCCAGCGACACCAGGATCAGCCATGGGGTCGACAGGTGGCGCTGGGGCTGCAGGCGCAACGAAGGGTACGGCCGTGGGTCTGGCGGTTGCCGAGGCGAGACCAGTTCCCCGGGGGCCAGGAGTAGAGCGATGACGGCTCCGGGGAGGATGGCCAAGAGATACCCACCCTTGGCGAACTGCACGAGCACGACCACCGCGATCGCCGGCGCCGTGGCGGCTGTGAGTACGGCCCACCTGGACTGGAACCAAGGGCGGACCCAGATGCGAGGAGCGCCAGCAGGGTGTGCGGTGCTCATCCGTCCATCGGATCTGACCGATCCGTCCAACTGACCTGGTCCTCTGGTTCGGTCTGCGTCACCTCGGTTACTACGACGTGTGCGACGACGGCGGACGATGTACCTGACAGCGAGGGCCACGGCGGAGAGCAGGGTGAGGACGGCCAGAGGAGCCAGGGCCACGGTGGCATAGGCGGCGAAGGTCCCGACATTGGTGACTCCGGCCGAGGCATGATCGAGAATCGATGTAGCTCGGATCGCTCCCAAGGTCTCGATCCGGCAGGCCCGCACCCAAGTGGTGAGCCCGCCCGGTTGGGCCACCGACATGGGGACCATCCAGGCCGCTAGTGCGGCCAGGCCGAGGGCCGCCGCAGTGATCCCTTCGCGTAGGCGGCGGATCGAACCGAGGACGGCGACAAGGGCAAGCAGTCCGAAGATCTGCAGGGAGGATTGGCGGAATCCAGCGGCCAGACCCAGGGCAGCAAGGGCGGCTGCGCCATGCCAGGAGTGGGGCCTAGCCCGCCAGGCCAGAATGATCAGTACCGGGGCAATGAGCAGGTCGAATGAGTACGAGGCCACGATCGAGCCGCTGAACCATGCGAACGGCGACGCGGCGACGACGATCCCAGCGGCCAGGCCGACCCACCGACCGCCGAGCTCTCGTCCAGCGACCACGACCAGCCCGGCAGCCACACCCGAGGCCACAGCCGATACCAAGACCAGTGAGTCGATAACCCCAGGTCCGATGGCATGGATGATGCGGCCGGCCACCACATAGAGCCAGTAGCCCGGCGGCTGGGGCCGTCCATGGGTGACGTCGAACCTGGCGATTGCGGCGGCGTACTGCGCGGAGTCCCAGTCGGTGGGTCCCCTAGCGGCGGTGGCCAGTCGAGCCACCAGTGTGGTGACTCCGATGACCCAGGGAATCAGCAGGTCGGAGATCTGGAGTCCGATTGTGCTGGACCGGTCAGAGTTGGCCCGCCCCGGCCTTACCGTGTGGGTCGCACCCACGATGTCCACCGTCGGCTCGATGATCTTGGTGGACATACTTCAGGGTACCCAGTGGGGCAGCCCATCCCGTGTACCGTCCCGCTACCTCGTGCGATTAACCCCTCAGGTTCTGGGGATTCCTGCCGATACCCGAGATTGATGGACTCTGGGCCGATATCCGACGCGATGCGCAGTAGCGACAGAGCCAGCGTAGGGACTGAGTCGGCAGGGACTGAGTCGGCAGGAACTGAGTCGGCAGGAGCTGAGTCGGCAGGGACGAAGTAGGAGACGCGATGCGTGCAGAATCGAATCACGGCGACCGGTGCTTGGCCGAGCGGCTGGACCGATCGGAACGAGGCGGAAGTGCCCGACGTAGCCATGGTCCCCGGGCGATGGCCAGCGCCCTACTCCTGGCGACGCTTGCCGCTGGCCCCGCCCTTGCCATCATGGGCGGGCCGACGTCGATGGCCAGTGCCGCCGTTGCCCCTCACGCCCTGGGGATCTCCTTGGCGTGGGAGCAGGTCCTGCCCGATGCCGGTAGCCCGGTTGCCCAGGGTTCTCCGACCGTGGCCACGTTGGATGGTGGCGGACCTTCCGTCGTCGTCGGTGATCGTGCTGGTGGTGTCTACGCCTTCCATCTGGCCAACGGGTCCGGGGTAGCTGGGTGGCCAGCCCACCTCGGTGCTCCGGTGGACTCGACCCCGTCGGTGAGCCCGGACGGATCGGGAACTGACTCCATCTACGTGGGGACTGGAAACGCTGCCCATCCGAACACAGGTGGCTATGTCGGTCTCAACCACTCCGGAGCCCTGATGTGGTCCCGGCCCGCCACGGATCCGAACGGCAACTACGGCGTCCAAGCGTCGCTGGCGGTCGGCTCTATCGGGGGAACCCAGGCAGTAGTGGCACCGTCGCTCGGGCAGAACGCGTACGCACTCAACGCCGCCAGCGGAGCCGTATTGCCGGGATGGCCCTTCTTCACGGCCGATAGCGGGTTCACGACACCATCGTTGGTGGACCTCTATGGCAATGGCCAGACCGAGATCGTCCAGGGTGGCGATTCGTCGGCAGGAAACGCCCTGGGGCAGCAGTACACAAACGGGGGGCACCTCCGCATCCTCGACGGCGCAGGTAACCTGATCTGCCACTACGACACCAATCAGACCGTCGACTCGTCGACGGCGGTGGGCAACTTCTTGGGTGGGGCCGTGGGGATTGCCTTCGGGACGGGCTCGTACTTTCCGGGTGCATCGGATTCGAACACGCTGTTCGCCTCTGACGCTCACTGCAACATCGCCTGGCGTACCAACCTGGGCGGCAACACGGTGAGCAGTCCGGCTATCGGGGACGTGCTCGGCAATGGCAGCGAGCAGGTAGTCGAGGGAGTGGATACGGGGTCCTCCGGCCGGGTGTGGGCGCTCAACGGATCGAACGGTGCAGCACTGCCCGGATGGCCGGTCGCTACCAGTGGTCGGGTGATCGGCGGGGTCGCCCTGGCCGACCTGGACGGAAGCGGGCACAACGATGTGCTGGTTCCCACGACAGCCGGCCTCGAGATCCTGGACGGAGCGACGGCACAGGTGGTGGCCACCCTGGGTTCAGGATCAGTGGCACTGCAGAACTCGCCCCTGGTGACCGTGGACCCAGGTGGCTCGATAGGGATCACCATCGCTGGCTACAACGCCTCGAATCAGGGCGTAGTCCAGCACTACGTCGTGGCTGGTTCGACGGGAGGTTCGCTCGGCCTGCGGTCCTGGCCGATGTTCCATCAGAATCCACAGCTCACCGGTTGGCTGACTGCAGGAACACCAGGCCATCTCAACTCGCCGATCGTGGCCATGGCCCCCACCCTCGGAGGGCGCGGCTACTGGAACGTCGCCGCGGATGGCGGGTTGTTCGCCTTCGGGGATGCAACCTTCTACGGATCGATGGGTGGCCAGGCGCTCGCCCGCCCTGTAGTGGGGATGGCGTCCACCCCGGACGGCAAGGGGTACTGGGAGGTGGCCTCGGACGGCGGGCTGTTCGCCTTCGGCGATGCGGCATTCCATGGATCCATGGGCGGTCGCTCGTTGGCCCGACCGGTTGTGGGGATGGCGTCCACCCCGGACGGCAAGGGCTACTGGGAGGTGGCCTCCGATGGCGGGCTGTTCGCCTTCGGCGACGCCGGTTTCTTCGGGTCCACGGGTGCTATCTCTCTGAACCGCCCGATCGTGGCCATGGCCTCTTCTCCCACGGGTCGGGGCTACTGGCTGGTGGCTTCTGACGGGGGCATCTTCGCGTTCGGTGACGCCAGCTTCTACGGATCCATGGGCGGGCTCCCGTTGCATCGTCCCATTGTGTCGATGGCCTCGAACGGAGCGGCCGGCTACTGGCTGACCGCATCGGACGGAGGAGTGTTCAGCTTCGGTTCTGCACCTTTCTGGGGGTCGACGGGTGGGTTGTCCCTCGTCCTCCCCGTCGTCGGGATGGCCGCCGCTCCTGGTGGCAGTGGGTACTGGATGGTGGCCGCCGACGGTGGAATATTCGCGTTTGGTACTGCCGGGTTCTACGGATCGATGCCCGAGGTGCTCGCTGCACCCACAGGAACCGACTAGGGCCAATGCCTGCTGGCTGACCGCCGTGGGCCTTGACCGCTTCTGTCCGCCAGCATGCCCACCGTTTCGGGATGTTCGGTCGTATCGTTGGGTCCATGTGGAAGCTGCGCGTCAGGGACACGAGGACCGAGGGCCGCGGCCGCAGTGATGGTGCGTCACGCCTGCGAGCGGTGGCCTCGGTGGCCGCCGCCGCGTCAGTGTCCGTCGGTGGGGTAGTCGTACTCGCACCATCGGCGGCTGCGTATCCGTCGGCCGTCATCACGCTCGACGGGCATGGATACGGGCACGGTCGAGGCATGGGCCAATGGGGTGCATTCGGCTACGCCTTAGCCCAGACCTCGTGGCAGTCGATCCTCGAGCACTACTACTCGGGAAGCACGCCAACACCCCTGAACCCCACACAGCAGCAGACCCTGGTGCGGGTGGCCCTGACCGAGAACAACGGAAACGATGTCCGCGTCACCAGCAGTACCGCCTTCACCGTAGGCACTGCCCACGTCGCTGGTGGCACGGCAATACGGATGCAGCCCACTGGTTCGGGGACGTGGAATCTCATGACTGGTCCGACCTGTGATGGACCCTGGGCCACCCCGTTCGCCTCGGCGGTGCGCGACCCCCAGGCGGTACCTGACGCCACGTCGTTGCCGGGGGACCCGAACGCGTCCGCACGTGCGCTCCAGCTCTGTCAGGCGGGAGGGAACCTTTCCATGCGCGGTTATATCCGAGCCACCACCACCACGGGTGGCACACCGCAAGCTCGCACGGTCAACGTCGTTCCTCTCGAGAGCTACGTGGCTGGAGTGGTGCCCAATGAGTCACCGGCCTACTGGGGGCAGCTCGGCGGCCCGGGCCCCCAAGCGCAGGCTTGGGGGTTCCAGGAGCTGGAAGCCCAAGCGGTGGCCGCCCGGTCCTACGTCATGGCCGCCTTGGGAAGCTACGGCGGATACGCCGATATCTGCGACCTGGCGTGTCAGACGTACCGGGGACTTGGCAATGAGAACCCGCTGACCAACGCCGCCACCCTGGCCACAGCTGGGTTCGTCATGGAGACCGGCGGGAATGGGATCCCACTGACCACGGAGTACTCGTCATCTACCGGTGGCTATAGCGCGGCGGGTAAGTTTCCCGCGGTTCCTGACGCCGGTGACCCGGTGTGCCCGCCAGGAGTCAACGGAGCGTGCAATCCCAACCACACATGGCAGACCACTGTTGCCGTGGCCTCGGTCGAGTCGACGTGGCCCCAACTCGGGACGCTGCAATCCATATCGGTCACGAACCGCAACGGTCACGGTGAATGGGGAGGGCGGGTCCTGTCGATGACGCTGACCGGCTCGTCCCAGAGCGTGGTCATCACCGGTGATCAGTTCGCGGCGGCGTGCAATCTGCGCTCCAACTGGTTCACCCTGTTCAACAGCTTGTCGAGTCCAGCGGTGGCGATGGCAACGAGCCCGGACGGAAAGGGCTACTGGATCAACGGTTCTGATGGTTCGGTGGCGGCGTACGGGAGTGCGAAGTTCCTGGGTTCTATGGCCGGAGTCCCCTTGTCGGCGCCCGTGGTGGGAATGGCCGAGACCGCTGATGGTGGCGGCTACTGGGAAGTGGCTAGTGACGGCGGCATCTTCTCATTCGGCAACGCTCACTTTTATGGATCGACCGGGGCACTGCGACTCAACAAGCCCATTGTGGGCATGGCCCGCACTCCCAGTGGGGCCGGATACTGGCTGGTGGCGTCCGATGGAGGGATCTTCGCCTTCGGTGATGCCGCCTTCTACGGTTCGACCGGTGCCATCCGGCTCAATCTCCCGGTCGTGGGCATAGCTCGGACCGATGACGGGCACGGCTACTGGCTGGTGGCATCTGACGGTGGGATCTTCGCCTTCGGCAACGCTCACTTTTACGGTTCGATGGGCGGCCAGCACCTCAACAAACCGGTGGTGGGAATGTCGAGCGCTCCTGGAGGAGCTGGCTACTGGATGGTCGCCTCCGACGGCGGCATCTTCTCCTTCGGGTCTGCGACGTTCCTCGGATCGGCAGGTGCGCTTTCTCTGGTCCGGCCGGTTGTCGGTATGTCCAGGACTCCGGACGGGAGCGGCTATTGGATGGTGGCCTCGGATGGAGGCCTCTTCAGTTACGGATCTGCTGGGTTCTACGGGTCGGCTGCCGGCTAGCAGTCATGGACCGACCTGCTACCGAGCGAAGTTCACCGAGGCTGCGTCGAGTACGGTCCCGAACCCTGTCTCGATCGGTGAACGGTCGAATCGAAGGGTGCCCGCTCGCTCCACAGACCACACGGGTGTGGAGATCTTGAGGACTCCAGGCATGCGAGCAATGGTGACTCCGGTGAAGGTCAGCGATCCACCGGTCACGTCGATGCAGGGCTGAGGAACGGCTCGCTTGCAGGTCAGGGTCCCTCCCACGAAGGTGATCGGGGTGACCTTCTGGTCCGTCCTGAGCGTCACGTGATGGAACCCGGTGCAGTTGGTGATGGTGATCGGGCCAGTGTAGTACTCGACCATGTTGAAGCCGGCCTCGTTGACGCAGTTGGTGATCGCCACATTGCCGGAGCCTTGGTAGGGAAGGTCGGACTCGAAATCGATTCCGGAGGCGGCCGGACTGATGACGTTCAGGTTGTTGAGGGTGCTGTTGGTCAGTTCCGCCACGGTGATGCCTTGGCGTCCCGCGTTGATCGTGGTGAAGCCGTCGACGCTCAGGCGGTTCACCGGAGTGTTGATGTGGTCCGTGAAGTTAGCCACCAACTCGAGGCCGTCCCCGAAGGTGTTCTTGGCGCTGACCCCGGTGAGGACCAGGTCTGAGGACGACATGATCTTGACCCCAGCCTCACCGACCAGATCAGCGTGATATCCGCCGATGGTATTCGCTCCCAGCACGCTCACTCCGGACAGGGTTACGTGAGAGGTGTTCTTGATCAAGATGATCGGGTGCAGCGCACCGTAGGGGCGCACATTGGTGAGGCGTTCGACCAGCGGATCGTAGAAGGTGCCACCGATGATGGTGATCGGCTTGGAGAGCAAGATGCCGTCCGGCACCAGGTAGCAGGCCGTTGTCGAGGACTGGAATACCGAACCGGCAGGAAGTGAGTTGATGTAGTCCTGCAGATTAGGCAGTGCTGACTTCGTGCAGGTGGGGTCGAACGAGGCTGGCCCGGGCGACGGTGCAGTCGTAGTCGTGGTGGTGGTCTTGGGGGTGGGCTTGGGGTCGGACCGAGTAGTCGTTGGAGCGGTAGTCGTTGGAGCGGTAGTCGTTGGAGCGGTAGTCGTTGGAGCGACAGGGACGGTGGTCGTCGTAGTGGTCGTGGTCGCCTTGATGGGCTGCGTGGTCCCAGTTGTCCCAGTGGTGGTGGGGGTGACCCTGGTCACGGTGGTGGTCGTCACCGTTGTCGGCTGGGTGGTGACTGTCGTTGTCGACGTGGTGGTCGACCGCGGCGAAGTGGTCGTGGTGACAGTGGTGGTGGGGGTCGGGGTGGCGACGGTAGTCGTGGTGACCTTGGCCGTGGGAGCGGTGGCGCCAGCCGCAGTTGCATCGGGATGGATCACCCCGAAGGCGGCGGAACCGAGTGTCGCGAGTACAGCGAACGCGATCCCCATCCGGCGAGTACCGCCGTGGCTCTTGGTGGTCGAGTCCCTCGATGAGAACTTCTGCCCTTGCAACATTGCCCCTCCGTTCACCATCACGGTGTCGGAGTGCAGAGTCGGACCTGGAAGGGTGCCTGCTCCGGCAGCCCGGCTGACTCAGAGAGTCCCGTGGTTTTGCGTCCCCACCTCGCGGTGGGTTTGCCTTGTCTTCTTGCAGGCTCCGCATCAGATCTCGCGTTGCCGTTATGACCATCGTAACCCTCGATGTGTAAATAGCGCAATGAGTGATCGTGAAAATACGCAGAGTGAGATTGCAGACCAAGTAGGCGGGTACCTCGGGGTCGAGATTCGACTGCTGGGAGCCGGAGCTCGGCGCCATCAAGCGATTCACACTTGGAATACGCATAGGATGCGCTTGTTCGGTTCGGTCCGGTCCGGGTGCTTCCGAGAGAACTGAGTTGACGATGACCATTGCAGATCTGACCACCACTGCCGCACCCCCGGAGATTCGGGTGTCCACGCTGTCGCTGGGTGCGGGCGCACTCGGCTTCGCCCTATGGTCGCTGGGCTGGTTCCTGCTCATCGCCGACCGGTCTTCGCATGTCGCATGGATCCTGCAGGTGGTCGGACCCCTGCTGATTGCTGTCGGAATCATCACCTACATCGACCACCTGACTCGCCGGATCGGCCTCGTGGCGGTGATCCTCGGAGTGCTCGGATCAACCGCGTGCGCCATCGCCACCCTGCCCTATGCCATCAACCCGGCTGAGCTCGCCTCGGACAGCGGGATGCGGTTCGGCTACGGGGCTACTGGGACAGGGCTCGTCCTCGGGTTCTGCAGTGTGGCCCTGACCTTGGCTCGAAAGGAGTCGGTCTTCGCCCGCAACGGCAAGGTCTGCCCTGCCGGCTGCCCGTGCGAAGACGTGGTTCATGCCTCGTTCGTCACCCTGGCCACGGCGGCGGTCGGACTCTTGGTGTGGGGCATTGGGTTCCTGCAGCTCATGGTGGAGCCGGGCGGCAGCCGGATGGGGTGGATCCTGGCCACGATCGGTACCGCACTGGTGGCCCTAGGGATAACCGCCCACGTCGATCACCTTGGCCGACGGTTCGGACAGCTGGCCATCGTGACCGGGATCGCCAGTGCCTTCATTTGGTCGTTGGGCTACCTGATGAACGCCCTCAATCCCACCGCCGGGTTCCATTCGACCTGGTACACGGCGCTCTTCTACTGCTATGCCGTCGGCCACCTGTTGACGGCGTTCAGCCTGGTGCTGGTCATTGGACGGAACCGCAACCGGGTGGTGCCTGACTAGGCCGAGTCCTTGGAGTCAAGGGGGAACAGCCGAGGATCCTGGGTCGTTCAGCCCACCAGGCCGAGCGGGCCGGTCTCGTCGAGGCCCTTGAAGTCTCGGAGCCGGCCGAACCGTCCCAGTCGGCCGACGTTGACGCCGGTGTCGGCGGCCCGCAGCATGCGCAGGTCACCCCGGCTGTTGCCGTAGGCCCAGAGGCGGGCGCCGTCGAGACCTGTCTCGGACATCCACAGCCGGAGGCGCCGGATCTTCTCCTCGCCCCGGCAGTTGCCACCCTCGTAGCGACCGGTCAGTCGGCCCCCGGCATCGACCTCGAGCAGCGTGGCGATGGCGGTATCTGCGGCCAGACGGTTGGCTGCGACACCGATGTAGGCATGGGGCGAGGCCGAGACGATGGCGATCCGGTCGCCTCGTCCCCGGTGCCAATCGAGGCGCCGCCGGACCTCGGGACGCATATGGCCGGCCATGTGTGAGGCGGCGAACTCAGCACCCACCTGGTGGAAGTAGTCGGCGTCGATACCGGCCAGCACCCGGGTGAAGAGCTGCTCCTTGGTCTCGTCAGCCACCGTTCCACCGGCTAGGGCGGCGTGGGCCATCTTGGGGGCGAGCTCGGCCGAGGCCCTAAGAACCGCCTTGCGGCCGGCTACGGCTTCCAAGAAGTCGAACACGCTCCCCCCGGTGGTGAGGGTGCCGTCGAAATCGAAGGCTGCGACGTCGGTCATCGGGCCGGCTCCTCGATGGTGGTGGTCCCCTCGGACGTGCGGCGAGCGGAATCACCAGCGGCATCGAGGGTCTGCCCGCTTCGTCCACCCCCTTGAGCGAACAGGGAAGCCCCGGCCAGCGCCTCACCGGATCGGAGGCTGTCGAAGCCGAGTCGGGTCTCGTGCAGCAGGGCATCAGGAACGGACAGGCTCCACTGGTCGATGGCCGACAGGCGGTCGTTGCGCATGCAGGCCTGAGGAAGGGCAGCGATCTCGTCGGCCCAAGCGATCGCAGCCTCGACGGCTCCACCCGTCGGGACCACCCGGTTGACCAGGCCCATGGCCAGTGCCTCGTCGGCACCCACGCTCCGCCCGGTCAGGATCAGATCGAGGGCCCGGCCTTGGCCCACCAGTCGAGGCAGGCGGACGGTGCCCCCGTCGACCAACGGTACGCCGAAGCGTCGGCAGTAGACGCCGAAGATGGCGTCGACGGCGGCCACCCGCAGATCGCACCAGACGGCCAGTTCCAGACCACCAGCCACGGCGTGCCCCTCGACCGCGGCGATCACCGGCTTGCTCAGGGCCAACCGGGTCGGCCCCATCGGCCCCGCACCATCCTCGGCCACCCGGTTGCCGTCGCCCGAGGCGATGGCCTGAAGATCAGCTCCTGCGCAGAACGTGCCGCCGGCCCCAGTCAGCACCGCCACCGAGGCACCGGGGTCAGCGTCGAAGGCTTCGAAGGCGGCTGACAGAGCATCGGCCGTGGTCCGATCGACGGCATTGCGCCGCTCGGGCCGGTCGATGGTCACGACCATCACCGGCCCGCGCCGGTCCACTCGGATAGGTCCGCTCATCTACCCAGCATGGCGGAGGGAGAGCGTGATCGCTAGTTCTCCTGATCCGGAGTGCGGCGGGCGCCTAGAAGGGTCGCCATGAGGGAGGGTCCAAATACCTGACGAATCAGGTCGACAATTGATGGTGACCCGGCTACTGTGGTGCGGCGTCGGCTTGGACTACATGGTCCGGGGTCGACGATGGTCACGGGATGCAGGCAGTGGCGAGGAAGGCCTCGCACGCCACCCGAGCCAGGCCGATCCGGCCACACGTCCGGTAGATCCGGACCACCAACCACCAGAACAAGGAGCAGCAGATGGCAATCCGTTTGGGCGACGAGGCCCCCGACTTCACGGCGGACACGACCGAAGGCACGATCAGCTTCCACGAGTACCTCGGGGACAGTTGGGGCGTGCTCTTCTCCCACCCCAAGGACTTCACCCCGGTCTGCACGACCGAGCTGGGCGCCTTTTCGGCGGCCAAGGCGGAGTTCGACAAGCGGAACACCAAGCTGATCGGCCTGTCGGTCGACGACGTCACCTCGCACGGCAAGTGGGCCGGCGACATCGAGGAGACCCAGGGCACAGCCCTCAACTTCCCGTTGATCGGTGACGAGGACCGCAAGGTTGCCGACCTCTACGACATGATCCACCCGAATGCCAACGACACCCTCACCGTGCGGTCGGTGTTCATCGTGGGCCCGGACAAGAAGATCAAGCTGACGCTGACCTACCCGGCTTCGACCGGACGCAACGTGACCGAGATCCTGCGGGTCATCGACTCGCTGCAGTTGACGTCGGAGTACAAGGTCGCCACCCCGGTCAACTGGACCGACGGCGACGACGTCATCGTCGTCCCGGCACTGTCGGACGAAGAGGCCAAGGAGCGGTTCCCCAAGGGGTTCAAGGCGCTCAAGCCGTACCTGCGGGTCACCCCCCAGCCCAACAAGTAGTCGCACCTGCCCATCAGGGAGCACACCGGGCAGAAGAAGTGCCGCACGCGTCGGATCCGGCTCACGGGCCGGATCCGACCGCGTCTGCCCTCGAGATGCGTCTGCCCTCGAGATGCGTCTGCCCTCGAGATGCGTCTGCCCTCGAGATGCGTCTGCCACCGGGGCCACTCGTCGGGGGTGCTCATGGCGGTCCCGGGACCTCGATGTTCCTTCCAGGTCCCTTCGAGCACCCTCCCTGATCGCTTCCTGCTACCATTGTCTGGTCGACGTGTTCCTTCCGTCGGCCGCCACCACGATTCCAGAGGTCTACTTCCCACATGCCAGACAAGCAGGCAACCATCACCGAATACCGTCTCCATGAGACGGACACCGGTTCCCCCGAGGTGCAGATCGCCATATTGAGCGAGCGCATCATCCATCTCACCGAGCACCTGAAGGTGCACAAGGGAGACCACCACACTCGTCGTGGACTCCTGAAGCTGATCGGTCGCCGCCGGCGTCTGCTCGACTATGTGCGCAACAACGATGTCGAGCGTTACCGTGAGATCATCGGCCGCCTCGGCCTCCGTCGCTAGGCGTATCAGACGCTCCGCCCGGCTCCGGCCGGGCGGTCGCAATTTCTCCACCGGCTGCGTGCCGGCGGATCGCAGGGCGGGAGTATCTCGACCTGTTGCAGGAGCGGCCCCCGCACCGTGGGCGGTCGTTGCATCACCATCCAGACCGGACCCCCACCGAGGTCAGTCACCAGTTGCCGATCACCAAGCCCGAGGGTTCGGGTGGTCGACAACTGGGAACTGGATCGGGGAGTCCCCAAACCAAAAGGAGCGTCAATGTCAGACGCCATCATTGTTTCGGCGCCCATCAGCGGCACCGACAGAACACTCACTTTCGAGACCGGGAAGTTGGCCCAGTTGGCCGACGGCGCAGTCGTCGGCCGCATCGGCGACACTGTCCTGCTGGCTACCGCCACCGCAGCCCGCTCGGTGCGCGAGGGAGCGGACTTCTTTCCGCTGACCGTCGACATCGAGGAGCGGACCTATGCGGCAGGCAAGATCCCCGGCTCGTTCTTCCGTCGAGAGGGCAAGTCCTCGGATCAGGCCATTCTCACCTGCCGCCTGATCGACCGGCCGCTGCGTCCGTCCTTCCCCAAGGGCTTCCGCAACGAGGTTCACGTCGTCGGCACCATCTTCGGTGCAGACCAGGTCAACCCCCACGACATCCTCGCCATCAACTCGGCATCCGCCGCTCTGATGCTGTCGGGCATCCCGTTCGAGGGGCCGATCGGCGCCGTGCGGGTCGCCTACTCGACCGACGGGCAGTGGATCCCGCACCCCACCTTCGAAGAGGGCGATCAGTCGACCTTCGAGCTGGTCGTCGCCGGCCGGGCGCTGGATGACAGCGCCGATGCCGAGATCGCCATCATGATGGTCGAGGCCGGTGGCTCCGAGCGCTCCTTTCAGTTCTACGAAGAGGGTGCACCTCAAGTGGACGAAGAGGTCCTGGCCAGCGGGCTCGAGGCTGCTAAGACCTGGATCCGTGAGTCCATCGTGCTCCAGCGCCAGCTCGTTGCCGCCTACGTGGCCGAGCGTGGTGCCATTGAAGCCATCCCGTACTCGGCCCAGGCTGACTACGCCGATGACGTGTGGGCACGGGTAGAGGCCTCCGGAACCGCCGGACTGGCCGCCGCCAACATCTTGACCCCCAAGGCTGAGCGCAACGCCGCCATCGCCGAGGTCACCTCGTCGATCCTCGCCGACCTGTCCGGCGAGTTCCCTGACCGTACCGGTGAGATCAAGGCCGCCGTGCGTAGCCTGACCAAGAAGCTGGTCCGCAAGCGGATCGTCGAAGAGGGCCTCCGTATCGACGGTCGCACCACTACCGACATCCGGCCGCTGTCTGCCGAGGTCGACCTGTTCCCGACGGCCCACGGCTCGGCCCTGTTCCAGCGGGGCGAGACTCAGGTGCTGAACGTGACCACGCTGGGCATGCCCCGCATGAACCAGCTGCTCGACACCATCACCCCGGACGACTCCAAGCGGTACATGCACCACTACAACTTCCCGCCGTTCTCGACGGGGGAGACCGGCTTCATGCGGGGCCCGAAGCGCCGGGAGATCGGCCACGGCCTGCTGGCCGAGCGGGCGCTCCTGCCCGTCGTGCCCTACGCCGAAGACTTCCCCTACACGCTCCGTCTGGTCTCCGATGTCCTGTCGTCCAACGGATCGACGTCCATGGCCTCGGTGTGCGGATCCACGCTGTCGATGATGGCGGCCGGTGTGCCCCTCAAGGCTCCGGTGGCCGGAATCGCCATGGGACTCGTCTATGAGGGCGGCACGTACGTCACCCTCACCGACATCCTCGGTGCCGAGGACGCCTTCGGGGACATGGACTTCAAGGTGGCTGGTACCCGTGACTCGGTGACGGCTCTGCAGCTCGACACCAAGATCGATGGTCTGCCCCTCGACGTGCTGACCAAGGCCCTCATGCAGGCCAAGGACGCCCGTCTGGCCATCCTCGACGTCATGGCCGAGGCCATTGCCGAGCCCCGCAGCGAGGTTGCTCCTTCGGCACCGAAGATCATCTCCTTCGAGATCCCGATGGACAAGATCGGCGAGGTCATCGGGCCCAAGGGCAAGGTCATCAACGCCCTGCAGCAGGAGACCGGAGCCGACATCGCCGTCGACGACGATGGCATGGTCGGAACAGTGACCATCGGAGCCAAGGACGGCAACGCCGTCGAAGAGGCCCGTCGCCGGATCTCCACCATCCTTGACCCGCCGCTGGCCGAGGTGGGTGCCACCTACCAGGGCAAGGTCGTGAACATCACCAAGTTCGGTGCCTTCGTCAACATCCTCCCCGGACGTGACGGGCTGCTCCATATCTCCAAGATGGGCCAGGGCAAGCGTGTCGAGCGTGTCGAGGACGTCCTCGAGCTCGGCCAGCCCGTCGAGGTGAGGGTCGACGACATCGATCCCCAGGGCAAGGTATCCCTGTCGATGGCCGGTGCTGCTCCTGCAGCCTCGTCTTCGGGCAGCTCGAGTGGTGGCGGTCGTGACTCTGGTCGTGACTCTGGTCGGGGCAGTTCGTCCCGTGGTGACCACGCCGACCCGGGTAACGACTCGGACAGCGGTCCTCGTCGTCAGCCGGCTGCAGCTGCGGCCCCGACCGGTGCGGCCTCGTTCGAGGATGCTTTCGAAGAGGAGTTGGTCCAGGAGTTCGGTGACCTCGGTCCGGCATCGACCGAGTCGTCCGACCGTCCCAGCAGCGGCGGCAGCCGGGGCGGGCGTCGGCGCCGGTGAGCACGCACGCCAGTCGTAGGCCGGCCATCACGGCCGGCCTACGGCGGCGTAGTTCGGTGGGTACTTCGGTGGGTACTTCGTCCGCTGAGCGGAGATGATCCGCACCGAACGTCTGTCTTCGGGACTCACCGTGGTGAGCGAGAAGATGTCCGAGGCGCGATCGGTCTGTATTGGTTTTTGGGTCGGTACAGGTTCGCGAGACGAAGAATCTGAGTTCGCCGGGGCCAGCCACTTCCTCGAGCACCTGCTGTTCAAGGGGACCGAGGACCGGTCAGCATCGGCGATCGCTGAGGCGGTGGACGAGGTAGGCGGCGATTTCAACGCCTTCACCACCAAGGAGTACACCTCCTTCTACATCCGGCTCCTGGCCGAGAACGTAGATCTGGGCCTAGACATCTTGTCGGACATCATGTGGCGTCCGGCTCTGCGCTCGAGCGATCTCGATGCCGAGCGTCAGGTGATCCTCGACGAGATCCTGATGCACGCCGATGAGCCAGCCGACGAAGCAGGTGAGCAGAGCTCAGCGATCCTGTTCCCGGACCATCCACTGGGTCGCGAAGTCCTCGGGACCGAGTCCTCGGTCACCGACATGACCTCCGAGCGGATCCGAGCCTTCTTCGAACAGCACTACCTCCCGTCCAACATGGTGGTGGCTGTGGCCGGGGACGTCGACCAACCTGCCTTCGTCGAGGGACTCGAGCGCAGGTCGGGATCGAGCGCGGGTGGGGAGTCGCCCGGACGCACGGCGCCGGACGAACGGGTGGTGCCGCTACGGGTCACCCGTAGGTCCACCGAGCAGGCCCATGTGGTGATGGCCGCACGATCGGTCGACCGCAACGACCCCAGCCGCTATGCCTTGGCCGTGCTGAACCACGTGCTCGGCGGCGGGTTGTCGAGCCGCCTGTTCCAAGAGATCCGTGAGCGACGGGGCCTCGCCTATTCGGTGTGGTCCGAGCGCGTCGCCTATGGCGATGCTGGTTTCCTGAGTATCGGACTGGGCACCTCCCCCGAACACGTGGCGGAGATCCTCGACATCGTCACCGACCAGTTGGCCGCCCTCGGGGCCGACGGGATCACCGATCGAGAGCTCACGATTGCCAAGGGCAACCTGCGGGCCGAAACCTTGCTGGCCTGCGAAGACTCGGGAGCCCGCATGAGCCGCATCGGCGCTGGCATGTTGCTCCACGGCGAGGTCCTGGCCGTCGATGACGTCCTCGCCCGGGTGGAGGCGCTGACGTCGGAAGAGATCCATGACGCGGCGCGGGTGCTGGTGGCGGCCCCACGGACCCTGTCGGTGGTCGGGCCGTTCGACGAGTCGGACTTCGATGCGTCGGCTCTGTCGCTCGGATAGTCGCAGGGATAGTCGCAGGGATAGTCGCAGGGATAGTCGCTCGGACTGTCGCTCGGATAGTCGCTGACGAGGCGGCTGGGCGATCAGCACGACGATCAGCACGACGATCAGCACGACGATCAGCAGGGTAGGCACGGCCTCCTTGGCTAGGGTGGCCGACATGCGAGTCGGAGTTGTCGGAGCGGGTGGACGGATGGGCCGGGAAGTGTGCGCCACGGTGCTGTCCCGACAGGGTTTGGAGCTGGCAGCAGCCCTCGATCCCGCACATGTCGGATCCTCAGTAGCGGAGCTGGTGGGGTTTGGAGTCGGCAGCGGAGTCGGCAGCGGGGATGGCGACCTCCTCGTGACAGCAGACCTGGACGCGCTAGTTGATGCCCGTGTCGATGTCGTCGTGGACTTCACCCACCTAGACGTGTCCCGGGCCACACTCTCGTTCTGTGCGGAGTCGGGCATCCATGCCGTGATCGGAACGACCGGTTTCACCGAGGACGACCTGGTTGAGTGGGGGCGCCAGTTCGACCCAGCCGGTGGGTCCCGGGCCAACTGCATCATCGCCGCCAACTTCGCCGTAGGGGCTGTGCTGATGATGCGATTCGCCGCCATGGCGGCCCCGTGGTTCGAAGGGGCCGAGATCATCGAGCTGCACCACGAGGCCAAGCGCGATGCGCCGTCGGGTACATCGTTGCGCACGGCGGAGCAGATGGCTGCGGCCCGAGCGGAGGCATCACGACCGGAGTTTCCAGCCGACGTCACCTCGACGACGGTCGTGGACGGTGCACGTGGTGGTGTCGGACCCGGAGGAGTGCGGATGCACTCGGTCCGGCTGCCCGGGCTCGTCGCCCATCAAGAAGTTCTGTTCGGGGCACAGGGACAGGGCCTCACTATCCGACACGACTCCTACGACCGGTCCTCGTTCATGGACGGCGTCGTCCTCGCCATCGAAGCCGTGGCCTTGCGCCCAGGGCTCACGGTCGGCCTCGAGCCGGTCCTCGGGATCTGAGCGTCAGGCCGAGATGGACGACGTCCGCCAGCGCATCATCGAGGCGTCCTATGTGTGCGTAGCCCGTCGCGGCGTGGCCAAGACAACCGTTGAAGACATGGCCCGAGAGGCCGGCATGTCGCGCGCCACGATCTATCGGGCATTTCCTGGCGGTAGGGACGAGGTGATCAACGCCACGGTGGCGTGGGCCACGCTCGACTTCTTCGGCAAGTTGTACGAGCGCATCCAAGGGTCCGGGGACTTCGAGGAGATGATGGAGCGGGGCATCATGTTCGCCCATCAGTCAATCATCGAGCACGACGTGCTCCAGCGGGTCATGGAGACAGAGCCGGACAAGCTCCTTCCGATCCTGACCGTGGAGAGCAATCGGATTCGAGAGGGGATCGCTGCGGTCTTGGCCCCGTACCTGACCGAGCGCGGCCTGGCTCCCGGCGTCGACCCAGATGACGCTGCCGACTTCCTGGCTCGAATGGTCCTGTCCTACATCTCGGCACCGGGACGATGGGACCTGGAAGATCCTGAACAGGTAGCCCGACTGGTGCGAAGTGAGCTGCTGGCCGGGGTTGTGGTGCCGGCTCGACCGCGGTGAACGCGTAGTTAGGCACATGCACGGACCAGTGGGTGGGTCCAATGATTGACGCTGAAACAAAATATGACCTACTGTTTCATGTGTGAGTGGAGCGCCGGGGGCACTGCGGGTCTTGGGGGACGACAAGGTCGTCGCGTTCGCCCCGAGTGCAGATGCTGTGCATCCAGATTCGGAGTCACCGCAGCGGGTGCGGATCATCGACGGAACGCTCGCCTGCCTGGCCCGCCACGGGACGGCCAAGACAACCGTCGATGACATTGCTCGCCAGTCAGGGGTCTCGAGGGCGACCGTGTACCGGGCGTTCCCCGGTGGACGGGACGAGATCCTGGGCGCGGTGGTCGACACTGAGGTAGCGCGCCTGTTTTCGGCACTAGGCGTGTGTCTGGGCTCAGCCGAGGAGCTGTCGCAGGCTCTGGTGGCAGGGATCGTTGAAGCGTCGGTGCGCCTCCGGGACCACACCGCGCTCCATTTCCTGGTCGAACACGAGCCCGGAATCATCCTTGGTCATCTCGCCTTCGCTGACTCTGATCGGCTGCTCGCCATCGCCTCGCGGTTCACGGCTCCGTTTTTGGCTCGGTGGATGGCACCTGCTGAGGCTGCACGTGTGGCTGAGTGGGCTGCCCGCATCGTGCTGTCCTACGCCGTCTCTCCCTCACCTCGGACTGATCTGTGCGACCCAGCGCAGGCGACTCGACTGGTGCACACGTTCATGCTGCCTGGGATCGAGGCGCTGCAGGCCGCAGCGGCTGGCCCGATCGACATCACGCCTCATCGCCCGGGGCTGGGGCGATCCCCAAACTGATACCTCGACAAGATCCGACCGATTCCGGACAAGTTCCGACTGCTATTTGTTATTCCGACATGAACCACACGATTACTGACCAAGGAGAATCCGACATGACACCAGAGATGAGCAGCACCGAAGACATCATCGGGCGCAAGGAGATCGACGATCTCGAGGCGATCCTCTCCGTGGTCGGCACCGAAGAGGCCAACGGCCTCCACGTAGTCCACTCCAACTACGACACCATCTTCACCTGGGACTACGAGAAGGGCTCCCGTCCGAAGCTCAACAAGCTCTACGAGAAGGCGAAGAACGCCCAGTGGAACGGCGAGACCGACCTTCCGTGGGACACAGATGTCGACCAAGAGAAGCTGGTCGTCATGGCCGCAGAGGCACAGGGTGGGTTCGCAGCGGGCTTCGATGTTGCCGGCACACCGGTGGAGAAGTGGGGCGACAAGGAGTGGATCGCCTTCGGTGTCGAGAGCCAGAACTGGACGCTGTCGCAGTTCCTCCATGGCGAGCAGGGGGCCTTGGTCTGCACAGCTAAGATCGTGGAGTCGGTGCCGTGGATCGACGCCAAGTACTACGCCGCCACCCAGGTGATGGACGAAGCCCGCCACGTGGAGGTCTTCGCCAAGTACCTCGACGAGAAGCTCTCGGGGCACTATCCGGTCAATGCCCACCTGCGCATGCTCCTCGATGACATCATCGCCGATTCGCGCTGGGATATGACCTACCTGGGCATGCAGATCATGATCGAAGGACTGGCCCTGGCCGCCTTCGGCTTCTTGCACCAGCTCACTCCGGACCCACTGCTCAAGCAACTCCTGCGCTACGTGATGGCTGACGAGGCTCGCCATGTGGCCTTCGGCGTGCTGAGTCTCCAGGAGTACTACCAGGAGCTCAACGCCGCCGAGTTGCGCGAACGCCAGGAGTTTGCCTTCGAGGCGGCTGTGCGCATGCGTGACCGGTTCCTCCAGCAAGAGGTCTGGGAGAGGATGGGCGTTGATCCGAAGACGATCCTGCCTGTGGTTCTGTCGGCTCCGGACCGCAACGAGTTTCAGGCACTCCTGTTCTCCAAGATCGTCCCCAACTGCCGCAAGCTCGGCCTCTTGGACGCAGCCGACGGATGGCTGCGGACGAAGTTCACCGAACTAGGGGTGATCGAGTTCGAGTCCGCAGTGGACACCTCAGAGGAGTACGACGCCATGGCGGCCTTGCCTCCGAGCCAGCGCCAGCTGATCTGATTACGAGGGCGAACCCCGGGGGCGGCACCGGACGCCCCCGGCAGGACCCACCGGCGCCCCTGGTAGCCTGCCTACCCGTGAGACTCGAACTATCAGCCATCGCCCAGAGCAGGCGATGAAGGGCGCGCCTCGATTCGGAACCGTGGTGACCGCCATGGTCACCCCGTTCGATGCCGACGGGGGGCTCGACCTGGATGCCGCCGTTTCGCTGGCCCGTCATCTGGCCGAACATGGCAGCGATGGGCTGGTCGTGGCCGGGACCACGGGTGAAGGGCCGGTTCTTGATGATCCTGAGCGCATCGCGTTGTTCCGTGCCGTGATCGAGGCCGTGACCATCCCGGTCATCGCCACTTCTGGAACCAACGACACCGCCCATTCGATCATGATGACCAAGGAAGCAAAAGCTGCGGGGGCCGCTGGGGTCCTGGTCGTCACTCCGTACTACAACCGACCTTCTGCTGCGGGGCTGTCGGCCCACTTCCGGGCCGTAGCCGCCGCCACCGATCTTCCGGTCATCTTGTATGACATCCCGGCTCGCTCGGCCCGGCGGATCGGACCGGAACTCACGGTGCAACTGGCCACCGAGGTATCCAACATCGTGGCTGTCAAGGATGCCACCGGAGACGTGGCCTCGGCTGCCCGCGTGGTAGCCGAGGCTCCCGCAGGCTTCGAGCTCTACTCCGGTGACGACTCGCTCACCCTTCCGTTCGCATCGATCGGTGGTGTCGGGGTGATCAGCGTGGCCTCCCACTGGGCCGGACCGGTATTCGCGCAGATGCTGGCCGCGCACGGCGCGGGAGATGTCGCACGTGCCGCCGACCTCAACCGGGTGCTGCTCGAGTCCTACCTGTTCGAGTCGTCCGAGGAGTATCCGAACCCAGTGCCGGCTAAGGCTGCATGCCGGGCGCTCGGCCTAGCGGTCGGCCAGTGCCGGCTGCCCAACGCTCCCGCCCCGCAGTCGCTCGATGACCAAGCGCAGTCGGTACTCGCCGGGTTGGCTTCTCATGCACAGTCGCAGCGCTCTGTTGCCTGACTCCCCGGGGTCACGGCAAGGTGCACCATCTAACGGTTCCAACTCGTCCTCGGGCAGTCGGCGTCGCAAGCCGAAAGCAGCAGGAGGATCTGAGAACGTGACCGGAACATCGAAGACAGCAGGGTCGGCCGGGCCGGCCAAGACAGCAGGGTCGGCCGGGCCGGCCAAGACAGCAGGGTCGAAGACATCGGGTTCGAAGACATCGGGGTCGAAGGCTGCGGGGTCGAAGGCGAGCGCCAGTCGTTCGTCGGGTTCGGGTTCCGGTTCAGGTTCGGGTTCGTCGGTCCGGGTGGTCTTCCTCGGGGGACTCGGCGAGATCGGCCGCAATTGCGCATGCATCGAAGTCGACGGTCGCATTCTTGTCCTGGATGTGGGAATCATGTTTCCGGATCCGGACATGCCCGGTGTCGACCTGGTCCTGCCCGACTTCACCTACCTACGCGAGAACGCCGATCGAGTGGATGGAGTCATCCTCACCCACGGTCACGAGGACCATACCGGCGGACTGGCCTATCTGCTCCGTGACTTCCCGGTCGATGTCTACGGATCTGAACTGACCCTGTCGCTGGCCCGCAACCGGGTTGACGAGGCAGGAATGGCCAGCCGGGCCAACTTCATCCCCGTCCGTGACGGCGAGCGTCGACGCATCGGTCCGTGTGACGTGGAGTTCATCCCCGTCACGCACTCGGTTCCGCACGCCTTCGCCACGGCGTTCCACACGCCCCAGGGGGTCATCCTCCACTCGGGAGACTTCAAGATCGACCTGCACCCGGTGGACGGGCGCCGCACGGATCTGGCCCGGATGGGGGCACTGGCCTCAGACCCGGGCATCCGCCTGCTCCTGGTCGACTCCACCAACGCCGAGGAGCCGGGATTCACCGCATCCGAGTCCACGGTCGGGGCCACGCTGGAGAAGGTATTTTTGGCTCGGCCCGATCGCCGGTTCATCGTGACCTGCTTCGCCAGCCACATCCACCGGGTCCAACAGGTGGCCGATGCCGCCATCGCTGGCGGCCGGGTAGTGGCCACGCTGGGCCGTTCGATGCAGAAGAATGTGGCACTGGCCCGCAAGCTCGACCTGCTGCACATCCCCGAGAACTCCTTGGTGGACATCGAGAAGATCGACAACTACCCGCCGGGACGGGTGTGCGTCATCTCCACCGGATCCCAGGGCGAGCCGATGTCGGCCCTGTCTCGGTTGGCTGCCGGCGAGAACCGGTTCTTCAAACTCCAAGACGAGGACGTCGTCGTTATCAGCGCCCATCCGATCCCCGGTAACGAGTGGTCGGTCGGCCGAGTCATCGACAGCCTGCATCGCCGCCACGTCGAAGTCATCCACTCCGGCATAGAGAACGTGCACGTCAGCGGACACGCCAAGCAAGGTGAGCTCGCCATGCTGATGTCGGTGACGCAGCCCGAGTTTCTCATCCCGGTCCACGGCGAGTACCGCCACATGGCCAACCAGGTCCGGTTGGCCGCCAGTATGGGAATCGACGGCAACCGGGTGCTGCTGTGCGAGGACGGTGATGCCGTACGCCTCGACTCAGGCGGCATGCACCGGGACGGAAGTGTTCCAGGTGGCTACCTCTTCGTGGACGGTAGTTCCGTCGGCGATATCGGGCACGGAGTCCTGCGTGACCGGATGGTCTTGGCCGAGGAAGGCGTGGTCATGGCCGTCGCCACGGTCGACCTGAAGCAGGGCGAGGTGATCGGAGTCCCGCAGATCGTGACCAGGGGCTGGGCCTATGACAAGGACACCGAGGCGATTCTGGAAGAAGCCAGAAAGCAGGTCACTCGGGCCCTGGAGCAGGCACTTTCCTCCGGCAACACCGATCACGAGACCCTCAACCGGGTAGCTCGCAAGGCGCTGGGCAAGCTGGTGGGAGAACGCACCAGGCAGCGGCCCATGATCGTGCCAGTCATCGTCACCGTCTGATCAGATCGGTCGGTGTCCCACTGACGGGCACGCCCCGGGAGTAGCCTTATTGGTACTGTGAAGACCGCCACCAAGCGTGCGGTGGGTCGATCCGGGGCGTCGCGGCCCAAGGGCAAGGCGACGACACCGGCCCGATCGACCAGGAGCGCCCCCGCAAAGAAGAGCCAGGCCAGCAAGGGCGCAAGCCGCGCTCGTGCCCGTGTCGAGGAGCCAGTCGGAATGCTCGCTTCGATGTCGGCGGTGGCCGCAGGGCATGCCACGGACCTGTGGGGGGTCGTACTGGTCACGCTGGGTGCCCTCTTTGCTCTGGCTTTCTACGCCGGATCGCTCGGTCCTGCCGGCCGCTTCGCCCGTGTGGCCATGGGCGATCTGCTGGGTTGGGGTCGATTCCTGGTTCCGCTGGTCCTGATCGCTGTCGGCGTCCGCATGTTCATGGGGAGGGGTACAGATACCCCTGACGACGGCCGGACTCGTAGGGAGCCCGCCCGGGCCGTCCTGGGTGGAGCGCTCATCTTGCTGGCCATCTCGGGGATCGCCGCCCTCGCCGGCGGGTCGCCCGCCATCGGGGCATCGACGGCGGCGTTGTCTTCGGCTGGCGGTTGGGTGGGCGCAGTGATCGCTGATCCGCTTGGATCGGCACTTGGTGGCTTCGGTGCCGCCGTTGTCCTTGTGGTCGTGGTGGCCGTATCGGTCCTCGTGTTCACCGGTGTGTCGGTCCGTTCGGCGGCATCCGGCCTGGTGCAGGCCGTCCGGTGGTTGGTGGGTGCAGCCCGAGGGGATCGTGCCGCCAATGTGGTCGACGACTCGAGCAGTGAGCCCACCGATCCGTTCGGTCGTGCGCTGGCTCAGGGCCGTCAGCCATCGGTCTCTGCTGTCGCACCGGAAGATCCACAGGACGACGAGCCCGTGGATGTCGACGTGCTGCATGAGGACGTCGAGGACGTGGTCTTGGAGGCGGTCGTACTGCCTGAGGCAGCTACCAAGCCGGGCAAGGGCGAACAGCTGGAGATGAAGATGGGATCGCCGGTGGGGGACTGGCGACTGCCGCCAGCCAATCTGCTCAAGCGAGCCAAGGCTCAGGTCATCGACGAGGCAGAAGTCGATGCGGCCGGTGCCGCGTTGGTGCACGCGTTGTCGGCCCACGGTGTGGAGACCAGGCTGGTGGGCCGGACGGTTGGACCGTCGGTCACGCGCTACGAACTCGAGCTCGGAGCAGGCGTGAAGGTCGCCCGGGTGACGTCGCTCTCCAAGGACATCGCCTACGCCATGGCTTCGCCGGATGTTCGGATCCTGGCCCCCATTCCGGGGAAATCAGCGATCGGCGTCGAAGTCCCTAACCGCCGCCGCCAGTTGGTGGCTCTCGGCGATATCCTGGCTTCGCCCGAGGCGGCCAAGGCCACGCACCCCCTCGAGGTGGGGCTCGGGCGGGACATCGCCGGCCGTGCCGTGATCGCCAACCTGGCCGAGATGCCCCACGTACTGGTGTCGGGATCGACTGGATCGGGCAAGTCGTCCTGCATCAACTCGGTGCTCACTTCGATCCTGACCCGGGCCACGCCCGACCAGGTGCGCCTGATCCTGATCGACCCGAAGCGGGTGGAGCTCGGCCAGTACAACGACCTGCCCCACTTGCTGACCCAGGTCGTAGTAGACCCGAAGAAGGCGGCCAACGCCCTCAGTTGGGCAGTCACGGAGATGGAGCGGAGGTACGACCTCCTCGCCGAGGCCGGACAGCGCGACATCACCGGATACAACGCGGCGTTCGATGCCGGTGACCTGGCCGAGCACGAAGAGGCCTACCGGCTCCGGATGCAGGGCACCGATGCCGAGGTCGACGACGATGATGACGACGCTCCGCTTCAGTTCCCTCGGCTGCCCTTCATCCTCATCGTGGTCGACGAGCTCAACGACCTGATGATGGTGGCCGCTCGAGACGTCGAGGAGTCGGTGTGCCGGATCGCCCAGATGGCGCGTGCCGTGGGCATCCATCTGGTCCTGGCCACCCAGCGTCCTTCGGTGGACGTCATCACCGGTGTCATCAAGGCCAACGTGCCCTCTCGGATGGCGTTCTCGGTGTCGTCACTGGCCGACAGCCGGGTCATCTTGGACCAGCCTGGTGCGGAGCGCCTGATCGGCAAGGGCGACATGCTCTTGCTGACGGCATCGTCCTCCAATCCCCAGCGGATCCAGGGCCCCTGGGTGAGCGAAGAAGAGGTACGGGCCGTAGTGGCCCACTGGAAGCGTCAGCGTCCGATGGAGATCGTGGCTGGAATCGAAGACGTGGTGAGCGCCGATGGGCCGCGTGCTGGTGGGGGCGATGACGGGGATGACGACGAGTTGTTGGCGCAGGCGATGGAGCTCGTGGTCCGGTCGCAACTCGGATCGACCTCGATGCTCCAGCGCAAGTTGCGGGTGGGCTTTTCGCGTGCTGGGCGACTCATGGATCTCATGGAACGTCGTGGTGTAGTCGGTCCGTCCGAGGGCTCCAAAGCGCGACAGGTCTTGATGACGCCCGAGGAACTGGACGCCCGCTGAGCCAGCGGAATCGATACTTGATGTTTCGATGACCACGACCGACGAAGGGGCGCCCAGACCGGCTTCCACGACGTCAGAGGTCATACTCGCCACCCGTCCGAGACGTGGCCGCCGGGCTCGCCACAGTGGTCGGGCTGTAAGGGAAACGAAGCCCGCCAGTCATCGAAAGAGCAACCGGGGTTGGCTCCGATGGCTCCCGTGGGTGCTGAGCGCAGCCTTCGTGCTGCTCCTCGGATCCGGTGCGTGGGTGGCAGCGCAGCGGATCAATGTCGCGTTGGCACGGCCCGTTGCTCACCCGGCGGCACTGGTCCAGACAGTCGTGCCTGGAGCTGCTCCTGTGCTGCCGTGGGCGGCCAAGGGGCAGAGTGCCATCTCGATCCCGTCGTTGGGGTACGTGGAGCAATCGGGACCGGAGCCCTCGGTCCCGGTGGCATCGCTGACCAAGATCACTACAGCCATCGTGGTGCTTCAGGATCACCCGCTGCCCGTCGATGCACCGGGACCGTTGGTGACGGTGACAGCCGATGACATCGTCGAGTACAACTTCGAACTGCAGCACGATCAGACGACAGTGGCCATCAAGCAGGGCGAGACCATCAGCGAACGTCAGATGCTCGAAGCACTGCTGACCCAGTCGGCCAATGACATCGCCTACACGCTGGCGACATGGGATGCGGGGTCGATCCCTGCCTTCGTGGTGAAGATGAACACGTTGGCGGCCTCGCTCGGAGCCACGGCGACTCACTATGTGGATGCCAGCGGCTACGACCCGCAGACGGTGTCCTCTGCATCCGATGTACTGCGGATGGCTGCCGTCGCAATGGCGATACCGACATTTGCTCAGATCGTCGCCATGACGGAGGTGACCCTTCCCGTAGCGGGCACGCTTTCGAACATCGTCTCTGAAGTTGGCAAAGACGGAGTGGTCGGCATCAAGTCGGCATATACGTCGGCGGCCGGAGCATGCATGGTCCTCGCCGCCAACCGCACCATCCGAGGGCGCAATGTGCTGGTGATGGCCACCGTGCTGGGTCAGCCGACACCCCCACCCACGATGCCGACCACGACCACCACGTTGCCGCCTCCACCTAAAACGACGACCACGACTACGACTACGACTCCGACGGACACCACCGATGCGACGGATCCTGCTGCGCCGACCACGACAAGCAGCTCAACGACGACAACGACGACAACGACGACCCGACCACGGCCGACGACGACGACGACGACCACCACCTCCC
>Ga0194043_1000013_pt1 | contig 74520 bp, 60 predicted proteins | sample JunL4415m_MetaG_FD_161274 | JGI IMG/M metagenome (GOLD analysis project Ga0194043, IMG submission 161274) | Anoxic zone freshwater microbial communities from boreal shield lake in IISD Experimental Lakes Area, Ontario, Canada - Jun2016-L442-15m | ecosystem: Environmental > Aquatic > Freshwater >...
CGACGCAGTCTTTGAGTACAAGTTGTGCGGTGCTGGCCGGGCGTTAGAGCGGAAGTAAGCCGACCTGTGTTGCTGAGTGAGGGCACCGACGTCGCGCAGATCGCTTGCTTCGATAGCAGATGTGACCCGAGCGTTACCGCCGCTCCATGCAAACAGTGGGTGGTTGAGCGAACCCAACATGGCTACGTCTTGGGTGCGACCTGATCTGATAGGACCCACGGGATCAGACGACCCGCTCTGGAACACCGCTGCGAACCGCGTGAGTTGCTCGACATTTTCTTCGAACACGATGTCGGCCTCGTTCAGGCCACTTTGTGGACGAGCCAACGGATGGTTATCGATCTTGACAACAAGCGCTGGGCGAGCGACAGCGGCCGCGTCACTTGTAGCGAGGCCTGTCAGCGGGAACACCGGGCCTGCGTCGGCGGTGACGATAGGTGTGCCTTCTACTGGGACGGTAGCAACAACTGTGGTGGTGTCTGGAGCCGATGATTGCGGGGCCGCAGATGATTCGGTGGTCTTCGACGAGCTTGAGCTACATGAGCTCAGAAGCAGGCCGATGCTCACGACAGCGGCGAAACCGCCTTGGCTCAAACGCTTGTGGGTACTTGTTCTCATAGCTCCCTCAGCAACTCAATTCGCTCTTCGAGCGGGGGGTGGGTATCGAACATCCGGTGGAAACGACTTGGCTTGCCCTCGCCCTTCATGCCCGACATGGGTTGCTCAATCCACATATGTGCAGTAGCTGTTGAGGCCGATCGAACCTCGGTGGAATCGTCGCGAAGCTTTTCTAGCGCAGAAATCAACCCCGGTGGGTAACGCGTCATCTGACATGCCGATATGTCGGCCAGTGTCTCTCGTCGACGGCTCACGGCGGCCTGCATTGCCTTGGCGATCAGCGGAGCAAAGATGATCAACACGATGCCGACGATGGCCAGCGGGCCGCTTGAGTTGTTGTCGTCTGAGCGTCGGCTGCGAGCGCCACCCCACCACAGCATGCGAATGGCCATGTCGGTGAGCAACGCAATGGTTCCCACAAGTGTGACCGCCAACGTGGACACCAGAATGTCGTAGTTGCGAATGTGTGAGAGTTCGTGAGCGAGAACACCTTCGAGCTCTACGCGGTTCATCTTCTCGAGCAGACCAGTGGTCACGGCGATTGCAGCGTGCTTTGGGTCGCGTCCCGTAGCGAAGGCGTTTGGCGACGGATCGTTCACGATGTAAACGCCTGGCTTTGGTAAGCCGCTTGCGATGCATAGCCCTTCGACCAAGTTGTGGAGTCGGCGATACTCCTCGGGATCGGCGGGCACCGCACGACTGAGCCGCAACGCTATTGCGTCTGCTTTCCAGTACGAGACGGCGGCGGTGGCACCAGAAAAGACAAGAGCGAAAAGTGTGCCGGCGATGCCATAGCCCACCAGCACGCCAACCGCAGCGCCCACGGCGCACAGCAGCACAACAAATGAGGCGATGAGCGCGACGCTTCGGCGCTTATTAGAACGGATCAGATCGAACATGGTGAGTCGCAGGCTAGAGGCCGCAGGCCCCGAACCGGGGGAAGGTCAGAACTGCACCTTGGGGACTTCGCGAGCGGCTGGCTCAGCTTCGAAAAACTCACGACGCGTGAAGCTCATCATCTTGGCGAAGATCAGGGTGGGGAAAGTCTGCAGCGAGTTGTTGTAGGCCAACACCGAGTCGTTGTAGAACTGGCGGGCATAGGCGACACGGCCCTCGGTAGCGGTGAGCTCTTCTTGCAGCGCTAAGAAGTTTTGGTTTGCCTTCAGATCGGGATAGGCCTCGCTGAGTGCAAACAACTGACGCAGCGCACCCGTGAGCATGTTGTCGGCTTGCGCCTGAGCCGCCGGGTTCGCAGGCGCAGCCATTGCTGAGTTGCGAGCCTTGATGACAGCGTCGAGAGTTTCCTTTTCGTGGGTTGCGTAGCCCTTGACCGTTTCGACCAGATTGGGAATGAGGTCGATACGGCGCTTGAGCTGAACGTCGATCTGCGACCAAGCGTTCTCTACGGTGTTGCGCCGACGAACGAGTCCGTTGTACAGCACAATGCCGAAGATCACGAGCAGGGCGATCAGGCCGATCACGATCAGTAGAGCGGTCATGGTTCTCCTTCGTGGGGGTGTATTGCAGCGCAGGCGCTTAGAGTTAGTGCATCATACGTTGCACTGCGGCACGCAGACGTGGCACTGCGCCCAACTGTGCCGGCTGCGCAATCGGCTGCTCACGTGCAAGCCGTTCGTAGATCTCGGCGTAGCGCGTAGCCAACGCCGACATGCTGAACTGCTCGGCGCGTTGTTGGCCTGCGCATCGGAGTCGGTCGCTGAGTGCGCTGTCGTCAATGACGCGTAGCAGCGCAGCCGCCAGCTCGGCCACGTCGCCAGGGGCGCACAACAACGAGTCGACCTCGTGCGTTGCAACGTTCATATAGCCGTCAAGCGAACTAGCGACCACGGGCGTACCGGCAGCCATCGCTTCGAGCAGCACCACGCCGAATGACTCGCCACGCAGCGACGGGGCGCAGAACACCGCCGAGCCTTGTAGGTAGGCCACTTTCTCGTCTTCGGTGATTCGCCCTACCCAGTCGATACGGCTGTCGGCCGCGTATTGCTGCTGCAGTCGCTTTGTGTCGGGGCCGTTGCTCGCAATCACAAGACGCACGTTTGCGGGCAGTGACGTGAAGGCCTCGAGAAGAACGTCGAGTCCCTTGCGATCTTCGTGACGGCCGCAGAAAAAGATGGTTGGGTGCTCAAACGAGTGCGCAGAAGCTTCGCGAAAACGATGTAGCTCAACGCCGTTGAACAGCACCTCGTATTCGCCGCCCATGTAGCCCTGAATCAGGGCCAGCGCATCTTTGCTGACCACAACTCGGTGCGAAATGTTGTCGGCCAAGCGAGACAGCGGAGCAGTGAGCAACTTGTACGACGTGGACTCCCCTGCTGCGTGAAACGTGCCAACGATGGGTGCTGGATGCAAGAACAACGCGGTCTGCGCCGCGCCGGGCGCAAGCGGTTCGTGCACATGGAGCACGTCGAAGTTCTCGTCGTTGAGGAGCTGGATGGTGCGAAACTGAGCACTCGGATCGGGCGCGATCGGTACGACCGAACCATTCGATGCGGTGGGCAGGCTGTTCCCCACGGGACTCACGAACGTGGCCGGAGGCGGACCGTCGCACGGGCCGATGACTCGTGCTTCATAACCCATCGAGCGCAGTTCGCGGGCGAGGCCCATCACCTGTGCTTGAACGCCGCCAGGAATGCTGAGGCTGTACGGACACACAATGCCAATACGCAGGCCGCGCTGCTGGCGCTGTAACTGGCCCCCGTTGTCCTGCTGCACGCGCCAGACGTTACCCGCGGATCACCACTTGTGTTTCAGTCCAGCATTCGGGCCTTGGCCTGCTGCGGCTACCGTCGACACATGACCTCAACTGTCACCCAACTTCCCGCATTGTCAGTCATCGGCTCAGCCAACAAGCGCACTGCCATTCTTGAGTTGGCCGCCGAGGCCGAGACCCGCGGCTTCGCAGGCCTGGCATGCCCCGGAGTAGGCGGCAACCTCGCGCTGTGTGGCTCTCTAGCGCACGTCACGAAGTCGATCCCGTTTTGGTCGTCGATCCAGCCGATTTACCTGTCGCACCCGATGGAGACTGCTGCTACTGCGGCGCACATCGCCGAAGTGAGCGGTGGCCGATTCCGCCTCGGACTTGGCGTGAGTCATGTGCCGATGCTCGATCGCATTGGCTTGGCCACGGGAAAGCCGTTGTCCGACATGCGCGACTACGTCGCTTCTCTTCATGCAGCCGAGCGAGGCGCGGGCGCTCTGCCCCCGATTCTTCTTGCCGCCCTTCGTGATCGAATGCTCGACCTTGCTGTCGAAATTGGCGACGGCGCGTTATGGGCAAATGCCTCGCTGTCGCACACGCCCACCCAAGTAGCGAGAATTCCTGCAGAGCGACGCAGCGAACTGCAGTTGGCCAACATGGTTCCCACAGTTATCGACGCCGACCTCAATGCGGCACGCGCCATTCATCGGCGCACACTCGGCGGCTACATCGTGCTTCCGAACTATCGCAACTATTGGCGCGTCGCTGGCTACGGCGACGAGATGGATGCAATCGAGGCGGCTCTCGAGCGCGGCGACCGCGATGCTGCAATCGCAGCGATGAGCGACCGGTGGATCGACGACTGCACCATTAGCGGCGACGCAACCCAGGTGCGTGACCGACTCGCAGCGTGGTACTCAACTGGCGTCACACCGATCGCCGTGATGTCGAGCACCACGGGTGGACAAGCCAAGGCCATTCGCGAACTGTTCGACCTCTACAGCTAAAGCTCAGAACAAACGGTCGGCAGCCGGCGACGCGCTGACGTCGTGTGTCGCTGGCGAGCTATCGGTGTCGGCTGGCGCAATTAGTTCGGCGCCTTTGTTGCGAACGCTGTTCACTGCACTTGAGACCCGATGCATTGCGAGAATGTCGTTTGCGGCGGGACGCAGCAACTGAGCGAGCTGCTCGGCATCGTCGATCGCTGGGTCGAGCCACTCGTTCCACGCCGACGCCGGAAGAATTGCGGGCATGCGATCGTGAACAGTCGACATCATGTCGTTGGCCGCAGTGGTGATGATGGTGCAGCTGTGTAGCCACGGGCCATTAGTCGGCCCAGCCTTATCTCGCCACGCAGTCCACAGCCCAGCAACCGCAAGTAGGTGGCCATCGGATCTATGGATGAACATCGGTTGTTTCACCGGCTTGCCTTTGGCGCTCAAGGCTGCGGCGGGCGCTGGGGCCTGCCATTCGTAGAACCCATCGATTGGGATGATGCACCGACGCTTGCGCAGTAGTCCTTTGAAGGAGGGCTTCTCATTGAGGGTCTCGGCACGGGCGTTGATCATCGACGAACCGATCTTCGTGTCTTTCGCCCAGACGGGCACAAGGCCCCAATGAAAGGCGCGCACGGCTGGCTCTGGGCCGTCTTCGTTTACTACTGCGTAGACATCGGTGGTTGGCGCCACGTTGTAGTTCACGGGCAAGGGGTCGCCCTCGAACGAAGCGCCAAAGAAATCGGCTATCTGTTGAGGGGTGCTAGTAGAAACGACACGTCCACACACGCTTCGTACCGTATCGGGTGGGTGACGTCGGCTACGTTTCTGACACGCCGTCAGATTTGAGAAGAGGAAGACGCAATGACAGAACTCGGCTTTTTGCCCTTCGACGCAGACAACCATTACTACGAGGCAACCGACGCCTTTATTCGCCACATCGAGCCATCGATGGCGAAGCGATGCATGCAGTGGGTTGAGCTCGACGGTCGGCAGCGCTTGCTGGTTGGCGGCGCAATCAACCGGTTCATTCCGAACCCAACGTTTAACCCAGTCTCCAAGCCAGGCGCACTCGACTTGTACTTCCGCGGCAAGGTCGCTGGTTCAGATCTCAAGTCGATGTTCGGAGAGCTCGATCAGATCAGCCCCACCTACCGCGACCGTGATGCTCGCCTTGCGCTGATGACCGAGCAAGGGCTCGATGCTGCGTTCTTCTTCCCCACTCTGGGCGTCGGCATGGAAGAGTCGCTGAAGCACGACATTCCGGCGTTGACCGCTGCGTTTCGCGCGTTCAACCGCTGGCTCGACGACGATTGGGGCTTCGCCTACAAGAACTCGATTTACGCTGCGCCCTACATCACCTTGGCCGACCCGCAGTGGGCGCTCGACGAACTCAACTGGGCAATCGGTCGCGGCGTTCGCATCATCGTGATGCGCACTGCTCCGGTGCCCATTGCGGGCGGTCTCACCCGGTCCCCCGGAGACACGATGTACGACCCATTTTGGGCGCGTGCTGCCGAGGCTGGCGTCACGGTTGCGTTCCACTCAGGCGACGCTGGCTACGGCAAGTACATCGACGACTGGGAGCCCGGCGGCGCGTTCGAGGCGTTTAAGTTTTCGGCTCTACGCACCATCACCGGAGACCGCGCACCGTTCGACATGTTTGCTGTGCTCGTGTGCCATGGCGTGTTCTCTCGGCACCCCGACCTTCGCTGCGCCAGCATTGAAGCCGGCAGCGAATGGGTGCAGCCCTTGCTCAAGAAGTTCAAGAAGGCTTACTCGCAGAACCCCTACATGTTCCCCAGCGATCCGATTCAGCAGTTCCGTGATCACGTGTGGGTGGCGCCGTTCTACGAAGACGACATCCGTGGACTCGCCGACGCAATCGGTACCGAGCGCGTGTTGTTTGGCAGCGACTATCCGCACGCCGAGGGCCTCGCCGTGCCGGTTGCGTTCATCAACGATCTGCACGGGTTCAACGACCAAGAGGTTCGCCTCATCATGCGCGACAACGCACGCGAACTGATCGGAGCCTGATCATGGCCATGCCCGCAGTTGGTCCCGGCGGCCTCGGCATCATCGAAACGATGATGGGATTCCCCGACCCAGATCCTCGTCATCTGTATGAGTTCTTCCGCCCCAACATCAAAGATGTGGCCAGCAAAGAGACCATGTTCCCGGTGGAGTACTTGTTTAAGGGCAACGTTCCCGGCGCCATGCCCGAAACCCTCGATCCCATCGAGGTAGCCATCAACACGATGGACCATTTCGGTATTGAGCGTTCGCTCATCGGCATCGAGGGCGAGGTTGGGCAAAAGGCGATGCGTCTGCACCCAACGCGTTTCATTCCATCGCTGTCAGCCGACGGCAACAAAGGCGTCGACGAAGTTCGCAAGATTCGTCGCGCTCACGAAGAGTTCGGGCTGAAGGCCGTAGGCACCTTCCCCGCTGGCTGCCATCCGCAGATCCCTATCGATCACGCGCGCTGGTATCCCATCTATTCGGTGTGCGCCGAACTCGGCATCCCCATTTTCATTTGTGCAGGCATTCCCGGGCCACGTTTGCCGAGTATGTGTCAGCACGTAGAACTGCTCGACATTGTTTGCTACGACTTCCCTGAGCTCAACATCGTGACCCGCCACGGCTGCGAGCCGTGGACCGAGCTGGCCGTGAAACTCATGCTCAAGTGGCCGAACCTGTACTACAGCACCAGCGCTTTTGCGCCGCAGCATTACAACCAGCGCATCATCGATTACGCCAACACCCGTGGCGCCGACAAGATCATCTACGCCGGCTATTGGCCGATGGGTCTCACTTACGAACGCATCATGGGCGACATGCCCAAGGTTCCGTTTAAAGATCACGTGTGGCCCAAGTTCTTGCGCGAAAACGCTATGCGGGTGCTCGGCCTCGACTGAGGGTTGGAGCGCGCGATATGCGGCGCTACCCCACGGCCCATGTGTTCACGGCGTATGCGCCGTTGGCGTTGACCTGCACCACTGCATCAGAAGTAACCACTGGCGTGCCCGAGGTGGTCGCGCTCTTGAGACGCAGCACGAGTTGAGTCACCACTTCAGACACTCCTACCTTGAACTTGGCTGGGCTGTCACCGGGAACCTCGATAGTTCGAGCCAAGACTCCACCGTCGAAGTTGATCGAATCCTTGACTCCTAGTCCGGCGCCAATCGAGATCAGAAAGCGGCCCTGTGGCACGTCGACATAACCGGGCACCGAGATGGTGGTGGCAGTGCCCTGGGTGAGATTGACCTCAACGATCGCCGAGTTATCAGGCACTGCAGGAACCAACGTAGAAGGCCGATACTTGTTGAGCGTTGCGGCGCCAAACGTGGTGGCGCCGGTGGGCGCCAGCGAATAGGGCACGTACAACACGCCCGACTGGTCGAGGTCTTGGATCGAGTTGCTCAGGTTCGAACTCGGGAGCAAGCCATTTACCGACATGATGTTCACGGTTGCCGACGGCAAGTTGTTCGTGTCGGTAGAACTCACGTAGCGCTGGTTAAACACCAAGCTGATCGAGTCGGTCGCAGCGCCGGTGTACGGCACGGAGTTCTTCACCACGAGGCGTCCGGTCATGCCGAACACAAAGGTTGCTCCGAGTCCGGTGATGTTATGCGTAGCTGGCGCGTTCACTGCGTAGAACGCAGCGAACTGGTCGGTGGTACAACCATCAACGCCACCGCCCCCGACGACAACATTTGCGTTGTCGGTAATGGTCACCGAGTTTTCGAAGTAATAGATGCCTGAGGTGAAATAGACCGGTGTCGATCCAGAGATCACGATGGGGTCAACATAGGTGCCAGGGAAATACACCTTGCAGGCGTCGAACCCGTCGGGCATGACGTAGGCAGTGGCCGAACGTGGACTCAGCGCATGCACCGGAAGGTTCTGCGACCATATGGTGTCAATCGTTCGGGTCAGGCTGATTGCGTTGCGCCATGCTCGAGTATCGCTTTGCCCCGAACCCGGGTACACCGAGTGAACGTTGGCGGCCGATGGCGTATAGGCCGCCGGGAGCGGCACTCCAACTTGTAGCGAGGTGGCGCCGTACGGGCGCTTCGTTGCGTCTTCGGAATAGTTCACTGCCATCAGCGCACAGGTCGTTGCTACCGGTACCCGCAACGATGGGCTAGCGAGCGCTGGGTTGAGGCTCACTCCGGCTTTGTCTTGGTTGCACGCTTTGAAGAGCGCCACCGGGTCAGCAAGAGCAGTGCGCAGGCCACCCTTCACCGCTTCGAGTCGCTGCGCTTTGTTGTCCACGAGTCGACTCGCCCTGGTAACGGTCACCGCGTAGGTGAGCATTGGGGTAACGATCAATGTCGCCACGATGATGACCACCAACGACAAGATCAGCGCAGACCCCTCGTCGCTGTTACCGCACTCACGCGCCAAGCGAAGTGCCTCGAGTCTGCGTCTGACCAGGTTCATAGGGTCACCGTCTGCACGCACGACACGGCCTCGTTGGCCGCCACCTTGACTCGAATACCCGAAAAGATCGGACTCGCAGTGGGCACGAGTGTGAACGTTCGATTCGTGACACCTGCTTTGCAGCTCCATGTCCCCGATTTGTAACTCGACAAGCCAGAAAGGTTCTGCGGTTGGATCTCGACGGTTTGGTAGGTGCCGTCGCTGATGTTGAGGTCGAAGGTGCCACTCGAGAACTGCTTCGTCGTAGTGATCACCGTCATGTCGGATACCAACGGCTTGCCGGCCGAGTCGGTGAGCGCCGTCTTTTGGTAGGTGAACGGATCTGCGGCCGACGTACTGCCCACCTTGGTTTGCAAGGTCAATGTGCCGCCGCACTGCGAGAGCGCGATGGTCTGTAGCGCAAGGCCGAAGTTGGTGTAGTCGGGCGAGATATACATGTTGGCGGTGAGCGCATTGGTGTACTTGCCATTGACCAGTGTTGCGGGCACGCCGGTATCTGAGTTGGCCACCAGCCGCGACAAGATCTGGGCGCCAGTGACCGTAGATGTCACTGGCGAGTCGTATGCCGTGTACGGCAGGCTGTACTGCTTGGCCGATCTGGTCCAGCTGGAATCGGTGCTGCTGTAACCAGTACCTGTGGTGTCTACGGGATCCGAGAGCGAGTACGGCGACGTATAGCTCTTACCGGTCCAGCCATCGGTGGAGTCGGTGTCGGGCGCTCCAGGATTCATCACGGAATAGATGCTCTGGTTGGTAACGGTGGGTGAAGCGTTTGTGGTCCACGATGTTGTTGGGTTGGCGATGGCTGGGTCTGTCAAGTTGACCGACCGGGCAAATGAATACGGCGCACTGAATGCGGCGCGTGATGAGCTTGACAGTGACGTCGATGATGTCGCCGACGTGTTGATCTCCCAATACGTGTAGGGCGATGTGTACAGGCGCCCGGCAGACCAACCGTCGCTGCCGTCGCTCACCGAATTCGCTGCGATGTCTTGGGCAGTGAACAAGGTCAGGTTGGTCGAACCCGACGAAGGCGCCGTCCATGTGGTGGCCATGTCTTGCGATGCAATTGCGCTGGCGCTCAGCGACGTCTTCGACAAGCGGAAGGGCGATGTAAAACGGAGGCGTCGTTGGCCATTTGAGGTGCCGAGTGTGCTATTCGAAGTCGCTGACGAATCGTCGACCCACACAGGCGAACTCGTGCTGCCCGTGTTCTTCTCCATGTGGTACCAACGCGTCATCGTGGTGTCGGCGTGGTATCCCTTTTCGATGTGGTAGTAGCGCGAGTATGCGAGGTGATAGCTGTGTGTGTAGTTGTAGTGGTAGCCAGGGATGCTTGAGATCCACGTTTGGTTACCGCTGACGCCCGGACCAACGCCCACTCCGATGAAGCGTGTGCTGTCGCGGAATGCGGCCGCAATGAGGTTCGCTCGGTCGAAGCCTTGCTGCTGGTAGTTGCCGTTCATTGTCGTTGAGTAGCCAGGCTGAGCGAGAGGCGGTTCTGCGGGGATCGAGCTCGAAGAGTTGTTCAAACGCGAGTTGGTCGGAACACCGTCTGTAAAGAACACCACCATCCCGGGGAGGTCTTGCGCCACCGTTCCGTCTGCGTTGTAGAACGTGCGGAACATCGCATCTTCCCAGTTGGTATATCCAGCTGGGTATGTCATGTTCGTTACTTCGTTCAACAACGCATTGGACTCAGTGCTGTTGAGCATGTTGTACGACATCGTCCATGTGGGCGATGTTGCGCCGACCGTGCTTGCGACGGTGTCGAAGGGAACAAGCTTCAATCGCACCGGTGTACCGACAAACATGGTCACGAATTGGCCAACAGCTGTTTTGATCTTGGCGAAGTCGGTAGATCCGATTGAGCCCGATCGGTCGATGATCAACGTGATCGAGCCGCCGCACAGCGAGCGAGCGGCAATCAACGACGGCGCTCCTTGCATGCTGGTCGAGTCAATCAAAGTGCGGTTCGTGCCACCCGCGCTGAGGCTGATCTGATTCGTCCCGCCGCCGGCGCCTGCCGACTTGCCGCCGCCGTTCACGGTAACGACAACTCGCTGTGCGTTCTTGACGGCAACGGCTGATGCCGAGCCCGCGATGGTGGTGACTGTTGGATCGATTGCTAGGGGATCCGGCGGGGTGCTGACTTTGATAATCCAGTCGGGCACGGTGACACCTGCAGTGAACACACCGTCTGGTGGAGCATCGAGATTGTGCAATACAACACTGGCTCGACAGGTGACCGCGCCCTCGGTCTGATCGCACTGCACTCGAATGAGTTGGTACTCGCTACCGACCAGTACATAGCGGTATGACACCTGTGTCAGGCGTGTGACCGACTGTCCGCTGGCGTTGGCCACGAGAGTGCTCCACGAGAGCATCATCGCGTTGGAGCCACCGACATCGGCCCCAGGTGGGCAGGCTCCGAAACAGGAATTGATACCCGGAGAGGTGTCGACGTTCTGACCCGCTGACGCAAGATCGCCTGGGATCCACAGACCCGCCCCGTTCTCGGCGCGGGCGTTGTTGAGTCGGCCGTTGCCCGTGGACTGCTGATTCATAATGACCACAACCGCTCCGGAAAGCGCTGTGACGAGCACACCTGTGAGAGCGATCGAGATGAGCAACTCCACCAGCGTCATTCCCTCGTCGCGGCGGGGATCTCGATTGGTGAAGTGTTTGCGGAATTGGCGCAAGAGACGGACGAATGGGTGTCTACACATCGCTCTTCACCACCTGCAGAGATTTTTTGATTTTTCCGTCGGGACTTGTGACCGTGATCGTCACGAGTTGAACTGCAAGGTCGGCAGGCGCAGATTGGGTTGTGAGACAAGCAAGGTCGGCCCATTGGCCTTCGGTGCTTGCAGTTGCGCCAGGAACAAAGTGTTGCTGAAGAACTGACGTTGTAGTGGCATCCCACCCGTTGGTCTGTGCCGCAGCCTGCGCATACAACGTGTAATCGCAACTCTTTGGCGCACGGTTCACGCGGTCGGCTGCATTCTGGAGCACGGTCTCAACCGCTGACATGTTGGTGTTCAATCGGCCAGCTGTGATCGTGGACATCACCGCGTTCAAGGTCGGAACCATGATGATCGCCATGATCGTGATGGTCATCACGATCTCAACCAACGAGAATCCAGCGTCAGCGCTCTCGGTGTCGCAGCGCACAGCCTCATCGCGGGCGTACATGAGCCAGGAGCGTGTGCCGCTCTTGTCATGCTTCATACGACGCCCGTCCTGTTCGCACGCCACAGCCGATCTGTGGCACCACTAATTCATCGGTATCTGCGTTGCAGACTTGAGGCATTTCAGCATCGCGCTGGACTTTGAAGGCCCCATTCGGCAATCCTGCATCCAATGCTCGAGCGTGTTTGCCCCCTATGTCGAGGCTCCTTGCGCGTCTCTGAGCGCGTCTATGCGTGCGTCACCTGCACTGAGAGCTATTCCCGGGTTGACAACATCGATCTGTTCTTGCCTGCGGCGCGGGTGGCGCACTTCGAGCAATTCCTGAACGATTACACGACAGTGCGACTCGCTGAGGGCCGCGCCAGCGATGACCCCGAATACTTCAGACGGTTGCCCGAGACCGCACCTGGAGCACCGTTGGAGTGGCAGTGGAACATGCGAAGTCGGTCGTGGCGCACCGTGCGGTCGCGCGTGTTTCGTCCTCGGACGCAGTCGCTCGTTGTCGTCGATGTTGGAGCCGGAGTCGGCTGGCTGTCGAACCGACTCACTGAGCTCGGCCACGAGGCTCTGGCAGTCGACCTCACGATTGACCCTCACGATGGTCTTGGCGCTGCTCGCCACTATCAACACAAGTTCTCGTGCTCTCAGGCCGAGATGGACGCCTTGCCCTTCCCAGATGCCAGTGCAGATGTCGTGATCTACAACGCCAGCCTGCATTACTCATGCGATTACGCCGTCACGCTCGCCGAAGCGCTGCGAGTGCTCAAGTCCACAGGCCGAATCGTGGTCATGGACTCCCCCATCTACCGACAACGCTCCGCCGGCGAGGCGATGATTGCCGAGCGGCACGCCGATTTCGAGCAGCGGTTCGGATCGCGATCCGACTCCGTGCCGTCGGTTGGATATCTCACGCCACACATGCTGCACGATCTGGCCCTGAGCCTCGGTCTCCGTTGGCGCAGGCATCACACCTGGTACGGCTGGCAGTGGGCGTGGAAGCCGTGGCGAGCCCGCCTACGCGGCAAGCGTCAGCCAAGCCGATTCGTGGTGCTCGTCGCCAAGCGTGTGGGTCCGTAAGCGACTCCATAAAGCATCAGCGCACGCTTACCGTGCGCTAGCGCTTCGTGGGACCGAGCAACCCGGTAGCGGCCAGGTGGCTAAAAAGCAAAAGGGCCACCCTTGCGGATGGCCCCTGACCTGCTACTTCGTGGTCGGGCTGGCGGGATTTGAACCCACGACCCCTTGTCCCCCAGACAAGTGCGCTACCAAGCTGCGCTACAGCCCGTTGTTACGGAATGGCCAGCGTAGCGGATGCCGTTGCAACCACCCACGCCAAAAGCCGATGAGAGTTCTACTGCGTCGATGCCTAGCGAAAGAGCTGCACGATGCGGTACACGAAGTACAACACCAGCAGTACCATCAGCAGCTTGAAGTGCCACGGGGCCTTCATGTCTTCGTCGGCGTCGTCTCCGGCAGCCAATTTGCGAAGGTCGAGATTCTTAGCCGTGATTGGCGTCTTCGGTACCTGCGCCTCAAGGCTTCGCCCGCATGTTGGACAGTTGCCATCTTCGGTCATAGCCGATGGCGCGAAGTACTTGGCGCAGTCTTCACACCAGGGCATGCGCACTCCTGAGATCGGTGATTGTCATGGCCATGCTCGAACGCTATTCGGTGCGGCGACGAACACGAAGTTTCAGCGGCGTAGAACCGAAGTCGAACGCTTCGCGAATGCTGCGCTCGAGATACCGCAGATACGTGTGCGGCAGTTCGCGGTTCACGAACAACGTGAAGGTCGGCGGGTCGGTGGCTCCCTGCATCGCGTAGAGCACCTTGGTGCCGCCCGGTGCTGGCTGCTTTTGCTGAGCCGCGGCGATCACTTTGTTCACGTCGCGTGTCGGCACGCGCCGGTGGTACTGCACGATGGCTTCTTTGAGTACTGGCGCCAACTTGTTGACACCTTTGCCGCTGAGCGCAGAGATCTTCAGAATGGGAGCGTCGCCGATGAAGCCCAGCTTGCGCTTAACCTCGGCCAAAATGTCGAGGCGCCGCTCGGCGTCGTCGATCAGTTCCCACTTGTTGAGCAGCAGCACGATTGGGCATCCGGCAGCATCGACACGCTCGGCCAAACGCTGGTCTTGGCCGGTAATGCCTTCGGTGGCATCGATGACAAACAGCGCGATGTCGGCGTCGTCGATGGCGCGAAGCGCTCGAACTAACGAGTAGTACTCGGCCGAGTCGTCGATCTTCGAGCGGCGGCGCATACCTGCGGTGTCGACGAACACGATGGGACCGTCTTCGGTCTCGACCAATGTGTCGATGGCATCGCGCGTGGTGCCAGGCATGTCGTGAACCACAGAGCGATTCTCTCCAACCAACCGGTTGAACAGAGTGCTCTTGCCCACGTTTGGTCGCCCCACAACAGCAACGCGCGGCGCTGCTTGCTCTGGCGGTGTCCAGTTTTCGTCGTCTTCGAGCAGGGCTTCGACAATGCCTGCCGGGCTGACATCGGGGATGCGAGCAATAACTTCGTCGAGCAGATCGCCGGCGCGACGGCCATGCAGCGCGCTGACTGGCAAGGGCTCGCCAAGGCCGAGCGACAGGAACTCCCAACGCGCCCCTTCTCGTTGATCGTTGTCGGCCTTGTTGACCACCAGCAGCACGGGAGGCTTAATGCGGCGCAGCCAGATAGCAATCTGCTCGTCATCGTCGGTGACGCCCACAGAGCCATCGACGAGGAACATCACCAACGATGCGCGCCGTACGGCGGCTTCTACTTGGCGGCTGACCTTGTCGTCGAGCTCGCTGCCGGACGGCAACCAGCCGCCAGTATCGACCAACGTAAACGGTCGCCCAAGCCATTCGGCCTCGACCTCTTTGCGGTCGCGAGTAACGCCCGGACGGTCTTCGACGATGGCCACTTGCTCACCCACAATGCGGTTGAACAAGGTGCTCTTGCCCACGTTTGGGCGGCCAACAATCACCACGCTTGGCAGTTCGGGGGCTTCATCTACTTCGGTCATCGTCCTACCTCCAGGGCGTGTCGCAACGCGATTCCGTTGGTGGGAATGACCTCAACGGAGCGGGGCAGCGAATCAACTGTGGTGCCATCGAGGAAACGTCCCTCGCTGAGGCACACATCGGGCAACAGGTAACGGTGAGTGAGCGGCTCTTGGCTGAGCACTCGGGCAATATCTTCGCCCACCATCAACCCGGTGACGGCGGTATTGCCGCCAAAGAACAAGTTCGGAACGGCGATGACGCGCACATCATCGCGGCCGAGTTCGGCAACAAGCGGCCCGAGCACCTGAGCGCCAAACACTCCGGTAAGGATGCCGATGGGCGCCGTGGCGCGTGGCCGAAGTTGTACCGAACCTGCGGTGCCTGAGTCGCCACCGCAGCCACGAAGGCCCGTGTCGCCAGCGGGATTGCGAGGAGCGCGGTAACCCGCAGCAGGCGCGCCATCGACCGAGGCAAAGAATCCAGCTTGTGGACCGACCGGCGTATCGACCTTGCCGCTGAACTCCATCTCAAAGGTGCGTGCCATGCCGATGCCGTCTTCGTGCATTTCGAAACCTGCGTAGGTTTCGGCGTCGGGGAATGGACGGCCGGTCATGAGGTAGTACTCGTCGGCGGCAAAAACCATGCGGTGGCCAATTGTCGCTTTGAACAGGTCCTGCCAATCGTGAACGGTGTCGAGTACGGCGTTGGCTTCGGCCAGAGTGTGCTCGCGCATTGCTGACTCTGCATTGAACTTGCTGAGACCCAACGGCACGCAGGCAATAGATGCCAACTCGGGGTACTGATCAAGTACACCAGCGAGCGTGTCGTCGAGCACCGCGCCATCGTTCACACCAGGACACACCACGATCTGGCCGTGCACAGTGATGTCATGATCGAGCAGCGCACGAAGCCAACGCAGGCTCATACCGCCGCGAGGGTTGCGCAACATGCGGTTGCGGATCTCGGGGTTTGTGGCATGAATGCTCACGTTCAGCGGCGACAAGCGTTCGGTGATCACACGCTCGAGGTCGGCTTCGGTGAAGCGAGTGAGGGTGGTGAAGTTGCCGTACAAGAAGCTGAGTCGGTAGTCGTCGTCTTTGAGGTAGAGGCTCTTACGAAGACCCTTTGGGAGCTGGTAAATAAAGCAGAACTCACAATGGTTGTCGCATGTGCGCACTCGATCGAACAGAGCGCTTTCGATGTCGACCCCAAGCGGCTCGCCTGCTCGCTTCGCAATTTCGAACGAGAGTTCTACGTTGCCCCGGCGGATATCGACATCGATCTCGGCTTCGTCGACAAGGAAGCGCCACTCGATGATGTCTCGCGGCACTTGACCATTGAGCCGCAGCACTTCGTCGCCCGCCAATAGCCCAGCCATCGCTGCAGGTGAACCTGGTTCGATGAGGGTAACGACGGGGGTGGACATAGCCCGTCAAGGCTACCGTGCGCCAGCTTGGAGCGCTCCGGTAGTCTGCTCGGGTGAATGTTGATCGGGTGCTACTCGCCGAGCCACGTGGTTTTTGCGCTGGAGTCGAGATGGCCATTAAGGCATTGGCATTCATGGTGCGCAGCTTCCCCGCGCCGGTGTACTGCTACCACGAGATCGTGCACAACAAGCTCATCGTCGAGCAGTTCGAAGCCCAAGGTGTGGTGTTCGTAGACGACATTGCCGAGGTTCCGTTCGGCCGTCCGATCATGCTGTCGGCCCACGGCTCGGCGCCCGATGTTGTCGAGGCCGCTCGCGAACGAGGCAGTTATGTGGTCGACTCGGTGTGCCCGCTCGTGACCAAGGTGCACCACGAGGTCAAAGTGCGCGCCGGCAAGGGCTACCGAATTGTGTACGTGGGCCATCAGGGCCATGAAGAAGCGGTGGGCACGATGGCAGTGGCGCCCGACGCAATAAGCCGTGTTGAGTCCGTCGACGAAGTACTTGCGCTCCCCCAGTTCGATCAACCCGTTGCGTTGCTCGCTCAGACAACCCTGTCGCATCGAGATTGGGAGGGCGTCGCCGTTGCGGTTCGCGAGCGGTACCCCGATGTGTGGTCGCCTGGCCGTAGCGATCTGTGTTTTGCCACCACCAACCGCCAGTCGGCGCTGATGAATATTGCGCCTCGCGTGAACGCACTCATCGTCATTGGTTCGGCGAACTCATCGAACACCCGGGCGCTCGAGAAGCTCGCCATCGAAGCCGGTTGTCCCCGAGTGTTTCGCATTAACCATGTCGAAGAATTGCCCAACGATCTCACCGGCGTGGTGGGGGTCACCGCAGGCGCATCGGCTCCCGAAGATCTCGTGCAGGCGGTTGTCGCTCACCTCGCCCCACGTAACGGAGTCGAAACAGTAAGAGCCACCGAAGAGAACGAATACTTTCCGCCGCCTCGCAATATCCGCGACCTGCAAGCCGCGATCAGTCGTGCCTCGGCTGTCTTGCTCGGGGCATCGTCTGATGCTGCTGCCATCGACGACCGTGCCGTACCCGCCAGCGAAGTCCTCGCAGCGCTCAGCGCTTGGTGACATTCGTTCTCAGCGCCCGCAGCCTGCGAAGCTGACAAACGATGATGACTCCAACTGTCGCAACCATTCGCCTTACGTTGCATGTGCTTGCCGCCGCGATGTGGGTTGGTGGCCAGTTCACACTTGCAGGTCTGTTGCCCGTGTTGCGCAAGCACGAGGGCGCTGCCAAGCAGGCTGCTCAAGCGTTCAATCGTTTGGCGTGGCCAGCATTCGCTGTGCTGGTGCTCACTGGCATGTGGAACCTTGCTGCCATCGACATCACTGCGGCGTCGAACAGCTACCAGATCACCGTGTTCTTCAAGATCGCTGTTGCCGTTGCTGCGGGTGTGGCCACCGCCGCGCACATTGCTGCCCGCACCAAGCTGATGCTTGCGTTGGGCGGCGCACTTGGCGCCGTGTTCTCAGTGGCTGCGGTGTTTCTCGGCGTGCTGCTGCACACCGGCAAGTAACGCTCTGAGCTATACGCGCTGGCGAGGCTTCGAGAGCTCGCCATTTTGGCGCGACACCGCAAGCACGTGGCGACGACCGTGTTCATCTTGCGTGACCGCGTACTCAACACCCTTGGCCTGCGGCCGGGCGACGTAGAGAGGAACCGACGTAGGAATCGTGATCGTGGTCTCTTCCTTCTTCTCTGGAAAAGCGATCTGGTAGAGCAGCAGTCCGGCCAACGCCAGTGCGACCAATCCGCCGAGGCCGACCGACTGCTTGAAGAACAACATCACGTAACCCACGAACGGAGCCCGTGTCACGACGCGACCCACGATGAGGCGAGGCGTGATGACCCAGCTATCGGCAAGATCGTTGCGATCGGCTTTGGTAGTGATCTGGTCGCCCTTGATCGAAAGCACGCGCCTGGTGATCATTTGCTGATCGATCGGATTGTGGAAATTGACCACATCGCCCGTGGTCAGATTGTCGCCGATGGGCTTCACCACCACGGCGTCGCCGTAGCGATACGCAGGCTCCATCGATGACGACCGAACCGAATACACCCGATAGCCACTTCCCCACGCCCATGAAATGGCCGCGACGCAACCCATGAGGGCCAACACCACCAAGACTTTCGCTACCGGACGGACACGCATATGTGCTCGGATCTGGAGACCGCACTCGATTCTCTCGCCAACCGAACCGCCGTGATTCGGGTCTGTGAAGTGGCGCCAAATGTAACGGTCTTCACAACGAATGACTAGGGGCGATTGGCTCAATGAGCCCCCAGTCTTGCGCCATGCGAATCAGCACGAACCCTTAGCTACGAGGGACTTCGCTCCACGGGCGATCTCGGTCGACGCGCACATCGCCAGGAAGCCCAAGCACACGCTCGCCGAGGATGTTCTTCATGACCTCGGTGGTGCCACCCTCAATCGAGTTGGCACGGGTACGCAAGAACGCCTTTTGTAGGGTCTCGAATCCCATTGCTTGGGTTGGCCGCACCATTTCGTACGAGCCATAGAGCATGCCATCGGCGCCCAACAGGTTGACCACCATCGCGTAGATGTCTTTGTTGAGGTCGGCTGATGCACTCTTGCCGATAGAACCCTCGGGACCTGGGTCGCCCATCTTGCGCATTTGGTTGGCGCGGATGTTGGTAAGGCGCAAGATCTCGGCACGACTCCAGAGCTTCATGACCTCGTCGCGCGAAGCAGGGTCCTGACGATCGGCCGGAAGCGCCTGCCATGTTTTGACGAGGTCGCGGATTGTGCCCGAGCCCTTGGATGGAATAGCGCCGCCAATAGACACGCGCTCGTTCATCAACGTGGTGAGGGACACGCGCCAACCGTCGCCTGGCTTGCCAAGCATCTCCTTGTCGAGGATGCGAGTGTCGGTGAAGTACACCTCGTTGAACTCAGCCTCTCCGGTGATCTGACGCAACGGGCGAACCTCGACGGTTGGTGCGTGCATGTCGACGACAAACGCTGTGAGGCCAGCGTGCTTCACAGCTTCGGTGTCGGTACGAACGACGAGCAGACCCCAACGCGCGAGGTGGCCCAACGTGGTCCACACCTTTTGACCGTTGCAGATCCATTCGTCGCCGTCTTTGACGCCACGCGAGGACAATCCGGCAAAGTCAGAACCGGCGCCTGGCTCGCTGAACAGCTGGCACCAGATCTCCTCACCGGTGAAGAGCGGGCGAAGGTAGCGCGACTTTTGCTCTTCGCTGCCCCATACCGCAACGGTGGGGCCGCACATGCCGTAGCCAATTGGGTTGCGAGCAACTGGGTGCGGTGCGCCCTCTGCAAACACGCGCTCGTTGACGAGCTTTTGCATCTTGGGGTTGAGGCCCAGGCCACCGTGACCAACAGGGAAGTGAACCCAAGCCAGACCGGCATCGAACTGGGCGCCAAGGAACGCGACAGGGTCGGTGCTCTTGGGCGGGTACTTGGTGAGCAGCTCGGTGACGAGATCGTTAACACGACTCTCTTCGGCAGTGAGCACAGATTCGGTAAGGGTCATATCGCCACAACTCCAAGGTCTCGACAGGCGTTCATTGAACGGCGATGAACCTTACCGACCATTCTGAAGCACTGACCAACCGAGCGACCCCAGCTTGCCGCAACATCGTCAAACACCGTTGCATGGGCGCTAGTTGTAGGGCGACATCACGCGCTGTGCATCACGCGGATCGAAGGCCGCCCCAGTTGGAAACCAACTCATCAACTCGAGCACCGTGGCGTGCAGCGGCCTGCCGACCGGGCTGCGGCTGCTCGCAAGCTTGAGGTTGTTCAGAATGCGCAACAGGATGTCGCGCTTGCTGACGGCGCGCAGGTAAGCGTCGCTCCACGCCACGTTGGCGCCTGACAATTGCCCGAACAACTGCTTCACACCGTGGCGGTCAAGCAATGTGCCTCCGTTAAACGGATCGGCGTAAGTAGATGAATCAAGGCCATCACGAACGATGAAATGACCTGGCAAACCGACGCCAACAATCGGCACGCGCACGCGCTTGCCGCACTCGATGGCAAGCACCGACAACGTGATGGGAAGGCCCACGCCACGCGCCATTACGCGAGAGAGCAACGAGTTGTTGATGTCGTAATAGGTGGCCGTGTCGCCGCGCATGTGACCCGTGGGGGCAAACAACGACGACATCACACCGGCGAATGTAGGCGTCATGTTCGCCGCGAGCGAGTCGATCTTTGCTTGCTCGGTGGCAATGTCGATTTCGTAGCCCGCAAGCTGGCACAGCAGGTAACACAAGGTGTCGAGTGGAAGTGCTTCGTCACTGAACTCAAGCAGAAGCCTGAAGCGATTCTTGATCTCCTTCGCATCCATTCGCACAACGTAGCTTCGGCTACCGTCGCCGTCATGTTCCCAGGCGCGCACGTGACCACAACCCCCGACAAACCAGCCGTGATCATCGGCTCTACCGGCGAAGTGCAGACCTTTGCCCAACTCGACGCTGCGGCCAACCGTCTCAGCCAACTGCTGTATGCGGCTGGGCTTCGGCCAGGCGACCATGTGGCCATCTGTATGGAGAACCACCCTCGCTACCTCGAGGTGATGTGGGGCTGCCATTACGCAGGCTTGGTGTACACCGCGTGCTCGAGCAGGCTCACGAGCCCCGAACTGGTCTACATCCTCAATGACTGCGGCGCTCGGGTCTTCATCACCAGCAAGTACAAGGCAGATCAAGCCGCTGAGATCGTTCCAGAAACTTCAGGCGTTGAACTGCGACTCATGCTCGACGGCGTCATTGATGGCTACGACAGCTACGAAGAAAGCGTCAACCGGCAGAGCTCCGATCCACTCGAGGTTCGTATCGCTGGTATCGACATGCTCTATTCCTCGGGCACCACGGGTCGCCCCAAGGGTGTGATGCGCGAGTTCAAAGAGCTTCCGCTCGACTCCACTCCCGGCTCAGTCACGGGCTCACTCACCATGCTCTTCGGTGTCACCAGCGACAGCGTGTACTTGTCGCCAGCGCCGCTCTATCACGCTGCTCCACTTCGCTTTTGCATGTCGGCTCAAGGCCTCGGCGCAACCGTAATCGTGATGGAGCACTTCGACCCTGAGCAGTACTTGGCCCTTATCGAGAAGCATCACGCCACGGCAAGCCAAGTGGTGCCAACGATGTTTGTTCGGATGATGAAGCTGCCCGACGACGTGCGCAACAAGTACGACGTGTCGTCGATGCGCTGCATTATTCACGCCGCAGCTCCGTGCCCGATTCCCGTGAAGAAGGGCATCATCGAGTGGTTCGGCCCCATCGTGCACGAGTACTACGCCGGCACCGAGGGCAACGGATTCGTGTATTGCAATAGCGATATGTGGCTCGGCCACGAAGGCACCGTTGGCACGCCAATCGCCTGCACCGTTCATATTTGCGACGACGACGGCAACGATGTTCCAGCGTATGAAAGCGGCACCATCTACTTCGAGGGCGGCGGCTCGTTTGAGTACCACAACGATGCAGAGAAGACCGCGAGCTCGCGCCACGCGAAGGGTTGGACCACCCTCGGCGACGTTGGCTATCTCGACAACGACAACTTCTTGTATCTCACCGACCGCAAGTCGTACATGATCATCTCGGGCGGCGTAAACATCTATCCGCAAGAGGCCGAGAACGCATTGGTCACCCATCCAAAGGTGATCGACGTGGCCGTCTTTGGCGTGCCCAACGAAGATTTCGGCGAAGAGGTCAAAGCAGTTGTGCAGCCCGTATCGATGCCCACCAACGACGAAGAAACACGCGCTCTCGCGCAAGAGCTGATCGCGTATTGCAAGTCGCAACTTGCCGACGTGAAATGCCCACGCAGCATCGACTTCAGAGCCGAACTCCCCCGTCATCCAACCGGCAAGCTCTACAAGCGTCTACTCAAAGACGAGTACTGGAAAGACGCTGGCCGCAGCATCTAGCGCTCGCTATTCGCTGATGACCACCATGCGGATCTCGGTCATCTCTTTCACGCTGAACGCCGGGCCTTCGCGGGTGTTGCCACTGTCGCGCAATCCCCCATACGGCTGCTGATCAGCGCGCCATGTGGGCACCTCGTTCACCAACACACCGCCGAAGTCAAGTGTGCGTATGGCTTTGAGGCCTTTGCCGATATCGCTCGTGAAGATGGCCGCCTGCAATCCGAACGCCGAGTCGTTGGCCAGGCGGAGCGCTTCGTCGAGATCGTCGTAGGCCGCGATCGCTACCACAGGACCGAACACCTCGCCGGCGCAGACCTTCATGTCGTGCGACACGTTGGCGAGAATTGTCGGTCTCAGCACGCCGTCATCGCCGATGACTCCGCCGCTCACGAGTTGAGCACCTTGCGTTACTGCTTCATCGATCCAACTCTTCACGCGATCGCGCTCGCTGATTGAGATCAGCGCCGAGACATCGGTGGCGTCGTCTGCAGGGTCGCCCACAACAAGCGTGGCGACACGCTCGGCGAGTGCATCGGTGAACTGAGCTGCGATCGAAGAGTGCACAAAGATGCGCTGGGTGCTAATGCAGCTTTGGCCTGCATGGCTGAAGCCGGCCATGCGAATCTTGTCGGCGGCCTGCAGCCAGTTGCCATCGGCCTCAATAATGACCGGAGCGTTGTTGCCGAGCTCAAGACCAACACGCTTGCGCGGAGCTCGGCTGCGGATACCCCATCCAACGTCGGGCGATCCGGTGAAGGTAATCAACGCGATATCGGGATGGTCGACCAGTGCGTTACCAACGGTGGACCCGCCACCCGTAACCACTTGCAAGTAGTCGGCAGGAAGGCCACATTCATCGATCAGCATCTCGGCAAGCACAATCGAGCTGAACGGCGTTTGCGACGCCGGCTTCAGAACTACTGGGCAGCCCGCAGCAATCGCCGGTGCCACTTTGTGCACAACCAAGTTGAGCGGAAAGTTGAACGGAGCGATTGCGCCGACAACACCAATAGGCACGCGCAACGTAAAGCCGAACTTGCCTTCGCCCGACTGTAAAGCATCGAGCGGAATCATCTCGCCAGCAAGCTTGCGCGCTTCGGCGGCTGCGAATGAGAACGTGCCCGCGGCGCGCTCGGCCTCGACGCGTGCCGTCTTGATTGGCTTCGCCGATTCGCGGCTGATGATCTGTGCAAACTCTTCGCGGCGCTCTGTGAGTCGGACCGCTGCGATGTCAAGAATCTGAGCCCTTCGCCACAGAGGCATTGGTCCCGCATGTAACGCCGCACGGGCAACGCCTACGGCTCTATCTACGTCGGCCGAAGTGCATGCGGGAATATTGCCGATCAGCGAATTGTCGTAGGGCGACCGCACCTCAAGCAATTGAGCAGAGGTGAATCGTTCGCCGGCGAGCGGGATAGCGCGTACGTCTGACATGCCAACGACCATAGTGGTCGTGCGTAATACTCAGAGACGTGGCTTCATCAACGCACCCATTTCTCGACAGTAAGCACCCACTCGCGTTTGCGCATCGTGGCGGTGCCAGCGACGCACCTGAGAACACCATGCCTGCGTTCGAGTACGCGATCAACCTTGGCTATCGCTATATCGAGACCGACGTTCAAGTGACATCCGATGGAGTGCTTGTCGCCTTTCACGATTTCAATCTCAAGCGAACCTGCGGCATCGACAAGCGCATCGGTGAGATGACTTGGCAAGAGGTCAGCGAAGCGCGCGTCGACGGCGAAGCGCCCATACCCGCCTTTGAAGAACTGATGAGCGCGTGGCCCGACGTTCGAGTGAATATCGACTGCAAGACGGACGCCGCCGTCGATCCTTTGGTGGCTGCGTTGAAGTCGTCAAACGCGCTTGATCGGGTGTGTGTCGGAGCATTCAGCGATAGGCGAATGCGCAGATTACGCGCGCTGCTTGGCCCGGGTTTATGTTCGGCGCTTGGGCCAGGTGGTGTTACCTCGCTGCTCTACGGACGCATGCGCAGCACAGCAGCGCTCACGGCGCAGGTGCCCGTCCGCCAAGGGCCACTCACCGTTATTAGCGAGCGATTTATGAAGCGCGCAAACCGCCTCGGGCTGCAAGTGCACGCCTGGACGATCGACGAACCCGACGAGATGAACCGCCTGCTCGATCTTGGCGTGCACGGCATTATGACCGACAAGCCAATGGTGTTACGCGACGTCTTGATCGCTCGCGATATGTGGTCGTGAGTGCGCCCTTTGGCTCGACCCGAGCCGCTGGCTCGATGGTTGCATCGGCTGATGGTCTCGCCACACAAGCAGGTATGGCCATCTTGGCCCAGGGCGGCAACGCGGTCGACGCCGCCATTGCGTGCAACGCTGCTATCGCTGTCACGTCGCCTCATCTGTGCGGAATGGGCGGCGACCTCTACGCCCTGATTCACGATGGCGTTGGTGTCCACGCCCTCAACGCGACCGGCCGCGCGGGCGCCGGATCGAGTGCCTCCCAGTTGCGCGCTGAAGGCCATCAACAGATGCCGTTTCGCCACGACATCCGCACGGTCACGGTGCCCGGATGCGTTGATGGTTGGACTGCGTTACATCAACGTTTCGGACGCCTGCCGATGGCTCAGGTGCTTGCCCCAGCAATTCGCTTGGCCGAACTCGGCTTCCCTGCGTCGCCACTCTTGGTCGGCGTGCTGGCGGTGCTCGATGCGCGAGCACGCGATGCGCTCAGCGAGATCGTCGAGCAAGCGACACAGCCGGGGAGCCGCGTCTGTCGTCCGGGAGCAGCCCGGGCACTGCGCTCAATCGCAGAGCATGGCCGCGACGGGTTCTACCTCGGCGAGTTCGGCGAGGGACTAGGCCGCCTCGGGGATGGTCTGTTCAGCGAGTCAGACCTGTCGGTTCCGGGTGGCACATGGGTCAACCCGTTGAGTCGCGAAGTCTTCGGTACGACGCTGCATACCATGCCTCCCAACTCGCAGGGCTACTTACTGCTGGCCGCTGCTGGGCTCGCCGAGCAGCTCGACTTGCCCGGCGACACCCAGTCAGAGCATTGGGCGCACCTACTCATCGAGGCCGCGAAAGCCGTTGGCTTTGATCGCCCAACGGTGCTTCACGATGCTGCCGACGGCAATGCTCTTCTCGAGGCCGCCGCCCTGCGACTGAACACCGTCGACCGAGACATCGCAACGCGTCGTGCCGTACCTGCGCTAGACGGCGACACCACGTACCTGTGCGTGGTCGACGATCAACGCATGGGTGTGTCGCTGATCCAGTCGAACGCTTCAAACTTCGGCTCGTGGCTTGTTGAGCCCAGCACCGGTATCAACCTGCACAACCGCGGGCTTGGCTTCTCGCTTGAACCCAACCATCCTGCCGAGTTGGCTCAGGGTAAACGACCACCACACACGCTGTCGCCGGCCATGGCCACCAATGCAGACGGATCCCTCGCTGCAGTATTTGGAACGATGGGAGGCGATGGCCAACCGCAGATCTTGTTGCAGCTCGCAGCGCGCATCTTTCACCATGGCCAGAGTCCTGCAGCAGCGGTGCACGCAGCGCGATGGGTGCTCAGCGGGCCAGCAACTGGCTTCGATACGTGGACTGCGCCACAGGGCCCTCACGTGCTTGTCGAAGGACACGCAGCGGCCAACTGGCGTGAAGCACTCGAAGCCCGTGGCCACACGGTACGAGTGATCGCTCCATACGACAGCGCTTTCGGACATGCCCACGCGATCGTGGTCGAGCCAACTGGCATGCTCTGCGGGGCCGCCGATCCTCGATGCCGCGTCGGGTCGGTTGCTGGCGCCTAGCGCACAAAACTCAGTCCCTTCGTTACAACGATTCGCGCAGCGCAAACTACGCTGACCAAATGCGCGTTGACACGAACTTCTTTTGCACCGTTCCTATGCCCGACGCGGGCGATCCATCAATCGGACCCACTGACCGCCGCTACGGCAACGACGCTGTCATCGAGTGCTACAAGAACTTGGTCGACTGGAGCCGCACCGCCGACACCTTGGGCTTCGACACGATGTGGCTCACCGAGCACCACTTCCAGCACGAGGGCTACGAAGTCTTGCCGAACCTGATTCTGTTCGGCATGCATCTGGCGCAGCTCACCAAAGAGCTTCGCCTTGGGCAAATGTTCAACGTGGTGCCGCAATGGCATCCACTTCGTCTCGCCGAAGACTTCGCGCTGGCCGACATCATCACCGGTGGCCGCATGGAGTTCGGCGTTGGTCGCGGCACTGTGCCTCGCGAGGCCTGGGCACTTGGCACCGTTGTCGCTAGCGGCGACAACGCAATGAGCGGCGAGCACGACCGCATCAACCGCGAAGTATTTGAAGAGTCGATGGAGATCATCAAGCGCGCTTGGTACAACGAGACCTTCTCGTACCGCGGCAAGCAGTTTGTGCTGCCACCCGACGACGTTCCCGACCGCGGCAGCTACGTAGACCATCTCACCTTGATCCCTAAGCCACTACGCAAGGTCGACATCTATCAGCCGGTCACGTCGCCCGAGACCATCGAGTACGTGCCTCGCGCTGGCCACAAGGCCGTCTACTGGTTGCAGAACGCCGACAGCCAGAAGCAGAAGTGGGACCGTTACGCCGAGATTCGTTCCGAGATGGGTGAGCCCGTTGCTGCCGGCGAAGATCGCTGCTTGGTACTCAACCTGCATGTCGCTCAGACACGTGAGCAAGCGATGATCAAGGGTCGTCCGGGCCATGACGAATTCAACAAGTTCTTGGCCCCCTACGGTCGCTTCAGCAGCTACCGCAACCCCGATGGCTCAAAGGTGGCATTCGACCACTGCCCCACCGTCGAGGAAAGCAACGAACAGAAGATCCAGATTGTCGGATCAATCGACGACGCGGTTGATGCCATTGGTTACTGGCGCGACCTGCTCGACCTCAAGCACATTTGCTTCTTCTTCGACTACCCCGGCCTCACACGCGAAGAGATGAACGAGCAGATGCACCTGGTTGCCGAAGAAGTGTTCCCACGCCTTGGCGAGCCAATCGAGCGTCGGCCCATCACCGGCACACCGCTGGTATAGCAATGTTGCTTCGGTCGGCCACGCTTGCCGACGGTCGAGTCGTCGATATCCGAATCTGTCTCGACACCATCGACGCCGTGTCGTCGTCGCTCATTGCCCAACCCGACGAGCAGATACTCGATCTTTCGGGCCATCTGCTCTTGCCTGCGTTTGCAGAACCACACGCACATCTCGATAAGGCGTTCTTGTCCGAGCGCTTCGCAAACGACGCTGGCGACCTCATGGGCGCAATTGTTGCGATGCAACAGAATCGCCACCTGATTACGTACGAAGACACCGTCGATCGCGCCGAGCGCGCTGTGCGCCTCATGGTGCGCAACGGTGCAAGCGCCATTCGCACCCACGCGGATACCACGGCCGAAAACGGACTCATGTCGGTTGAGGCCCTCGCCGAGGTACGCCGCCGCACCGCCGATATTTGCGACATCCAGATCGTGTCGCTCGTCGGTTGGCCCGTGACCGGACCACAAGGAGCCGACTCGCGAGCTCTGCTGCGCGATGCGCTACAAATCGGAGCCGACCTCGTTGGCGGCTGCCCGCATCTCGACGATGATCCCGAGGGCGCAAATGAAACGCTGCTCGAAATCGCCGACGAATACAAACGTGGCGTCGATCTACATACCGACGAAAACCTCGATCCAAGGAAGAACGGTCTTGAAGACCTGGCGCGGCGAGTGTTGTCGTCAGGGTTCGAGCACAGCGTTACCGCCAGCCACTGCGTCAGCCTCGGGTCGCAAACACCTCACCGACAAGACGAAATTGCCGAATTAGTCGCCGCGGCCAACATCAGTGTGGTCGCCCTCCCCCACACCAATTTGTTCCTGCAGGGGCGCGAACATCAGCAGTCAATGCCACGAGCAATTACTGCGGTGAAGGCTCTGCGAGCCCGTGGCGTCAATGTGTGCGCCGGCGCCGACAACCTGCAGGACCCCTTCAACCCTATGGGTCGGGGAGATCCCCTCGAGACTGCCTCGCTGATGGTGATGCTCGCTCACCTGCTGCCCCATCAGGGCCTCGAGGTCGTGAGTGCAAATGCCCGTCGCGCACTTGCGCTGCCGCCGCTACAGATCGAACCCGGCAGCGTCGCCGATCTCGTCGCTGTCAAGGTTGAATCCGTGCGCGAAGCGATTGCGTTCGGCCCGCCAGAACGAATCGTGCTGCATCGTGGCGTAGTCGTTTCGCCGATGCCGCACAGGTAACTCGGCTCCGATATACGAAACGCGCTGTTCACAAATCAGCAATACCGCTGAAGCGGCGGGTGACCTATTCTTGCAACCGCATGATCCCCAGCGAGAAGTCGAGCCTGCCGTCCGCAGCACGTCTCTCTGGGCAGCGCGCTGTCATCACTGGGGCAGCCCGCGGCATCGGAGCTGAGATCGCTCGCACCTACGCCAGAGAAGGCGCCACGGTGTTCATTCTCGACCTCGATCTCGAACTCGCTCAACAGGTGGCTCGGTCCATCGGTGGCCACGCCGCTCAGGTCGATCTTGCAGACGCAACCGCTACAGCCGCCAGCCTCGCGACGGCTATTGCCATGCTTGGCGGCATCGATATTCTCGTGAACAACGCTGGCATTCTGAACATGGCCCCGCTGCTTGACATCACTGTCGAGAACTGGGACACCACCTTCGCCGTCAACACCCGCGCAATGTTCGTCACCACTCAGGTTGCAGGCCGAGCAATGGTTGCTCAAGGCGGCGGAACCATCGTGAACATGGCCAGCATGGGCGGCAAGATCGGCACAGCGAATCAGGCGCACTACGCGGCTTCGAAGGCCGCGGTCATTGCGCTCACACGGGTAGCAGCGATCGAGCTCGGTCCGCACAACATCAGGGTCAACTGCATCTGTCCGGGCTACGTGCTTACCGATATGGGTACCGCTACCCGCACACCAGAAATGGTCGAGGCCTGGGCGGCGAAATCGCCACTAGCGCGCCTAGCGACCACCACCGATGTAGCGAACATGGCACTCTTCCTTGCCTCCGCCGAGTCGACCTACTGCACCGGTCAGGCCATGAACGTGTCCGGCGGAATGGTGATGCATTAGCGATGTCACACGATCATGTGAGCAAGAATGAAGTCGTGTCCGCGCGAGGCACTATGTTGTCCGAGATGACTGATTCAGCCCCCGCTCCGGCGCTGAGTTTCTCCGGGGTGTCGATGGTGTTCCCCGACGGAACTCACGCGCTCAGTGAAACTTCATTCGACGTCCACCCGGGCGAATTCGTTACCGTCGTTGGTCCGTCGGGCTGCGGCAAGAGCACGCTGCTGCGCATCGCCTCTGGTCTCAACAAGGCAACCACTGGTACGGTCACTGTCGATCGCTCGCACCTTGGTTACGTGTTCCAAGATCCCACGTTGCTGCAGTGGCGCAACGTGCAGCGCAACGTCGAGTTGATGGCCGAACTCGAAGGCATCGGCAAAGCCGAGCGCCACTCGCGTGCAATTGAAGCAATCGAGCTCGTAGGCCTCAAGGGTTTCGAGAACAAGTACCCCAAGCAGTTGTCGGGCGGAATGAAGATGCGTGCTTCGCTGGCGCGATCGTTGGTGCTTGAACCAAAAGTGTTTCTCTTCGACGAGCCGTTTGGCGCAGTCGACGAAATCACTCGCGAGCGCCTCAACGACGAGGTCATCTCGTTGTTCCAACGCAAGGGCTTCGCTGGTTTGTTCATCACTCACTCCATCAGCGAGGCAGTCTTTTTGTCTACCCGCGTCATCGTGATGAGCGCTCGACCCGGCCGCATCATCGCCGACTTCCCTGTTCCGTTCTCTTATCCCCGCTCCCCCGAGATTCGATTCGACCCAGCCTTTGCTGCGCTCTCGGGCGAAATCTCTCACGCACTCCGGGACGCCCACGCATGAGCCTCAACATTTCTATTGCCGTAGACGAACCAGTCGTCGACCCAGGGGCTCCCAGTTCATCCGAACGCGCCGGCTTCGAGTGGAGCCGCGTGATCGGACCCAGTGCCGTTCTCGTGGTCTTCATCGCGTTGTGGCATTACATGCACTCCGATGGCATGCGTCGATTCTTCGACAAGCCGGGCTTCTTGCTGCCCGCCCCCGAGACCGTCATCAACGACGCGTTTATCAATTCGCTCGGTCGTAGCAAACTGCTCACCGGCCTTGGCTGGACAACGCTTGTGGCGCTCACCGGTCTGCTGATCACCATCGTGATGGGCGTGTCGCTGGCAGTGATGATGGCCCAGGCCAAGTGGGTCGAGCGTTCTACGTATCCCTACCTCGTTGCGCTCCAGGCAATTCCGATTCTGTCGATTGTTCCTGTAATCAACTCGGTGTTCGGCGGCGGACTCAACTCGCGGCTGTTTGTCTGCGTAATGATCTCGATCTTTCCCATCGTGACGAACACACTCTTCGGTCTCATCTCGGCCGACGCTGGCCAGCACGACCTCTTCACGCTTCGCGGAGCATCTCGACGCACCCGGCTGTTCAAGCTTCAGTTGCCGTCTGCAATGCCAGCTATCTTCACTGGCTTTCGAATCTCCGCCGGCCTGTCGGTTATTGGCGCCGTGGTTGGTGAGCAGTTCTTCCGTAAGGGCAGCAAGCCAGGCATCGGCATCGTGATGGAGAGCTACCGCCAAAAGGGCATCTACCCACAGACCTACGGCGGGCTCATCTTGGCCGCCGGCCTCGGTATCGCTATGTTTCTCATTTTCGGTTGGATCTCAAAGCGCGTTGTCGGCCATTGGCACGAATCGGCTCGCAAGACCTCCTGATCATTCCACAGCTCTTATCCACCCGAGGTCTGCTCGCAGGCTTCATAACTCAGCGTGAACAAACAACAAAGGAGCAATCAATAATGCAACACCGTTTCAGCAGTTCGCTGCTTGCAATCGCCGTAGCGGGAGGCCTCGCCCTCACCGCCTGCGGTAGCGACACAAAGACCCTCAGCACCACACCTGCTGCCGGTTCCACGGCCGACACCGCCGCGCCAACCACAGACTCAGCTGCACCAGCAGCCGACGTCAGCCTTGCTGGCATCTGCCCAGACGAAATCAAGGTTCAGACCGACTGGTGGCCAGAGGCCGAGCACGGTTTCCTGTACAACATGATGGGTGCCGGCTACAACGCCGATGCCGCTGGCTACAAGGTCACCGGCCCGCTCATGGCTGGCAAGGTTGATACCGGCGTGAAGCTCACCGTGCTCTCGGGCGGCGGCGCTGCAGGCTTCCAGAGCGACACTCAGTTGATGTACGCAGACAAGTCGATCTTGCTCGGCTTCGTGTACACCGACGAGGCCATCCAGAACTCTGAGAAGTTCCCAACAGTGGCCATCGAGTCGGGCTACGAGAAGAACCCACAGATGATCATGTGGGACCCTGCCACGTACCCAGATGTCACTGGCATCAAGGACATCGGAACCAAGAAGATCAACGTTCGTTACTTCGGCGGCGCGGCGTACATGGACTTTTTGACCTCAACCGGCATCCTCTCGAAGGACCAGGTCGACGGTTCGTACCAGGGCGATCCAAGCCTCTTCGTGAGCGACGAAGGCAAAGCAGCACAGCAGGGCTTCGGCTCGGCCGAGCCATATGCCTACGAGAAGGAAATCAAGGGTTGGCTCAAGCCAGTCAAGTACGAGTACATCAACGATGTCGGCTGGAAGAACTACGCCGAATCAATCGGTACCTTGCCAGAGAACATCACCAAGTACGCCGATTGCTTCAAGAAGCTCGTTCCGATCATCCAGCAGTCAGCTGTTGATTACCTCAACGATCCAACAAACGGCAACGCCGTGATCCTCGACGCAGTCAAGAAGTTTGGCGCGGCCGGAAGCAGCTGGGTCTACAGCGAAGGCACCGCTGCCTACGCAGTTGCAACCATCAAGAAGGATGGCCTCGTTGCCAACGGCACCGACGGTGTCATGGGTTCGTTCGACATGAGCCGTGTTGACGACCTCATCACCAAGGCAATCCCTGTCTACACCGCACAGGACAGCCCACCAAAGGCTGGCCTCAAGTCGTCAGACATCGTCACCAACGATTTCATTGACAAGAACATTCACCTCTAAAGATTTCTGAAGAGTTGATCGGAGGGCGTCGGCTTCGGCCGGCGCCCTTCGTCGTTTTCAGGGCCACCAGTTCGCTTCAACAAACAGTTTGTTGAAGACCTTTGGTCGATACTCGACCTACTGTCTTCAACAAATTCGCTGCGACCGCGCGGAGATGCTCTGCAAAGGTACGCGGCGGACAAGCGGCCGACTGGCGGCGCAGCCGCGACGCAGGCGACTAGGCGGGTTCGGCGATTAGGAAGGTTCGGCGAGTTCGAGCACCATGTGCAGCAGCACATTGGCTCCGGCGGCGATGTCGGCCGCCTCGGTGAACTCGGCGATGTTGTGCGAGAGACCATCTACCGATGGCACGAAGATCATTGCCGTGGGACACACACGCGCCAACATCTGTGCATCGTGACCAGCTCCCGAGGGTAAGCGCAGGGTGGTGTTGCCCTGAGCCTGAGCGATTCGTTCGACGCTGGAGATCATGGAGTCATCGAAGGCAACGGGTGCGAACCGTGCGAGCGACCGTGTGTGCAGCGTGCATCCTTCAGCCTCGGCTGCGGAGTGAGCAAATGCCATCATCTGCGCCTCTGCGGCGCGTAGCAGCGTGTCGTCGGTGTTGCGCACGTCGAGTGTGATGGTGACCCGCTGGGCGATGACGTTGACCAGATCAGGAAAGACATCGAAGCGCCCGATGGTTGCCACCTGGGCGCCACCCATCTCAGCAGCCAAACGACGTGCCTCGACCGCGATAGCCGCAGCAGGAACCAGCGGATCCTTACGAAGCCGCATGGGGGTGGTGCCTGCGTGCGCTGATCGGCCGGTGATGACAAGTTCGGTCCACGAGATGCCTTGCACCCCGGTGACCACGCCGATCGTGATCCCTTGCTCTTCGAGTACCGGACCTTGCTCGATGTGTAACTCAACGAATGCGTGCGGGATATCGGCCGTCGGACACGGCGTGGGGCCTGCGTAACCGATGCGAGTCAACTCGTCGCCAAGGCGGGCGTTGTCGTCGGCCGCCCGAGCATCGAGCGCTTCTTCAATCGACATGCCACCGACGTACACAAGGCTGCCCAACATGTCGGGCGCAAACCGGGCGCCCTCTTCGTCGGTGAAGAACGCAACCTGAATCGGATGTCGGGTGCGCACACCGTGTTGCTGAAGCGTCTCGATGACTTCGAGTCCGCCGAGCACCCCGAGGTTTCCATCGAAGCGACCACCGGTGCGAACCGTGTCGATGTGCGAGCCCATCATGACTGGAGCCGCTGATTGATCGGTGCCTGCATGGGTGGCGATGACATTGCCGATTGCATCGATCGCAACGCTGAGGCCGAGATCTCGCATCCACGACACAACCAAGTCACGTCCGAGGCGATCTTCGTCAGTCAGTGCGAGCCGAGCGCAACCACGCTCGCCGTTGGGCCCATGCACCGCACCAACGTCACCGAGATCGGCAAGGCGCTGCAGCAAGCGCGCATTGTCGATACGCAGATCAGAGACCGAGTGCGACAGGCCCATCGTCACTTACCAAAGTTGAACGTGCTGATTTCGCGCAGCGATTCGCAAAAGGCCGTAACCGAGCCGTCGAAGAGTTCTTTGCCGCGTTCGGCTGTGGCAGTGGTTGGGTCGCCGATGTAACCGTCATCGAAGAAATCGTTCGAGAGCCATCCGAAGCTCACCTTGCCACCGAACTTCACGTACGAGTTCTGAGCAAGCGCCTCGGGAATACGGCGCTCGGCTTTTGCCATGGTGCACAGGTGCGGCGCCAAGTGAAGCATGATGCTGGTCTCGTCGGCGCCACCATGAACACCCATACCGTGCTCACCTTCGGCCGAGGTTCCGCCTTGATCAGCGGGCATGCCCGGATGAGCAAGAAATGTCATCAAGCCGTACTTCAGGCGAAGCTCGCGGTTGGCTGCGCTGAGCAAGCTGCTGTTGCCGCCGTGACCATTGAGGAACACCAGGCGCCTAGCTGGTGTTTTGGCAACGCAGCGGCCGATGTCGTCGAGCACTGCCAACAACGTGGTGGCCGACAACCAGATCGTTCCCGCAGACCACGCGTGTTCATTCGACTTCGTATACGCCAGCGCAGGCAGCAACCACACGTCGAGTTCGTCTCCGATGCGGTCTACTGCAGCCTCGGCAACGGCGTTGGCGACGATGAGATCGGTGTTCAGCGGAAGGTGCGGACCATGCTGCTCAACAGCGCCAAGCGGTTGCACCATGATTGAGTTCTCAGTAAGACGCCGATCGATATCGGGACCACTGAGGTCTGCGAGATGTCGGATTCGAATGTTCGGAGGCTGAGTCACGTACTTACGCTAGCCGGACAGCAAGAATGGTTACGTGCCCGTGAGTGATGTTGATGCAATCGTTGTCGGTGCTGGCCACAACGGCCTCGTAACGGCGGCCTACTTGGCCAAGGCTGGTATGTCTACGTTGCTTGTCGAGGCACGCGCCGCCGTGGGCGGCACTGCCGCCAGCGAGCGCTTCGCCGATACCACGGTCAACATCTGCAACTGCGATCACCTCACGTTTCGCACCACTCCGGTGATGAGCGAACTCGCCCTTGGCGATCACGGCTTGCGCTATCTCGATGTCGAACCATCGCAACTGAACATCGCATGGGACGGCTCAGCGCCGTGGCCAATCTTTCACGACGTCGACCGCACGCTCGATGCGCTGCAGGCGCTGCATCCGCGTGAGGTCGAGGGCTACCGTCGTTACCTCAAGGCAGCCGTCCCTGCCGTGAAGTTGCTGTTCGATGCCGCCAACGATCCGCCGTCGTTCAGCGGGCTCGCTCGCAAAGCGCTCGACCACCGAATGCGTGGCGTCGCCACAATGTTGCGCTGGAGTCGTATGAGCGCAGCCGACATCATGCGCAGCTTCTTTGCGACCGATGCACTTCGCTCGCCCGGCTTGGTAGTTGGACCAATGGTGTGGGGTATCTCGCCAGAGTTCGCGGGCTCTGGTTTGGGCGCGCTCACCTATGCGCTCCGCCACGTGGCCACTGTGGGCCGTCCCGTCGGTGGAAGTGGCGCAGTTCCCGAATCGATTCTGTCGGCGTTCCTCGCTCATGGCGGACAACTGCGGCTCTCCAGCGCCGTGTCCACCATCACCTGCGACAACACCGGGGTCACGGGCGTCACTCTCAGCGACGGTACGCATATTCGGTCGTCAGTAGTGATTTCAGCATGCGACCCGCAACGCACATTCGTTGAGTGGTTGACCAACGCGCCCACCCAGGCCGACGACCTCATCGCTCGCTGGCGCGCGATGCCTCAGAGCCAAGGGTACGAAAGCAAGATCGACGCTGTCGTTACCGCAGTACCGCAATATCGCAACCTCAACGCTGGCGTCTTCGATTCGCTTGGCATCGATCCAGCCGCATGCACTGCGGTGATCGCGCCTTCGTTGGCCGACATACACCGGGGCTACGAACTGATGGGTCGTGGCGAGATACTTCAACAGCCCGGCATGCTGGCCAATGTGCCGTCACTGCTTGACCCAACCATGGCTCCAGCCGGCAAGCATGTGTTCAGCCTTGAGTCCATCTACACGCCATACGACTTCAGGGGCGGATGGACAAGTCGCGACGAACCAGCCCGCTGGCTACGCGAATACTCCACTGTGGTGCAAGCCGGCTTCGCTGAGTCGATCGCCGATTGGCGAGCGATGACGCCCATGACCTACGAGAGCGAGTTTCATCTGCCTCAGGGGCACGCCACCAGCTTTGCTGGAGGTCCGCTCTCGGCGCTACGCAACAAGAACCCGGAACTCACCCGCTATGAGACGCCGGTTACCGGCCTCTACCTCACGGGCGCAGCCACGTTTCCGGGCGCAGGTGTGTGGGGTGCAAGTGGCCGCAACGCTGCAATGGTGGTGCTGCGCAACCACTGATAGCCGCCCACCGTGCCGCAACGACTCAGGCGTCGCGCACGGACCAGTCACGCGAGGCAACTGGATCCTTGTCGCTCCAGGGGAAGTTGATCCACTGGTCGGTGCGCTTCCACACGTATTCACACTGCACCACCGAGTGGGCCTTTTCGTACAGCACTGCGCTGCGCACTTCGGCAACCTTGCCGTGGCAGAACTCTTGAACGCTGCGCAATGTGTGGCCCGTGTCGGCAACGTCGTCGGCGATCAAAATGCGAGCGTGCGACATGTCGACGAAGTCGGGGGCCGGAGGAAGAATACGAGGAACTTCGAGACGCTCATCGACTCCGGTGTAAAACTCGACGTTCATCGTGTACACGTTCTTCACTGACAACGCATAGCCAAGCGCACCACCGATGAGCAGACCGCCACGTGCAATCGACAGGATCATGTCGGGCTCATAGCCGTCGTCGGCAACCATCTGCGCGAGGTCGCGCGACGCCTGCCCGAACATCTCCCATGTCATCACTTCGCGCTCAGAAAGCACCGGTATTCCCCTGTCGTTTGGTCTCCGAATGAGTCGATGCCCAACCTAACGCATGGGCACTACCGGAGTCAGATGCTGGGAGACGCGCTGAGACCGATGATGTCGGTTGGCCGCACAGGCACACGGTTGAGCGGCTTGCCGATGGCATCGCGAATGGCTGCGACAATCGCAGGCGTACTCGAGATGGTGGGCGGCTCGCCCACTCCTTTCGCTCCGAGCGGCGCAATCGGGTCGGGCTCCTCAATCAGCGACGCAGTCACTGATGGCATGTCGAGAAACGTGGGGAGCAAGTAGTCGGTGAAGCTTGGATTGCGCACGTGACCATTGCTCATGATGATCTCTTCCATCACCGCCAAACCCAGGCCTTGAGCGATGCCACCTTCGATCTGACCAATCACGCTGAGCGGGTTGAGCGCACGACCAACATCTTGAGCCGTGGCGATCTGAATGACCTTCACGAGGCCAAGCTCGGGGTCGACATCGACCACGGCGCGGTGGGCAACAAATGCAAAGGCCGTGTGGCAGTCGCCCTGCCCATTTTCGTCGAGGTCTTCGGTGGGCTTGTGGTGGTACTCAACCGTCTCGTCGAACGACAGTCCTAACGCAGCGTCAAGCGCTGAGACACGAAAGACACCATTTCTGTCGACAATGTCGCCGCCGTCGATAGCAAGCGACAGTGGATCGACACCATGAGCAACGGCAACAGCCTCGAACAGCAGATCACGAACTTTGATGCACGCTGCATTGACTGCGCCACCGCTCATCCATGTTTGCCGTGACGCTGAGGTTGAACCCGCCGACCCAACATCGGTATCGATTGAGTCGATCACCACGTTGTCGAAACCGAGCACGCTGCGCGCTATCTGACCCGCAATCGTGATGAAGCCTTGGCCGACCTCGCTCGTGGCGAACTTCAAGTTGACAACACCGTCGGCGAGGCGACAACGCGCTGTGGAGTAGTCGTCGAAGGTCTCGCTGTACATCAGGTTTTTAATCGCTACAGCGAAGCCGATACCGCGCACGATGTGGCTCGTGTCGGCAGTGCGGCCAGCACCGCCCGGCAAACGCATTGGGTCATGATCGTGACCCCCAACGGGTTCGTCGGGCAATGGCAACGCAGCCGTCTCACGAATGCAGCGAGCTACCGGAGCCACGTTTTCGATGACCTGACCCGTAATCAGTTTGTCGCCGGTGACCATCGCGTTCATCAAACGAATCTCTACGGGGTCGAGTTCGCATGCGGCCGCAAGCTTGTCCATCTGCCCTTCGTGAGCGAAGCACGCCTGAACGACACCGAACCCACGCATGGCTCCGCACGGCAAGTTGTTCGTGCGAACGGCGTATCCATCGACGACCGCGTTGTCGCAGCGGTACGGGCCCTGGGCGTGTGTGACGCCATTTATGAGCACAGCCGACGACGTAGATGCGTAGGCCCCGCCGTCGAAAACCATTCGCGCTTCGACCTTCACGAGTCGACCTTCGCGCGTGGCGTGGTGACGCATCCAGATTCGCACTGGGTGTCGGTGAACGTGACCAAGAAAGCTTTCTTCGCGCGAATAGTGAATGCGCACGGGGCGGCCAGTGCGCAGCGCAAGAAGACATGTGTGCACCTGCAGGCTGATGTCTTCGCGTGCGCCAAACGCCCCGCCGACTCCACCAAGCGTGAGCCGCACGCTGCTCACTGGCAAGCCAAGACATGCTGCGATCTGCTTTTGATCCTCGTGTAGCCATTGCGTAGCAACGTGGAGCGAGACTCCCCCGCCATCGGCATCAGGCATCGCCAGCGCAGCCTCGAGTCCGAGGAACGCTTGGTCTTGCATGCCGATTTCGTAGGTGTCTTCGACCACCACTTCGCCCACGATGTCGGGGTCTCCGCACACGATGCGCTGCCGACGAATCACATTTCCGTCGGGATGAATGTCGGGGTGGCTGCCATCAATGGCGCGCTCAGGATCGATAAGGGGCTCAAGCACTTCGTAGACCACCACGATGGCGGCCAGTGCCCTGCGGCATGTCTCGGGATGATCAGCAGCTACTGCTGCGATCGGCTCACCGACATAGCGAACAACATCGGTAGCGAACACGGGCTGATCGCTGCTGATCAGCCCATAGGTAGGCAACCCAGGCACATCGGCAGCGGTGATCACAGCTTCGACTCCGACGATTCGATACGCGCCCGAGACGTCGATGCTCACAATGCGAGCCGATGGATGCGGAGAGCGAAGCGTGGCTCCCCACAGACAATTTTCGGCTGATAGGTCGCTCGAGAATGCGTAGCTGCCTTGCACCTTTGGGGTGCCATCGGGACGAGAAATGCTGTCGCCAAGACGACCAGTGCGCGTGCGCTCGCCGGTGACCGAACTCATGCTTGCACCGACTGGCGACGAGAGACGGCAACACGTTGCACCGCTTCGATGATGCGTCCGTACCCAGTGCAGCGACACACGTTGCCGGAGAGCTCTTCGCGGATCTCAAACTCAGTTGGTTCGGCCGTGCGCTCGAGCAGCGCATGCGTCGCCATGATCAAGCCAGGCGTGCAGAACCCACACTGCACAGCGCCAGCATCGACAAACGCCTGTTGCACATCGCTTGGCGAACCGATGGGCGCAACACCCTCGATGGTGACAATGCTCTGGTCGACTGCGCTAGCGGCCAGCACAAGGCAACTGCAGACCAACTCGTCGTCAACGAGCACGCTGCACGAGCCGCACTCGCCTTGCTCGCACGCCCCTTTGCTACCCAGCAAACCGAGACGTTCGCGCAGCACAAAAAGCAAGCTCTCGCCCAGCCACGAGTCGCGCACGGCGCGGGTCTCGCCATTCACATGGAGTTCGTATTGCTCGTTCAGGGTTACCGACTCACTCATGGGGAAACGCCCTTCGTAACAAACGTGATGCAAGGACACCGATGGCGTGGCGCCGATACTCGGCGGTAGCGCGATGGTCATCAATTGGACGGCTCGCGGCCGCCGCGAGTTCGCCGAACTGGCGCGCATCGTGAGCCGACACGCTGCGCGATTCGAAGCTGACCGCCGTAGCAGCAAATGCTTCGGCCTCGGCGCAACGAAGGATGGTGGGGCCAACAGAACCGAGTGCGAGGCGCACATCGCGGCTGTCTAGGTCTGTAGCTAAGCACGTGCTCGCAAGCGCAATCACCATTGCGTTGCGAACACCTACTTTGCTGTAGCCCTGCCAACCAGTGAGTACCGGCAATGTGACGCCGGTGATGAGTTCGCCGGGTTGCCGTGCTGTGCGCTTCACGCCAACCATGAAGTCGTGAACCGAGAGCGAACGTTCACCGGCGGCACTTGCGAGGTGAACAATGCCGTCGAGAGCTGCCAGCACAGGAAGCCCATCACCCGCTGGCGAGCACGTACCGAGATTTCCGCCGAGCGTGCCCGCATGACGTATTTGCGGTGAACCAACGGTTCGAGATGCCTCGGCCAACGCAGGCAGTAGCTCAGCGAGCGGTGACTCCATGAGTTCGGCGTACGTGACTCCGGAACCGATGTGCACAGTTGCGCCAACCGGGTCGTATGTCCACGAACGCAGCTCTGAAACTCGATTTATCGCAATCACATGAGCGGGCTTGCGATGACCTGCGTTCACCTCGACCATTGCATCGGTGCCACCGGCAAGAACAAGGGCGTCTGGATTGTCGGCTAACGCGTCGAGCGCAGCGCTAAGCGAGTTCGGGACGATGACAGACATGCAAGCTCGACTTTACATTTTGTACACGCCAAGCAGTGTCACCTGCCCAGAGAAAATCAGTTGTCGTAGATGGTGGCGCGTCGAGCGGCGCGATGCTGGCTGCCGTAATCGTCGACGGCGTAGTGCATCGTGCAGCGGTTGTCCCAGAGCGCTGCGTCGCCGGCGGTCCAGCGCCAACGAATCTGATAATCGGCGCGCTCGCTGCGCTCGAACAACATCTCAAGCAAGTGACGAGACTCTGGATCAGCGAGGTTCTTCACCGCACGAGTCCATCCGCGGTTCACAAACAGCGCCGTTCGATTCGTCACCGGATGAACTTTGACCATCGGATGCGTGGCGAGTCCGGTGATCGGCGGCAACCCATGCACTGCCGTGAGCCCACTAATGAGATTTCGAATGGGTTCGCTGAGTCCGTCAAAAGCCAAGTACTGGTTGCTCCACAGCGTGTCGCCACCGTTGACCGCAGGAATGTCCATGCAGAAAAGCGAGCCAATCGGAGGGGTGTCTGTGAACGTGACATCGGTGTGCCACACATTGGTCGAGGCCTTCTTGAGTCCACGCGCTGTATCGAGCACCAAGATCTCGGGAAAGCCTTCGGCTGCGAGCGTTGCTGCACCGCGATAGTCGCCCCCTGTCTCGGTGGTGGCCGCGAGACGCGGTCCGAAGACACCGGCGAGCCGAAGCTGTTGTGCGGGTGTCAGATGCGCCTCGGGAAAGAACAGCACGAGATACTCGGCCCACGCCTGGCGCAACTGAGCCTGAACCTCTTCGTCGAGTTGCTCAACGTTGAACCCCAGAACACGCGCACCCAGCGCGCCGCCGAGCGGCTCAATCTTCAACCGCGGCTTCGTGACTTGATCGGTCATGGCTTTGCCCCCTGCGTATCCGGACGAACTCGTTGCCGACGCTAACAGCGCCGCTCACTCACGAACCGACCGGCGGTCATACAACCTGCAGCCCGGCGAGCGCTGGGTCGTCGGGCGGAAGCTTTGGTCCGATCGCCTCAAGCTCGGCAAGCACGATCGTGGCAACTGCGAGATTACGCACCCACTTCTTGTTGCCCGGCACGACGAACCACGGTGCGTTCTCGGTGCTTGTCTCGGACAACGCAAGTTCGTATGCCTTGCGATAGTGCGGCCAGAGCTTTCTATCATCGAGATCGCCGAGCCGAAACTTCCAACGCTCTGTTGGGTCATCGATGCGATCTTGCAATCGCACGCGTTGCTCCTCGAACGAGACGTTGAGATTGATCTTGATGATGTGCGTACCTTCGTCGACTAACAATCGTTCGAACTCACGAATGTGGCGATAGCGCCGATCGCAACGCTCGACGGTGACGAGGCTTCTCACTCGCTCTACGAGAACAGACTCGTAATGACTGCGGTTCCAGACGGTGATCTCGCCGCGCGCAGGTGTAGCGGCATGAGCGCGCCACAAGTAGTCGTGTTCGAGTTCGTAGCCCACGGGAGCCTTGAAGCTCACCACCTTGACACCTGCCGGATTGAGGGCTCCAAACACATCGCGAATCGTGCCGTCCTTACCGCATGCATCCATCGCCTGCAACACCACAAGCAGGCTGTGTTGGCGTTGGGCCGCTAAGCACCGCTGCAACACATTGATGCGCTGGTGCATGACGAGCAACTCAGACTTCGCCGCCTCTTTGTCCCATCCAAAGGTCTCGTCTGGGTCGCGCCGGTTCAGGCTCAACTGAGAGTTCGGCTTCACAATCATTCGAGCGATGACTTTGTCCACGAGGGTGAAGTTAGCTCATGCCTAGAGGAGCTCTGACCGGATCATCGGTTGAACGGGCAATGCCTACAACCACTGTCGCAACAGGTTCCGCGTCGAGACAAAAACACTGCCGTGAACACTGCGAATCCGCTGACGGGGTCTCTGTATGTAGGTGCCCCAGACTCAACGGCACGGGCATGTCGGCTCATGATCTCAGCAAAATGACGATGCGTGGGACTGAGTCGGCGCGGGTCCGGCATCATCGAATCGTGGTCGTGCGACATTGGCATTCAACCTAGGGCACCCACGAGTTGAGAATCGTGCTCGCGGTTCGCGACTATGACTAGTATGCGTGAATCGTTGTGGCGACCGTCACAGCCGATATATGGTCGGCAAGGCAACACGCCGAGCAACAAAGAATCATTCAACAAGGGGGAGTTCATGGGTACCAAGGAACGTTCAACTCAGCGTCGCCGAGGCGTCGCGCTAGCAGCCACGGTGATGAGCTTTGCGCTTATTGCCGGCGCCTGCAGCAGCGATAGCGGCAATGGCACAGCCGGCACCACCGGTGGCAGCACCAGCGGCAGCACCGCGGACACAACCGCTGGCACCGAAGTAAAGGCCACTCCGGTTGACGGCGGCACACTTCGCTACGGTCTCGAGGCCGACGTCGATGGTCTCAACCCAACCTCTTCCGCGCTCTCAGCCCCTGGCTACGTGATGGCTGAAGCCGTATTCGACACCCTTGCTCGCGTCGCCGCCGACGGCTCAATCGTTCCGTACCTCGCCGAATCGTTCACTCCTTCGGCCGACTTCAAGTCGTGGACCGTCAAGTTGCGTCCTGGCATCAAGTTCACCGACGGCGCCGACCTCAATGCCGATGCGCTTCTCAAGGCATTTGAGGCTGAGCACGCCGCCGCGCTTGTTGGCCTTGCCGTTCGTCCGTTCTACCCAGACACGGGCGCAACCGAGAAGATCGACGATCTTTCCGTCAAGTTCAACCTGCTCGACGCGAACCAGTACTTCCCATCGGCGCTCACCAGCCAGCTGGGCATGATGCCATCACCTCTGTGGCTCGACGCTGCAAAGGCTGATCCAACGCTGAACCAGAAGCCAGTAGGCACCGGCCCATTCATTTACGACAGCCGCACCCAAGACAACGTGACGCGCTTCGTGAAAAACCCCAACTACTGGAACGGCACAGTGCACCTCGATGCTGTCGAGTTCTACCCCGTGCCAGACCCAGCAAACTTGCTCGACCTGCTCAACAATGGTGACCTCGACGCGTTGCAGACAACTGATCAGACAGCCATCAAGGACCTCAAGGCCAACACCGACGTGCAGAACTTGCTCGACGACACCGGCGAAGAGTCGTTCCAGATGATCAACTCACAAGCACCTCCATTCGACGACATCCGCGTTCGTCAGGCGCTTGCTTTTGCAACGCCTAAGGCAAAGGTTCTTGAGCTCATCGATCTTGGCCAGTCCCGCCCAGCCGACGAGATGTTCACCCCAGAGAGCCCGTACTACAACCCGGCCGTGAAGCAGGACGCTGATCAGCCAGACAAGGCTCTGCCACTCATCGCTGCGTACTGCGCCGAAAAGGGCACGGTTATCAACCCAGTGCTCAACAAGCCAACCTGTACTGACGGCAAGGTCAACATGGAATACCAGTTCGTCGGCCCATCGGCTGTCGGCCTGCGCACCACCGAGATCTTCGAAAATGCGTGGAAGGCCGGCTTCAACATCACTCGTGATCAGGTGAACCAGCAGGATCACATTCAGCAGGCGGCTCTCGGCCAATACAACGTGCTCGGCTGGCGTCAGTTTGGTGCCATCGACCCATGGGCCGACAGCGTCTGGATGCTCTGCCGCACCGTTGGACCGATCTCGCTCAACTGGCCTCGCTACTGCGACCCAGCTCGCGATCAGATCCTGCTCGATGCTCAGGCCACCAACGATCCTGCAAAGCGTGCCGAGGACTACAAGAAGCTTGCGCAGAACATGCACGATGCGTACACGTACATCTTCATTAACCACACGCTCTGGTCCAACTCGTTTGCCAAGAAAATTCACGGCACGTGCGACGGCAAGTCGCCTGAAGGCGTGGCTCTGAAGTGCACCAGCAATGGTCTCACCTGGCTCGACACATCCTGGTTGGAGAAGTAGTAAAACCATGCGACCTAATTCGACCCGTTGGGTCGCAGGCAAATGAGGTACTGGGCACAGCGGATCGCCATGGCGATTACGTTGCTCTTCGCAGTGAGCGCGCTCACATTCGGAGCAATGAACGTCCTTGGCGATCCGCTGTTCAACATCCTCGGTCCCATCGCCCGCGACACCAGTAATCCAAAGAGCGTCAAGCTCATCGAGAAAGCCAAGCACGATTACAACCTCGATAAGCCGCTTCCGGTCCGGTACGGGCTTTGGGTAACTGGTTTCGTTCGTGGCGATATGGGAGTGCAGTTCAGCACCGACGGGCAACCGCCGGTGACTGAACTGCTTAAAGAACGAATTCCACGCACGGTGACGTTGCTTCTGCTTGGGCAACTCATCGCCGTGCTGGTCTCCATTCCATGGGCGCTGATCTCAGCGTCGAGGGCCGACAAACTGGTCGATCGAATATCGACGGCAACCACCTTCATGCTGGTTGCGCTGCCAGGCTTTGCGCTCGCAATCATCTTGAAGTATCTGTTTGCAATTCGGTTGGGGTGGTTCCCGCTGACCTACAGGGCTCTTGATCCATTCAAAACTCGTCTCTTCCAGATGTTGCTGCCGTCGATCGTCATCGGCTTGCCGGCCGCAGCGATTTACCAGCGCCTGCTGCGTACTGATCTGATCACCACCCTGCAGGAAGACTTCATCTTGATGGCGCGCTCAAAGGGTGTGTCGAAGTCGCGCATCTTGTTCCGCCACGCGTTGCGCTCGTCGATGTTCTCGTTCATCACCGTGGTTGGTCTCACCACCGGAGCGCTCATCGGCGGTTCCATCGTTGTCGAAACGGTCTTCCGAATTCCGGGTATTGGATCCACATTGGTTGAGGCCGTTTTGCGGCACGACTTCCCTGTGGTGCTGGCAATCGTGATGATTGTCGCTACCACCTTCGTGTTGATCAACCTGTTGATCGACGTCTTCTATTCGATCATCGACCCACGAGTAAGCAGATGACCACCGAAGCTATCGCCGCTCCCGAAGTGGCAGCACCGCCCGCACCAGGCGAAGCGGCCGTCAAAAAGACACTTGGTCTCGCCTTCTGGATCTGCATTGGCTGGCTCGTTCTCATGGTGCTTGTTGCCGTGCTTGCGCCACACCTGCCAATCCCTGATCCCAAGGCGAACTTCACCAAGCCAGGCCAAGCCGGACCATCGCACGCGCCTTCTGCGGCTCATTGGTTCGGAACCGACAAAGACGCTCGCGATGTGTTTTCCCGCACCGTGTATGGCGCACGCGTGTCGCTCACCGTTGGCTTCATCGCGATCGCGTTTGGCATGTTGGTCGGCGGAACGCTCGGAATCCTTGCTGGCTTCTTCCGCGGCTGGTGCGATCGCATCTTTTCGTTCATGTTCTTGGTTCTGCTGTCATTCCCTTCATTGGTGTTGGCGATCATGCTGACGGCTCTGCTCGACCGCAAACTGCTCACCATCTCAATGATTCTCGGGGTGCTCGCCGTAGCTCCCGTGGGGCGTCTCGCACGAGCAACGACCATGCAGTACGCGGACCGCGAATTCGTTATGGCTGCACGAAGCCTCGGCGCCAAGAACACGCGTCTCATTATTCGCGAGTTGCTCCCCAACGTAGCCATACCCATGTCGGCGCTGGCGTTGCTCGGCATGGCCGTGGCAATTGTTGCCGAAGGCGGCTTAGCGTTTCTCGGTCTTTCGGTTGAGCACAGCATCACGTGGGGCGGCATGATTCAGCTCGGGTCAGATAGCAGCAGAACGTTGCAGCATCAGCCGTGGATCGCATTCTTCCCCATTGGCGTGCTGTTCCTCACGGTGTTCGCGCTCAACTTTGCTGGGGACCGCGTTCGCACCTACTTCGATGTCAAGGAGATCTCGCTGTGAGCGAATTGCAGACAGAGCTGCGTCAAGCGCAGCAGCCGCTGCTCGAGGTCAAAGATCTGCGCACTCACTTTCGTACTGAGCGCGGCTTAGTGCGCGCCGTTGATGGTGTGTCGCTCACGCTTGATCGCGGCAAATGCCTCGGCATTGTTGGCGAGTCCGGCTCCGGCAAGACCGTGTTGTCGCGTTCGCTGATGGGACTTCTGCCTCACTCGAACACCATCACCTCTGGTTCGGTCAAGTTTGAGGGCAAAGAGATTCTCGGCTTGCCCGCGAAGCAGATGCGTCGCCTCTGGGGACGCGAGATGTCGATGGTGTTCCAGAACCCGATGACCTCGCTGAATCCGCTGATGAAGATTGGCCAGCAGATCGCCGAGCCACTCAACTTGCATCTCGACATGTCGCACGCCGACGCACGCGCCACTGCCGAGCGCCTGCTGCGCGATGTTCGTATTCCCGAGGCATCACGTCGTCTCGACCAATACCCGCACGAACTGTCCGGCGGTATGCGTCAGCGAGCAATGATCGCCATTGCATTGGCGTGTGGTCCCACACTGCTCTTCGCTGACGAGCCAACCACTGCTCTCGACGTCACGGTGCAGGCGCAGATTCTTCAACTCATCGGAGAGCAACGCCGCGACCGCAACATGTCGGTGGTCCTTGTTACTCACGACCTTGGTGTCGTTGCCGGCCACACCGACGAGATCGCCGTGATGTACGGCGGCAAGCTCGTTGAAAAGGCCCCAACAAGCGTCCTCTTTGCACACATGAAGATGCCGTACACGATGTCGCTGATGCGCAGTATCCCCAAGCTCGAAGATCCGAGCCACACGCGTCTGGCAACAATCCCTGGGCGCCCACCAGATCTTGTGCATCCTCCCAAGGGCTGCCGGTTTGCTCCTCGATGCGCATATGCGCGCGATAAGTGTCTCACCGAAGAGCCGCCACTTCGTCAAGCAGAAGACCCCAATCACTCTTACGCATGCTGGTACCCGGTGGGCTCCCCCGAGTTCAACCAGCGTGAAGCCGAACTCAACAACGGCGCAGTACCCGTCACACTCGAGGCACGGTAATGGCAGGTTCAGGAACAGCACATCTGCGCGAGGGCGACATCGTCATGCGCGTTGAGAACCTGGTGATGGAGTTCCCCGTAGGCCGCACAGGCCTCAAGGTAAACGCCGTCTCCGGAATCAGCTTCGACGTCATGCGCGGCGAGACCCTCGGTCTTGTGGGCGAGAGCGGCTGCGGCAAAAGCACCACCGGTAAAGCGATGATGCAAATCCCGCGCCCAACGTCGGGCTCCGTCAAGCTCGAAGGCCTTGAGCTCACCACGCTCGGCAACGAAGAGTTGCGCTCGGCGCGCACCAAGATGCAGATGATCTTTCAAGATCCCATCTCATCGCTGAACCCTCGTCGCATCGTGCGTGACAGCGTTCGTGAGCCACTCGACGTGTGGAGCCGCGGCTCAAAGGCCGAACGCGAAGCACTCGTTAATCGCGTGCTCGAGAGCGTGGGCATCGATCCAGAGCGCGCGGGCGAAAGCCGTCCGCACCAGTTCTCTGGTGGTCAATGTCAGCGCATCTCTATTGCCCGCTCACTTGTGCTCGACCCCACCTTGATCATCTGCGACGAACCCGTGTCGGCGCTCGACGTAAGCGTGCAGGCGCAGGTCATCAACCTGCTCGAAGACCTCAAGCAGCAATACGGACTCACCCTGATCTTCATCGCCCACGACCTCGCCGTCGTGAAGAACATCAGCGACCGAGTTGCCGTGATGTACCTCGGCAAGATGTGCGAGATCTCTCCCAGCGACGACCTCTACGCACGTCCGGCACACCCGTATACGCGGGTCTTGATCGATTCGATTCCTGTTCCCGATCCACAGGCTGTGCTCGCCGACGCATCAACAATCGGCGAACCAGGGTCACCGGTCACGCCGCCCTCGGGTTGCCGCTTTCACCCCCGATGCCAGTTTGCTGACGACATCTGCAAGACCACCGAACCAATCTTGCACGACATTGGCAGCGGTCACTTCGTAGCGTGTCACCATCCGCTCGAAGTACCTGTAGCCATTCAGACTCGCTAGGCCACGGCCCGTTCGGGCTTAACCATTGGTGAACTTGGCTGGGCGCTTCTCGATGAACGCGATCATTGCTTCGCGGAAATCGTTGGTCTGGCCCAACATGATCTGCTGGCGATTCTCAAGATCGATTGCGGCCTGCATGCCCGGAATCTCAAGCGCTGACCACATGCCCTCTTTGGTCATTGCTACGCCCATTGGGGCGAGGCCGATGATCTGCTTGGCTTTGGCGTAGGCGGCTTCAAGCAATGCTTCGTCGTCGTATACATCGACCACAAGACCAATGCGGTATGCCTCGGCGCTATCGAAGGTGCGGCCCGTGAGCATCAGTTCTTGAGCACGCACCGCGCCAATCAGTCGGGGCAACAACCAACTGGTGCCAATGTCGCACGCAGACAAACCCAGTCGAATGAACGCTGCGCTGAAGTTGGCTGACTTGGCGCACAGCCGAATGTCGGATCCGAGCACAAGAGCGAACCCTCCCCCGGCTGCCGGACCGTTCACAGCGCTGATGATCGGTTGCGGTATCGAACGCATTCTTGGAATCAACGACGAAATGTGCTTCTGCACAGCGAAACTGCTCTGCAGTGGGCCAAGTGACTCGGTGTTCGGAGCCTTGCCGTAGCCGGTGAGGTCGAGTCCTGCGCAGAACCCCCTGCCGGCGCCAGTGAGCACCACCACGCGGGCGGTGGGATCTATAGCGATCTCATCGAGCGTGTCGTGCAATCCCTGCACGAGTTCGTTGGTCATCGCGTTGAGCCGCGCTGGACGACTCAAGGTGATCTGGACAACACCTTCGACGGGACGGGAAATTTCGATGACTGCCATGCATCTATCGTGACGCACACAGCGCTGCCGCCATCTATCGAACGACCAACGGTGGGACACGTAAGGCGAACTACGGTTCGCCGTAGTGCTCGTACATGTCGATCCTGCAACGAACCTTCGCTTAACACTGAGCGCGTATCGATTTGGATCGAGCGACCCCACCACTCAGCTCAGCAACGGCCAATTCTGGCGATCGACACACACCCCGATCGGACCCGCCACACTTCACCTCACGTGGCACGATGGGACGATCTCGCTGCAGGCGTGGGGCCCCGGGGCCGACTGGATGATCAACGGCGTCAACGAATTGATTGGCGCGCACGACACGGGGTTGCAGTTGCCCGATGCGGCTCATCCAAAGGTTGTTCGCGCTCACCGCAATCATCCGGGTCTGCGTATTGGGGCCAGTCGCACGCTGTACCACGAGTTGCTCCCTACAATCCTTGGCCAGCGCGTCACTGCGGCCGAAGCAATCGGTCAATGGCGCAGGCTGTGCGGAGAACTTGGTGACCCTGCGCCGGGACCAAACGACACCCTGCGCCTGCCTCCGCATCCGGAGCGAATTCTCGGTAAGCCCGCGTGGTGGTATCACCCGTTTGGCATCGAGGCTAAGCGCGCCGAGGCTCTGAGAACGGTGGCGCGCCACGCCGCCCGCATCGAGCAATGGTCCACGCTGCCGACCCTTGAGGCTGCACAGAAACTTCAGTTGTTGCGGGGCATCGGACCATGGACAATCGGCTCAGCAACCGCGCATGCTCTCGGTGATCCCGACGCCGTTCCGGTAGGAGACTTCCACATTCCAAACATGGTGTGTTGGGTTCTCGCCGACAGGCCACGCGGCACCGACTCCGAGATGCTCGATTTGCTTGAGCCGTACCGGGGACAACGCGGCCGGGTGATTCGCCTGCTTGGTCTCGATGGCAACGCTGCGCCAAAGTTTGGGCCACGCCAGCGGATACAGCCGATGCACCAACGCTGAGGCGCTCCTGCCTCATACGTTTTAGAGTCTGCGTGTTAGCGTCGCAGGGCTTGCAGCTACCAACACTTTGCCATGACCCACACACTCGATCCCATCGCCGAAACTGTTACCGAGTCGACTTCAGCTGAGGTCGGCACCAACCGGATTGCGCAGCGCCGTCGCCAATGGCGCACCCTTGTGAAGCGTGCCTCCGTGGCATATGTGTTGAGCCGAATCTGTGTAATCGCCGGCGCCGGCATTGTTGCCGCACAGCGCGTCGTGCAAGACAGGTCCGACGGAATCCCCCGGCCACGCAACGCGCTTGGCCGCATTAACGAAGTGCTCACCTCATGGGACGGCAAGTGGTACTTCGCCATTGTTCGCCATAGTTACCCGAGCCACATTCCACCCCATGTCACATGGGACGACGTGCAGGCACGCACCGCGTTCTTCCCGATGTTTCCCACCTTGGTGAGGTGGCTCGATCACGTGCTGCCAGGCGGCGATGTCTTCGCTGCGCTGTTCATGAACTTCGTCTTCGGCGCGCTGGCTGTGTACCTCGTTGGCCAGCTCACACGTACCATGTTCGACGACCGCGTTGCCTATCGAGCGATGCTGCTGATGGCGTTCTTCCCCGGCAGCTTCGTGCTCTCGTTTACCTACAGCGAAGCAACGTTGCTTGTGTTCGCTGCTGGCTGCTTACTGTGCCTACAGCGTCGACATTGGGTAGCTGCTGGAACGTTGGCCGCTCTCGGAGCCGCCACACGGCCCAATGGCATCGCTCTCATCGCCGCCTGCGCAGTGGCTGCTGTCATCGCGCTACGACAACGACGCGAGTGGCGCTCGCTGGCTGCTCCCCTGCTCGCCCCACTGGGCTTCATCGGCTTCCACTTGTTCTTGTGGCGCCGCACCGGTGAGAACTGGGCCTGGTTCCGCACCCAACGCGAAGCTTGGGCCGAAGGCACCAGCTTTGGATTTACAGCCATCCACAAGACCATCAATGCGTTTGCTCGCCCAATGTCGTCGCCCACCGACCTCATTACAGCCGTGTCGTTTTTGGCCATGGTTGTTCTGCTCTACATGGCGTGGAAGAAGCGGCTGCCGCTGCCGATCTTGACCTACAGCCTGGTGGTGCTGGTGTTGATGCTGGCCCCCAGCACGGTTACAGCCCGTCCGCGCTTTTTGTACACCGCATTTCCATTGCTGATCTCAGCTGCGGCGTGGATTCGCGATCTCGAAATCGCTCACGAACACGACAGCGAAGAACTCTCGAGCGGTCACGAACTGTGGACCGTGGTGCTGGCGTTGTGCGCCGCAGGAATCGTGACCCTCACGGGTCTCTACGGCGTGTTCGGCGCAATACCGTAGGGCTATCTCGACGTTGAAAAACGGCGGCGAACTTTGGCCCACGAATCGGATACGGCCCAACCAGTTACCAGCAGCATCGACTCGGTAATGATTCGGCCCGACATCTTTGAGGTGCCGAACTCACGGTCGATAAATGTGATCGGCTCTTCAACGACTGAGTAACCAGCACGAATCAAGCGACGCACGAGTTCGGTGAGAAAGGCGTAGCCCTCGGCCTGCGTGGAGGTTGGGTCGATGGCTCCCAGGGCACTGGCCCGATAGGCACGAAAGCCTGATGTGCAGTCATGAATATGAAGGCGCAAGACACCGCTGGTGTAGCGATTTCCCCAACGCGACAGCAAACGACGATGCACCGGCCAATTCAGGGTTCCGCCGCCAGCGACGTAACGAGAGCCAACTACAGCGTCGGCGCCCTTCTCGATGCGGGCGACCATCGCAGGAAGGGCCTTGGGGTCATGCGAGAAATCGCAGTCCATGGAGACGATGACCTCGTAGTCGCCCTGCAGCGCCTCGCCGAAGCCGTGACGGTACGCGCTGCCGAGGCCTTGTTTGGCAGCTCGGTGCAATACATGAATATTGCCAAGCTCGGCGGCGGTCTCGTCGGCAAGCTTGCCCGTGCCGTCGGGGCTGTTGTCATCGACAACAAGAATGTGTGCATCGGGCAACGAGTTACGCACCTCTTCGAGGAAGCGAACGATGTTGTCAGCTTCTTGATAGGTGGGCACCACTACAACCGTTCGCACGGTGTGCCACGCTAGCGCGAACCCCTTGGGGTGGATGTAGTCCGTGTTACAGTTCGGCCGCTGTACCAGCCTGCAGCTACTGCTTATGAGCGTCTTTTTTTCAGAACTCCTCCTTCGTGTTCAACGCTCACGACTCCGCCTGCACGTACTGCTGCTCGCTGCACTGGCCTACATTCCGTCACTCGCAGCCGCGCCTGGAAAAATTCCTGCCGACACCAAACTGTTCTTGTATCTCAACCCGGCGCGCCTCACCGGCGATGCGCCGTACTCGTGGGACACTCGTCAGTTCGCTGGATGGGTCCCCCACCAAACGCTGAGTTACCTGTGGCCATCTGGGCCGTGGTACTCGCTCTGCAATGCAATCGGAATGCCCGATTGGGTCGCGCATCGCCTCTGGATCGGTTCGCTGATGTTTGCGGCCGGCCTCGGCGCGCGTTGGGCGGCAAAGCATCTTGGCATTCCGGCCACCGGCGCACTGATTGCCGCGATGTTCTACCAACTCTCGCCATACGTGCTGCCGTACGTGTCACGCACTTCGGCGATGCTGCTGCCGTGGGCCGGTCTCGGATGGTTAATCGGGCTCACCATTCGGGCAGCCACGCGCACAAAGTGGCGCGATGTCGCGCTCTTCGGACTCGTGATGGCAACTGTGGCGGCACCAAACGCGACTGCGATCTTGATGGTCGCCCCCGGTCCTGTGCTCTGGCTGTTGCACGCCGCGTGGGGCCGATCGATCACCTGGCGACGCGCGATTGTGGTCGCCGTCAAGATCGGTGCGATCAGCTTGCTGATGTCTGCATGGTGGATCGCCATGCTCGCTGTGCAAGGCCGTTTCGGCGCCGATGTGCTCGGCTACTCCGAAACACTCGAGGCCGTCTCGTCGGTGTCGTCGGCGAGCGAAGTCTTGCGCGGCATGGGTTACTGGCTGTTCTACCTGCGCGACCCAGTGGGTTTTGCCACCACAGCCTCCGAGCGCTACATGGCGTCGGGCCAGTTGGTCGCGATCTCGTTCATGGTTTTGGGTGTTGCGCTACTTGGCCTCGTCGTCACCCGATGGACAAGCCGCCGATACGCCGCCCTGCTGGTGTTTGTGGGCGTCGTTCTTGCCGTAGGCGTGCATCCCATTTCGAACTCATCGCCGTTGATGTCTCCACTCGCCCACAACTCTCGGTCGGCATTGGCTCTCGCGTTGCGGAGCAGCACCCGCGCACTGCCACTGAGCACATTTGGACTCGCTCTCGGCGCTGGCGCGCTTGTGGCTGCGATCTCGCGCACTCATTGGCGCGTACGCCACGCGGCACCGTGGCTCATCGGCTTACTTGCAATCGTCAATCTGCCGGCGCTCTTCGATGGTGGCTTTGTCGATCCCAACCTCGTTCACGATCAACAGGTACCGAGTGCCTGGACACAAGCGGCGAAGGCTCTCGACACTTCGCCGCAGGGTTACCGTGTCATGCAGTTACCCGGCCTTGAGTTCGGCGCGTTCCGATGGGGCTATACCGTCGACCCGCCGCTGCCTGCTCTTACCAACCGACCGGTCATCACCCGTGATCTCTTGCCACTCGGCAGCGCCGCGGCTATGGACACCTTGTATGCGCTCGACGACCGATTCCAAGAGGGCACGATCAACGCAGCTGCCGTGGCCCCCATCGCCCGACTGTTCGGCGCCGACACGCTCTGGGTCACCAACGATGTTGCCTTCGAACGATTTCGCACTCCGCGCCCAGAGCTCACTCACGAACTCTTCGCTCACCCTTCCTCTCAGTTAGGGCCTGCACATTCATATGGCGTCGCTGCCGTGAGCACTCCCACGCTCGCGATGGTCGACGAGCAGTCCATCAGTAACGCGGCCGTTGGCACTCCGCTGCCGCCTGTAGACCTTGTTCCAGTGCTCAACCCGCAGCCCATCGTGCGCGCCAAAACGGGCAGCGTTGTTCTCGCCGGAAGTGGCGACGGCATCGTCGATGCGGCTGGCGCAGGCTTGCTCACCGGAGACGAACTGATCCGCTATGCAGCCAACCTTCAGGCTCCGGATCAGAGCGGTTCTGCGGCGGACCCCGTCGCATCAGCCGACCGCGTCATCGTCACCGACACCAACCGCAAGCGAGCCCATCATTGGCGCGGTTCGCAAGACGTCACGGGTTTCACCGAAGACGGCTCGACAAACCCTGGCGTGCTCACCTTTGATAGCGCTGACCAACGCATCCCCGTGTTCCCGAACCAGACCAGCAACGACATGACCATTGCCGAGCAGCGCGGCGCGATCCATGCCTCGGCGAGCTCATACGGCGAACCGTTCGCGTATCGACCAGAAGACCGCGCCGCAATGGCGATAGATGGCGACGTCAACACAGCGTGGATCACCGGCGACCATGGCCAGCCCGTCGGAGAGTTCATTCGTCTCACCGCTGACGCACCGATCGACAAGATCACGCTCACTCAACCACTCGATGCTCGCAATCGCTGGATCACGCGCGTCACGCTCACCGACGACGCAGGTCCTCGCAGCATCGACCTCACAGCCGATTCACGATCCGCCACAGGCCAACTCATTGCGCTGCAGCGCCGCTCGAGCCATGTGACCATTCGCATCGATGCCATCGACTACGACCGAGGCGCTACCTCGCCCGCGCTCGACGGCGTGGGCTTTGCCGAAGTGACCACTGACATGGGAGCGATGCACGAGATCGTCCGCGTACCGAACAATGTGCTGCTGCGAACAGCCGCAACCCAGCCTGTCGACCTCGTCTTCTCACGGTTGCGCACACGGCCAACAAACCGCTACCGCCATGACCCCGAGCTCACGATGAGCCGAGCGTTCACGCTCAGCGATCCCCGCGCTTTCGATGCATCAATCAGTGCCCGCATTTCACAACGATCAAGCGATGCTGTTCTCGCCGGGTTGCTGAAGTGGAAGGGCACGACATCGTCGGCTCACCTCACCGGCGTTCCGGCAATGGGCGGATGGGCCGCCACCGACGGCAATCCATCCACCTCGTGGGTGACGCCGTTTGGTGGTGCCGTCGGCGCTTCGCTACACATTCCGCGCACAGTACGGGGCGCACTCACAACGCTGACCATGCGCCAGCCAGTGTCAGATCAGTTGGGCACGATTACAGAAGTCAGCATCAAGGCCGGGGCCACTACGCAGGTCGCGGCGGTGTCTGCACCAGATGCCCAAGGCTTCAGCACGCTCACGTTCCCATCGCTCTCGGGCGGAGCCATTGATCTCACGGTTACTGCCACCAACGGAGCCACCACTACCGATCGGCGGTTCGCCGACCGTGTCACGCTTCCGGTAGGTATCAGCGAGATCACGGGCGACGGCATCGCCGCCACCTCGCTTCCCGAAAAATTCGATAGCGGCTGCCGCAGCGACCTCATCACTATCGACGGGAGCCCGATACCCGTTCGTCTGTCAGGGCAGATGCTGGCGCTGCTCTCTGATCACGATGCCCGAGTCGACCTTTGCGGCTCCTCGCAGGTCACCGTGGGTGGCGGCGAGCACTTCATCAACACGCTCAACGGATTGCTCACCGGCGCAGACATCAATCAGATCGTTCTGCGCAGCACGTCGATCACTACGGCCCAGCCAGCACCAATAGGCGACCCGTCGGCAACGCCTACTGGCCTGCTTGCTGCACCAACTGTGCAGATCCTCAACAGCACGCGCACCACGCGCACGATCTCTGTTGGCGCATGTCCACGTGGCTGCTGGTTGGTTTTTGGAGAGGGCTACAACCTTGGATGGGGCGCCTCTGTTGCAGGCAAGCCGCTCGGAACTCAGCAAGTAGTCGATGGCGGCTTCAACGGTTGGCTACTGCCTCCAAGTGCCGCTACTCAGACCGTGAACCTCGTGTGGGCCGGTCAGAACTCGGTAAATCTCGGTCTGTTGCTCTCGGGGCTTGGTATTGCGCTCTGCCTCGCCCTGATTGTGTTCGACCGACGACGCACTGCACCGGCCGATGTGTTTGAGCCGCGGTTCACCGCACTTTGGAACCACCGCTCGACTCAACCGTTACTCGGTCTCGCACGGTCATCAATCATCAGCATCTCGATCGCCACCGTGGTGGGGGCCTTGGTCATCGCACCCAAGTGGGGCCTATTCTGCGGCTTCATTGCGTTCACTTGCTGCATACCGCTGAGACGACCACAACTGGTCGGACCCGCTGCCTTTTGCGTCGCAATGTACATCGCAGTGGTCATGGTGCACCGCGTGCGGGCTTATCACCCATTCCCGAATGGCGGCTGGCCCGGCGTGTTCGAAGATATGAACCGTCCGGCACTGGCGGTCATCGTGCTCTTGCTGGCAAGCATCTCGACTCGGCGTAGTTCAGTCGACGGCGACACTCGCTAATGTAGGCCCCACTGTGTCTGCATCACCACGCCCTTGCCTCACTGCCGTCGTGCCTTGTTACAACGAGCAGGCCACCATCCTCACTCTGCTCGATCGCGTGTGCGCATCGCCATGGATACACGAAGTAATCGTTGTCGACGACGGGTCCACCGACACCACTCGCGAGTTGCTTGCGGGCGTCACTGATCCGCGTATTCGCGTCATCCTGCAGCCGCGCAACCAAGGCAAGGGCGCAGCGTTGCGCACGGGCTTTGCAGCGGCCACCGGCGATTACGTCATCGTGCAAGACGCAGACCTCGAATATGACCCGGCCGAATACGGCGAACTGCTCGATCCGCTTGAGTCCGGCGTTGCCGATGTCGTGTTCGGTTCACGGTTCTTGGGTGGCCGCCCGCACCGAGTGCTCTACTTCTGGCATTCGCTCGGCAACCGTTTGCTCACGTTGCTCTCGAACATGTTCACCGACCTCAACCTCACCGACATGGAGACGTGTTACAAGGCGTTCAAGCGAGAGGTCATTCAGTCGATCACCATCGAAGAAGATCGCTTCGGCTTCGAACCCGAAGTCACTGCAAAGCTTGCGCGTGGTAACTGGCAAATCTTCGAGGTCGGCATTTCATACGCTGGTCGCACCTACGCTGAGGGTAAGAAAATCGGATGGCGTGACGGCGTTCGAGCTGTTGTCTGCATCGTGCGGTACTCGAAAGTCGGTCAACGGCTGCAAGGCTGACCACAACAAGCGCTAACACTTGTGATCGGACTCGCAACCGCTCGCAAGACTTGTGCCGGGGGGCATTGTGGAATACACGCAGAGCGACTATTTCCCGGCAATCGATGGATTGCGGGCACTCGCTGTGGCCGCAGTGCTGCTCTTCCACGCTGGCCATCTCAGCGGCGGCTTTCTCGGTGTCGACACCTTCTTTGTGATCTCCGGCTTCCTGATTACCGGGCTGCTGCTTCGAGAAGTTGAGAACACTGGGTCGGTAGCGCTCGGAGCGTTTTGGGCTCGCCGCGCTCGGCGGCTTCTGCCGGCACTCGCGTTGATGATCTGCGTGATCACACTTTGGAATCTGCGCTACGGAACACCTCCCGAGCGACTCACACTTCGCCACGACACGCTGTGGAGCCTGGGCTTCGTGATGAACTGGCACGAGATCCTCGCAGCGCACGATTACTGGTCAGCGTTTGCACAAAAATCACCGCTAACCCATCTGTGGAGTTTGGCCGTTGAAGAGCAGTTCTATCTTGTGTGGCCTCTCGTAGCGCTCGCCGTCGCTCGATGGGCACGTCGTCCGCAACGCGCGATTTTCGCTCTCTGCGCCGGCGGTGCGGCTGCTTCGTTCGTGTTGATGGCGGTGCTCTACAACGCCAGCGCTTCCACGCGCGCCTACGAAGGTACCGACACCCGCATCGGCGCAATGATGATCGGTGGCATGTGCGCCACAACCACCGTTCGCAATGCAATGGCTCGAGCGTTCTCGAATCGGTCACGCCGCTCAATCAACGCTGCCGGCTTCGGGCTCGCCTCGGCCACGGCAGTGGTTCTGTGGCTCTACGTCGCTGCGCACGGAACCGATTCGATGCTTTTTCGAGGCGGCTTCTTTGTCTTTGCCGCAGCCGCTGGCCTGCTGCTCGGCGCCATCACCGTAGACCCAGACACGCCACGCTCACCGGCGCGCACCACGATCACCAACGTGTTGTCGCTTCGTCCGCTACGCGCAGTCGGCCGTCTGAGCTACGGCTTGTATCTGTGGCACTGGCCCATTTACGTGGTTCTCAATCCGGTTCGCACGGGTCTGAGCGACTGGCCACTCGTTGCGGTTCGGCTCTCGGTTACAGCAGTGGTGTCGGTGCTGTCGTATCGCTATGTCGAACGTCCCGTGCGCGAGCGCCTGCAACGGCGACCAACGTGGGTCAGTGCTCCCGCCACAGGCTTAGCCGTGGGCCTTGCGGCGCTTGTGGCAGTCACTGTCGCCCTGCCCGGCGCAAGCGCCACAGCAGTGAACCTCAACGGAATCGTGGCACTCACGGCGGGCACCGCCAGCACCACCAGCGTTGCTACTACTGATGCGAGCGCTGCAACAACCAGCCCGGCAACAACTACAACGCTCGCCGCAGTCAAACGAGGCACCATTCACGATGTGGTGTTGTTCGGTGACTCCATTGCGTACACCACATGGCCGGGACTCGAAGCAGCCTTGAAAGCCGCGGGCGCCACCTTGCACAGCGCTGCGGGGCCCGGTGTACGGCTCACGGGTACAAGCGCTTATTTCGACTACCTCAACAGCATCGAGAAATCTGTCGATGGACATACGTTGCTTGTCATGGTGCAACTGTCTGTGTGGGATGCGCAGTTCGACCCAACGGAGCAGTACAACTCGTTGCTCTTACTGCACCAGTTCGTGGTGGACCGCGGCGCGCAGATGGTCATCACTCCGCCGCCACCGATGCGGCCCGATCAAAGCAAGAAGGGCACGAGCGAGCTGTACGACATTGGCAAACGCATAGCTACCGAGAACCCCGACACCGTCACGTTCCTCGATACGGCTGCGGTCTGGACCGATCGCTATAGCGCCGACCTCAACGGCGATCATGTTCCCGAGCGAATGTACGACGGCGTTCACATGTGCGCGTCAGGTGCAGCATTGGTCAGCGCTTGGCTGGTCGAGCAGATGTCCCGGCTTTTCGATGGCATCACTCCCGCCCCGGTGGCCTCATGGGCTGGCGGGCCGTGGACTCAGAACCCCATCTACGACTCGCCCCCCGGAACGTGTGCTGCCGTTTGATAGCGGCGCATTCGCACCTGCGACTACACTGCCTTCTTCGTCATGGCTGCTCAAACCTCACGGGCGTTCGTGCGCCCATTCACACAATGCATGCTGGGTGTAGACCTCCCTGGGCTCTCGAGTTCGCAGCGTGATCAGGTCAGCGACTTCGCGGTGTTCCATGTCGATGAACTCCCCAGCGTGCTTCGGCTCGGCTGCAATATCATCGCTGTCGTGATGCGTGGTGTTGTAGCGCTTCCCAACGGCAGCAACGTGATCGCATGGCTCATCCGTCACCCGCTGCCCTTGGTCGGCGAATACGTTCGCATGATCCGTTCGCTCGCATACACCTACGTTTGGGAGCACTGGCCCGACACGCTTCCCGACGGATCGGCCGCCGCATGAGCGAGCAGGACATCCCTATTCACTCCCCCGCCATCGAGTCGCTCTACGACACCGAGATCCTTGTCATCGGCTCTGGCGCGGGCGGTGCAACTACCGCAGCGCTGTTGGCTGAAGCAGGCTTCGACGTGCTCGTGGTCGAAGAAGGAGCTTGGGTCGAGCAAGGCAGCGTGGTGCCGTTCTCGCTTGAGCAGATGAACCAGCAATACCGATCTGCCGGAGTCACTGTTGCTCTGGGTCTTCCTTCGATTGCCTACACCGAGGGGCGATGCGCCGGAGGCGGAACTGAAGTGAACAGTGGCTTGTATCGGCGTCCGCCAGCCGAGTTGCTCGAGCGTTGGCGCACGCAATATCACATTCGCGATCTCGACCCTGACGAGATGTACGCCATCGCTCACGAACTCGAGACTGCGCTCAATGTCACCACGGTGCCCGGCCAGGTGTCGGCACCCAGCATGGTGTTGCACCGCGGAGCCGAAGCGCTCTCGTGGGAAAACAGCGAAAGCCCGCGTTGGATGAAATACCCTCCCGGCGGCAACGCTGCAAGTGGGCAGCGTCAGAGCATGACCCGCACATACTTGCCACGGGCACATCGTGCCGGCGCCCGCATCATCACCCAGTGCCGCGTACGCAAGTTGGTAATCAACGGCACCAGCGCCAGCCAAGCCGACGTGGTCCTGGCCAACGGCATGCCCGGCCGCATTCGATTTCGACACGTGTTTGTTTGTGGTGGCGCCATCCACACGCCGGCGCTACTGCAGCGCAGCGGTTTGCACGAACGCATCGGCGACACCTTGGCAGTGCACCCAACAGTGAAGTTGGCTGCTCGATTCCCCGAAGCCATCAACGTGCCTGACGACGTACCGGTGCATCAGGTCAAAGAGTTCGCGCCCGAGATCTCCTTTGGCGGGTCGGCCAGCAACCCTGGTCTTGTGGCCATGGCACTCGCCGACAACTGGACCGAGTTCGGTCACGCTGTCAACGAATGGCAGCGGGTCAGCGTGTACTACGCAGCTATCACGAGCCAAGGCAAGGGTCGCGTCAAAGCGATCCCGGGCATGCGCGATCCTTTGGTCACGTATCACCTCACTGGTCGCGACAAGCAGCTGCTCCGCAGCGGCCTCAGCCGACTCACGCTGCTCATGCTTGCTGCCGGCGCCAACGAGGTCTATCCCAGCTATCGCGGCGCACCGCTGGTGCGTACGCCCGGCGACATCTCCAATCTTCAACATTCGTTCGCAACCACAAAGGCCACGGTCATGACAGTCCACCTCTGCTCTACGGTTCCGATCGGCGAGCATCCGCGATGCGCTGCCAACAGCTTCGGTCAGGTTCGCGGGATGAAGAACGTGTGGGTCAACGATGCATCGATGTTGCCCGACGCTCCCGGCGTGAACCCACAGGGTTCAGTGCAAGCCTTCGCCGTGCGCAATGCGCGCCGCTTTATCGAAACGAACTCTCCTCGTGGCTGATTACTCATTGCCCTCAGCCACCGTTGTCACCGGCGCAGCCGGATGGCTCGGCCGTGCACTCGTGCATCATCTCTCTACCGACTCAGGTGCATACAAACGTGACGGCGTGTTGCGCGCCTTGGTGCTAAACGAGCAAGAGGCCCAAGCGGTGCGCGACGTGTCCACCAACGTTGAGACCGTTATCGGCTCGGTCACTGATCCACGTTCACTCGAGCGTCTCCTCGATGGTTTGCCCGCCGACACCGACGTGATCCACACCGCCGGTGTGATTCATCCGGGCAAGGTCAGCGACTTCTTCGATGTGAACACAACCGGAGCCGCGAACATGGCCAGTGCCGTGCACCGCGCCGGGCTGCGTCGCATGGTGCATGTGTCGTCAAACTCGCCCTTTGGCACCAACCCATCCGAACTCGACACGTTTCGCGCACACGAGCCATATAACCCGTACCTCGGATACGGCAAGTCGAAGATGCAAGGCGAACTTGCAGTGCTCGCTCAGGTAGAGCAAGGTCTCGATGCGGTCATCGTGCGCCCACCGTGGTTCTACGGGCCGCTGCAGCCGCCACGCCAGACCACCTTCTTTCGCATGGTTCGCAGCGGCAAGTTCCCCAAGTTTGGCGCCGGCAATCAGCGTCGCTCGATGGTGTTCGTCGACAACCTCGTGCAGGGCATCGTGCGCGCCGAGCTCACACCAAACACATCAGGCCGCGGCTACTGGATTGCGGATGCACGGCCCTACACCGTGAACGAGATCATCGACACAGTTGGCCGAGCCCTCAGAGACGAGGGATACGACGTAAAGCCTGGCGCCATGAAATTGCCGGTGTTCGCCGGACGCATCGCCGAGCGCGCCGACCGGCTCATTCAAGGCACTGGCCGTTATCAGCAACAGCTTCACGTGATGGGCGAGATGACCCACTCGATCGCCTGCGACATCGATGCCGCCCGCGAAGAGTTGGGTTACGACCCTCAATTCGAGCTGTACGACGGCATGCGTCGCAGCATTCAGTGGTGTCGCGCCGAAGGTCTCGAGCTATGAGCACCACGGCGCTCGTCACCGGCGGCAGTGGCTATTTCGGCGCGCTGCTTGCAACGCAGCTACGCGCCAGCGGCCACATCGTGCGCGTGCTCGATCTCAACGCCCCGGCCCCCGACGCCGATGTCGACTTCGTTCGTGGCGACATCCGAGACGCTGCAGTGGTCCGCGCTGCTGTCGAAGGTGTCGATGTTGTCTACAACAACGTGGCTCAGGTTCCACTGGCCAAAGACGAACAACTCCTGCGCAGCGTCAACGTCGAGGGCACACGCCTGTTGCTTTCTGCTTGCCTCGACTCGGGCGTCAGCAAGGTTGTGCATACGTCGTCAAGCGCAGTGTTCGGCATTCCCGCCTCAAACCCCGTGATGCCGTCTACGGTTCCATCGCCACTCGAGGCTTATGGCCACGCCAAGTTGGCTGCCGAATGGGCGTGCCTCGAAGCAACGTCTCACGGACTCGATGTGACCATCGTTCGACCCCGCACCATCTTGGGGCATGGCCGCCTCGGCATCTTTGGCATCCTGTTCGATTGGATTGCCGACGGCGCCGATGTGTTCGTGCTTGGCGACGGCTCGAACCGCTACCAGTTCGTGCATGCCGACGACCTCGCGGACATCTGTATTCGCGCCGGCGCCAGCGCTGGGCCGATGATCTTCAACGCCGGCACCGATCGCTTTTCAACGATGCGCGAAACGCTCGAGCACGTGTGTGCTCACGCAGGTACCGGCTCACGCGTGCGCTCGCTGCCTGCTCGCCCGGCATCGATGGCGATGCGTGTGGCCGCTGGCCTAGGCCTCGCACCCTTCGCTCCGTATCACTGGATCATGTACAGCAAATCAATGTGGTTCGATACAGCGCACGCCACTCAGGCGCTTGGCTGGACCCCGCGCTTCTCGAACGACGAAATGTTTGCGCAGAGCTACGACTGGTTCGTGCAGCACCGCGCCGAGATGGCTGCGCAAGACGACGAAACACAGTCGCACCATCGCCGCCCCGCCAAACAGGGTGCGTTGTCGTTGCTCAAGCACGCAACGAAACTGCTGCCGCGCTAAGGACTTGGGGTACCTGCTGCGCGAGCGGCAGCCAGCACCAACTGTGGCCCGAGCCACCGCGTGGCCACATCGGTCGCCGCCTCAATGCTGAAGTGAAGTCCATCAGGACGCGCTGCGTGATCGAGCGCGATTCCATCGGCCTCCATCCATGAACGAAGGTCGAGGACCTCGGCACGAGACGAGAACTCTTTGGCCACCTGATGCATCACGCCTTCGACAATGGCGTGTTCAGATTCGTCGGTAAAGGGTGAGACCCGGTTGAGCCAATACGGGTCGCCCTTCGGTGGGCGGATCCACACCACGGTCGCGTCGGAGATCGAGGTGATCTCGTTGGTGATTGACCGATAGTCGTGCTGAAGCCGCGAGGCGAAGGCGCTATCGCTTGGCGCCAGCGCACCCTCGCTCTTGTGCCACATTCGCGGCGCCTGATCTCGCGCCCACACAAGCATCATCACAACATCGGGGCGCAGCGCTTTGAGATCGGTGGGCAACTCGCCATCGAGCAGCAGATCGCAATTGTGTTGAAACGGAACGTTGTCGTCGGTCGGTACCTCGCCGCCGCGCACAAAGCCGCAACCGGCGCTCACAGCAAGCGAGACCTGCGCAATCGTTGGGTGAGCTGCCGCCCATGCCACCAGCCCGTGGCCGGTTGCTTCAGCGATCGAGTCACCCACCACCAAGATGCGCACAGGCCTGCTGAGCTTTGGAAGCGCAGGAACGGTGGATGCGGCCGGAGTTGAAGCAGCACTCGACGCCGGGGTGTCAGCGGTCGTTGACTTCACGACCAGCGGAGTGGTGGGTGCATCTACCGGAATCCCCGCAATTGAGTCCGACGATGCGCTTCCAACCCAGTAGCTACCGGCCGCCGCAGGAACAGCCGCAACGAGGAGCGCAACGGCGACGGTCGCCAGAGCAGCCGTGGCCGCCGTGCGTAGGCCTGCCCACGTGGCGCGACGGATCGGCTGCTCAATGAGTTGATACGACGCAATCGCGATCGCGAGCGTGACAGCGAAGCGAGATGCCAGCAGTGCCCAGCCATCGAGACCGGTTCGCTGGCTGGTCATGAATACAAACACCGGCAGGTGATACAGGTACACGCCGTAGCTGATGCGACCCAGCGCCACAAATGGCCGCCATGACAACAGCGAGCGCACCACGCCATCGCACTGCAAGCCGAGCAGCAACACTGCGCTGGCCAAGGCCAACACGGGGAACCCTCCGCTGTAGGCCGGGCCGCTAGCAGTGGGCAGTACAAACGCAAACGTAAGTACCAGCGCAAGCCCAAGTGGGGCCATCCATCGAGACGCTCGCACGCGACCCTCAAACAACAGCACCGCTACCAAAGCGCCCAGCAAGATCTCGCCAGCGCGAGCAGGGGTGGCCCAATACGCGGCGTCGCTTCCCCACACGGCGGCGATCAATGGAGCAGATGCTGCGAAGATCGCCGCGCACACGCATACCACCGAGGTAAGGCTCACACAGCGCCGACGCGCCCATCGAGCAAGCCCCCAAAATGCCAGCGGCCAGACCCAGTAGAACTGCTCTTCAATTGCGAGTGACCAGTAGTGATCAAGCGGCGAACGGAACCCCGCGCTCGCGCTCTGCGCGTCTACATAGCTTTCACCGGCGAACAGACGAACCCAGTTAGCCACTTGAAAGAGTGATGCGAGCAGGTCTCGGCGCACGTGGTTGGCCGCAGTCCATGCGTTGGCAGAGCCCATGATCGACACCACGGACAAGCACACGATGCTGGCGGGCAAGAGACGCTTGGCCCGACGCATGTAGAACGCCCCAGGGGCCACGCGTTGAGTGCTCGAGAATTCGCTGCACAGCAACGACGTAATTAAGAATCCCGACAGCGTGAAGAACACTGACACACCGAAGTAGCCACCGCTCATCCATGAGATGCCGCCGTGAAAGAGCAACACCATCGTGACTGCGATGGCGCGCAAACCATCGAGCGCAGGCTGATACGTGATGCGCGCCCGATACGGCGCAGCCTCGGTAGCACGAGGCGACTGAACGAACGTTGGCTCCGACATCAGGTGGTCCTCCGTGAGACAAACGACGGCACGGGTATCCATTGGGCAAGGGCAACTGCTGCGCAAATGACCACTACGGGTTCCATCGGCGAACGCAAGCGATGCGCTCCGTAGAACACCACGGTTGTGATGAGCACGCCCACAGCAGGCGCCAACAAAATCCACCCGTTCGCAGGGCGCTGACGCCGCCACCCCACAACCGCCAAGGGCGCCAAGAACCACCAGCAAGCGATGCCGGCCCACGAAGCCCACTGAGCCCGCTCTTCGCCCACGTCGAAGCGAACGAGGTCGCGCACGCCATACAGATCTGCGGCGCGCAGCAATCGCGCAGCGACAACGACCGGTAATCGAGCAGCATGATCCTTCATGTAGCTGACCGCTTCATGGCGAAGGCGCACAGCGCGCTCGGAGGCATCTTCGTTGGGGCGATCGAGGTTGTCGACCACGCACAAAACCGACCATCCGCCCAGCGCGGGACCGCTGTAGGCATCATCGCAATTCGCTCCTCGCAGCGCACCACCCTCGTTGGTTGTGACGATCACCAAACTGTCGAAACGAGTCGCGTTATAGGCGATCCAGGGAGCAAGAATGGCCAGCGGGGTCAACGTGACGACGAGCGCGCGACCAGCCCACCGGCGAATGGGTTGGCGACGCAAACCAATGAAGGCGAATAGCGGCGCAAGCAGTAACAGCTCGCTGCGAGCCAACGCAGCGAAGCCAATGACAACACCCAGTGCAAGCGCGCTGCGCATGTCGAAACGATCGCGATGACGAAGCGCAAACCACAGCGCTCCGATGGCGAGCAGCGTGGACACTGTCTCAGACATGATGACCGAGTCGTTCATCCACAAGTTCGGATACACAGCCGCGATGGCCGCCGCAATCACTGCCACTCGGCGTCCGCCGATGCGCCGCGCAACTATGGCTATCAACGGGATGACAGCTATACCGATTGCGGTGTTGGTGGCGCGCTGCCAGAACTCGTGGTTCGACAGCAGACTCGATGGCGTCAGCAGTACTGACGTAAGCGGCGCATGCTCGGCTCCGGGTTGGTCGCCAAGCACGTTTCGAAACCAATGTCCGTGGGCATTCTGAAAGGCCTGCGAGCTGTAGTACAGCGAGTCGTTCAACATGAGGTGACGGCTCCACTTCGCCACCACGAGGTAGAAAATTCGCCACGCCGCCGCCACGGCAGTGACGGCGACAATGAGCTGTCGATACAAGCGATCGGCGCTATTGCTCTGCGTTTCGGAGGCTTCCCCAGCCAATTCGTGACCCATTTCCACTTGCGCTGACTGTAGCTTCGCCGGTATCGCTTGACCGCTATGAGCTAGCGCAGAACCCACACGGCCACATCGCCCGCGATCAGCGCCGGACCAAGCGCGGGGGTGAGATTCTGGGCCACATCGAGCGCAATCGACGGCGCCACAAGGCACCCGATACCCAGCGATGAAAGTTGCGATGCCGCCGCAGTGATGGATGCATCGTTGCCAGTGCCGCGCTCGGCGATGTCGTCGATGAACAAGCGATTACCCTTGGGCAAGGTTGTGGCCCGAAAGGCGAAGCCCCGATAGAGGTTGAAGGCGAAGTTGGTTCGCGCCTGCCAGGCCATGCCGTCTTGCTCGAGCGCTTGAGGCGCCGTCACCACGAGAGTGTGGCTGCAGTGCTCTTTGAGTAGACGTTCAGCCGACGAAGCCACCGCCTTGGTGCGATGAAACTGCGCCGGAATCAGCAACAGCGGCAAACACCAGCACAACGCTCGCAATGATCGCTCGGTGCCGTGTTGCCGGCGAGACTCAGGCGTCGCTACAGATTGGCCCACAGTTGCTACGAGCACACCGAGCATCAGGAACAAGCCAAACGACATCCGATTCGCAACGATCTCACGCAATACCGGCAAACGCTCGAGCAGTCGCCACGGCCCGGGCCAACCGCTGCCAGTTCCTGACCAACGGATCGTCGGCCCAAGCGCGAGCACGAAGCAGCCAAGCCCTACCAACACGGCAGCCCGCTGAAGTGTGCTGCGGTACCGCCACGTAGCGAGAGCCACGAGCACACAGGCCAGAGCAAGCAGGCCGAGATAGCCAGTGTCTTCGTCGCGAAACACGCTCATCTGGATGCGATCGATGGCGAGAGGAATGTGCGAGTGCAACAAGGTTGCCTCGGTAGGAGTGACCAAGTTCGCGACTCGCAGTCCAAAGAGCGGACGAGCGACCACGTGATAACCGTCGGTATAGCGCTGAGCCCCGAACAAGAACTCGGCCAGAAACGGCGCAGCGACCAACAGCATTGCGGCCAAGCCAAGACCCACCGAGGCAAGGTCGCGTGGATGCCACCGCAACCCTGGTGACACGCGTGCGGTGCGGCCAAGTATCACAGCCACGAGCAGGGTCACGACGGCCACAAGTACCGCTATGGCCAACTGCTCGGAACCAATCCACATCTGCAGACCGGCGAGGGCACCCGCTGTGAGTACGGCGCGTCGAGGCATTGCCTCGCCCGCGTGAGCGCAGCGGCCAAGTGCGTACAGTTCGGCAAGAAGCAGTAGCGCCACAGCGTGAAACACCAACTGCATGCGCGCCGCGTTATGCATCATCACCATTGGCGAAAAGCCAATCACAAGCGCGCCGAGAGAAACCGAGGCACCGGTCCGAGCGGTAATCACGCGAAGTAAGCGTCGTGCAGCAAGCGTGTTGGCAAGAGGAGTCAACACGATGACCAGATTGAAGCCGGCGACGGGTCCGAACAGCACCGTGAGCGGATACATCGCCAGACCCAATAATGGTGCCGTGGCGTTGTACGCGAGATTCGCTCCCCCGCTCGTGGCAAAAATCGCGTTGCTATAAAACGGGTTGTTGCCGTGCAGCAACTGACGCGGCGCATGGCCCATCGACCACACAAACAGGGCGCTATCGGGATCTGCGGGAGTCGCGCTGCGCAGATGAAAGAGCAGCGCCGCATAGACCCACACCGACAGCAATGAAGCGGCGACCGCTAGCACGATGGAGGGGTGCGCCGAGTGCAAAACCGCCATTCGATCACGCACCGATCGAGGACGACCCGTGGCGACATGACTCGGCGGGCGATCACGCATTGGCGAGACTCTAACCGACGCTTCGGGTTCGTGATGAGCCTGCATGTCATACTGGCTGCCGTGGTTTTGGTAGATCGGACTCGACACTTCGTACGCACACGCGACGGCCGACAGCTTGCAGTGTTCGTCATCGTCGGGTTCATGCTTCGTCTCGCCTGGGGGCTGTGGGCCGCGCGCAAGACGCCCGAAGGCTGGCAGATCAACGGCGACCAATACTCGTACTGGTTCTTCGGCAATGAGATCGCTCGCGGTCACGGCTACGTGTCGTACATCACCGGCAAAGCCACCTCGTACTACCCCGTGGGCTATCCGCTGGTTCTCTCGGTTGTCTACTGGCTTGGGCTGCACACGCCGCTGCCCGGCAGCCAAGCGCAACTCACGGCCATGCTTCACGTGCTGTTGTCAACAGCGTCAATCGTGTTGGTCTACTTCATTGCTCGCAAGGCCTTTAACCACCGCACCGCAATCATCGCTGCTGCCCTTGTCTCGTTCTATCCGAGCCTCATCATCGGCGTCGCCACCTATTCGGTAGAGACCACCTTCATCTTCAGCACCTTGCTCTGCGTTGCCATCCTGAGCGATCACGATTGGTCCAGCGGACCAATGAGTCGTAAGCGACTGATGTGGTTCGGCGTTGCAATGGGTGGCTCGCTGCTCATTCGGCCCTTCTCATTGCCTGTGTTCATCGGTCTCGGCATCGCTGCGCTGTGTGCCGGTGGCGGCTGGCGTTCGGCGCTGCGTCATCTCGGATGGGCATCGATCACCGTGCTGCTCGTCCTCACGCCGCTCACCGTGCGTAACGCCTTCGTGTTCGGCAAGTTCATTCCCATCTCTACCAACCTCGGCGACGGCATGTGCATGTCGCGGTTCCCTGGCTCCGACGGTGGGTTCTCATGGGCCAACCACGCATGGTGCGCCGACCCCGCCCTCCCCGAAGAGGTCCGCAACCCAGCCAACACCAAAGCAGCCATCCACTTCATCATCGACCATCCACGCGAAGAACTGCGCCAGATACCCAAGCGCTTCAAGCTGATGATGCATCAGGATCACGGCACGCTCGCCGAGGCGCTGGGTAACGGCTCACATCTCACATTGCCATCCGGGCTCCGACGCGCAGTCGACATCTCCACCGACGGCTACTACCACTTCACGTGGATCATTGCTCTGCCCGGTCTTGCGCTGCTGTGCGCTGGCTGGCGACGCAATCGTCGTGCGGGTCCACGTCGCGCGATCATCGCAATCACACTGCTGGGGCTGCAGGTCATTCCGCTCACCTCGTGGGGCAACCCTAGGTTTCATACACCGATGCTGCCGTTCATCGCCATCGTCAGTGCGGTATCAATTGCTTGGGTGCTCGACCGTCGATGGCCACAACCAACAGAACCAGCGCACGAGGCAGAAGTCACCCCACCCGATCAGTTGGCAGCGTCGGTTCTGTAAAGGCGCTGTTCAAGCTCGTGGCGCACACCGGTGCGCAGCTCGGGCTTCACGATCGAATCGAACAGCACCGGACCCTTACGCCGTTTCGATCGCTGCGGCAGCGTGAACGCTTTGGTCAGCACGCGCACTGCCAGTGTCTCGACGTTCTTGTGGTGCACATCGGCAATGGCCACTTGCTCGACCAATGCTGAGTCGACCGTGCCGATCACGCGATGCGCAAGATCATCGGTCCACGAAACAGCGATGACCCAATCGTCGAAGTACCGATCAATCAGTGCGTTCAACTCGCGCTCGATTGGACCGCCACGAACAAAGCTCTCGATCTCTGGGTCGAATGCGTGGCCCTGTTTGGCTTCGAACTCAAGCGTGGTGCCGTCATAGCGGCACCACCACAGGTGACTCGGAAAGTCAATGATCTTCGAACTCGCTGCCCGCGGAACCTCGATGTATCCGGCCTTAGAAACGCGCACCATCTCGCGAATAGCCGCAGCGGGATCGAGCACGTGCTCGAGCAGGTGAGAGCAGATCACGTAGTCGAACACCTTGTCGGCGAATGGCATGTCGGTGACATCGGCATCGAACATCGGGCGCGGGGCGCGCGCGGCCTGCGACCCGGACCGTTGGATCGCGTGCTCGGCGCCAGGGAATCGATCGACCAATACATCGGCTCGCCAGTGCGGCTTGTCGCCACTGCCCACATCGAGTACCAACGAATTCGAGGTCACCGGAATCGCAATGCGCCGGCGATGGAAGCTGCGAAGTTGAGCAACGAGAGGCATGGTCAGTCGGTGGTTCCGGGTGGGGCGATGAACACCGACGTGGGTTGGCCAAGTTGCAGCATGCGATCGATGAGCGTATTGATTCGACGGGGCACGCGTTGATCAAGTTGCACACCAAACAGGTTGAGCTTCATCGTTGGCACCAATTCGCCGAGCCCTTCGTCTTCTAAGCCCTTGACGACTTCGGCACTGAGCGAGTCGTATTGCTTCTTTTGTTCTGGTGACCTCGGGTCGGTATACGCAACCTCGACCACATCTGGCTTGGCTCGGAAGATGTCTACATACCCACCGGTGGCAAAGATGACCTCGGCAGTCGCAGTAGCCGGATCAATCACGCGCTGCGACGTAGCCGTTGTATAGAAGTACGGCACGGCCCCAACATGAAAGCCGCGTCGGTCGAGTTCGTTCAGCAAGCCATAGCCCTGCGATCCGAAGAACGCAGCGTCGCGCCAGATCACCGAGTACCGACCATTGCGACCCGTGGCCGCACCTGTTCCAGCCTCAAGCGCACGAGCCGTAGGAGTAACCAGCGCATCGAGCGGGCGCGACAAGTAATACTCGGGCGGCTCGGCGCGAGCAGCGCTATACGAGAACGCTGCGGTAGACGCTACGAGAACGAGCCCAGCAGCAACAGTGGCATTGCCACGCAACTGCACACTGCGCGCAGGCCACGCACGACGCATCGTCTCGACCAGCGTCCACAACATGGTGAGCAGCGAAAGCGCAACGATGCTCCACAGCCAAAACATCAGGTAGTACCAAACGATGCCAAAAATACGGCTCATCGAGATCACGGCGAGCACGAGACTTGCGGCGATAATCGCATTGAGGTGTATCAGCAGGCGATGCCGGAGCCGGCACGCCTGCAACGCGCACAGTGCCCATACCAAGAGCACAACGAAACCGGGGATCGCTGATCCATTGATGGTGAACGCTGTGCTCTTGAAGTAGTCGGCTTGGTTGAACGCTTCGACGACAAGACGAAACACGTTGAAGTGTTCGAACAACAACTGCACACTTCGGTGCATGCCGATGCTCTCCGACGGCGGATGCTGAAAGTACGTTCCGAGTTTTGAGATATTGCCGGGCGTATGTCGCACCTGATCAACAACAAGCGGCAACCACAACACCACGCCAATCGCTGCAGCAATGAGCCCATTGCGTTTCAGCCCGGGCATGTCGATGCGAGCAACACCCGGCAGCACCCGACGCCGAATGAGCATCCAGCCCAACCCTGCGGCCACCAAGCCACCCACCATGCCCACATACGGAACGTGGGTCTGCATACACAACGTTGCGGCTACGACAACGACGATCAGCGCAATCGTGTCGCCCTCAAGAATGGACCACACGCCAAGCAGTACCGCTACAAATGCCATCAACGGCAGATACGGATTCCAGGGCTGGCTCAACACGTTGCTGCCATAGCCGCGCAGCACAAGGGCAAGAGCGGCTGCCACAGCGACCGCCACACGGCGTCCGCCGCGCCGGTATGCAAGCGCAAGCGACGCTGCGACTGCGCTGATATGAATCAGCACGGAGCCCACCTCAAGCGAATACGACGTGCCGCCGAAGATTCGGTACACGGGCGCCAGCAGATAAAAGCTCAACGGGCCAGGGTGGCTGCCTTGATTTGGTTGATCGCCGATGCGCCCCGGCAGGCCAATCAGCGGTGTGTGGCGCGTGCCAACATCGCGCACCCGAAATTCGGTCATTGCCAAATCGAGCACTGGGTTCCAGCGGTGCCTGCTCAGCGACACCAAGGTCACCAAGAGCGGCAACGAAACCAACAGGGTAAGCAGCACCACAATCTGCGTGCCCGGTTTCCACTTTCTTGGAGAAACTCGTGACATCAATGTGCGGCGCTCACGCATAGCGCGCCGTTTGGTATCGGGTGGCCTTGCGTTGCTTATTGCGCAACACCTCGCCGTGGAGTTGTTTGATGATGCCTAGGGCCGATGCATCCCAGGTGAGTGTCTGAGCGCGGCGCAACGCAGCTTCGCCCATCTTCCCACGCAGCTCGTGGTTGATCAGCATCTCAGCCATGACCCGACCAAGGTTGTCGAGGTCGGCCAATTGGCCGGTAACACCATCGACAACACTGCATCGATGCCCGCTGATGTCGGTGGCTACCGCTGGTGTTCCACACGCTGCGGCCTCAGTCATCGTGAGGCCCCAGCCTTCAGCGAGTGAGGCACTACTGACAAGCCAGGCGCGGCGATACAAATCGAGCAGATCCTCGCGAGTCACATGGCCGACCATTGTGATCCATGACTGCGCGTGGTGATCGCAGATCAAGGACTCAAGCCGCGGTCGCTCTGGGCCTTCACCCGCGATGATGAGGCGCATCTCGGGAACTTCTTTGTGAGCCTGCACGGCAGCCTCAATCAATTGATCGAACCGTTTCACTGGTGCAAGGCGTCCGACTGCAACCACCGTTGGCACTGCGTCTCGCTCGGATCCCGGACAGAAATACGGATCGACGCCGTTGTTCACTGAGGTGACCCTGTCGCGATGAAAGCCCAGCGCAAGCAGTTCCTCACGTGTGGCCTCTGATGGCGTGAGCACACGCGACCGCCTGTACGCCGGTGGCGCGAGGCGCGTCTCCATAAAACGGCCGGCCGCTGCGAACGGACCCGGAAGAATCTGTCCCCACATCGGGCCATGAACGTGATGCAAGAACACGATGCTGGGCTTGCGGCACCACAGCGGCGAGAGCCACGGCACACCATTCCAGATCTCGATGAGGGCGTCATACTCGCCCATTCGATGAGTGATCTCCGAAGCGACAGCGCGCGGAAAGACGTTGAATCGGCTGCCCCTGCGCACCACTGAATAACCACTGCGTTCGCTGGTCTCTGGAACTCCGATGGCGGCAGAGGTGCGATGCAGCACTTGCAATCCGGCGCCAGCGAAGCGGCGCATGAACTCGTGCGCATGCAACTCAGAGCCACCAGCATCAGGATCATCGAGGTCGCGCCACGCCAGCACATGCACGCGTCGCGCCCCCATCCGAGCCATCCCAGAAGCGAGGTCTTCAATCTGCTCGGCGGGTGTCATACGCGCAGCATCGCCAATGCAGCAGCAAACGATCTATCACGAGGCGAGCCAAGCAGAACCATCGCATCGGATTGTAGAAGAGCACCCCGCGCTCCCTCGGCATCAGGGTCAACTCATCTAGAATCTCGCTTCAGTGTCTGACCATTCGTTGCAAACTCTCGCGCCTGCAGAACCGCTCGCGCCGGCGCCCGACCACTCGCCTCATCAAGCGTTCGTCTTGGGTTCCAAACTTCGCGCTCGCCTGCCACAGCGCATCGACCTTGTGTGCCATGCGATCATCGCTCTCGCCGTTGCCCTGCCGCTGCGGGGCCTGTACTCAACCACGGGCAGCACGATGGAAGAGGGCTTCATGCTCTACTTCCCCGAGCGCATGGCCCGCGGCGACATACCCAACGTCGACTTCCTGCACCTCTATGGCCCAGGTTCACTCGACGCACTCGTTGGTTGGTACGGCGTGTTTGGTCACAGCCTTGCGAGCGAGCGCACCTTTGGATTGCTGCAACACCTCGGCGTCATCTTTGGCATCTACGCCCTTACGCGTGTGTGGGGACGCGCCGCTGCAACAGTCTGTGCGCTGGTGTGCACCGTCATTGTTATTACGCCTATCGGTTTGTCGGCAATGGCTTGGCAGGGCGGCATCGCCCTTGGACTGTGGAGCCTCGTGTTTGCGGTCCGCGCCTACAACATTGCATCGTCCTCCGACGCCCACGAGCGGCGCCGC
>Ga0194043_1000014_pt1 | contig 72935 bp, 73 predicted proteins | sample JunL4415m_MetaG_FD_161274 | JGI IMG/M metagenome (GOLD analysis project Ga0194043, IMG submission 161274) | Anoxic zone freshwater microbial communities from boreal shield lake in IISD Experimental Lakes Area, Ontario, Canada - Jun2016-L442-15m | ecosystem: Environmental > Aquatic > Freshwater >...
GAATTGCGGCAAGTTGAGCATTAGATAATAATAGAATATTGGTACCAAGATAACCCATTTGATCTGAAGTTAATACTCTCATGCGATCCACGACAATATCTGTATATCTGTTGTTTGTGCTAAATAACCCATCAATTTGGTCTTTACCAAACTGCGCAAATTGGAAATTTGACAAACTACGTAACACTGTTGAAGCAAAGTTATTAATTTCAGAGATAGAGAGAATGGAAAACACCTCATCGTGGAATGATGGTATTTGTACAGATGTAAAATATCCAAATTGAGCAGCTGATAAGTCTGTAATTTTAGCAGCACCACTTGTAACTAGTGTTAATGCTTGCAATTGTAATGTTATAAATAGACTTATTTGAGCTTGTGTAAATTCTTGAATTGAAGCTAGTGGAAATGCAGCCAAAGAATTAGGTCCTATGTGTGGAATGTAGGCAAGTGGTATAGCTGAAACAAGATTGTTGGGTAAAAGAGGTGCCATTACACTTGTAAAATTTGCCCAATCGTCTTGCGTCCAACTGGACATAACCGCTAGAGTAGCGCTACTCACAACTGAGTTAGTTAAAACCATTATACTAATTGCCTATATATTTTAATTTACCAATAAAATAACCTAGAAAGTTTATTTTATTAATACACACCCCATTTTTGTAAAATTTACACGTTAAATTACAATTGCTCCTAGTAAATCTGGATCAAAAACTCCATTTGGTGGAAAACCATGTAATTGTATATATTTTTCAATTTCTGGTGAAAATTTAATCAGTGGGGTTTCTACTAAAACGTCTGGGATAATTCTAACCGCAGTTGTTTGATTTAACTTTTTAATATATTCCTCCAATTTTTTAAGATCGTCTAATATATTAGCTTTTTCAAGGGCACTAGCATAAGCATTTTGTGCTGACAAATGTTGTATATGTTTATTAATTATTTGGATTAACGCTTCAAAGGAAGAAACTATAATATTTCTTATCATTTCATAATTAGAAGTATTTGGAAGATTGCTCTTAAGATTGTATAATTTTTGAGAAAGCTCAATCATTTTTTGACCATTTAATTCTGCTAATAGTGCATCAAATTTTCCAGTTGAGAAATAAGAATAGTATTTCATAATACTAGTAACTGTATCACTAATTAGCAGGTTATGTATTTTTGAATCTTCAACAGTTCCATTTGATAAGATAATGGTTTGAATGTATGATTCAATTGTTCCAGTTGTTGAAGTTATTAGGTCAATAATAGCCTTTTGAACACTTTCCATTTTTCTAGACAATGTATCTATTATGTTGCCCGTAGACTGATAAAGTTTATCATTAATTCGTAATTCCAACGCATCCATATGTTTAAAAATTTTACTTAATGATGCTTTAAAAAGTGTAGCTGAATCAGTGCTAGTATTAGTATTAGTATTAGTATTAGTATTAGTGTTTGTATTCATTAATTTTAAAGAACTAGTTGCTGACCCTGTTTGCTTTAAAGTAGGATCAAATGATAATAAATCTTCAAACATTATTAGTTCTCTAAAGGGGGCAAAATTGGTATTTACATTTTGAGATGGGACATCTGTCATGCTTCTTATTAATTTGGCATTTACAGGCCATTTATCTGTGCTATTATTCATAGTTAAACGATTTTTTGGATAATACGTTGGCAAATTGTCATTATAGCATATAAGCATCTCAGGTCCAGGAACATCTGAGGCGGTAGTTGGATAACATTTGCTAGGAGGAGGATAGACCACAGTTTCTCCAGTGCATGGATTTTCCCGAATATTATAAATAAGATTTCCACCATCTTGGATTACAATTGGCGCAGGTTGATCAACTACCATAATTGGTGGAAATGGATTGATGCTTCCAGTTGTATTTAGATTAGGCACAGTCGGTTCATTTGCCAAAGGAACCAGGTTTCTTGCAGGAAGAGCATTATAATAAGAAGGAGATATTGGTTGACGACATGTAATGGGTTCATATGTTGGCAATCCAGTATTTAAATCAATATTGATTGCTCCAACACGTTTTTGTTGATTTGTATTTGGTTGAGAATAGGCTTGTCCCTGCGTTGCCCACGTAGTCGTCCTATTTGTCCATTGAGCGCGAGCTATTTTTGAATATTTCTCTTTTTGGGTTAAATTGCTACTATTTTTCTTATATTGTAAAATATTTCCCTTGCGGATCATTTGATATGCTTCTCCAACGTCTTCTGGCGGTATATATCTTTTTAAAGGTGCAAAATATACGGGTTTAAATTGGTCTTCTTCAGTTAAGGCGCCAGTAGTTGCTGTTGTAACACTGTTTTGAGTATTATACACACAGACATTTTCAACTCTACTCCATACTCTAGGTGGTATTGGTCTATAATTCTTTCCTAAACATGACATGTATTATATCTATTATATATAGAGCTTATTATTGTCTAAGGCTAGGATTAACACAAATATCTTGCGTAGGAAAAATATTTCCAGACATGCAGATATCGTTGTCTCCTACCTCTACACAGCTCCTAAAATTTTGCTGTTCGCCAATGAAACACCAACCAGCCTTGCTTGTGGGTTTTTGAATGCTACTATAAGAATCATCCGCTTGATAAGATCCATCATCTATGGGGTTTTGCTGATTTTGTGGATTGTCCAATGATTGCGTGGCACTGTTAAGTGCGGTATTTAACGTTGTTTCCTGTGCCTTGTCCTGCTTTGGCACCGTTGTAGAAACTGATTGTCCAGAGGGCTTTCCACTTGTTATTCCTGGGACTGCAGTAGATCCAGTATAAGAAGAGGAAGAGGATGAAGCAGATGGAATATTTTGCGCACCTTGCTGAATTGCATTGATTCCGCCTGTGGCGGCAGACGCCGTAAAATCTACAATACCTTGCGCACCAGTTGCAGATGCGTTTGTCGTTTGTTGAACGGTCGCCACAACTGAATTGCCAAACAATTTGTTAATTAAGCCTAAAATACCAGCAAGAATACTGGAAAATAACTGCGTAGTTTGCGCTAAATACATGAAAATATTAAAGCCTAAAAATGCAAGAACAACAATAATGACAAACCAAGTTAACCATGATAAGTTTTGAAGAGTGGATATAAAGGATGCAATTATTCCTGTTTTGGAGCCAGAAGAAGAGGAAGATGAAGATGCTGAACTAATTCGGCCAATATTCTCATTTGCATTCATGTTTGCGGATGCACTCTTTTCATCTGGAACAAATGACAATGCTGAAAAAATAGATGAAGACTTTGATTTGGGTTTTGTTGAACTAGATTTGCCCATATTTTCCAATGCATTCAATGAATATGCCATCTTATCATCATCATTTTTACTTTTGACTTGTTCATCACCTCCTTGTGAAAAGAAGGAAGAGAAAAAAGACTTGGCGCTTTTTTTGCTCTCGGCTGGTTCTAAAGTGGCTGGAAAATCGTCGGCCAAAGTTTTTACCAATTTGTTATCTGTTGATTTTTGAGATGTTCTTGATAGACTCATTACTTATAATAAAAATAAATATATTAAATTTTTATTATAAATGCAATATGTAAAATGCAATTATATGCATTGAAATAAAATAAAATGTCTAAAATGTCTTTATTTAAAACTCCACAAATAGGTAAATTGATTAAGATTACCCAATATTTCGTCACGAACATTCAATAGATCACTGTTATTTGTCAAGTTCAACGTTCCACTTGCGGTCATACCAATCAAATACTTTTTGTACTCTTCAATCTTTCTCTTAAAATCATCGGCAGAGCTATACGCAAATAATGGGATGGATTTTACGCCGACAAGATCAACCCGATCGCCAGCCTTTCCAAGCAAAATTTCCACAAAAGAGTCAATATTATCATTTAATTTACCATATAAACTATCCGTTGCCTTGTGCTTGGCATAGCTGTTGGTTTTCCAGTGGAATAATTTGACAGTGTTGAGCATTTCAATAAACTTGAGAATCATTGCTTCTTTTGAGTAACTAGTTGATTTCTTAACACTCGTTGTTTTCTTGGCCTTGCGAGTTTTTGACTTTGAAGAAGTAGTTTTACGCGTTTTGGGCATTGTTCTTATAGTATAAATAAATATTTTATTGTATTTTTTAAGGACTTAAAGCGTTAAAGCCTTGGAATAAACATTTCGCCAAAGCTGCTCATCTTTTCCAACTTTTCAATAGTTTTATCCAAGTTGGATTTATTTGCATTAACAAACAAATAATCCGTATTAGGAGAATGTTCGTTCTTCTTAATCTGCTTATAAATGTTGTCAATTTTTTGCGTCACAGTGGTTATTTTCTCTTTATTTTTAATCATTTCGCCATCTAATGCAGGCAATGTCTCCGTTAAAAGTGATACGCAAAAGTAGATCATATATTTGCGTTTTTTATAGCAGGTCGGCGAATATCTCAGTGTAAACAATTTTAACATGCTTTTCATAACCTTGTCAATAATAGGAGATCTCTTCTTGGATTCCTGTAAAAATATGTCCCAAATCATCCATATAACATCCATCTGCATTTTTACATCTACTGGTGCAAATGGTCTTCTTTCGCAACTACATTTTTCTTTTTTTGCCTTGCAAACACTTTCAAACTCCATTATCCATTCTATCCAATAACATGCACTAATACCATTTTTAGTATCCTTGTGCAAATTGTATGCTAGCTCATTGATAGCAACAAATAACTCCTTGGGATCGTCCTTTTTAAAATAATCATCAGCATATTTTACATTTGGCGCCTTGAATCTGTCCGTCATATGGGTTAGCACGAATTCTTCCTTCTTAATCTTAATGTCTTCAAAACTGTGCTTTCTAACACTGTCACATAAAACGCAAATTATCTCTGCAAAAAGTCGTCGCACTTTCAAACTGTTTCGCATCTTAATCTCATTATTTATGTAACCATTTGCGACGGCCTCTTTAAAATTATTAATGCGCAATTCTAAATACATTGCCAATTTAGGATTTCCAAGGTGTATGTATTTGCTGTAAAAATAGAGAATGATCTCCCATAAATCGCCATAATGCCCCGCACATATTAGTTCGGCACTCCAATAACAAGCGGGTTCTAGTTTTGCATTTATTAAACTATTTAGAAGCTCTTTTTTCACATTGGACTTTTTAAACTCCGAGAAAGTTATACCCTTAAACTCCTTTTGTTCACGAATGTCATTGATTTCTATATCAGCCATATATTAGAAACTTATACAAAAAAAATCACAACAATACATATAGAATTATGGCAAACTTTTTAAAAAATGTTAATAAGCAATTTACTTCATTGACCAAGGTTTACAACAATACTACTAACTGGGGGAAAATCCTAATTTTCATCCTTTTATTAATATTGTTAATTACTTTTTTTAAATACATTGAGCCAGCAAAAAAGGAAGGTTTTGAACAACAAAATAAGTTCTTATTCAAGAGCAAAAGCGAAGTATACGACGATTTCTATGCTGGAATATACGACTACTTGGTCTATAATGAAATGAAAGACGATTATGAGGTGGGAGAAATTGTAAATAAAACCACGCCTAGTGAAGAGAGCATCATTTTAGATGTTGGGTCTGGAACAGGCCACCACGTTGCTGCATGCAAAAAGTATGGTCTAAATAATGTAATGGGTATTGACATTTCACCTTCCATGGTTGCAAAGGCTAAAGAGAACTATCCCGATTTGGATTTTGTGCAAGGCGACATTTTAAATGCAAATCAATTCCAGCCTAGCTCATACACGCACATATTGTGTCTCTATTTCACTATTTACTATTTCAAGGACAAGGCGCTGTTTTTTAGTAACTGCATGAATTGGTTGATGAGAGGCGGCTATTTAATTGTCCATTTAGTGAATAGAGACACATTTGATCCTATTCTTCCTCCAGGCAATCCACTCCTCTTTGTTTCTCCTCAAAAGTATGCCAAAAAGCGTATTACAAGCACAAATGTTAAATTTGATACATTTGCATATTCATCTAACTTTGATCTTAATAAGGACAAGAACACGGCTACATTTGTGGAGAAGTTCAAGGATGATGAAACGGGTAAAACCAGGAGACAAGAACACGTTTTGCACATGGAAACCCAGACAGAGATTTTGCGACAGGGCCAAGATGCAGGCTTTATCTTGTTAGGAAAAATAGATCTGCTCAATTGTGGTTATGAAAGCCAGTACTTGTACATTTTACAGAAGCCTCAATAGGCTAGGATAGGCTAGGATAGGCTAGATTAGAATCAATAGGTTTAACAATGTAAAACTTTTTATTCTTCATTAATAAGGCTCTTATACATTATTAATGAATCAGGTTGCAAAGGTTACACTTATTTTATTAGCAAGCATTATAGCATTTATCATACTATTTATGATCTATGTAAAAATTAAATATCGTTTTTGGTCTATTCAGCCCGTTTTCCATTTCTATGACTTATATTATTGGTTCTTTTCCGTGGGAATAATCCGTCATGAGCTTCCAGAAAAAAATAAATTCTGTAATTTTGAAAATGTTGAGACTGTACTATCAACAAAGGTAAAGGACTATCAGTTTGCAAAATTTTTAAATCTAGTTCGCGGGCATTTTTTACGAAATGACGAAAATGAGTTTCTTCCTCAACAATGTAATGTCATGCCGTATTTTATAGGACACAACTCACCGTGTTTTTTCTCCTTTTATTGGGAAAAGGTTTTGCTACAGGATGCACATTCGTCGTCTGTGGAAGACCGCAAACTAATTGGTTGCATAACATCTAGACCTCTTCACGTAAAAATAAATAATGGCAACAAGGATGCCTTTTTTGATGCGCATTATATGGATTATTTGTGCGTAGATAAACATTCAAGGAAGAAGGGGGTTGCCGCACAAATTATTCAAACGCATGAATATAACCAATGCCATGTTGCCGAGAAAATACAGATTGGTTTATTTAAACGTGAAGACTCGCTAATTGGCATTGTTCCGCTCACGGTATATCCAACTTATGGGTTTTCCATGAGAAACTGGAATTCATTAACGGATTTGCCCGCCGATGTTACATTGCTTGAATGTAATCCACAGAATCTGTATTATTTGCACGACTTTGTGAAAAGGCAGAGTTCCCTTTTTGATATTACTATTATGCCTGAATTTACCAATATAGTGGAACTAGTTAAAACTCACAATATTTATATTTATATGATATTGAAAGATGATGAGGTTATGGCGGCATACTTTTTTCGCAAATCGTGCGTTTATATTAGAAAGGATGAACAGGCGCTCACTTGTTTTGCCTCTATAAATGGCGGTCTTAAAAATGATCTATTTATTCATGGGTACAAAGTTGCACTTTGGACAATACGAAATAGCACTGAGGCTACAAAAAGTATTCCAATTATTAATGGAGCTAAAAAACAGAAAAAACACGTCACCTTTCAAAATCATTATAATTTTGCTGTTGTAGAAAATATAAGCCACAATGATGTTATCATTAAGAACTTGATATTAAAAACACATCCCGAGATTATTAGCCCAACTGCGTATTTTTTCTATAATTTTGTATACAGTTCATTTAAACCCAAACGGGTTTTTATTCTAAACTAAATATATATCAAATAATGACTACACCACTTTCACCTGAGGACTTTAGACAATTTAAAACAAGTTTTAGAAATACGCTTTTAACCGATGGGTTTGAGGTGCATTTAATGAAAAAAGATGGTGATCCAAAGCATAAACTTTTAAAGTTAAATGCAGCTGGTGACCTAGAATTAATTGGAAGAAGAGGATTAAGTAATGTTTTTACAGGGACTAGAAAGATTCCCGCTAGGTTTAATATAAGCGCTACTCCTATTGGGAATACTAGTATAATTAGAATAACTGATGATATGGGCGAAAATAATTGGGAATTAGGTGCAAGACCAGAGGATAGAGATATATTACTTGTTGGCTTATCTTCATTAAAGGCTTCTAGTCCACGTTCTTTAAGTGCAAAACTTAATAAATTTGTAAAAGCTAAACCAATACGTTTAGTTGAACCAGAACAACACCAGCGAACAAAATTGGAGGTCATTGAGGAAAATATGGAAGGTCCGTCATCATCTTCTAGAGGAAAAGAAAAAGAAAAAAGACGCGTTTATCTTGGTGAAGAGGGAAGCACTCCTCGCGCAACTGTATTTTTTAATAAGAATGCAAGCGATATGGAGGAATTTCCAGCATACAGGACTACTTCAGGAAGCAGAGGATCATCTTTGAAGAAAACATCAGCTTACGGGTCAGGTAAGGGACTTCGCAGAACTAAGCGCTTAAAGCATGCGAAAAAGAATGGAAAGAAGAATGGGAAGAAGCACAGTCAAAAGCATGCAAAGAGGCGCAGAGGAAAGGGTACAAGAAAGCATTAATTAACCAATTAATTGTCTAGATTGATTTTTATTTTTACTATGCATTCTGCAATAATCACATCCGCTAGCTCTTGCTTTATTACATGTTTTACCAGATTTGGTAGTTTGTCTGCAAATATATATGTATGTACCATTTCCACGCGATTGTTTGTTTTTCTTCCACGCTTCGCTTGCACCATCAAAATCAATATCCACTTGGTACAAAGGTTGCTTAAGTCGTTGGGTTTGGCTTCTTGTTTGCATTTCAAATATACAATATAAGGACTATGCTTTATATTGTATTCTATATAACAATTTCAATTTTAACTACATTCACCGCACGCATCTAAATAAATTTGTTTACAACCATAACAATTTTGTCTTATAGCACAACACGTTTCATCTTCTTCTTCTTTGTTTGATTTTTTTATTCCTTTCTTTAGAGGATCTATAGTTTTTCCCTCAAAATATATACAATCTTTTGCAAAATTTAAATCATGTTTAGTCACTTCCCCATTACGAAAAGGGTAGCATTCAATATAGTTATAAATTGAAACTCCATCACTTTTAAAATATAAATCGCAAAGTGCACCAAGAGTAATTTTTGTAATAAAGTATCTGTCGTATGGATATCTTCTAGGTTTAGAACCATCACCAACAGACATAATATCATTTCTAATTCCGCGATATAATTTCTCTGGCCATTCCGCAGACTCGGGAGGGAGAGGTGTAATAACAGCATCGTCGTTCCAATGATGTCCATAGACATTTTGTAGAGGTATTAAATGATTCGATGAAGCTAATTTAGCTAATTCTTTAGTTTTTTCTCTTGTTGTGATTCCCTCATATCTTTCTTTATATGCAATACATGCTTGTGGAAAGTATTCACCCATGTAAAAGTATTTTATTTTACCTTCATAATCAAGCTGATTGTATATATTTGGAAACAACTCAACTGTGTTATCTTTCACAATTGGAGAAGGCATGCCCAATGCATGACCAAGTTCATGTGCTAAAATGTGAAATATGTCATACTCTGAATAATTTTTAACAAACTCATAGTTTACTTCTATTTGAAATCCAACAATCATTGAAGTTCCACTTACTAATATTTGGTTCTTACAGTTAGCGGCCCAATCATCACCCGACCTGTTCTTCACACTTTTAAATTTAGTCAGCTCTATTCCATTCCAATTTGGTTTTATTTTGCGTATTGCGGCAACCATTTCTGGAGTAAATTTTAAAAAATGTGCCCATCTAGCTGCTGCACGGCACAATGCTTTATAATATCTGCCTAAACGGAATGACCCATCAGTATATTCACTAAGTGGAGGCTTGTCATACCACACAAATCCTCCATCGTCTACATCAAATCTTCTATCAAAAGATGATAAATCAAATAAAATGGGTGAGGTTAGTGGTGTTGGTGGTGTTGGTATTAGTGGTGGTGGTGGATTTTTTGCTGTTTCAATTGCTGCAATTACAGCTTTTGGGATTATTGGTGGAGGAGTAGCCGTTGGGCTTAGTATAGATGCAATCCCAATAGAGGCAATATTAGAGATGGGCGCAAGCGCTTGCGCATTTATAAGATTACGAATAGGTGTTCTTTTTGCTCCTACCCCTCCTACAGCTGTAAAATTCTTTTTTCCTGGTATTATTCCTGTTCTTCCTTTTGGCATTGTTATGTATGTATATAATATAGTATTATATAAAATAGTTTTCTATACACAATATTCTAACTCGCTAAGATCTGTTATAAAAATAGGAGTGCACCCACAATCAAGAGTTATACACTTATAATCAGTTGGAATTTTAGCATTTTTATTTGAAGCATTTTTAATCTGTTTGCTATCATCAATACTACCCTCAAATACAATTGTATCACCTATTCCACTAGATGTATCAGTAACTTCACTTGAATCAGGTGTTAGCTCATAATAATTAAAATATTTAATATTGTCCCAACTTGTAAATATATCTATCAATAATCCAATAGTTAGTTTAGAAATTAAATATTGCGAAGTGCTATCAATGTGTGCGGACCAACCTGCTGACATTATTTCATTGTGAATACCTCTATACATTTTGTTGTATGCGTCGGGTGGCTTATCAATAAATGTGTATGTATTCCAATGGTTATTTTTATTAATTTCTAATGGAACCTCATTTGTGGTGGTAGTGAACCCTTTACCTGTTTTAATACCCCCATAACCAACGTATGCACCAACAGCATGTAAAAAACCATCCTCCTCAATTATACCATTTGGTCCAACAGCGATGAATATATATTGTGGATAAAACTCTGCGTTAAGAATTAAATTATGATTAGTTTCTAGTACAGCTTCGCCTGTTCCATTTTTTAAATTTGGTGTGAACATAGGCATACCTAAAGCATGTCCAAGTTCATGAGTATATAAATGAAATAATTGATCTTCTGTATAAGAGTCTCCTTTTTTTTCTGTATAAAAAGTATTAATTGTAAGCTTATATCCATAGTTAAAACATGTATTCTTTCTTAGAAGAGGCCGACATTCCATTATAGATGTGTTATCTTCATTATGAATAAATTTAAAATTAACTAATCTTAAACCATTCCATAAGTTTGTTCTAAAAATTTCACGAAGCTTATTTACGGTTTCTGGTTTAAATGCTAAATATTTTGACCATCTTTTTACAGCTCTAACTATACCATTTAGATGTTTATCTGGGATTGGTTCAATAGGGCCAATTGCACTTGGCAAATAGGGATTTCCATCACCACGAAAATTAAATAGCTGTTTAGTAATGCTATCTAAATCAAATAAAATAGGTCCTGCTGTTACTGGTGTTGGTGGTGTTGGTGGTGGATTTGTTGCTCTTTCAATTGCTGCAATTATAGCTGGTGGGATTATTGGTGGAGGAGTAGCGGATGGACTTAGTATAGATGCAATCCCAATAGAGGCAATATTAGAGGTGGGCGCAAGCGCTTGCGCATTTATAAGATTACGAATAGGCAATCTTTTTGCTCCCACGCCTCCTACAGCTGTAAAATTCTTTTTTCCTGGTATTATTCCTGTTCTTCCTTTTGGCATTGTTATGTATGTATATAATATAGTACTATAGAAAATATACTATATTATAAAAACCATATTTTAGAATTTAAATCTATGGGTTTACCGCTTGATAGCTGTGGGATCTGCGTATAATAAGATTGATTTAAAGTTGTTCGCACGTTTATAAGAAGCTCCAACCACGTATTAATATTTGGATCCTTTAATGAATTTAAAAAAGCCCAAGTTATGGCGCCGCGAGGTAAATTTTCAATATAAGTATCTGCGCTTGTCTGTGTATCTTCACATCCACTTATCATAATAACATTACCAAAAGTTTCCGCATCATTTGTATTTATCGTATTTTCATTGTTATTTGTTGTATCCAAGTATCGATATTTTAGATCCAACATGGTTTCGCTAAAACAAGCGTCAAATAATGCAAATAAGGTGGCATCTTTGTGTAAATATGTTTGAATGCAATTTTTAAGTTCATCGTCTGTTATACCATTTAAATCTAGCGGCATTATCATATCGTCTAAGCCAGATTTTTCATCTCCACTAATATCTATTGTTCTAGATCCATGACCACTGAATAACACAAACAATGTGTCTCCACTCTTGGAGGAAGAAAGTAAGTTTATAAAAGCTGTTAATATATTGGCCTTGGTTGGATAAAAAGAGTTTGTTGACTCATCCGTCATAATAGTAATGTCCTCTTGAATGAAATTATATTGATCTTCTAATTTACTCTTAATAAAGTTGACATCATTAATACATCCATACAATTCATTATCAGTGCCAACATAATTGCAACCAATTAATAGAGCCTTTTTATTAGAGGTGTGCGCGCGTGCAGTAATATCAAAAAATGGTCCTGAATCAGTATTATCAAAAATAGCTTGTTGTTCTGCATCTAATTGGGATTGTGTTAACCCACCAGCATTAATCTGCAATGCCTGTAAATACTCATTTTGCACTCCAGCAAGATAGCCTTGCTGAAACTCGCTAATTTTTGAGTTATAGTATTGTTTTATATTTGCAAGTAAAACACATTTTCTGCATTTGCTTGTTTTTACGCGCAAAGCATCTGCAACCAACACATTTGTGCTATTTATTAATTGTGCAACTTGCGCATTATATACTTGATTATATGGTTCTAATACATTGGTATCTTCCATTATATTATTTACTATATTTTTATTATTTTTGCGTTGCAATAAAAATAATAAAAAAGTACATGGATTTGCTTTCTAAATAATTCCATCTACTTATCTCACATATTTTCCAACACGGGAAAAGGAATCAACAATAAAAATAATAAAAATGCCCAAGAAGGAATACAAAACAACCTCTTCTGTAACATTGTTAGTCTTCTCATCCTGTTGCTCTTCTAAAAGGTTAATCATGTAGTTTAATTTCTCAATGAGTACATCATAGTTTGAACCTGCATCCATGGATCCAGAGCCATGCATTTGCATCATATTTTCTCCCATTCCCATACCAGAGCCTACGCCAGTATAAGCGGCCGAATCCATTCGCTGGTAGTAAGGGCGATTGTGAGGGTTCTTAGTAGGCTGGTAATTGGGAATAAATTTCTTATAGTAGTCTTCCGCCGTTTGTCCATTACCATAATTGGAGTCCAAGTTATTCAAGTCAACCTCGTCGCCATTACTCATATCTGCCTTTTGTTGAGGTTGAGGGGCGACCAAGGAAGATTCTTTAGCCCTTGTATTTTCTGCCCCCATGGATGTAGGGGGTGGTGGAGGATTAAAATCGCCCATTTCGTCGCCTTCACCTTCATAAGTATTATTGTGAATAGATTCCAAAATAGAATTTACCTTGTCCGAATTGTAATCATTTTTTGTATACCTTTTCTGTGTTCTGTTGTTATTGGAAACCCTTTTCTTATTAATGATGCTATCATTTGTTTTATTTGTATTTACATATGATGAATCCATATCAAATGGTGCGGCATATATTGCTAAAGACATTCTTAATAAAAATTAAGATAATTATTTGAAAAACAGACTGAAATAACCGAAATAGTTGATATTTGGATTCTTAGTTCTTTGTTCTTAAATGGGCAAAAAAATATATCCATGTATTATAAATGGCAGTATTGAGCAAGATGCACATGAAGAATGCAATGTACGGACTTTTTGTTTTATTAACTTTGGTTTTATTGTTAAACCCTATGGTTGTTAAAAACATGTATGGAAGCGTTTTAGGCAGACTTTTATTCTTAATTCTTGTTATTTTCTTTACCATGCACAATTCAACTCTTGGATTGCTTCTGGTGTTAGTGGTAATTGTTACAGCACAAATGTATTCACGTGAAGGGATGGAAACAAAGGATAAAAAGGCACCACAAAAGAATACTTTGACAGATGATATTACTGGCGCAATTAATGCCTTAAAGGCTAATCCTGCTATAAAGACAATTTCTGCTAGTCCTGTAAGCACACCAGTAAAGGGTGCGGCGGCTGTCCCCGATGTTAGTAAAAAGTTAACTGAGACTCTTGCAAATTTGCAAGATATTATAGATAAAACTAAACCAGCAGATCGTCTTTCAATGGAACCCAAAGCCAAAGAATCTTTCACAATGATGGGTACAACATTTAAAACTCATAACCCCGATGTCGCAGCATATTCTCAAGCGGTCCCATTTTCCACATTCTAATCCTTATGCTCTACTGAAAAAAAGGCACTACCTGCAAGTTTTTCTTTTCGCTCAATATAGTAAGATGAAGGAACAGATTAGTATTAATGGTTTACTGTGTGCACTAATTTCAATCTTTATAATTATTTGTGTAATTTTCATACTAGTAAAATTTCAATATGCATATGAAGGCAACTACATGTCTAGTAGTAGTAAAGAAGGATTTACGCAGTTTGTGCCGCCAATTCTTTCTCAATTTATTCCACCATCATTTAAGCGCGCAATGCACCCGCGTGCTAGAAAAATGCGATTATATTTGGAGAAGAAATACGGTGAAAATAATGTTGCATTAAACAGATTTTTAAGAAAATCAGGATTTTATTAAATAATGTGAATTAAATTTTATATTATTTAATAGTATGACAAGCTCATTAGCAGGTATTCCACATTATATCCATCAACATGTGTTATATTTGAATAATAACAAGTTTTTTGCTGGTATCATCATGATTTTGCTTAACGTTGGGTCAAAATTCATTTCAATTCAATTTAGTAAATCCGCTGAGGAATACATGAAATATTCTATTGGCAAACAATTATTGGTGTTTGCAATGGCGTGGATGGGTACTCGTGATATATACACTGCGTTAGTTTTGACTGCAATTTTTGTGGTTTTATCCGATAATCTTTTTAATGAAGAAAGCCCATATTGCATTGTCCCTGAAAGGTATCGCATATTAGATACATTGGTTGATACAAACAATGATGGAACTGTAACGGACCAAGAATTAAAAGAAGCAGAGGCGGTTTTAGCAAAGGCCAAAAAACAAAGGGAGAAACAAAACCAAAAGCAGGCATTTTTAATGTTCCATCAATACACAAATAAATATGATTAGACAACAATACAATAAACCGCAATGCATGTTAAATTTGTAAAATATAACATGCATTGTAATCCAGTTGTGGTAATAATGTGACAATAATATCTAACAATATAATAAGAATGTCTAATTCTAATTCAAATTCTAATTCTGTAAGTGTTCCAAATACATTAACAATATATGTAAGAACACGTTTGCAGGATGAGACAAAATTTAAATATAAACCAGCGAATACAATCCTTAATTATGATGGAAAGGCAGTATATTTCAATCCTCTTGTTAAATTGAGTAGAAGCATTATTAGGAATATACCCGACAATGTATCTAGAAATTATCTTTATACGCAGTTTTTTAGTGAGAAACAATTCAAGGGTTTACTACAAAGGACATTAAGTAATCCGTCAACAGCGCAACCCAAAAGAGGCATTAACGATCCTGCAGTATCTGGTATAATAGACAGCAATATTGAAGCAACTTTGAGCACCCTATTCTCACCAAATACCAAGTTTTACATTGGGAAGAACTTGTATACAATTTATTCATATGGATGGGAACCAGGAGCCTGGAAAGTGGATACAAAGAAGGCTTTAGACACTAATAAAAGAATGCCGAGAGGTCCTTATGGTTATGGATATGGTTATCCAGGCTACGGATATCCTGGTTATGGGTACCAAGAAATGGCATACCAAGACAAGATTGCCCAAAAAGAATTAGCAAAGTTGCAGGCTATATCACCATCTGCAGTAACAGGAAAAAACGCCGAATTACTAGAATCAGCAAATCAATTTTTAAGCACCCGAGGAAGAGGAGTAAGCGAAGAGCCTGTCCAATTGAACAGAAATCTCCCTCCTGAAGTGACAGATGCAATTGTTAGAGAGCAACGCGAGGTTTTTGACAAATTAGATGATAATCCAACAGTAAATGACAACTTTCCCGAGCAAAGAAGCCTTACACTAGATCCCATAAGTATTTCCCTATTTTATTCCCAGCAAACCGATGGCGAAGTAATATCATTTGAAGACTACTTAAAGAAATACCCTGTTCTGGAATCAACTTTTAAAAAACTATTGGATGTCAGGACAGTGTTAACTAAAAGTGAATCCAGTTTTACTAGCAAATTCATGTCATTATTTACATTTAATAAAACTTTTACTACTACAATTGACAATTTTTTTCAAAAGATTGATGAATTTCGTGGAAGCAGAGCTAGTCCGTTTAGTTATGAAGCCTTGTATAGCGAAAAAAAAGCGGAATTGGGCGATCTGTTTGAAAGATATATTGAAGGAATCGTTCAAGAATATGAGCTAATCATTGCGGCATATACAGCCTTAAAAACGTTTTTTCAAAATGAATTGGCTTACTGCGACTCAATGTCAAAATTTATGTCAATGTTGCTAGATTTTTTCAAGAAAGATACGTCATCGTCGCCCTTTTCTATTTTAAAGAAAATGACCAAGGTTGGGTATGGATTGGAAACAGAAGCATACAAGTCAGTATTAAAGATTTGGGAAGATGCGATGGCGTTTGATGTCGCATATTTTCAAAATATATCTCGCCTCATTAAAACAAACGAGTTTCTTAAAAAAATAGATGACAGGGTTTCAGGAATGCAACTTTTATTGCAAAAATACAAAAATAAGAAATATAATGCTCAAGACAGGATTAAAAAATACTATGAATCTAGTGGGTTATTATATTGCGAGGAATACCAATTTCTTGTTTATTCTAATGAGGTGCTTTTAAATTATGAAAAAATATCCTATTATATTTGGAAAATATGGCATGATATGACGCAGCAATTTTTTGAGAGATCAACTTCTGCGATAAAGATATCAATGAATTCGTGCAATGATCGCCTTGTTTCATATGAAGACAAATTTACAGGGGAAGAAAGAACTAAATTGGAAGAGCTTCTTAAGGCCGATAAAAGCGCAACTGTCTTGGCATCTCCGCTTATGATAAATGCCCTTATTAAAAACGATACGCCTGCGGTTAAAGAGCAAAAGAAACTCTATAGTAGATTGCTTCTATGTGCATTAGAAACATATGACCTAATATTGTATTACTCTTATTTGAGTGAGATCAACTGTTTGCGATATAGATCTTTCCTAGTTGCCAGTAAAAATGTATTAGAGGTAGAACTTAGTATTAATGGGTTTTGGAAACAATATTTCATAAGAATGGGTTATACTATTAGTGATTTACCAGCTACTGGTGGCTCTGGATTGCTATTTGTCCCAGAATCTTTAATTATAGATGTTGGGAAATTTACTGGAAATAAGGCAAAGGCTACAACAGCATTGGGTGAAATGCAACAGACTAATACAAAAAATGCATTCTTATTGTCAAAACAGATTGCTATGTTAAAACAAAGAGAAGTTGCAGTTATTGTAGAATGCCAGCAAACATTAGATCTTTTGGTTCCAACAATTGAAAAAGGCGGTGTTCAAACTCAGTGTACTAAACTAATAGGCGATCAAGACAATGACACTTTATTTACAGCTAGCTTTAATAGTTCAGTGGATGCACTGCAAATTGCATTAAAAATGGCCGAAGTTGATTTTGAATTGACACCAAAATTCAATCGTTTAATGGATGACTTGAATTATACAATGAAAAGAATGCTTGATGTTGGTACTGGAAAGGAAAATAAATTAACCTTGGATTCGTGGTCGGTTGTTGAACCTATTGGAGTTGGCAATAACGAATCCCTACTTCAATGCATATGTGATGCATTTAATGGGCAGCTTATATTGACAAACTCTCAAGCGGTTGACGATGTTTATACACAAGAAATTGATGGAAAAAGAGTTTTTACTGTTCAATCTTTGCAAGATGGTATACAACAAAAGTATAAAGGAATAAGTTTTGATCGTCCAAATTTTGTTATTGGTCTACTTGAAATAATATTTCAAGTTAAAATAATTGTGTTTAACTTATGTAAAACTGAATCTCCAGCTAGATCTTCGGGGTTTGGCATGTTTCAAGAAGGAGAATCCGTACGTTTTAGAAATCCAGACCCTACAAAAGATTGGCAGCAGGGTGATTTACACATCTCAAGAGTTGATAATACACGCAAGGAATATTCAGTTCGCAATGAACTTAGTGGAGAGAATGTTTGCTGTGTTAAACAGGGTGAATTAAAACGTATTAAAAATATTTTTGATGAAGTAAGAATTGTAGAGTCACAAGGCCTTAACGGGTTTGGTCAATTAGAGAGAGATATAAACAGTTTTATCTTACTAGTTTTAACGCCAGATACGTCAACTTGTGCAACTGTTGGCAGTAGACCAAATGATGTTGGTAAATATCAGTTGCTTTTAAATAGTCAAATTGGTGATTTTGTTTTAAAGTATGAACAGATTCCAAAATATATTCAATTTTTGATTTGGCATTCAGTTTTTAGAATGAGGAGAAATTTTGATTTTAGACTTATTAATATTATTGAAAAAAATTTGACAAAAATAGGACGTGAAAAATTGGATTATGAAAAGGCAATGGAATCCAAAGAAAAAGGTCATGCCGGGGACGAAGACTCTCTTGCATCTACAAGTAGTAGTGGTGGGAGAGTGACGCGTAAGTTTAGGGGTAGCGGTCAACGCGGTGGTGCATCAACAAGACGACACATTACGTCTAGTTTAGAAAGCTCATCAAGGCTCAGTTATTACGTCGTGGTGGATCTTGAGTTGTATCCTGGGCGCACAATACCAATTACCCAAAGAGTGTCGCTATCATGTCAAGTAAAGAAAAATAATATTCTTGAGTTATTGTCAAAAATAACGGGAACTCAATTTGTACCCTCTACCATGTATGTTTTTGACCCAAAACGCATTGCAAAATACTACAATAATCGCGGCGTAGAACAGAAAAAAGATACAGAGAAAAAGCGTCAACAAACGCGCAATAAAAGGCAGGGCTATTATTCTGGAAATAAAACGCGTAGTTTGACACGCCCTGCATATGGATATGGAAATAATTATGGTTATAATGCTGGATACAATCCTGGATATAGATACAACCCTGGAAATAGATACAACTCTAACTATAGACCAGGATATTATTAGATTTCCCCGCCATAATAACCTTCGCGGTGACAAGTTGCTATTATTAAAAGTATGGGTAAAAGGCAAAGCATTGATAAGACAAATATTTTCTCCCATACACTAATCTCTATGGGATCCATTGGAATGCAATTCTTCTGCTGAAAATCCCAGAGCTCTTTTGCTTGGTCTATAGTGTAAATGTTCTTGAAATTTGTGGGAGGCGGAACAGACGATGTTCCTTTTGTAAAAGGGAAACGTTCATTCACATAATTGCACTTCAAACGGAGTTCTTTTGCCTTTTTTAGAGCCTCTTTTTCTGCCCAGCTATTTCTGGATCTGCTAACATACCCTCTTGAAAGTACAACGCGGCCCATTGGACTGCTAATAGCAAACCCATTTGCTACGGAAGCAAAGGCAAGGGCAATAAATACAATCATGTAAGTGAGCATTTTTGCTGATAGCGTGAGTGAAAAGGTACCATTGTCTTCTTCTAATAAAAGCTTTCAATTTTTCATAAAATCCAAAACTATTTTATGAAAACTAGTGCAAATGATATAAAAGGTTTCACAATGGAATATATAACATTATAGGATGTTTATAAAACTGATTATATATTTTTTATTAATACATGCATTTCGCATAGCTTCAGTATTAAACTATCAATTTAACCTTATTGGTAGCCCCATATTTCACTTTATTCCATTTGTAAAGTTGCATCACATTATAATGGTTAAAAAAGGCAAGGATGGTCCAAATATTATAAATTGGCCCACGGATAAATTCCGTGATGTGTATATGATTGATTATGTACCGAAAGATTCTATTGTAGATGCTCGTGTTTGTTTAAAGCTATTAATGGGAAAAAATATTACTGGCGAATATCGCGCACTACATTTTAAACATCTAAGCAGGAAGAATCTAATAGATGAGTGGCACAAAAGAACGTTGACTGATACGTCTTATAAAAGAACTCTTAGGCGCCTGGGTAGCAAAGAAATATGCAAAATATTAGATGGTTGGTCCTCTCCATTTAATTTGTATAACCATAATTGCCGTCATTTCAGCAATTATTTTATTAAAAATATAGAGAATATTGATTAATGTTTTATAGAGCTTGACTACAAAAGTTTGTCATGAACTCGGCCTTTAAATCCTCAGGAATGAAATCAAAATTGACTAATCTTTGATTTCTTTCAAATTTATCCCACGCATCCTCCTTTTTCAACCGTTCTTCAAATTTTGCGCGATCATTGTAGAGCTTGATGGCCGTCTTGTCTCCACACTTTGACAGAACTTGGGGAATATTGTCACTTGGATCACCTGTAACAATCTTGCAAAACAATTGCAACTTGGGATCGCCTGGATAGCTCTTTTGCTCCTCTAGATTTTTAAATGCGAGGTTGAAGATTTTTACCCTCGGTTCCAAAAGTTGCAGATAGTCTTTGTCACTTGTTATGATATAAATTTTGCAATCTTGATATTTTGAAAGAATATGTCTAACTGATAGTGCAATGCAGTCATCTGCTTCCAACTTTGGGTGAGATAAAATAGCTCTTGCTCCTGCGACTGCAAATAGGTTATCTCTGTAAGCCATTTCAAAGAATGGTCCACCCATAAACTCGTCTTCCTTGTAATCTCTGTTTGCCTTGTACTTGTCAAACAATTGGTGACGCCATATATTCTCGCGCTTGCAATCCTTACCGACAATGATGGAATGAGGTTGCTTGTGTATGTTTAGCTTCTGCGGAATCTTTTCAATGTGTTCAACAAAGGTCTTCCTGAACTTTTCAACAAACTTTTCATTTGCAAATGGATCCTTGAGATCCTCCTGTGGGTAAGCATTCTTCCACCAAGTCAACAGGGAATAGTATCTGTAAAAACAGTAGTAACTTCCGTCAATAAATATAAATGTGGGTGGGGTGACCTCACTATTCGCAGGTTTCATTGCTTCAAATGCGTTCTTCATACTGATATATTTATACATTTTTACGTTTATTCCCTTTCAATTTTATATTTATTTTTATTGTCAATATATATATAAAATGCCAAAGAAACAGACAAGGAAGAGGCGTAGCTCTCATTCGGGTGGTGCGGCAAGTTACCAAAAAGCCAGGGTAAAGCCTACACATAAAAGAGAAACTAGATCAAAAACAATTGGTCGCATGTTTAAACAATTTCAAAATCTGTTTACTAGAAAACAAAAAGTGCGGCCTGTTAATTACAAGGTTTCTAGTGAAAATCTTGGCGGTTCTTCCCCTTTTGAATTAGTCATTTCTAGCAATAGCAATCGTGAGGCAACCCCCTTTATTGTTGTTGACATGCCAAAGCCTCGCTCATCAAAAGGCAGCAGAGTGTCGCCCCATGGCCAAGATTTTACTTCTGCAGTTATAGTTGGGCGCGGCTTAAAGAATGCAAACAAGAAAACATCTAAAAAGCGTTTACATGCTTAAGAATTTATACTTTTACATATTTCATAAAACTCTCATTTATTGTGTAATTTATATTTACTAAAAATAAATAAAGATATGTTATGCTAATAAATAATGATGAAGGCCCCATACATTCCAACTGAATTATTAGATATAATATTACAATATGATGGAAGAATTAAATATAAAAATGGAAAGTTTGTAAACATAATCCATAAAAATGATGAAAGATATAATATTGTTAAATCACATATAAGTAAGAAAATGGAAATATTGAAAACAATAACCATTGCTGATGACCGTAGCTTTTATTTTCAATTTGGATTTAATACAATTGATCATGTTGGTTTATGTTATGACCTTGGCTTTAATGAATGCGGTGTTTTTGAAATATGTTATTATGATACGAGGAATGCTGGATGGGAACAAATTAGAACATACATATAGATTGAGAGTTTTGTAAACTTGTGAAAAGATTAATAAAAAGTAATAAATTTATAAAGATATATAAACAATGGCTTTAAAGAAATCCTCGTCAACATTTTTATTTTTAGGAACAATTTTAGTTCTTGCTATTATTGCGGTATGCGTAATATACAAAAACATTAATAAAAGTAGCAACATAATAACATGTAATATGAAATATGGGTTGTGTCCTGCTGCAAAATGTATTCCCAACCCATATGACAATAAAAAAGCTTATTGTATGTGTGATGTTGCAAATGGAACAAATTATAGTGTTGGTAATAATGATTGTGAAAACATAAAACCTTATACGTCAAAATCCGGACAAGAAGTTATTTTTTCAGATTTTAGCCCAATCATTAAAAAAATGGGTTATCATGTACAAACCTGTCCTCCCGAAGCAGTAAATCTAAATTGTATGAATAAAATTTGCTCAGTAGATCCAAATAATCCTTCCAAAGCCATTTGTTTGTGTGATAAGTTGGATAATAATGGCTTGGACTGGGTTACGTACAATAAAGATGGCGCACCCAAAACATGTAATTATCAATCAGGAGCATCGGCTCAGAGTTATTTAAATCTAAATGCGTTTATTGTAAAGCACCCCGCCAACTAAGTTCTTGGTAGGCGTTTGAAATGTAAAAAGGTGTAAAAAAGTAAATTCAAATTGAAAATTTTGAAATGTAAAAAAATTGATTGATATTTTTACATTTTACTTTCTGTAACACAGTACAAGGAAGGATGGGAATGCGCACTGACTTTCTGGGAAATCTTATTACAAGTCGGCCTCTAACGCCCAAGGAGTTGCAAGAATACGAGAATGCACAAAACAATAGTGATAACATGTATTTGACTTTTAGCTCAAACAATCAATTGCAAGGGCCTAACTATGAAAAGGTATGCGGCTATGTAGACATGGAGCAAGGTTTTATGAATACATTGCATTGGTTAAAAGGTAAAGGCATTACATTGTCTGGGCGGATCAATTATGTATATGAAGATGTCTTTGCAGATGGTGTAGGAGATGGATTTGGCGCATTTGTGGTAACACCTGAATGCGTAACATATCATAAACTAGACTTTAACAATCTAAAAATGGTTTCAAGCGTAATCTACGGGAAAGAATAAATGGTGAAAGTGGCTTAAAGACGGGGGCCGATTACCTACACGATGTAGGACGAGTGTTAAAAATACTTTTTTATTTTCTCCCTACATCATGTAGGCAAATGCGAATTTTTCAAATTTCCAAGACTTTTTTCGCCAAAGTGATTTTGGACATTTATTTTTGTCCATTTTCCAAAACCTATTTTACTTTTCAGCTTTTTTTGCAAAAAAATCAAGGGAGAGCATAATGCTCTAAATTTTATTTTTTGGTTAAAAAAATTGTGATTATAATATTTTCTTGCAAAAAATAATTTTTGCGAAAAACCATTTAGGCATTATATCTGTTGTTATAATATCAACCAATGGCAATTAATAAAATGCATAAAACTGCCGAAATTTTCCATTGTGAAACTTGCAACTTTGAATGCTCTAAAAAAAGCAATTTTGCTACTCATTTAATGACTGCTAAACATATAAAAGCAACAGCATCAACAAATAATAATGCCAAAAATGCCGAATCATATTGCTGTGAAAATTGTCAAAAAAAATATAAAGATCGTACAGGATTGTGGAGACACAAAAAGAAATGTATGCATAATCTAGAAAAAGACAAAGAGGTGGATCAAGATTCACCTTTAACACAGTCAATTGTAGTTGAGCTTATTAAACAAAACCAATCAATCATGATGGAAAATAAAGAATTCAAAGAGCTCATAATTGAACAGAATAAGCAATTGATAGAGTTTGCCAAGAAACCTTCTAGCATAACAAATAACAATACTAATATTAATAACAAAAATACCATGAATAATCATTTTAACCTGAATCTATTTTTGAACGAGACATGCAAAGATGCAATGAATCTAACAGATTTTGTAGACTCTCTACAATTAACGCTGAAAGATTTGGAAAACACTGGCAAATTGGGATATGAAGAAAGTATATCGCAGATTTTCATAAAGGGATTAAAACAGCTGGATTTCAGCAAAAGACCCATTCATTGTACAGATACAAAACGTGAAAGGTTATATGTAAGAGACAAGGATGTCTGGGAAAAAGATCAAGAAAAGGAACAAGTTAGAAAGGCGGTCAGGAAGATTGCCAATAAGAATGTAAATCAAATTGTTGACTGGATAGAAGCCAATCCAGATTCTCAAGACTATCATTCAAAGAAGAACGATCAGTACTTAAACATTGTCCTGAAATCAACTGGTGGTAGCACCAAAGAAGAGGAAGAAAAGCGCATCAACAAGGTCATCTCATCTATTGCAAAACATGTTGAAATTGATAAAAGTATTTGCAAGGATGATGCAGATGTATAAGTATTTAATTAATTTAAGTATTTTATTAATTAAATTAATGGTGAATTTTGCATCTAGAAAAAAATTGAAACGATAATTCAAGAACTTTCAAAGGACACAAAGCGTCAAAACATGGAATCTACAAGTATTAACAATTCAATGAATTACGCCGAGTCTCTAGTAGGGGTCCCATTTAGATGGTATGTTAATGGAGAACTCCAAACATTTGCTGGAGATAACGCATTTTGGTGCAAAAATTCTCCACCGCCATCAGCAGAAGAAATCTTGGCACAAGATAAGTACATTGTTTGCACGGGATTGCCGAACTTACTACGCCGATTCTGTGGTCAAACTATACCTGGTCTAGGTCCCAAGATTCGCGGTAAATATGGTGATTTATATAATAAACAGTATCCAGGCGGAACCACCGCATGGTTTGCGTACTTGTATCAAAATAAGCGTGTCCAAAAATTTGACATTAATGCGCGTTACCCAAGAGGCACGCTTCTAATGGCTCGTTATAAGGCCAAGGACTTTGGTGAAAAGGATCAAGGTCATCTGGCTATCGTATATGATGACGTTGATGAGGGAAAGACAATTGTGGATCAGCTTCTTATTCATTCAACCCCGACAGTTGCCTATAAAGACCGCGACACTTGTAAGGATCATGGCAGCGTAATTGTAGAGCCATTTCATATTTCAAATAACTTGTTTAAGTGGGATAAAATAAGTTATTACAAGTGGGTTTGCTTACCTGAGAACTGGCTTCTAGTAGATTGAGTATTCATAAGTGTAAATATGTTTAATTTATTGCATTTATTTTATATAAACACACTGTTGTATTTATTAAAGGAAAAATTAAAAGTAGTGGTTGTCTATATTCTTTTTTAAATGTTTTACAAAATAAATTATTTATATATGATTTTTCTAAGTTTTCCTTTCCTATAAGATTTTTTTCAAGATCTGTTATAAAACAGCTACCATTAATACTCCAACCCGTTAATACAGATACATAATAAAATATAAAAAAACTTAGGTACACACGATTATTAGTTAAATATGGTGCAATTAATGCAAAAGTGCACAATAAAAAATGAAATATTCTTATAATCCAACCAATTATAAAATTTATATCCATTTATATATTAATTTAATAAATTAATTAATAATAAACCTTAAATACCTGCAATTGCAATAATATGTTTTTATTTTATAGCCTCAATAAACCGTTTGGTTTTTAAAAAGACGTGTTTTAAAAGCATTCCAAATGCCTTTTCAACAATATATGTGATTTTTCTTTTTGTATCGGCCAACTCAATGTCCATTGTTAGTTCTAATAAATGATTACTGTGTAATTGACTAATTATAGTAAATTTTTCTAGTGGTATAATTTCAAATCCATTTCCTTTTTTTGCATCAATATAAGAGTTAATAGTTGTGTCGTCTTTGTTTCCCACAAAGACAATAGTAGATTCATTTGGTTCCACTTTTGTAAGCTGCAAACTTAAACATTGTTGTTTAAATCCAATTTTTTCAAACAGATTTCGTAACATAAGACACAAATATGCATTATCTCCTGATGCGTTAACATCAAGATGAATCTTTTCAAAAAATTCTTTATTAATTTCAAATATAAGCTGTATTATATGAAAATCAACAACCTTCTTAATTTGAATATTGTTGTTTTCTATTTTTGTGACAACTCTGTATTTGTGTTTTTGAACCCTTGAAAATATAAAATCTTTTTTTTGCACAATGGGTTGCATTTGGGACAAATCATCCGTTTTTGATGAATATTCAATAAATCCATCATTTTCATTTATTAAATCAGCCATACTAATAGTATTGTTATATATAGTACTAATTCTTTATAATATGTTAAATATAACACATTATAATATGTTGATCTTTATTTGAATGCCGCTGCATACATTGCTAATGTTTCTTCCTTTTGTTTTGAATAATCAACAATGGGTCCAGGGTATTTAATATTTTTATATTCTGCTGTACCATGCTCGCTGTACCAAGTGTGAATGACCTTGGCTGGAACATCTTTTAACTCTGGTACCCAATGTTTAATGTATTCCGCATTTGGATCAAAATGTATACCTTGTTCCCATGGATTGAAAATGCGGAAATATGGTTGAGAATCTGCGCCTGAGCCTGAAACCCATTGCCAATTACCATTATTGGAAGCAGGATCATAATCTGTTAGTTTCTTTGCAAAGATTTTCTCTCCTTCTTCCCAGCTTATAAGAAGCGTTTTTATTAAAAAGGATGCAACTATAAGGCGCCCCCTATTATGCATGTATCCAGTTGTATTAAGCTGTCTCATACACGCATCTACTACTGGATATCCAGTTGTGCCCGTTTCCCACGCCTTTAACCATTTTGCATTGTGGTGCCATTTAATTTTATTGTAATTTGGTTTCATGGCAGATCCAAGGACATGCGGAAATGAAAATAAGATGTTCATGTAAAAATCACGCCATATTAACTGCCTAATAAGGTCGTGAATTTTTCTAAAGGCTTCATAAGCTTCACGAACACTTATACAACCAAATTTGATTGGAGCAGAAAGTTGCGTTGTTGGCTTAAAAAGGTCATTGCGTGTTGTAGAGTAGTGCTTCTGTGTTTTACCTATCAATTGCAAACTTTTTAATGCTTCCTTTCTTCCTCCATGAACAAGAATATCTGGGTTAACTTTTGTGAACTTCTTTAAAGCAGCATCCAATCCAATCTTATTTGACAGGCTTTTTCCCGTACTAGGTTTGGCAAATTTAATAGATCTTGCATTAGAAGCAGGCTGCACCTTCTTTTTTAATGCAGCATTATAATATGGTGTGAATTTTTGGTAAGGTCCTCCACTTCCATTAAAAATTGTTCCTGGCTCATGCAAATAATAATCGGCTACTCTTGAAAGAGCCACACCCTCTTTTTCACATAGGTGTGCAATTTTTGCATCTCGTTCAAGAGCATAAGGCGTATAATCTGCATTAAAACACACAAAATCAATATCCAATGCGTGAATAAGTTTTTTAATAATGGTTTCATTGTCCCCGTAAAATACCAAAAGTTCCCCACCGTTGGATTTTATTTCGCCTTGTAAATCTTGTAGACTTTCAATCATAAATTGGATAGCATTATTTGACTTGAATGGGTTTGCATTACCGACTTGTTCAGGAGTAAAAATAAACACAGTGTACACGCGTTTGCAATTTGTGTTTGTTAGATAGAGACCATTATTGTCAACAATTCTAAAATCTCTGCGAAATATGAATAAACCATTTTCAAATGTCATAATATATCTCCTTATATTATAACACTACAATAACGTTGCATTTAAATATCTAAACTGACAGTGTTCTTGTCGCTCTTTTGGCGGCGCTTACTTTTCTTAGGGACACTGCCTTCAGCCTGCAAATCCTTAAGATCGCTAATGCTGATGGTGCTGTCATTTCCTTGTTGTTGAGCTTCCTGAATATTAATTGTCTTGGTCTTCAATCCAGAGAGGATGTTGGAAATGTCACTGGGTCCCTTCATCTCTGCACGCATTGAACGCACATTGCGCTCAGGTTGCTCAGCAGCCGTGTTAAAGTTCTCGCGAATGTTGATCCCGTCATCGGCAATAGAGCTGCGACCCATGCTCAAATCGGGACGATTAGCATAGTTGTTATTTCCTGGGCGGGAAGTTGGGGTAGGGATAGCGCGAGGGCCCTGAGTGGCCATGGGAGGAGGGGGAGGACCAGTCATGTTCGCTTGTGGCTCAGGGTTCATTAAACCGCTCATAAAGCCCGAAAATCCAGGGTTAGATTGACCCATAGTATTCACAGCGGCACTTTGGAATTGACGCATTAGATCGGGGTTTTGGCGCAAGATGTCATCCATACCAGGCATGGCAGACTTGAACATGGTATTGGTCATGTGAACCATCATTGCGCTTCCACCAAGTTGAAACAAGAGCTTTAACTCGGGTGCGATGGCGGCCTTTGATTTGTACTTGTCGTGCAACTCGGCAAAAATATCATCATAATCGTTAATATTCTCATTCAATTGCTCGCCCCAACCATCCAACTTCACATCAAAAGGATCAAAACGATTATTCATAAACTCAATTGCATTAATCGCAGCCATTAGCATATTACCTTGAAACTTGACGGAATTCTGCTTTGATTTTTCCTCCATAATCATTTCATATTCGCCCTGCATCTCGGCTAAAGGGGACTCCATACTGTATTTCTTTGTGAGCTCAATACCTTTTCTTTCAAGACCCTCAAGCTTCCTTAAAAACTTGAACTTCTCGCGCAATAACTCCTCTTTTGACATTTGAGGATGGGAAGAGACGTTCCTATCGGGGTTAATTGGAATATTGTTGAACTTGCCATAACCATCCCAGGTTTTTGAGTTGCTATCGGCCTCGGCAGTGGCTTGACCAATGGAGATTCCAGGACCTTCATCAAAATGGACATATGGTCTCTCATCATTTCCACCTCCGCTCCCGCCCCCATTAAACAAGTTAGAACTGAATTCGTGGCTTGTTGTGGGATCCTCATCAACCAAATCATTGAGCTCATTTTCTAAATTATTGAGATCCTCAATATCAATATCGCTTGAAGGTCCGCCACCGCGAGATTCACTCTTCTTTGTATTCATTAATAATTCAATTCCAGATCCAAAATTAGTAGAATTTCTTCCACTAAAAGATCCGTCTAAATCATCCCCAAAATTCATGTTTGAGATATCAATAACTTCAGGTTCCATCTTATAGATAAATTAGATCATATAATTTTAAGTATTACGAATCCCAATATATTATTTCAAAGTTTTTGAAATTTCCTGAGTTTCTTGTCTTCCTATATTTATAGGCGATGCTTTGTAAACCATAACCCTTGCAGAAAGCTATCTGCTAAATCATCTTTTTTTTGATGGCTACTAAAAAAAGAGTTCCATTCTTGATATTTAAAATCTCCAGATACAAGTTCTGCGCAAGTTTGTATTCCAAGTTGCTTTCTTTGTTTGTAATCAGTTTTGCAGTCGGCGCTGATAAAATCCTTGAGTTTATTTCCAGCATTTACAAATTCAATGTGAATGTTATTATTGCGCATGATGAAATATTGCGAAATCATGCCTTGCAAGGTTTTCATTTTATTTGCAATGGGTCCAATTTGATTTTCAATGATTACTGTGTTTATTGTTTCTAAATGTTTTCCCAGTAATTCATCAAATCTATGTTGAATGTTGCGTCCAATTGTCACAAGATCAACCTTGCTGGTATTCTGTTTTTCTATTTCTTGAAAACAATTATTGAATGCAAATTCTGTAAGTTTATTAATAATGTCCGCCTTTTTACTGTTTTGTTCAATAGTAATCTTGTATTTAGCCGCTAAATCCATTAACCCTAGAATCTTTTGCTTGTTGAGTGAAGCAGGTTTAAAATCGGCAGAAGGCATTATAAATTCGCATTTTTTTGCATGTTTTGAACAGTAGCATTTTCCGTCTTTTGTATATTTTATCGGTTTGTTGCATGCGACACCCTTTTCTAAAACTGCACATTTGTTTTCTGTTTTTTCTGCTAAATTAATTACATTCCATTCGCCAATAACATAATTTTCAATATTGTCATCATTACTAAGCAAACAGAATGCTAGGTTTTTAATGCCAACATCAATGCTGAGTATTTTCATTTATATAGATACGGTTAATTTTCTATGTGCATTTTCAATAAAATTGATTGAATTATCATATAAAAATATTGACAGTTATTATAAATTCGCCCTCGTTGAATGCCAAATTCACAGGTTAAAAAGATCTTTGACAAGGTGATTGCCGATATAAAAATTGCAAAATTTAGATTAACAAACATTATTACTCATATTGCTGTAATTGTTTCACGTGGAAAAATTATAGCAGAGGCTACCAATCGTATAGGATTTAGAAGCAGAGATAGTCGTAGTTATTCAAATACATATGTCCATCCAGATAAGAACATTCATGCTGAGAGAAATGTTATAAAGGCTTTGGGCAGTCATAGTAAACTTAAAAATGCGGACATGTACATATTAAAATTTGGAAGAAATGAATGTAGTGATCAATTTATAAATTCAAAACCGTGTGCAAAATGCGAATGTTATTTAAAAAAATGTATACGGTTGTATGGATTAAAAAATATATATTATTCATCTTCGCCTTGGGTAAATTCTCCTGTGCATTCGCCTCTGCATTCGCCCCCGCCGTCATAAAGAAATCAAAATTGTTTTGATATTTTTATGAAAAATTAAAATGTTAAAAAATTCTAGATTTAAAAATTGTTGGTATTAATAGAAGGAGAAATCATTTTGGCATTTAATGCCTCTCTTGTTAAGTAAGGGTTTTTAAGTTCATTGTTATTGTATCCAATAGCGGGTTTTCTAGCGTCATTTGTTCCAGAGAAAAGAAAAGGAACATTTGGCGTTGGTGTTGTATTTACCGTGCTACTGGGATTAACACCGCTAGCATAAATAGACTCGGCGGTGTTGTATTGCATAATTTGAAGAGCATTATTTTGCAAATATTGTCTGTATTGCCAATTTGATTGTATGTTTGCGTCTTTTTTAATTTTATCATTTACTTCAGCATCAGGTGTGTAAGAAGAATAGTTTCTTCCATCGTTCATCATTGGAGGTGACGTTTTATCATAGTTATTTGATCCTGAATAACAAGTTGCCCAACTCATGGTATAATAATACTAGAGAAAACTTTATTCAACTTCTAGCATTTTAAGTAGTTTTTGCTTATTTAACTTACTAGCATCATTAGCTAAGCCCTTTTCAACAACAATGGATCTAAGTTTATTCAAGGACAACTTTTTGTAATCGGTAGCCTCATCTAAATCATTGATGCTAATTGTTTTGAGTTCAGTTGAGCTAAGAGAAAGTTGATTAACATCAACATTAGCATCAACATCATTATCCCCATCTTCACTATTATCCAAATCTTCTAAATTCAGCTCTTGCAAATCCTCTCCATTATCCTCCTCTTCATTATCCTCCTCTTCTCCAGCTAAATTGTTGTTGAACTTGATACTCTTAATCTCACCCAACACCTCTACATCCTCACTTGTAAGTTCTGCATCAGGAATAATATCCTCATCCTCATCCTCATCCTCATCCTCATCCTCATCCTCATCATCCTCATCATCCTCATCATCCTCATCATCATCATCCTCATCTTCATCATCTTCATCATCTTCATCATCTTCATCATTCTCGCCATCAGAGACATCAATTAAATTTTCGCCAAAATTTCCTAAAGTTGTGCTTCCCCTAGAATTTGCAACTGCACCTTGACCAATAGTATTTGTTAACATACCAACGCGACTCCTACACGCGTTCAATTCTTCCGCCATTGTGCTAATTAATCCAAGCATGGAGGAAATCTTGTGATTTTGATCCGCCATTTTTTGGTTAATATAAATAAAAAGAAACCCTACAAGTAAAAGGGTTACACCAAGAGTAATTAAAAAAGAGGTTGTGAAAATATCGGTTAAAGCCATTATTACAGATAAGTTATATATTTAATTTTCACATAAAACGAATGACTTTTCATTTTTTATTTTTCTATTTCATTAGTTCATTGGTTTGATCAATAATTTCCTTTGGATAATTCATATCCGTAAGTACTTTTAAACCTCCTTTTGTTTTTGAGATTCCTTCAATTAAAGAATAAGTGTATTCAAAATTGTCGTTTTTTTTAATAGTCTTCATATTGTAATTTTTAATTGTTTTGGTTTTCCCCAACTGCTTGCAAAGTTTAATATAGTGTGTCGTTAAAATACACTTTACATTTTCATTTTTTACTAAATATTCCATAAATGCGCGGGCACTTATTACCGCCTCTTCAGGGTTTGTTCCAGAGTATAATTCATCAAAAACGGCAAAATGTGAGTCTTCCTTATTCTTGTTCACGCAGTCAATAATTTCCTTGCATCTCCTCGCCTCGGCTTGAAAAAGACTATCGCGACCAGAAGTATCAGGGATATTTAAATAGCAATGAATGTATTTGAATGGCTTAATATTTGCAGTTTCATAACATCCACAACCCCATTGTTGAGATAGCACTAAATTAATAATTGCCGATTTAAGAACAGTTGTTTTTCCAGATGCATTAGGACCAGTTATAATCAAGTTCTTTTCAAGTTTATAGTCATTTTTTACAGGATTTTTTGATATGAGGGCAGGATAGTATGCCTTTTTGAATTTTGTTTCAGCTTTTGTTTTAGATTTAGATTCATCCGCTGTTTTATTTGTGTTTTTGTCAAAGGTTGCATATGAAATATGTTGTTCATCAATATTCTTCTTTAATCCGTCTAAATTGTTCATGTAACCATGAAAACCAAAAGAATACAAGAATACTTTGTTATAAGTTGGATCCTCGTAAAGGTCGTAAAAGTGTTTCATGATAAACCCGATTTCAGTAATCTTGTTAAAACTGACCTTGAATTCCGTTATTTTCTCTAAATGTCCCTTTAAATCTTGCATTATGTACAAACTATTCTTCATGTTTTCAATAAAACCCTGATAGGTTGTCAACGTACCATACTTCTCAATAAATCTTGTCATGGAAAAAATGGAATAGTCTAAATATCTCTTAATCTCAAACATATAGGTGTGAATTTTCTTCATGTTATTATAAAATCTTATGCAAACAAGAATGTTTTGGTAGATTGAGAATACATAAAAAGCAGCAGACACTAGGAGATAAACCTTCTGGCTATTGTCTACGCTATTGAATTGAGTAAAAACCTTGCCAATTGCATGGTTGCTAATAATCACCTTAAGTATTTCAACATATTCATTCATAGAAAGTTTGAGTCCGCGAATTTTAATAATGAAAAAGGGGACAATTAGAATAAAAATGGGAAATAGTAAGGAAAGAACTGGAGATGAAAGATTATAAAGACTCATGATTTGCAAGAACCAATCATGCTTATTTAAAAACAAGAGGAAATCCCAATCCATGTACATGTATTTTTCCTTGAAACCCGTATCATTCTTAATTTCTTCCCATATTTTTGTAATATTGTCAAGTTCACTGTCACTATAGTTATGTATTTGTTGATCTGTGAATCCAGGTTGTTCATTAATTGGTACATGATGCTTGAGAACAGTTTGAGTTTCCGTTAAAAATGTTTTGTTTGTTGTGTAATGTTTTGGAATCTCTTTATTAATTGTCTTGCCCAATAAATTTGTGGGTTGAAATACGTGGAAATAAATAGAATTTGCGGAAGGATCAACAGACTCCACTAATTCCAAGTCTTTTTTAATATTGTCATTTAACTCCATTTTATCTTTGCAATACGAAATGGGAAGTCTAAATTCATTATTAATGCATTCTAATTTGAACATATTTATATCAAATTAGAATAATAATCAATTGATTTTACGAACTGCATGTTTTATTTTTCTTTTCTTTTATGACTTTTCAAGTACTGTGTTAATGCTTGCAGGAAGCTCATTGATTTGACATGAATAGTATTGCTCAATTTCCTTAATTTTTGCCAAATCTCGTCTTGTGATAAAATTAATACCCGTTCCCTTTCTGCCCCAGCGTCCACTGCGACCGATTCTGTGCAAATAGGTGTGGGTATCCTTTGGAATGTCAAAGTTGATAACAACGCTTACCTGTTGCACATCAATACCACGAGCGGTAATATTTGACGAAATAAGTACACGAAACTTGCCCTTGATAAACTCCTGAAAGGCGACCTTTCTGGGTTCCTTGTCCATATTGCGGTGAATACAGCACACAGGGAATCCATCCTCCTTCATTGCCTCGTACAAATCTTGCACTCTCTTTACACTGTTGCAGTAAATAATGCATTGTGATAGTGAGATAAACTGAAAAAGGTCCTTAAGAGTGGCATACTTTTGCATATCATCCTCAACAGCAACGTAGTATTGAGAAATGCCCTCAAGCGTCAAAGCCTCTGCCTTGACACAGATTTTTACAGGATCTCTCATAAACTTACTAGTAATCTCGTGGATGTGAGGGGGCAATGTTGCGCTGAAAAGGCAAACTTGAACGTCCTTTGACAAGTACTGGAAAATATTGTAAACTTGCTCCTTGAATCCAGACGACAACATTTCATCTGCCTCGTCCATAACAATGAGACCAATGTTCTTTGATACCACGTGATTTCTCCTCATCATATCGTAGACGCGACCAGGGCATCCAACAATAACATGAGGAGTCTTATTTTTAAGAGCACTTGCATCGTCATCAATAGAAGTGCCGCCAACCAAGACCTGAACTCTTAGTCCCTTCATCATACAGCCAATCCCCTCCATGACTGTAGAAATTTGAATAGCAAGCTCTCTGGTGGGACTTAGAATTAGCGCCTGAGTAGTATTCTCAGCCGTATTAATCTTTGAAAGAGTTCCAATTGAAAATGTTCCAGTTTTTCCAGTTCCCGATTGAGCTTGAGCTATCAAATCCTTACCAAAAAGGATTGGCTTGATTGCCTTTCTTTGAATTGGACTAGGTTTCTCAAAACCGTATGCATATATTCCGCGGAGAAGTTGCTCATTAACCTCTAGCTCGTCCCAGCTTTCAATAATGTACTGCTCTTCAATGTTTTCAACATTTTCACCGCTATCGCCATCTCCATCCATTGTCACGGATGAGCCAGTGGGCTCATTAAAATCAAAATCATTGTCGTCCTTAGTATTTGGACTGTTTTCATTATTTATATTATTTATAATATTTGTAATGTTTGTATTATTTATAATATTTATAGGTTGGTTATTATTTTGCTCTGACATTGTATAGTAAATACGCGTATTGGTTTTAAGTGTATTTACTTGAATATATAATAATCTAAAAAAATTGATATAAATGAAATGCAAATAAGTATGTATAACAAGATGGCAATGACAGCAACAATGGCACAAAGATACACATTAGATGATTTTACAAGCATCTCTTTTGCTGGGTTCAATTTTACGATCCCAGAGGAGACCATAGATGCTATTTCAGCATTGGCCATAGAAGTTGGTTCGCCGACATATATTAAAACACCAAATTTTCAAAAAAGGGATAGACCTCCCACGTCAAATTCGTTTGGCGATTCAGGCTCTATGCAATCTATGAACAAAGATGCTCATAGAAAAAAAAGGGGTAACAAGGCAATGGAGGTTAGTAGCGAAGATTGGGAGGCAATTAGAACATTTTCGGCCACAAAGATTGAGAAAAAGAGTGGCATCGATGGTGTTATTGACAAAGTTAGATTGCATTTGAATAAGCTTACAGACAAGACGTACGAGGACATGAAAAATAATATTGCGGAAATTTTGATGGAAACGACTGATGAGGAGATTGAAAAGGTCGGCACTGCCATCTTTGATATTGCATGCAATAATAGATTTTACTCCAAGTTGTATGCAGATCTTTATGCTGATTTGATTGATCGCTTTACAATCATGCAAAAGATTTTTGAGAAAAACTTCAGCGAGTTTTTAAGGTTGTTTGACACGATTCAATACATTACTCCTGAGGAGAACTATACCAAGTTTTGTGATATTAACAAGGAGAATGAAAAGAGAAGATCAATCAGTCTCTTCTTTGTGAATCTGTGTATTGCAGAGATCATCAGCAAGGAAAGAATTGTTTCTCTTTGTTGTCACTTGCTAAGACAGGTTATAACAATGATTTCACAAGATGATAAGAAGAATGAGGTGGATGAGATTACTGAAAATGTAATTCTCTTGTTTAACAAGACATTTATTGAGTCGGTTGATCAAACTTCTACAGACTATATGATTGGTGAGTTAACTATTGTTGATACTGTTCACATGTTGGCAAAGAGCAAAGTAAAGAGCTATCCTAGCTTGACAAATAAGACAATTTTCAAGTACATGGATCTTATTGAAATGTAAATATATATTTTGTGTAAACATATAAAAGTAAATTGGAGTATTTATTATAATATGCCAAGATTAAAGACAATGAAGGATGAAAAAGATAAAATAAAGGTCAAGAAAAGTCCAAAGAACAAGAATAAAAATAAAAAGAAGGCAAATGTAACACCACCATTAGAAACCATGGAAAATAGTTGCAGTGTAGCTTATTATTTGGAAGAACATAATTCTTTAAAAGGAGAACAAGAACAAGAACAAAAACAGGACGAGGGAAATATAACATATTTTTTTAATGATGATAACATTTTTAGTGCAACTGAAAATAATGAAAATTTGTTAGAACTCATGAAAGAATTTGAAGAGATGGAAATTAAACAAGCTATAACTGAAACTTCTGTGGGAAATATAGAAGACGATTTTTTATTTGCAGAAATACAAAACTACACTGATAATTGGACGGTTAAACAATTAATGCAAATATGCGATTATTATGGGCTTTCAAAGGATATAAAGACTTTTAAATGCAAAAAACCAGAAATTATTAATTTTCTTTTGGTGTTTGAGAATGATGGAAGCAATTTTGATTTGGTAATGAAAAGAAAACAATTGTGGCATTGCATTGAAGAGTTAAAAAATGATAAATATATGAAGAAGTTTGTACTGTGGGATTAATTCCTGAGGTTGATATGATTTATTTATAGTTTTCTCAATAATTTGATTATTAGAAAACTATTTGCAATGGTTGGAATTGGTCTGGCGTTTTACATAATATATGTTTGAAACCAAAATATTAATTCTCATTATAAATTAGATAAATTAAATGGTCTTGTCAAAAATAAATGATGAAATAAGTTATCCTGAGTTAAAAAGTGTTGATCCTGGAGATTTAAGTAAAAAGACAACTCTTTATCAAACAGATATAAAAGGCGTTGAGATTATTTTTGCTGTTGGAAATGCAAAGAATACATTTGCCGATAGTAATATAACGTATTATCCTCTTTATTTAGTAAAAAATAACAAAAAAGTCATACAGATTGGTGTGTATGAATTGTATTCAACTGATGTACTTGATTATACTGACGAAGATGGTAAATTAGAAGTGGAAAGACTTGCCGATCCATTAATTTACAATTCATTTGTTACTAAGCAAATGTTGGAGAGAATTCGTTTAAATCCTGATACGTTTCTTAGCAAGGATGAAAAAGATAAAATGGAACGTATGAGTAAAGAGTCTGCAGAAGAGGCTGGGACTAAAGAAGAAGATCTAGATCAAGAGGAAGAAGAACAGGAGCAGGGTGATTTGGAATTGATACCTTCTAAAAAATCAAGTGTTAAGAAAACAAATTTTATTCTAGCGGAAGATGTAAAAATCCCAGAAAATATTAGAGGTCTCTTTGAAGTAACAAGAGGACTAAGGGTTCCAGGTAGGTTGAAGGAAGAAACTGATAGATTGGCTCAAGATTTTATCATTAAATACAGAGCTTCTGCATCACCAAACGATAACTGGGTTCAAAAATTTATGGAAAATAAAAATTATGCAATTGTTGAAAACCCTGGCAAGGGAGACTGTTTTTTTTATGCCGTTTGTGATGCATTTGCTGGCATGGGAAATAAAACAACCGTTAATAAGTTGCGTGAGAAGTTAGCTGGAGAAGTAGATGCAGAATTGTTTAAAAATTTTAAGGGACAATATGACGATATTCGGTCTTCTATTACACAAGATACTGCAAATATTACTAAATTGCAAAAACAATATGAGGATATCCGTAATACATTGCGTCAAACAATTGATCATGATCGTCAAGTTAAAATTGTAGAAGCTGGTAAAGCCGTAGAGGCGCAATTCAAACGCGTTATGCACGAACGCGACGTGTCAAAGCAAATGTTTGAAGAATATAAGATTATGAAGGATGTCACGACGCTTGAGAAATTTAGAGAAAAAGTAAAAACGTGCGAATTTTGGGCTGACACGTGGGCTCTTTCTACAATGGAAAGAATGTTAAATGTGAAATTTATTATTTTATCTAGCGAGGCATATAAAGCAGGAGATCAGCGCAATGTGCTTCGTTGTGGTCAGCTAAATGACACAATTTTGCAAAATAAGGGAGAATTTGATCCCGATTTTTATATTATATTGGATTTTATGGGATGGCATTTCAAGTTGATAACATATAAGAAAAAAACTCTACTCACTTTTAAGGAGTTGCCATATTATTTGAAAAAAATGGTTGTTGACAAGTGCATGGAAAGGGCAGCAGGACCATTTGCCATTATACCTGAATTTGAGACGTTCAAGGCAAAGCTAAAGGGTACCACAGTAGAGGTACCAAAATTTGCTGAATTATCTGAGGCGGCCATGAGGAATTTGTATGACGGGAATATTGAGTTTTCCTTTTACGAGAAATCTGATAACAAGCCTCTTCCTGGAAAGGGGGCTGGAGAGAAGATTCCTCCTGAACAAATTCGCGAGTTTTCTGAGCTTCGGGCAATAAAGGATTGGAGGCGCAAGTTGGCTGACATGTGGACAAAGACTGAAGGTGGTGCACTGTTTTCATTGGACAATCATCAATGGGCAAGCGTGGAGCACTATTACCAGGCGTCAAAATTCAAAAAGCAGAACCCTGATTTTTACTTGTCATTTTCATTAGATTCTGGAACGGAACTATCCAGGAACCCAGAAATGGCAAAGAAAGTTGGTGGGTTAACAGGCAAATACAAGGGTGAACTTGTAAGACCTAAAACCGTTGAGGTTGATCGCGATTTTTTTGGCAAAAGGCGGGATATTGAGTTGGCTGCAGCTCAACAAGCAAAGTTTATACAGAATGCTGATCTAAAGGATGTGCTATTGAAAACAAATAATGCTCGTTTATTGCATGCTAAAAAAGGAAAGGAGCCAGAAGTGTTTGACACGCTCATGATTTTGCGCGATGATTTCAAGACTGGGAAGAAGTAAAACATAAGCAACGGTTTAAAATTGTAAAAAGATGATATAAATATATGTTACAACTATAACATATATTTTGTATATTACGCAATGTTTAATGAAAGAAGAGTCCTTTTTGCTATTCCAGAACATAATCAGTATATTTCATTGAACGATGACGTGGAAACTGACTCTAATGATGGTGAGAGTAAAGAGTGTAAAAAAATTTATTACATCGTGTCGCATTTATTTATTTTTTTAACAATTATCTTCTTGTTTGCTGTAGGAATTTATTTGTTTACACTTTATATTCATAAGTAAGTTAGTTTCATTGTTTTTATTTGATTACAAGATTTATCAAAAAATTGAAAGCTTTTAATCAACCTATTCTAATGTTACCAAAGCACACAAATCAATAACCAATCAAAATGGCGGAAACAACAGAAACAACAGAAACAATAGAGAGGACAACATGGGTTCCTGTTGCTCCTTTTGTCACAATTGAGGAAATGTTCAAGTCGGCAGGTATTACTAGAGAAACATTTACTGGACAAGGCCCCGTGTTACCAAGCGTTCTACGCTTAACTACCAATCCAAATCTAGACAAATGTAAATATGATTTTTATGATCATGACGACTGCTACTTTTACGAGAAGGGTGGTAAAAAAGAGTACATCAAGGGAACACGCATGATCGTGCAATTTGGAAAGCTCTCGCGTGACGACTTTTACTTCTTGAGGGAAGAAGTTGGCACCTTCTTTAAATATGAGATAACCATTCACGGGAGAAAGATGTATATTGTTATATCTTATGCGGACTATCAAAAACTTGTACATGAAGATCGCGTATATCTCTCATTGTTGCCAAGAGCGTAAAAATAAGAATAAAAAATTGGAAATATTTTTTATTTTTAACAGTTGGATCCAATCTGGTTAGTCTTAGGGGTAACGCCATTTGGGCAGCAACCATAACGTGTTCCTGCACATCCACCTATTAATTTTTGTGTGGGAACAGGAACGGGCACAGGATATGGTTGAGGTGTAGGAACGGGAACGGGTTTAAAAATAATAAAAACGCTATGAAATAACGTGTAAATAATGGCGATCAAAAGAAAAACAATAAACACTTCAGTAATACTCATCTTGTTCTATTATAATATACTAAAAGATTATAACATTCAGGTCTAAAATGCTTAAATTAGGTAAAAAGATATTAAACACAAATTTATAATACACTAGTAATATAACTAAATGAAACTGGCAAAAACAAGCGAACAACTAATGAAGTTTTTTTTAGAAAACAACTGTATAAATCACGCGGAACAGACTAAAAAAACAGATAAAATATTAGAGCGTTTGTATAAAGATGTTCAAAATGCAGACAAATATCTTACTTCTTTAAAAAATTCAAGTACAAGTACAAGCAGTGGAGATGTATTTTATAAATTGAATATTACTAAAATAACGACTGTAAATGATTTGCCAAAGCCTGAAAATTTTAATATAAAGGCTTTTCCTCAACTCATAAGAAAGCATATAGAGCTCACTGCTACATATGATATTTTGTATACTTTTTCTTCCCTTGGTAGAACTGTAAGAGTACATTTTATAGTAGAGGATCACGATCCAGAGTTGCATTTGGAAACATACCACAAGCATGTTGAGAATATTGCACTTTGGTTATATATCGTAAATGAATATGGGTCCAAGACGTGTGCAAGAGAATTAACAATCTATTTATATTTTACTTCTTTGCCAAAAATGCTACCAAATTCTAATGTAAATGTTCTTGATGAGCACAATGTAAACACTGCATTTACGACAACTTGTCCTAAGATATCAGAGATTGTTATTTTTCGCAAGGAAGAATGGTTTAAAGTATTGATTCATGAAAGCATGCATAATTTTGGATTAGATTTCTCAGATATGGATAATGAAGCTTGTCATGGAAAGATCTTGTCTATTTTTGAGGTAAAATCGGTTGTAAATCTGTACGAAGCTTATTGCGAATTCTGGGCATGTATAATGAATTCTGTTATATGCAGTTACAAAAGACTTGAAGATAAGTCAAATATAGACGAGTTTTTGGAAAATTGCGAGTTTTTTATCAACTTTGAAAGGACATTTAGTTTTTTCCAAGCGGTTAAAACGTTGCAATTTATGGGTTTGAATTATTATTCACTTTATTCAAAGAATAGATATGCGACAATGGTTCGTCAAAATTTGTACAAGGAGAATACAAATGTATTAGCATATTATGTATTGAAGCTAATATTATTGAACAACTATCAGGGATTTTTGTCTTGGTGCGATGCACATAATTTTTCTTTGTTACAATTCAAAAAAACGCAAGCAAATCAAATGGAGTTTGTAAAATTTATTGAGAAAAATTACAAGACAAAGTCAATGTTGCAAGGTGTTGCTTGTATGGAGGCATTTTTGGAGAAAACTTTGAAAAGCAAGAAAACAAAAAATGCAAAACACGTTTTGAATACTATGCGCATGACGATATGCGAGATGGGATAAAAAGTATTTGAAGTATGTGGAGAAGGGGTAGGATTTTCTTCTTACAATGTAGAATTACAAGTTCATTAAAAAATTGATACCGAATAAAGACCTCTGGTTTATTAGTACTAAAAGAACCTCAACCTCCAAGTTCAATAATGGGAATTCGTTATTTGAACCGAATGCTGCGGACAAATTGTGCCGAATATGTCAGGTGCATTAACCTGGCCGATTTGAGCGGCAAGAAGATTGCGGTGGATGTAAGCATATATATGTACAAATATGAAACAGATGATCTGTTGATTGAAAACATTTATCTAATGATTTCAATCTTTCTGCACTACAATATCACGCCTATCTTTATCTTTGACGGAAAGCCTCCAGATGAAAAAAAGGAACTATTGAAAAAGCGCCGTGAAGAGAAGATAGATGCAGAGAAAGAATACAACAAGCTAAAAACAAGATTTGATGACAATGATGCAGCATTGGATGAAGAACAGAAGCAAGAGTTGGTCAGTAATATGGATCAGCTGAAGAAGCAATTTGTCTACATTAACAAGGACAAGATTCGGCGAGTGAAAGAATTGATTGCCTCATGTGGGGTTACTTACTATGATGCGCCTGGAGAAGCTGATGAACTGTGCGCTCTCTTGGTCATCAAGAAGAAGGTATGGGCTTGCATGAGTGAAGACATGGATCTGTTTGTCTATGGCTGCACACGAGTGCTTAGGTATTTTAGTTTAGTGAACCATACCGCAGTTTTGTACTATATGAAGGGTATTTTGACAGAAATCAATATGAATCAGGACGAGTTCCGTGAAATTTGCGTGATTTCGGGAACAGATTACAATATAAATGCAAATGGATGTGAAAATAAGATAACAATTGATGGGTTTGTCAAATTATTTCGCAAATATAAAAATTCTGGGCAATCGTGTGGGTTTTACACATGGTTAATAAATACAGAGGATCATGAACATGACATAGATTTATTAACAAAAATTAATGAAATGTTTGATTTATCTTCAAATCATGACAACTTGAAAAATTTTGAAAGAATTAGAATTGCAAATTGTCAAGGAGATCGTGATGCAATGAAGGCTATTCTAGAAGAGGATGGATTCATCTTCTTGGATTAAAATTAGATAAATAATATTATTTTTTTTTAAGTGGATTGGTTGGATTAGGTGGATTTTACAGTTGTATATAAGTATTTCAAAAATGTATAGCATAAACTATAGATTTTTATTTGGGTTTTATTTTATTTTTTGTTGTTGTTGCTGCATCTAGAAATTTATTGAGCAAACTATTTAAGCGGTGGCGACAACTGCAGCCTCAACCTTCACAGTCTTGGTGAAGTGGGGGCTCATATAGCGCTGGAGGTTGAAGTAGGTGAGCTCATCCTCCTTCTTGAGCTTAAGAAGCGCAACAAGCTTGGAGTCAGGATTGATCTTGCGACCATTCTGCTTGTCCTGGAGGTTGTTGGAGCGGATGTAGGCATTGATATCGCGGGTGACTGCAGTGCGAGCCATCTCAGTGCCCTTATCCTTGCCGAGGAAAGCGGCAAGCTCGTCACTGATGCGGGTGGGCTTCACAAAGCCACTGGGGGCACGGTTTCCAGACTTGCGCTTGCGCTTGGAGCTGGCCTTCTGGGCAGCCTTAAGCTCGCGGGACCAAGCCTTCTCAAGGTTGCGGAACTCAGTCTTAAGAGAGGAGAGGGCAAGGGTGGCCTGCTGAAGCTTGGCGAGGAACTCAACAGAGCGATCGGCAAGAGCAGCCTCAGCGTCGGCAGCAACGGCATCAACTGCACCCTCCTCAACAGGGGCAGTAACAACAACGGGGGCAGAAACAGAGGCGTCAGTCTCAGCGGCCTTCTTAGGGGCCTTGGTCTTCTTAGCGACCTTTGCCTCAACAGGGGCAACAACAGGGGCTGCAACAGCAGCAGTATCAAGAGCGTCAGTGGGCTTAGCGGATGTCTTCTTCGCGGGCATATTATACTATACTAAAGCGGGTTCCTTTTAAACCGTTTAAGGCCTTAATATATATATTTGTGATTGGAAAAGGTCTTAGATCCTAAACTCTTTCAAAAATACGCGACCGATTGAAAAAGCCATGGCAAGGATAACGCAGCATTTTCATTTACTAATGTTAATGCACCAAGCACATAATAGGCTCCTAAAGACCGACTATCTTTATCCACGCCTAAATTTACCATTTTTTCCATAACTTCCAATATTGGCTTTTGTAAATGTTCTAATCTGGTTTCTTGACTAATAGTCTGCATGCAAATATTCCTAAATGGATTTCCCATTGGTGGGCATATTAATCGTTTTGTTTCATTTGTCAATTGCGCACGATAGCTCCAAATGTCAATTAGTTCTCTTAAAAACTTATTTAATTGTGGTCTGGTTAAGCTTAAAAACCATTGAGAATTGCTATAATTTCCTAAAGCATCAATATTTTGAAAGAGATCAAGAGTTCTTAGTTCAATATTTTTCTTATTTGTTAGCTCACTAGTAATGTCCTTTATTTCAGTGTCAATTTGGATGTCAAATAATTTGCCAAGTCTCAATACTTTTCTTAAAGTTCCTATAATTGTCAAAGGGATCTCGTTGCGATTATAAGGATTTAATACCTGACCTTTTGTTTTGTAAATAAGATTGTAAATGGAGATAATATCAAAGCCATAAACAAATCCATCTGTGTCTTTATAACTGAAAAAATTAAACAAAGGAAGATCTCCTAAGTCATCCATTGTAAAAAAGTCCGTTGCATTTGTGCACAATTTGCGATCGTTGTATGCTGGACCATGCGCTTCGTTAAAAATACGCTGCATTCTTCCTCGCCATACCTTTTGAATCTTAATAACAAGGGAAGAAAGCTTGAGGAAGACGTAGATTCGGTTTATTAGTTGTTGCTTGTTTCCAGTAACTTTTAACTTGTGTTTCTTTGCAATGTCCTTCAGTTGTTGCGCATTGTAATTATACTTTAAAACCATTTCATGATTATTAAACGAAGGAAGAACAAAGTTTTCGTTGCTTATTTTTTCCAGTTTTTTTTGCGGCTGCATAGTTTTTTCACATGTTTGATACAACTTTGTTAAATAATCTTCTAGATCTAAACAAGTGGTTTTTTTAGGATGAAGGCTTTGAATCATTCAAATATATATATAATGGAGATTTCTTTTTGAGCCATTTATACTATATATATATAAGATTTTAAAGAGCATTCACGTGTCAACTTTTTGTAGATGGATACTAATTTATGATTCTAAAAAAAATTGATTTAAAGATAGCCACTGTATATAAAGTACAACACAGCCATGGCAGACACGATCGTTGACGGTACCCATTTTGATTCTAACAATGTTAAGTACTCCGCACCCAAGGCGAATGCCGCGGGAGGCAAGGGAGTCAATATCCAGAACTCGCTTACCAACACTGGTTTGCGCATTTCTACACCACTCATGCTCACGTGGGGCGCAAGTGAGTTTGAGGGAAACGGAAAGTTTGAGCTTTCTATGCAATTTCCTTCTGCCGAGTATCCTAATGAGGAGGCATCGGCATTCCTGAAGAACATGCAAGCACTTGAGGCCAAGATCAAGGCCGATGCTCTTACGAATTCCAAGACTTGGTTTGGCAAGGTTCACACAATTCCTGAGGTTGTGAATGCGCTTTGGACTCCCATGCTCAAGTACCCTAAGGACAAGGCAACGGGCGAGCCTGACTTGACCAAGGCTCCTACGCTTCGCGTGAAGGTTCCTATCTGGGATGGTGTTTGGAAGTGCGAGGTTTACGACGAGGATGAGAACAAGCTGTTCCCTAGTCCTACTCCTGGCGTTACTCCCATTGAGTTTATGGCCAAGGGCACGCATCTTGCGGCTGTTCTCCAGTGCGGTGGTCTTTGGTTTGCAAACGGCAAGTTTGGCGTGACTTGGAAGCTTGTCCAGTCGGTTGTTCAGCGTCCTAAGGGTTCGCTTACTGGCCAGTGCCTTATCAAGCTCAAGCCTAGCGACAAGGAGCGCCTAAAGACCCAGGCAGCACCTCCTGCCGAGGATGAGGTTGAGGTTGACTCCAGTGCTCTCAGCGCTCAGGTTGTTGATAGCGATGAGGAGAGCGAGGATGAGGAGGAGGATGAGCCTGCACCTGTTCCTGCACCTGCACCTGCACCTGCTCCTGTTGTCGCACCTGTTGTCGCACCTGTTGTGGAGGTTGCCGAGACCAAGAAGAAGAAGGTTGTTCGCAAGAAGGCAGCTGGTGAGGCTTAAATTCTAAAAATATAAATATTGTATAAAATGTAAATAGCAAACATCTGCATTACCCTAACAAATTCAATCCAAAATATATAAAAAAATTTTTTATATATTTTTCCATCAAATACACATATTATTCAAATGCTTTTTTTCTTCCTTCTCTAAGAAAGCTCTATTATAAAAACAATATCGGCTCGTTGTGAAATATTATACATATCAGCTGCATGATCCTGTATTTGCGCAATTCCACATTTTTTGGTAGTAAACTGTTGCACTGGTTTTATAAAGAGCCTATTTGTGGGAACTCCAAATTTCTGCTTCCCTACTTCAAAATAAATGACTTCTGTCCTTAAGAGAAGGGAAGAAAAAGGAATTGAGACTCTAACAATTAGGTTGTTGTTCTCATCTATAGTCATGTTAGTAGGCAAATCTGGAACGCATTTAACAATAATGTCTTCCCCCGATAATCCATCAAAGTAGAGTTCATTGTGCCATAATGGTACCAAATACATTTTGGGACCCAGATTTAGCTTATATATGTTGCAATCAAGCAAGTCATCTATACTTGGATTCAATACAATTATTTGATCATCCTTTATTTTTTCCATAAGAACTGTTTTAACCTCTTCAATAGTCTCATCACTAATATATAAAATACTTTTATAGCGCGTTAAGAAAGTATAGACTTCTATTGACCTTTCTTTGTCAAGATCTTCAAAGAGTTTTATTGTCACTTTTTTGCATCCAACTACAATATCTTTAATTATACTTGATATAACTTGAGAGCAGTTTCCAGTTATGATAGTTTGTATGAAGATTTCCAGGATGGAAAGGTACCCATTAGAACCTTTTTCCTCTTCTCTGGATGAATCAAAGGAAGAAAAAGCATTTGATCTATTGTTATTTAGTTCATCTCCATCTCCATCTCCATCTCCATCTCCATCTCCTATAAGACCAAATCTTAGATACTCATAGGCTTCTTTAATAGATTTGAATTTTTCGTTTGCCTCAACCGTATTGCCATTTTTGTCTGGATGATGCTGTAATGCAAGTTTGTGGTATTTTTTCTTTAAACTTTCTGGAGTTATGGTCATAATATTCAAAAAATCTAGTTCCAACACGTCACATGCTAGTTGAATGTCCATTTTTTCATTTGTGTTTATGTTTGTATTTGTATTCATATAATTCAAAGTATAATTGTTATATTTGGAATCATTTTAAATACTAATATAGTGGATATCATGTACCAGTTTTATTTTATTCAAAACCATGAATAAGTTTGACCAAATAGAACAAATAATTTTCTAAATGATAAATAGGTCTATAATTATTGTTATAGTATTGCAAAAAAGAGTATGTTTTTAAAAGAACTGTGGAGAGATCTGTGTTCTTTAATTTTTTTTGAGCTAATAGAGTGGAAATAATGTACCAAATACAATCAGTAATATCTAAATTATAAATAAACTTATCATATAAAACATCTCTAAATTTAAGAAATTTCAAGTCATCAATATTGATCATTTCGTTAATGATCTTATCACAAATTATTTTGTATGGCTGGGTTAAATCATGAATAGAAGAATGTAGGTTCTTGATGTTTGTAATATTTTCCAGAGTTAAGGCTGGAGGTACTTTTGCGACCAAACATTTATTGTATGATGGTCTACTTGGCCTCGGTACATGAATTACTTCACAACAATTTATAATACTATCGGGTATGAAACTAATTTCTTCTGTTAATAAAATATACTTTAAATCTACTGAATTGTTATTGATTTGCTGCATATAACTGTAAAAGTTTTCTAATAATTCACTATGTATTTCCTGGAAATTCTTACAAACTATAATACCTGATTTTTCTGTTTTTGCTGAAATAATATCTATTATTTGCGTATAAATCTCATTCCAAAGCAACTTTGAGTTGCACCCCAATAAAGAAATGTCTACCTCACAATGAATATCGCTGATTTTAAAAAAGTATTGTTGTTTTAGGAAGTTTACGCTAATCTTTTTTTCATATTTTAAGTCAGTTGGACTATATTTTTTAATAGATGTTAGCATTTGCGTGTATTTTCCAACTCCTGGGGGACCGTAAAATATAATATTTTTCAAGGACTGTATTTTTTCGGGGAATTTACTATAAATTTTTGTCAACTTTGGATGTAAATTCTCGCGATGATTTGATCCTATGTATTCTTCAAAGTGAGTTTCATGAAATTTCATTTGATTCACAAGATTATTAATATATACAAGATTCTTTTTATTGCTTTTATTACTTATATATATAATATTGACAAATGCATATTAGATTGGATTAGATTAGTTATTGAATTGTTTATTTCATAATTTTATTGCAAAACCACAAATAAATACAATTTTACCAAGGTAATAAGTGTATATTATTATAGCACTTATTACTTAAAAACAATGACTGAATATATATAACCTTAAAGGAATAATGAACATTGTTAAAAGATTAGATCAATACAAGGAAGGGTGTCTATATTTTTGCGAACCTATTAAGAATAACGTCATGACTGAGGGAACATTTGTTAGAATTTTGTATTCAAATTCTATGTTTGTATTAAATGGAATCTATCTCACCTTTTCATTGGACATTATATCAAATGAAAAATACTACAATAAACACAGATGCAATTTTGACCTGAATTCACATCGTGAACTGATTGAAAATATAAGACAAATTGAAGAAGGGTTGCTTAAAAAAGTAAACATAAGAAATAAAACTCCACAATATAAAATTACAGAACAACTTCGCAATGGTAATATAAAAATTTTTACAGATAATGTTGAAAAAATGAATACTTCAAGTGATTTTTTGCTAAAAATTTCTGGAATTTGGGAAACGGAAATGAGTTATGGTGTTACATACAAATTTATTAAAATGAATAATGTTTAATTAGGGCGCTTATAGGGGGTAAGAGATCATATTTTGATATCCATCCGTTGAATAATATTTAAGAGCAATTCCTAGTGTAACAACGATAATTAAGTTGATAACGGACAATAAATAAGTTGCAGAAATGCTTGTATTGCTCATAATCCCAGATTCCCTAAATTTTGGGGTTCTTGAACTTCTAAACAAGATATAAACCTGCAATGAAACAAATATAGTAGATATGACAGTAAAGACATTATAAAATCCAGTGACTCTTCCAGAAGAAATTCTTTCTAGATATGTTCCAATAATATAAACAGACATGAATATGATGCTTAGCAATGTGATAAATGGTGTTAATCTATAAATTATGCTTCCAAATGTGAACTTTGCTTGATTTTCTGCAACAGATAAAGTGTAAAATATGTATCCGCCAATCATTGCAATACCAACACCTGCTGCACAATAACCCAAGATTGATCCAATCAAGGATGAATAACTAGCTGTAAAGGTAGTCATTAAAACTAACACAAGGCCTCCAGCAATAAAAGCATATGCAATTGAAAAGAATGAATCGTATACCCAATTTCCTTTACTTGTATTTACAAAATTGCTAATATTTTGATCTGTAGTATTTTTAGCTCCAGCCATTATTAAAATAGCAGTATATTTTATTTACAAACGTTAATAAAATACACTTTGATATGAAGATATAACTATTTGTTTTGTTGTTTTAATTCGTCAACCTGCTTTTGTAAATCCTGGATTTTTAATAGTAAAAGTGGTATAAATTCTAAATAGTTTACGGCCTTTTTCTCCTTTTTTGAAGTTACATCTATTGTAGTTTTTACAAGAGATGGGAATAGTTTTTCTACTTCTTGTGCAATAAAACCATAATGTGATCCATCTTCAACGCTTTCAATAAACTCATATTTGCGCGGTTTTACTTGCATTAACAATTCACATGCATTTTCAGGAAGAGGACCAATATTTTGTTTAAATCTTTCGTCTGATAACTGCACAATATTACCTGCTACATATAAATCTTTTTGAACGTACACATCTACCTTTGGAATAGCAGTTGTTATTGTTTTATTATTGTTAAACGTGCCATATGTCCACGTTTGAGGTATTACATTTGGATTAAATGTTTTGATATATGTTGACGTTGTACCCACTTTTCCACCATAATTTCCTGCAAAAAAATCTAATGACATATTAATAGATAAGAATTTTATTTGCTAATTATAATTTAATGTATTTGTAAAAAAGATTTGCAAAAGATTTCAATATAAAAATATCTACAATAAATATAATATGAGCAGATTCAATACAGCATCTACACATCCATTGATACCCAATTCGCAAGATTACATGATTTATAAGAAATATGTTTCTATTCACTCGCAGGATCGTGATATAATAAAATATCCTTTATCTACAGAGTTTGAGATAGAATTACCCGAAGATTATTGCAATGTCCAAACAGTAAAGCTAAGCACATGGACGTTTCCTTCAAACTATAGCACTTTTTCACAACTGCAAAATAATATAACTATGACATTTAGAATTAATAACCCATATAATCCAGGAGATTATGGCTTAGCAGATCCTCTACAAGATGCAATTTTTGAAATACTTTATTCAATCAGAAAAGTAGATTTTGTTATTCAAATAGATGAAGGTTTCTATAACCCTCTACAAATGTCAATTGAACTTACAAATAGATTTAATGATGCAGTTTCTCGTCGTATAACAGAAGCTTTAACTACTATCCCTAAATACGTAGCATTAAACCTAAATGCTCAGTTTAGTTCTACTGGGTATACACAATTTGTTATTGTTTATAATTCTGTTCAACAAAAAATGTTTTTTGGAAATAAGAGCTCAGAGTTTTTGTTAACAAATGACTCAGTACTATATAATGATTTTATTGTTCTTGCAGATTGTTATAAAAGAAGTATATATCCTGAATTCAGTAACTGGGGACTGCCAGCTTATTTAGGATTTACTAGATGTCCCTCTCCATCTTTTACACTTCCAAATGGGGAATATCCTAGATTTTTCTTTGGAGAAATTAATCCAGGAGATAACGGATTTTGGTTGTTACCAGAAACAACTTTGCCAGGGGCTAAAATATATTATGCAGTAGCTCCTCTTAAAATAAATTTAATGGGACCTTCACATTTTTACATGGAGATTGCTGGAATGAACTGCATGGATGAAACCATGCCGTGGGCTCTTAATGAATTTACTACGCACACAAATGAAACAAATGGTGTTGTAAATTCGGCTTTTGCCAAAATTGCCATTCCAACTACTCCTATATCACAGTGGTTTGACAATGACATTGACTCTTATATGTTATATAATCCACCAGCGGAACGAATTAGAAAAATCAAGATTAAACTTAGATATCATAATGGTGCTCCAGTTTATTTTGGTGGATTTGATTTTTCCTTTACGCTAGAATTTAATCTGCTTGTGCCTCAAAGTCAGCGCAAGTACAATATTTTTAAACCAGAGATCTAGTTTTTATTCTACGTTGTACTTTTCCTTTATCCATGATTTTAAAACCTCTATATCGCATGTTTTATAATCTTCTGGGAATCCTTTTAACTTGAAAAACTCGGGTTTTTTCATTTTTGCCGTTTTATGATAAATGTAATCACCATATTTTCCCTTTTTAATGCAAGTTGTTTTGCTTATTTGCCTTTCCCCTGATTGTTTGTCATTGTCACCGTCTTTAGATAAATAACCATCTTTGTCTAGAATAGTCATAACCTCCAAATACGTGACATTTTCTATTGGTCTGTTACCAAAATGAAACGATAATGATTTGCTATTTTCACCCCATGTTACATAAAGACCAAATTTTCCTTTTTTAAGATGCAGATCATGACCATTATATTTGCCAAGTAGAATATCTGTGGTCTTTGGGCTTTCTATAATTTCCTCCAACTTGTATCCACCGCTCTTCAATTTTTCCAGATCAATATCGGTCTTTACAGGAAGAAAGCTGACAACCTTCTCGGCATTTGTGCATTTAATTACTGGACCATACTTGGCAATCATATAAGAATGCGAGGCATCAATTACTATTTCCTGTTTTTCTTCCTTCTTTTCTTCCTTCAATTTGTCAGTAAGACTGCGCATAGAGGCAAAGGCTGTCTCACAAAGAGTGTGCCAGATCTTTTTATTTTGAGCTATCTCATCCAGGGAATCCTCCATCTCCTTTGTATAATCATAATTGAAAATGTCATTGTAATACTTGATGAGGAATTCTATTACCATTATTCCAGTGGGTTGAATAACTAATTTTGCATTCTCGTGACCAAATATTCTCGTTGTTTTGGCCTCTACTAGTTCGTCATTCTCCAAAACAAAATCTATGCATTCCATGGTTTGACCCTTGACTTCTTCCTTCTTTACATACCCCCGTTCTTGAATCTTATCTATAAGCATAGAAAACGTAGATGGACGACCAATACCCTTCTCTTCTAACAGCTGCACCAGTTTTGCCTCCGTATAATGCGACTTTATATTTGTTAATTTAAACAACGCCGTCATCTTTTTATATTCCAAGACGGAATTCTGTGCCAACGCAAGTAGATATTTGTATTCTTTTGCAACTTTTTCGTATTTATTCTTCACAAGTTGCCATCCTGGAAAAACAATTTGTTCGCAAAAGTACTTAAAGACCGTCGCGTCAAATCCTTGAATCTTGGCACTAATTTTGTTGTATTTTGCGGGAGCCATGCAGCTTTCAACTGAATTTTCCCAAATGATTTTGTAAATTCGGCGTTCCTTGGTTTCACAAGTCTCTGGAATATCTTTTAACTGCACATTTGTTGGGCGGATTGCTTCGTGAGCCTCTTGTGCTGCAACTTTTTGTTTTGATGAGGTTTTTGTTTTTGTTGTAAGTACTTTTTTGACAGACTCTTTTTTGACAATCTTCTTTTTTATAACAGAAGTTTCTACATCTTCTCTCAATTCTTCTTCCTTACTAGCTTCCTCCTTATAATTTGTTTGTAAAGAGGACAACTTGGGATTCAAAAACTGATCCAGCGATGCTCCCATGTCTGCATAGTTTGCTGAAATGTATTTTACAGTTGAGTCTATGAAATCCTTACTGTATTTTTTACTATCTGTTCTCATGTAAGTTATATAACCAGCCTCGTACAATTTTTGGCAATGCTTCATAGTCTCTTTTGGAGATATGTGCAATTCATTGCTAACTGCTTGTTGCAACTTGGAGGTTGTAAATGGCTCAGGTGGTTGTTTCACAGTTGACTCTGGTTGCGAGCATGTAAAGACATGATCATGATTTACCGAATTCTCTAAAAAACTTTCAACTTCTTCCTTTGTTTCATAATCCTTGTCTAGTTCAAAAGGAAGAGACATGTTTGTAAAATAGCCTTTTGTGTCGTAGCAGGGTTTACCTGGCGTGGCCTTGATTTCTACGTAGTTGTCATAGACAATGCGCAATGCAGGTGTTTGGCATCTTCCTGCAGATAAGCTATGTTCTGCAGTCCTGGAAATATATTTCCACAAGACAGGCGAAATTGTGAAACCAACTAGTAAATCTAGAATCTGGCGAGATTGTTGTGCATTTACCACATTCATATCTATTGTTTTTGGAGAGGCAACTGCATTGCGAATAGCCGTTTCAGTAATTTCATGAAAAATAATGCGCTTGGTTGTTTGAACTGGCAAATCAAAAAGCATGCATATATGCCACGCAATAGCCTCTCCTTCGCGATCATCATCTGTTGCCAATATGACTTCGTCAGCTAGCGCAATCTCTTTTCGTAGAAGTTCTACCTGTCGCGTCTTTTGCGGGTTGTCAATAATTGTGTACTTGGTTTGAAAATTATTTGAAACATCAATAGCATCAAGTGAGTTAATTTCACGCAAATGGCCAAAACTGGCAACGCATTTATATCCTGGACCCAAATATGATTCTATTTTTCCACACTTTGCGGGAGATTCTACAATCACCAACGTTTTTGTAATTGTACTTTGAAATTGTTTACTCATCTTCTTGGTCTTAAGTATATTTAGCAAAATATATTTAAGTCTATTTTCTATGATGAGAAATTTATAGAGATGAAGATGAAATAGAATTTATTTGCTTGAACTGCCTCCATGAAATGTTAACAGCTGGCTTAACTTGCTCTTCCTTTTCTTCGTATTGACTGTTGATCTTATCAGCCTTTCTAAGGGCGCTATCAACGTACAACTTCTTTAGCAACATTCCTACCTCGTATGCACCTTCGTGTTGGTCCAAGTCTCCCTCTTCAATTTTCTTTAACACGTCCAAGAACTGATAAAGAATTTGAAGATCAATCTCATCCTTTCGCACTTTGTTGTAAATGTCGGTATAATACGTGAACAAGAATGTGCACTCTACCATTGCTTCTAAATTTAATTGGTCTGGATCGCTGCCAAACTTCTTCTTCAACATAATCAACGTATTCACGTCTTCGCGAATTTGTTGACTGTGCTTTAAATTGCGTATATTTTCAGTCTGGTCGGCAGTGTCATTTGCCTTGATCATTTGTTGGAGTTGTAACTTTTGAAATTCATCCATTATCAGTTATGATATATTTTAGAATACTATTTTTAAATCATAGAAACAAACTAATATATTTATTTTTGCTGTGGAGTATATTTTATAGTAATATTATATAAGATGTCTTCACCTACAATTCCACCAGCGTTAATGACTGCTCCAGCTGGAGGATCTTATGCAAAAGATGCTATCATTACTCAACAAAATAATGTGGCAAAACATTCTGCAATACTTCAAACTACTGGCGGTAAAGGACACAGAAATAGACGCGGTGGAGCAACTGCAACTGCAACTGTTCCAAAAATGATTTTTGTCCCAAGTCCAGTTAATGGAACACCAAATTCAACACAAAATCTTGCTAACCGAGGTGGACAGGCAGGCCTTCAAGCCAAACAGGGAGGTGGTTTTGATGATTGCGCGGGACAGGGTTCCAGTTGTACTGATGCAGTTATAGCTGCACAAGCTCAAGCAGGCGGAAAACGCCGATCAAAAAAATGGGGGCGCATGAGCGGAGGCAAAAGTCATTCAGTAAATTGGGGATGCATGAGTGGAGGTAAAAAGAGAAGAACCAAAAAATCAAGGAAATCAAAAAAATCCAAAAAATACGGAAAATCTAGAAAATACAGGAAATAGATTGTGTCTATAGATTTGTATTCTATATTAGTTATTTATTTAGAATACAAATAACGAAGAATTATATATTCATAATATAAGTTATGCCAACAGGGAAAAACTGGATTAATTTTATATATGTGAATTTAGGGTTCCTTGCTCAAATATTTGCCCTATATTTTTTCACAATGATGAACGAAATTCAAAAGGACTGGCCAAAATATAGATGCAATCCTATGTTTATGCCATTGTCAAATAATATCAGCGAAGATTTTACTTATTGTATTCAAAATATGCAAACCAATTACATGGGTTATTTGCTTTCTCCATTAAATTACATCACCTCTGGACTAACGGATCTTGGAAATGAGCTTTCCACTAATATTGCTGGAATTAGAGATATGCTTAGCTTTATTAGAACTTTTATTGGTAGTATCGTTGAAAATGTGTTTGGCGTATTTTTAAATTTGGTGATTGCCTTTCAAAAGATAACTATTAGCATTAAAGATTTGGTAGGCAAAATAATTGGTATTGTTGTCACTCTTATGTATGTATTAGATGGCAGTAATAAAACCATGGTCAGTATGTGGAATGGCCCCATGGGACAAATGGTTAAAAATCTTGCCAAACCAAATCAATGTTTTCATCCCAAAACAAAGGTAAAGTTGACAAATGGAAGGGTTTATCTAATGAAAGATGTGCCATTGGGAAGCATTTTGGAAAATGGAAGCCGTGTTAGAAGCGTTATGCGTGTAGACAATTACGAAAACGAAGATCTTTATAAAATTATTGGAAAGGGCGTTTCAGGAGAATCAATATTTGTAACTGGATCCCACTACATTAAAAATGACCGCGGAGAGTTTGTCCAGGTAAAAGATTATGTGGGTGCCGTAAAACAAAATGAATTATTTACTGAGGAATTCGCCTGTTTAATAACAAGTGATCACAAGATTTGTATTGGGGAATGCATTTTCTGGGATTGGGAAGACTATATTTTATTGTCTACATTAAATAATTAGTTATAACATGCGGTTAAAAATTGCACATTATAACATATACCATAATATAAAGTAAATGTCTGCAAATTTAGTTAATGAAATAACGTTGGAGTATTTAATGAGTAAAGAACAGCATGCTAAATTTATGAATAAGAAAAAAGAAGGACTAAGTTCTGGCGAGCGCAAGGATAAGAAGTTTTATAGAAAACGTATATTAAACTTGTCTCGTGATCTTTTGTTGAATCAAGTGCCAGATAAAATGCTTGGTGATGTCCAGTTTGCATTTGATCATTACGTAAAAACATGCATCAATTATTTTAAAATTTTAGATGAAACCGATATTATTCAAGAAGATTATCATGGGATTAAAATATTAAATGATGCATTGGGAGAAGAAGACATTGCTACAACAGCAGCAGATGCTGATAAATTATTAATGCGTACAATTAAAACAAATAAGGGACCTCTTGACAATTTTGTAAAGATTAAGAGCACAAAACCGTCAAATCCGCCTATTATTCCTATTCAAAAAGAAATAAATTTAAAAGACCCTGAACTGAAGAATAAAGGAATTGGCAAAAAGAATAATATCACTAATAAATATGAAGAAACCGCAAAAGAAAACACAAATACAAACACAAAAACAAATACAAGTACAAAAAAAGAGAAAAACACAAAGAAAAAATCGCAAGCATCCAACAAGGAAAAACAAGCAAACGAAAAAGACGATGAGTCACATATTGCGTAAAATACGCACAGGAAAAGATTTCATAAAATTGCAATGTAGTCCAAAGGCAGATAAAAATAATTTTAGCTGTTTTAACGACGAATCTTTAAATAAATTAAAGAATTTATGGAATAAAAGAAATCCTGATAAGACTATAACTACAAATAGTTCAAAGGAAATATGGGAACAATTAAAGAACTACATGTCCACCATTTGCAATAAAGAGTCGTGTTGGTTGAAGCAAAACTTTGTAAAAGGTACCGCAGATGCTCAGCTGTTGGAATCATTTGCTCCTGCTTCTCCAGATGAATGGAAGAAAAAACCAAATGATTGGTTATCTAGTATGGATATTTTGGAAGTTATGAAGCAATATGAGAAGGCTTATAAATGCTTTGAATTTTTGGGTCCATCTCCAATTGATTTTGACACATCCAAGCTTTATGGCGAATGCGTTTGGGAAGAGTTGTGCCATTTCAATTTAGAAGAGCAGATTGCCAAAGGTAAGAAAAAATTTGGTATTGTTTTTAATCTGGATCCACACTATCTAAGTGGTTCACATTGGGTCTCACTCTTTATAAATGTAAAATCCAAATCAATCTTTTACTTTGACAGCGGAGGCGATGAAATTCCTCCAAGAATTAAAAAATTTGTAGATCGCGTTATTGCACAAGGAAAGGCATTAAAACCATCCATTAAATTCAAGTTTGATCAAAATTACCCAGTTGAACATCAATATAATGACAGTGAATGTGGAATTTATACGCTATATTTTATTTCCAACATGTTGGAAGACAAGATAACAGAGGAATATTTGAAAACGCACATTTTAAATGATAAATACATGGCCAAATTCAGGAAAGTCTATTTCAATGATGAGCTTTAGAATGGTTGTCATTTATTATTTTTTTAAATTACCATATAAAATTATTATTGGATATGATTTATATTCAATAATAATGGCAGGAGTTTATACATTTTTAACAAATGAAAATGCTTCAACATTGTGGGAAGTGTTAAAGGAGAATGCTTTTAAAACTAAGAATCCTCAGGAAATTGTTGCAATGCGTTCTAATTTTAGTCAAAGAATGACAACTTTTTTTGATGAAGAGCGTGAAAATTCCAAGGCTCTAATTGATCTTAATAAAAAGTTTATATTAAATTTTATGCAAACAAGTGACAAAAAAATGCAATCAAATGCAATGTCAACAAATAATATGCCAAGTTTAATGCCTGGTAATAAGAGTGGTTTATACAAGGTTGAAGACATACAAGAAGCTAGAATTCAACAGTTTGACAAGCAATATGAACAAAGAAAACAAGAGTTTGAAAATGCCATGACACCAAGGGTCCCAGATTCCCCTAATTTTACAGACAATTTTAATGACGCCCCATTGGAAAATATGGAATCATTAATAGCCGAAACCATGCGTCAAAGAAATTTTGACATTGATCAAATTGTTAATAGTTCAAATACTAACAAGACTGCTGTGGAAAATTGGTTGCACCCACAAGAGACTTCTCTTAAAACGGAGAATCGCGCTTCCAATGAACAAAATTTTAAACTAATCAAAATTGAAAATGAGGAAGTAGGGTCACGATTTTTTGAAAATGACGTGATTAATCTTACGGCGGCAAATACTAATGCAAATAGATCTCCTACCGCAAATGGACAAAAAAAACTTTCATGGGCTGAAAAAAATGAAACTCGTGTTTTTAATACGGATGAAAATGTCTCCATGGATATACGAGAAAGTTCATTTAATCAAATGAAACAAGAAGAGTTTTTTGCAAACCCCTCCTCCACAGACGACATTTTCTCAAGGTTGAAGCCTGTACAACCATCCTTATCCCTTTTTGAAACAGAAACGAGGGAAGAAAAAGGATTTGAACAGGATAATCTATTACAACAGTTTTTACACCTAGATAAGAAGATTGATATAGTTCTTAAAAATCAAACCATATTAATGGAAATTTTGCAAAAAATGCAGTCGCCAATTGAATCTAATTTAGCCAAACAATAGATTATTCTGGAAAAAGTACTTAAAGACCGATCGGGCTATTTCGCCGTAAATACATATTCTCCGTCTTCCTCTGTCAAATATCCCATCAAGATTGGTTGCGATCTGCCATTTTCTAAGGCAATTTGGACTGAATCAAAGTCGTAAACCTCCTCGGTTCCTTTTCTAAGGATATATTTCTTTCCATTTAATTCAATTTCCACTGCCTCCCAATTAACAGTGCGTTTATTAATAGCCGCAATCTTGTCTGTTTCGTCGGCACTAATAGATGGCGTATAAGAAAATTTATCGTTTGTAGGATTACCAAAGTTGAGACATACTAAATTTTCACCAGATCCCGCTCTTGCATGGACTGCACAATCAATAGATGCTTCCTTTATGGCTTTTGTTAAATTGGAACTTACTTCTTCCTTTATAGTGGAGATTTCAAAGAGAGCTTCATCACTAGTAAATGGAACATATTGAAGCTCTTCTCTTCCTGCCTTCTTAACCGAGGATTGTTTTTCTTCTCCTTCTCCTTCTTCTCCTTCTCCTTTCTTTCCCTCTTCTTCTTCATCTTCTTTTTCTTCCTCTAAAGCTAATTTACTAGCAGGATTTACCATGTAAAGACGCTTACTGCGATCTTGACGCTTAAGCTCTATGGATGCATCACTTGCTATCTGCTCAGGCGTAAATGTCATTAAATATAAAAACACTTCCACAGTTTGTAGTGCCTTGGGCAATCCCTGATGACTACAAATACGGCGAGCTCTACCAACTACCTGTTCAACACGAACTGGATGCCAATAAGGCTCCATGATATGAACATATCTAGTATTTCTCAAGTTGATACCCTCTGAGCCAGAAGCAGTAATCATAAACACCTTGATTATTTGACCCATGTTATTGTTGGTTGACATCTGTTTTAAACGATCCACAATTGCAGGTTCTTTAACCAATCCCCAATCTCCATTGTAAATATTACGAATAATTTCCTTTTCCTCTGCGGATTCTGTACCAGTGTAAAGTGCAAATGTTGGCTTACCAAGATCTTTCTCTGGCATGTCAATTTCCCATGCACCAAGGGAATTCTTTTTAATTTTAAACTGTGCAAATCCATTTTGGATTAAAACCATTGTGAAAATGCCGATACCCTCAAGCGTTCTAAACTGACTATAGACAAGATGCAATCCTTGGTATTCTGGGTCCTGAATATTATCCAAAATATGCAAATATTTACGGCTATAAACTTCTAATCCCTCTTTTGACAAATATTCGGCTGAATGCTCGCTCAATTGTTCTACGGCAGCCTTGATTTTTTCTTGATATGATCTGTCGCCAAACTCGTCAATGATTTCGTCGCCTTCAACTTCGCCTTCACCTGTAAAATCTACATCATCGTGCTGATCTTCCACTTCTTGTAAGGCAGCTTCAATGTTTTCTATTTTTCCATCTCCTGGCAAAGGTCTTCCAATTGCTTTTGGCATGACAAAATTGCAATAAAGACGAGAAAAAATCCTATATGTGGAAGAAGGCTCCTTGTATATACCATCCTTGTCAATCTTACCCTTCTTCATCTTGGAATTCTTTTCTATTTTTCTTTCCTGTTGTCTTGCTTGCTCATATACGCCAAATTGATAGTCGCTCATAGGAATTTTTATAACGTGAAAATCCCCAGCTTTGTTAAATGATGGCATAAGACCTTCTTGAGCACTTCTAAAATAAGAAGTTAATCCAATAATGCGACGCTTAAAGAGTTCAACATTTTTTACTTTGTTGGTTTGACCATCTATAAACCATAGTATAAAATCATCCAACTTATCTGGAAGTGCCTTATTCACTTGAACTGTAATGCCAGTTGGTAATACGCTTATATCATTTTGTCTTAAAATGCGTATAATATTTTGCTCAAAACTTTCATCGCTTATTTGACCGCGTTCATCCAATCCACTCATTGATTCTCCCTCAACACCCTGATATCCTTTCCTTGCATCCGTCTTATTCATAAAACCAAAAGGATTTCTTGTCACAGTTAAAACTTTGGATGCGGGAGAATAACTGATGTAATCAAGTACCCGCTCTCTTTCAAGAATAGCTGTTAGCGTCTCGCTGTTAATCTTTGCAGAGGTTTTGACATCCAAAGGAAAATTCCATGTTTTAATATATCCGCGAAGAATGTTGAATAAGATGGCAATCTCATTGGGGTAGTTGATGATTGGAGTTCCAGAGAGCAATACTATGCGCGCATTTGATGCACTTAACAAGAATTCATATAATTTTAATGAAAGCGCACTAGCCATGCCTCTTTTTTGTCCCCTTTTGTCCACCTCTTGTCCCTTCTCCTTTGCAATCTTATTCACAATGCGACTGATAAAGTTGTGCGCTTCATCAATAATAACAACCGCATTATCAAAAAGATTAACTGTATAATTTTCCGTCATTTCGCGGAGTCTTTCACTTCTTAGACCATTATAGCTAATAAACTTGTACTTATTTTGGATCATTTCGTCTTGCTGCTCTTCCAAGCTAGCCCTTTGTTCAGCTGTTAACATATCATAGTTTGATTTAAGCCCTTCTTGATTTGACACATTAATTAACCATGCGCCTCTCTTCCTTTTAACGTATTGCTTGGAAAGGCCAAGAACACTGGCCAAAGTATCTAAAGCTTCTGGGTTAGCCTCTATTGAAATCCACTCCCAGTAATTATTTTTCTTGTATATTACATCTCCGCATTTTTTTAGCTCTTCAATATAGTTTCGCTTGAGTGATGCGGGTGTCATAATAATGATCTGTTTTCCTGATTTCATTCCTTCCGCAAGTGCAATTGATGTGCACGTTTTACCTGAACCAAGACCGTGATAGAGAAGAAGACCACGATAAGGCGTGTACAAATTTAGGTAATCGCGGACAATTTTTTGATGCGTTAACAATGAAAAATCCTTGGATTGATTTCCAATGTTTTCGCATGAAATACCCGCTTCATCACTCAACAATTCTTGGCGATAAGGCTCAAATAAGTCATTTATAAAATTGACAAAGATCTCGCGGTTATTAAGGTAGTAATTGGAAGAAATTATGTTTACTGGTGGTTGAGGTTTGGGAAATCTTTTGGAAAGAGGCACATCTCCAATTTGAATCATTGAACCAGGACCAAAGCGTTCTATGCCCTTTTCAACCTTGGTTGTTCGTCTTTTTCTGGCTGTTGTGCGACTACCCGTTGGCAATTCAATTGTAAATTCGTCCGCCTCTGCAGCCGCTTCTTGTCCCTCTTCCAGACCTCTTAATGAAGCCTCAGTAAGTTTTCTAATTTTTCTAGGTTTAGAGGAAATTTCTGCACCAAGTGATTCTCTTCTCGCACCCATTGATTCTCTCCCCAGTAATTCTCTCCCCAGTAATTCTCTCCCCAAAGTCTCTTTAACACTCACCTTTTTCATACGACTCTTTTTAAGCCTATCCTTAAAATCATCGTCATCATATTCTTCGCCTCTTTCATCTACAATAGCGGGCCCTCCCACATTTACATTTACTGGGTGACACTCCAAATCAGTAGGTTTTATTGCTAATTGTTCAGTATATAGGCCTAAAGGGTTCATATATATTTTCAATATAAAAAACTATTTAGTTTTCTCCAATCTCAGCAAGCGCCTCATTGCAAGCAATTTGCTCGGCCTTTCTTTTGATCTTATGCGTACCTTCTCCCATGAAGACAAAAATTTTTCCATCATTCTTATCTATGTAGTCATGCATAGCCGCAAAAGTTTTTATCTTTTTAATGGGTATCGCGTCTTCGTAAGAAACATTGTAAATTTGTTGTCCAATACATAAATAGACTCCCATCTTGTAACCATCATCCATATCATGACTAATCTCAATATAATGCGGCGTAACCTTGAACTCCTTCTGTATCTTTACCTGCAGAATGTTCTTATAGTTATCATCATTCTGGATAAGAGCAATCCAATTAATATGCTTTTCAAAGATGGTTTCAATAAATTTCTGCGCCATCTGGAATCCTGGACCAGTTGAGAAAAAATTTGTAAACCACCCCTCGTCATCATGTATGCTAATCTTATTGTAATCTAAAAAGAGAGCACCAATAAATGCCTCAAAAAGACAACCCAACTTCTTAAGATTGGTTCTTGTCTTCTTTTCCTCTGCATTTCGCGAAAGGATTAGCCATTTATTTAGAGACATTTCCATGGCGATTCTACCAATAGCCTCATTTTTAACAATCGCAATTTTCTTCTCTGTCATAAACCCTTCATTCTCTTTAGGAAAACGCTTATAAAGGTAATATTTTGTTACCAGCTCCAGAACTCCATCACCTAAAAACTCTAGGCGTTCATTAGACTTGGTCTTTAGTGGAAGGCAATTTGCAGGTCGTTCGCTAATTTGAATATTTTGCTGGAGGTTCTCATATTGGGGTCGCTTTGTATAAGAACGGTGAACAAATGCTCTTTTGTACAGTTCTAAGTTGTAGACAGTTGAAGGCAACCCATAATGAGTGAGAATAGATTGAACTTCATTCAATGTAATCTCAGCATTTTGCGGATTATACGGATTCCAAATTAAGCCATCTTCACCTTTAATTATGTCATCATCGTGCAAAAGAGATTTTACGTCGGTCATTGTATAGTATATATTAAGAGCAATTAACTTTATATTGGTTTTATAATGTGTTAATTTTTATTTTAGAGTTTTGCATTTTGTAAAAATGTTAAAATTCTATTTATACAAAATATTTAGGGCTTTAAATTTTAAATAAAAAAAAATATTTGGGTAGTATATATCATGGTGTACATGTCAGGTAGTAAAATGTCTCGCAATCAAGCGTCAATTATTGCGCGCCCCACATGCGGTGGCGTTAAGAAGGGCGGTCTTGCCCCTAGCATTGGTCATTTTTTGTCAAGCAATCCTAACTTAATTAGAGCCACACAAACATCTATTCAATCACGTTTCTGCCTTTTTGATTTTAACAAAACTATCCAAACACAAAAGTATGGATACCATGCTTCACATGGTGGAAACATGGGTTAAGCGTAACCTTAGCATTGTCAAGAATCTTTGCATTATATTATTTAGTTCTACACAAATTAAATAATATATATGAAAAATAATATAACAACTTTGTTACTTACTTACTATAATGATCATTCGTCTGGATAACCGTGAGGCTGACTTGCTTAATGCTTGTAAATTTATAATTAGCTGCAGTCCATCGTTTAAAGATTTGCAAATAGAAGTAGTCAATTTGCCAATTGGTGATGCTATTTTAATAGATGAGAAGGAAGAAAATGAAGATCTTAAGGAAAAGGTTATCATTGAACGCAAGTCACTCAATGATTTGGCTGCCAGTATTAAAGATGGTCGTTACGAAGAGCAATCATATCGTTTAAATGGAGCCGCCGTGCATAATCATAACATTATTTATTTGATTGAGGGAGACTTGACTAAATTCAATCTGTTTAAACAGAGGATGGATAAGATGACGCTTTATTCGTCCATTATTTCATTAAACTATTACAAGGGATTTTCAGTTTTTAGAAGCAATGACATTCAAGAGACGGCAATAATTATTTGTAATATGGCATATAAGTTATCAAGAACTGCACGCGATGGAAAGATTCCATTTTATAAGAATCGTATTAATAACCCTATTCCTAGTCCAAATGCAAACGATGTTTTAACAAATCAAAATCAAAATCAAGATCAATGTCAAAATCAACCTGTTGAATTACATAATAGTGAGGCTAATAATAATGACGAAAATGTGCATGATGAAAAGGACTACTGTAGCGTGGTTAAAAAGGTAAAAAAGGAAAATGTAACTGCTGAAAATATTGGTGAGATTATGTTGAGTCAAATTCCTGGTATAAGTTCAGTCTCGGCGATTGCAATAATGAAACATTTCAACACCATTAGCAATCTGTTTTCTTGTATAAAGGCCGATGAAGCTTGTTTAAAGGACATTACTTATGTAAATTCAAAGGGGCAAACTAGAAAGATCAGTAAGACGGTTATTGGAAATATTTCAAAGTATTTGAAACAATAAATTATTGTTAATACAAATATTTAAAGCTAACGTATAATGTAAAATATTAATGAAGATTATAGACTGTTTTACATTTTACAATGAAGTTGACATGTTAAAATATCGTTTAGAAGTATTAAATGATGTTGTTGACCATTTCGTAATTGTAGAAGCAACGCATACACATGTTGGTGGAGAAAAGATGATGTATTTTGAACAAAATAAAGAAATTTTTGAACCATATATGAGTAAAATTATTTATATTGTGGTGGATGATTTTCAATATGAACAGTCAAATATTAACATTGGAAATGGAGAACAATGGAAGAATGAAATTCATCAAAGAAATTGCATTAAGCGTGGACTTGATTTAATAGATTTAAACCCTGATGATGCAATTACTATTACAGATTTAGATGAAATTCCTGATCCAAATACATTGCAAAAAATTAAAAATGGAGAAATTATTGTAGATGTAAACATTTTAGAACAAGATTTATACTATTATAATTTAAATACTATTTATCACGGAAAATGGTATCATCCTAAAATTTTAACATTTAATAGGTTTTCAACTTTGGGGTTGGAGTGCAATGATATTCGTTTTCATAATAGTTGTCCTGTTATTAAAAGTGGGGGCTGGCATCTAAGTTATTTTGGAGACGCGCATTTTATTAAAAATAAACTGCAAAATTTTACGCACCAGGAATACAATAATGACTTTTTTACAAATACAGATTATATTAACGCAAAGATGCAGGAGGGAACAGATTTATATAATCGCTCTACCGAGCAATTTAATAGAGTTTCAATTAGCAACAATTTATATTTGCCTCCGCTAGCAGATATATTATTGAAAAAATACATAACATTTTAAAAATTTAATAAAAATTTAATATTGTTATTTTTATAATGGACGTTTTATTTGGATTAGTTTTGCTCTGGGCATTTTATACATTGTACAAATATGTTATGTCTGCAAACTATAGCGCAATTATTGTATCAGTTGTAGTGTATTTATTACTCTCATTATTGATAAAAAATAAAACTACTATACTTTTATTAACCATTACACTAACAAATTGTTTCCTGTTGTGCAAACTATTAAGTCGCATATTTTCACTTGTAAAAATATTTACAAAAAAATCTGTGTAAAAAATAATTTTGCAAAAATAATACACTAAATAATATGTCAAATAACATGAATTATTTTTTAATTCATATTATATATAAATGAAAGAAGATCTGTTTAAAATGATTGGACTGTTTTTTGCAGTTCTATTTTTAGTTTATTTAGCAGTCAAAGGTATGAAATTACATTTCCAAGTTGTAGAAGGCTTAACAAATAAGTCTGCAAGTGAAAGGGATGACTCTTCAGGATCATCTCATGGAGAAGCAGGAGATGCCGCAAGCTATGCTGCTGCCATTAAAGCCAGATCAATTCAAATTCAGGATGGTCTGCTGATAGACAAGTACAGAAGCGACTATGAAAATGTTCTTATCAATATGGATGACCATTTAAATCTTCTTGCTTTAAAAGAGGCATTAAATTTGAAAAAGGATGGTCCTGAACATTACGAAGGCATTACCAGAATAAATGCGTACCATAATGCACGTACAAATTTGAATCACTCAATGAAGTTTTTGGACAGCCAATAAGCGCCGTACACCATGTAGGCCGACACCGCGGCCGAAGGCCGCAAACCCATGCTACATTCGTGTAGGCTAATGCGTATTTTACCTACACCCATGTAGGTAAAATCTGGAAAAAGTTGACAAAATCACCCTACATCCATGTAGGCATCGCCCTACATCATGTAGGATAGCTTTTTAAAATAATTTTCCATAATTACCCTACACCATGTAGGTAAATGCAAAGTTTTTCAAAATTTCAAAACTATTTTCGCCAAAGTGATTTTGGACATTTATTTTTGTCCATTTTCAAAAAGTTATTTTACTTTTCAGCTTTTTTTGCAAAAAAGTGATGGGTTACCATAATGCTCTAAATTTTATTTTTCTTTGAAAAATTTTGTGAGCATAAATTTTTTTTTGAAAAAAGATCTTTGAAAAAAACCATTTAGTATTTATTTTCCATGGATACATTATGGATACATTGGATACAAAAAACGCGCCAAAAAGCGCTAAAAAATATTGGTGTGAAATATGTGATGTGAAATGCTCTAAAAAAAGCGATTTATTGCGACATAATTCAACCGATAAACATAAAAAAGCGGAAAATGGATACCAAATGGATACAAATGGATACATCGGCGACGCCATTTTGCGCTATACGTGTATATGTGGCAAAGACTATAAATATAGTCAAGGATTATCTAAACACAAAAAAACGTGTGTTAAGAGTGCAAATGCACTGCATTTAATTAATGGTGATGCGCCAGTAACAAGCGAGGTTTTTCTTGAAATCATAAAACAAAATCATGATTTTAAAGACCTTATTATGGAGCAAACCAAACAATACCAAGAGTTGCAAAAGCAAGTATTACAAATTGCAAATAAATCTTCAAATGTTATTACAAATAATAATACAATGAACAATAGCTTCAATTTAAATTTTTTCCTTAATGAGACTTGTAAAGATGCTATGAATTTGACGGATTTTGTGGATTCTCTTCAACTAACATTGAAAGATTTGGAAAATACTGGCAAATTGGGATATGAAGAAGGTATATCTAAAATTTTCATTAATGGTTTAAAAGAGTTGGACGTAAATAAACGTCCAATTCATTGCACAGATACAAAGAGAGAGAAGCTATACGTTAAAGACAAGGATAACTGGGAAAATGATCAGGAAAAAGAACGTATTAGAAAGGCAATAAGAAAGATTGCAAACAAGAATGTTAACCAAATCAACGATTGGATAGAAGCTAATCCAGATTCACAAGACTATCATTCAAAGAAGAACGACCAATACTTGAACATTGTTCTCAAGGCTACTGGAGGAAGCACCAAGGAAGAAGAAGAAAAGAGAATTACTCGTGTCATATCTTCTATTGCAAAACACGTGGAAATTGATAAAAGTGCTTTGTAAGATTTTATGATATATGCTAAAATATTTTGAAAATATTTTCAAAATATTTAATATTTGTTTTTATTATACGTAAAATGAAACACACTATAATGGATTTTACAGACAATCAATATGTTATAGGTATAATATTATCATCAATTCTAATTGTTTCATTATTACTTGTATTATGTATTGTTGTTAAAACCAAAAGCAATAAAAATAAATTTAGGGTTATAGAAGAATTGCAAAAAGAATACTCTCCAGAAAAAGCCGTAATACCTCTTAATATTTTTCAAACATGGCATACAAAAGATCTTCCACCTGACATGGCCAAGTGTGTTCAAAAATTAAAAGATGACAATCCAGAGTTTGAACATTATTTATTTGACGATGAAGATTGTCGTGAATTTATAAAACAACATTTTAAAAAAGACGTTTTAGATGCGTTTGATGCGTTAGTTCCTGGTGCTTACAAAGCTGATCTTTGGCGACTCTGTGTTCTATATATTCGCGGCGGTATTTACATGGACATCAAATTGCAATGTGTAAGAGATTTTAAGTTAAAATACTTGACCATGGATGAACACTACGTTAAAGATAAAAATTTTACTTACATATATTATTTTGGTTATTATTATGGAATATATAATGCATTTATGGTTTGCAAAGCAGGAAATCCATTTCTAATGAGGTGCATTAGACTTATTGTTAAAAATGTAAAAAATAAGATTTACGGCGTATCTGCATTATATCCTACTGGTCCAATGTTATTGGGGGAAGAATATAAGCAAAACAAATGGAAATTAAATATTGACATGAAATTAACAGAGTTTAATAATATTTTATATAGAAACATTTCAATCTTATCGCATTATAAAACATATAGGATTGAACAAAACAAGCATACCAATATTGCGCGTTATCCTGAATTGTGGGTTAAACGTAAAATTTACAATAATTAGTCTTATTAGTATTTGACCAAGTATTGTTTGTAAGAAATTTAAGGGACCAAAATACTAACTTCATTTCCAGTATATCTTCCTTCTTCTATGTGTTTTTCTGTGTAATTTTGACCTCCCCAGTTATCATCCATTGCATTATCACTAAAAAGCATGTTTTCGTTAGATTGCGTCTGGAGTTCTGGATCTGTTTTTGCATCAATAAATTGAGATGTATTGTCAAAATCTTGGAATGCGGTTTGGCCACTAGATGAAGGAGGTAAACCACCTTGAGGTTCCGTGACGCTTGGTCTCACCTTGTATACGCGATTGCCTTGCGCATCATAAGTATTCTGTAAATATAAAACTGGACATCTTATTCCTGCACCATGTTGCCATTCAATGAATTCAACATATTCTTCTAAATTATTAAATTCTACTGGATTTACGCCAGGAACCTGATCTAATTTAGAATTGTATAAATAGAATTTGGCACCCTTTTGTATCAAAATATTAGGGCATCTTTGTTTACCATCCATGCTTGTAAATCCTTCTCTGCACCTAGCATAATATACCCCTCCAATTAAAAACACAAATAGTATAAATATAAATAAAATGGAATTCATATATAATACAATGCGATAAAATAAAAACAACCTCTTAATTTTCACAGATTTAATTTATGACGATTTATTTTATCTCCTTTTATTATAAGATACAATGATTTTCTTGCACATTGATCCATCAAAAAAGGATACTGCGTTATTTAATAAGTATATTGAGTCTGGTAAGCAGATTTTTGTTTTATTTTATATGGAAGGCTGTGGTCCATGCAATGCCACGCGTCCAGAATGGTCTAAAATTAAAGCTGTGCTAGAAAAAAAGTATGCTCATAATAACAATATAGTTGTTGCAGATGTTGATCAGCAACTTTTAAATGAAATTAAATACATCTCAGGAGTTTCTGGTTTTCCCACAATGCGCTATATAGCAAAAAAAGGAAAAATAAGCGAGGAATATGAAAAGAGCTCTGTCAAATCAAAGGACCGCTCTGTTGACTCTTTTATTGAGTGGATTGAATCAAAAGCAAAACCATATAATTTAGAGCATTCCAAACATGTGACAAAAACTCGCAGACGTCATATTTCCAAACATGTTCAAAGAGGCGGAGGAAAATGGTCACAAAAATATAGAAACAGTATCAATTGCAAGAGACCTAAAGGATTCTCACAAAGACAGTTTTGCAAGGCAAAAAAAATTAGCAAGAGTCGTAAGATGCGGAAATAAATTAAAAAATAATAAAAATAATTTGTAAAAAGGTGCAATTATGCAGTTTTATACAAATAGAAACGCAATATTAAATGGATCTAATGCTAGGGATTTGTAGGGTTCAGATTCAGGTTTAACAGGTGCTGTGCTATTATCATCATCATCCAAATCCCATGCAATTTCTCCACATTCCCAATCTAGGGGCTCTTGAATTGGTTCAATTACTAATAATTTTTTACCGCCAACACCTGTCTTGGTAGGAGTTTCTATGTCAATGTTTTTTCCACAGATAGTAAATTTTTGAATTTCTTGTCCCTTGCTTTTATGCAACTCGTAAATAATTGGAAGTCTCCATAATAAACAGGTTGTCAACTTGATCTGCAATAGTGCAATTAGTAGCAATTTGATATTTGTTCGCATTATATACTATATAATAATGCAACTAGTGCTTTGAATTGTTTTTGTATATAATATATATTTGCTGTCTCAAAATAGAAAAAATACAACATAAACACAACTTGTGTATAAAAAATAGGTTGTAATCTCTAACAAATAATGGACGTTGAAAACCCATTGCAAGCAGATGTATTACATGTAATAGATATAGAAATGCCTAATGCAAAAGAAATTATTTCAACAAGTGCAATTCCAATAGCAAAATGTATGGAAGGAGAGCCAAGTACAGAAAGAGATTCATCTAGTGAAATAGAGGATACAAACAGTAAAAAAATATGTTTTTTTCTTGAATTGACTGCAATTATGTTTATTGGACTAGCCTTTCTAGGTGGTTTTATACTATTTTTGGCGTGGTTGTATAATCCATGTGTATTTGGATCTTATTAATTCTAGCGTGCAAACAGGAAGAATGATCCAATTAATATTATAAATAGTACAAATATTGTAAATGATAAACTGGGTGGCACATAACATTGTTCTGTGTAGTATTGAACAACGTCATCAAAATTTTTTGTAATATTCATGTTTTCATCGCGATACGTATTTGGAAAGTTTTTCTTTGTATATATTTTTACTGTGTACCAGTCGGTAACATTTTTTGCAATCAGGCTCTTTGCATCTTGCGAAAGATTTTGCATGGCGCTGTAAAGCATCGGCTTGTCGGTATGCTTTGAAAACGAGTTTACAATCACCCCACACAGAGACTGGTAAAATGGAGCCTTTATTTTATAATAGTAGTCGCTGTGCAAAATGCTTATACTTTCAGCAACCATTGACTCTGCTACATATTTTGCTTGCAGAGCTAGAGCTCTTTCCTTTTCCGCCTGAGCTCTTGCAGCTCTTATTACGCGAGCGCGTTGCCTTCTCCGTCTGCAAGCAAGTCTGCATCTTGCTTCTGCAGGCGAGAAGAGTAGTGCTAATAGAAGAACTGTGAAAATGATAGTGATATTCATGGTGTATGTTTTGACTACGCGCAAAGATTGGTTGTACTATTATTTTGATACATATAAAGCATTTCAATTTTAAGTTCAAACTGAAATGCTTATTTGCTGTAAATAAGAGCAATGGCAACAATTGCAAGAAAAATACCCATGTAATTTTTAATACTGTATTTTGTACTTTTATAAATAAATATTGCCGCTAATACAGGTAAAAGTATGGCTATTATCTTTATTACTGGGAAAAAGTAGGCCATTGAAAAATTAATTGTATTAAAATAAAAATATCCTAAAGATACAATTGTAAATATTAATAAAAGCTGTAAAACCAATAAGAGTGTTGGAAAAAATGTAAAATTTGATTTATTTTTTATATAAAAATGATTCACTAATATTGGCGGTAATCCACTTAAGAAACCAAGAAATAATATTAATCCTATAATATTGTAATTCATCTATAAAAATAATGCATATTTTTTATTTTTTCAAACAAAAAATAAAAAATTGAATTAGAAATAGGTTGTTGTATAATAGTAAACCCTATAAGATGGAACAAGTTTTCAGGCTATTTGATTTTAACGTATATAACAAGAATGCTGGGGAGGCAGAAGCTAGTAGTGAAGAAGATGGAGAAAGGAAAGAACGTCTTGACACTGCCAATTTCATCATGCAAATCTTTGGCATTAACGAAGAAGGTGAAACGTGTTCCATTTTGGTGAACGATTATAAGCCATTCTTCTATGTAAAGGTTGATGACAACTGGACTATGTCAACCAAAGACATGTTCTTGGTACACTTGAAAAATGTGATGGGAAATTATTATAAGAATTCCATTGTAGAGTGCAAGCTCATCAAGCGAAAGCGTTTGTATGGGTTTGATGGTGGCAAGGACTACAAGTTTGTCATGCTCAAGTTTAACAATATGAATGCTTTTAACAAGGCAAAGAAACTTTGGTTCAAGGAGATCCAGCGTGAGGATGGTACGACTGAACTGCGACTCAATTCAAACGGGTATCGGTTTACGCAAACAAATACGAAAACGGAACTCTATGAGTCCAATATTCCACCCCTGTTGCGATTCTTTCATATTCAAGAGATTAGTCCTTCTGGTTGGGTTGCCTTGCCAAATAAAAAGACGCGCGAGGTCCCGCGTGAATGCAAATCCACCACTTGCAATTATGAATTCACCATCAGCTACAAGGACATTATTCCTCTAAAGAATAAGGAAACACGAGTTCCTTATAAGATCTGTAGTTTTGATATTGAGGCCAGTAGTAGTCACGGAGATTTTCCCATTCCAGTAAAAACTTACAAGAAGCTTGCTGGAAACATTGTGGACTATTTTGCTAAGCTATCTATGGAAATCACGCCAGAGCTTTGCAAAAATATTTTAAAGCGAATCATGTTGACTGCATTTGGGTTTGCTTCTATAAAAGACAAGATGAATGAAATTGATGTGGTTTATCCCAAGACTCGTGTTGAATGCACAGATAAGTTGAACGAGATGGTTGAACGATTAGTTTTAGTGCGCGTTCGCGATAACAAGAATGATGCGGCTCAAATGGAAGGAAGCATTGAGTCTATGTTTGAGAACATGGCCAATGCAACCTTGGAAGGAGATGGAGAGGGCGAGGGAGGGGAGG
>Ga0194043_1000015_pt1 | contig 72061 bp, 68 predicted proteins | sample JunL4415m_MetaG_FD_161274 | JGI IMG/M metagenome (GOLD analysis project Ga0194043, IMG submission 161274) | Anoxic zone freshwater microbial communities from boreal shield lake in IISD Experimental Lakes Area, Ontario, Canada - Jun2016-L442-15m | ecosystem: Environmental > Aquatic > Freshwater >...
GGCATTAGCGTGGGCCATGAAGGCCTCCTTCGTGGATGTGATTGCTTGGTCGCTTCACACCTCACAAGGAGGCCTTCCCTACGTCAAAGACCGACGCACCTCGTTACCAACGTTGATGGACAGAACAACTAGCCAGACCCGGAGACGGCGGCCAAGTACGGCCGCTTCGCCGGGCGCTACGTCGAGCGGAGTTGCTGCACCCGTTGCGCCAAGCCGTCGGCGAACTGCTGGAAGGAGGGACTGAGGTCCGGAATGGACTTCACGATCATCCCGGCCATCAATCCGGTGTACTCCTCGCGCATCGTGAAGCGGGTGCCGTCCTGCTCAGCGGCCAGCGTGTAGGTGCGCTCACCGACGAACAGTCCAAGGGGCATCCCTCCGCGGAAGACCATGCGGTTGGGCTCGTCGATCTCCTTCACCGTGACCGGGAACGCCTTACCGGGGTTCGCAGCAACGGTGACAGTCAGCTTCCCCCCGAGCCCGAACGCGCCTTCCACACTCACGACCCCGGAGTCCCAGGTCGGCCAGGCCGCAACATCCGTAAGCACGGGCCACACCTCCGCTGGAGAGGCAGCGATGTGCGACGTCGCTTCGAACGCGCGTGCGGCACTCACCGGTAGCTCCCGACGACGATAGCGTCGCTCGGCGCCGGGGGCGCCGCGCACCGGCCGGGCAGATCCCGCTGGAAGTCGGCGAATGCCGGCAGGCCAGCAAGCGGATTGGCGTCATCGTCAAGGCTGGCGACGTGGACGAAGCTCACGCCGTCGGAAAGGCGATAGGCGGTGTAGTCGAAGCCGACCGGAGCGAGGTCCGCTAGGGCAGCGAAGACTCCCTCAATGAGGCGCGCATTCTCGTCGGCCGCCTCCGGGAGCGTCTGGTACCGAACGATCAAGGTCTTGGTCACTGTGGGCCTCCGCGCGTCTGCCGACTCGGGTCGTTCTATCGGGGCCTGAACGTAGCAGATCACTTGCAACTAGCAATAGTCCTTTTAGAATGAAAGTTAGGTTACGATACGTCAATGCAGGATGACGCACCGTTCACCCGCAGCTACGCGCAGGTGTGCGGCGTCGCCACCGCGCTCGACGTCATTGGGGACCGCTGGTCGATCCTGATCGTCCGCGACCTGATGCTCGGACCGCTCCGCTTCGGAGACCTGGCCGCCGGCTTGCCCAGCATCGGCACCAACACACTCACGGCCAGGCTCAAGCTGTTGGAGACCACGGGCGTCGTCGCGCGCCGGGCGGCTCCCCTACCCGACCGCGGGACCGTCTATGAGCTCACGCCCTACGGCCGCGAGCTCGAGCCCATCGTGATGGCGCTCGGTCGGTGGGGGTCCCGGAGCATGGACCGACTGCCGGCGAACGCCGTCTGGCATTCGCGTTGGCTCGTCGCCGCCATGCTGGCCTTCCATGACGAGTCCCATGCGGTCGCGAAGCCCACGACATGGGCATTGTGGCTGTCCGACGGACCCTTCTCCGTCGTTGCTGAAGCAACACAGGTATCGATTTCCGCTGGCGCCCCAGCCAAGGCGGACGCCGTCGTTTCCGCCCGCGACGAGGTTCTTCACCGAATGCTCATCGGACAACTCGAACCGGGCGCTGCTTTGTCCGATGGTGACGTAACTTCTGACGGGAACCCTGCGGCGCTTGTCGATCTCCTTGCCTTGTTCGCATTCCCACCGGTGGACAGTGCCATCGACACCGCCTCGGCCCCCTGAGTCGGGGAGGATGTCGTGATACCTGAACCGGGGAGGTCCACATGGCCGAAGTGCTGCTGTTCCACCACGCGCAAGGACTGACCCCCGGGGTCGTCGCGTTCGCCGACGACCTACGGGCCGCGGGGCACACCGTGCACACGCCGGACCTGCTCGACGGCCGACTGTTCGACAGCATTCCCGAGGGGATGGCCTACGTCGAGGAGCTCGGATTCCAGGAGATCCTCGAGCGTGGTGCCCGTGCCGCCGCCGACCTGACCGAGGGCCTGGTCTACGCAGGGTTCTCCCTCGGCGAGATGCCCGCACAGATGCTGGCCCAGACACGCGCCGGGGCGCGGGGTGCGCTGCTGTTCTACTCGTGCATTCCGATCTCCGGCGAGTGGGCCTTCGGGCCTTGGCCGGATGGAGTGCCGGTGCAGATCCACGGGATGGACGCCGACCCGTTCTTCGTCGGCGAGGGCGACATCGACGCAGCACGCGAGATCGTCGCCTCAGTCGACGATGCCGAACTGTTCCTCTACCCGGGAGACCAGCACTACTTCGCGGACAGTTCGCTCCCGTCGTATGACGCCGCCGCGACTGCACTGCTCACGCAGCGCGTGCTGGGGTTCCTCGACCGCGTCTAGGCACGCGTCAGGAGCAGCCGCGGAACTCCGGGCGGATCGAACCCGAGGACCTGTCCGTAGAACGACAGCTCGGCCTCCAGGCACGCGATGTTCGTTGTCGCCTTCCGGAAGCCGTGGGACTCGCCTTCGAACGCAAGATAGGCGTGCGGAATCCCCTTGCGCACCAACGCATCTCGGAAGAGCTCCGCCTGGCTTGGCGGCACGATCGGGTCGTCGAGGCCCTGCAGGAGGAGCACGGGGCACGACAGCGAGTCGACGTGGTTGAGCGGGGCGCGCGACTCGTAGAGGTCGCGTCTCTCCGGCAAGGGGCCAATCAGTCCGTCGAGGTAGCGCGACTCGAAGTCATGCGTGTCGTCAGCGAATTGGAGTAGCTCGGCCACGCCGTAGTACGAAGTGCCGCAGGCGAACGCGTCCGTGCCCGTGAGGGCCGCCAGCACGGTCCAGCCACCGGCGGATCCTCCGCGGATCATAAGACGTCGTTCATCAGCGAGACCTGCGTCGACCAGGCCGCGGAGCGCCGTGACGGTGTCCTCGACATCGACGATCCCCCATTGGCCCCGAAGCCGTTCGCGGTACTCCCGGCCGTACCCGGTGGAGCCGCCGTAGTTGACGACCGCCACCCCGATGCCTCGGCTGGTGAAGTAGGCGATCTCGGGATCGAGGATTCCAGGATCGTGGCTGGTCGGGCCACCGTGAACGAAGGCGACATAGGGCGGCCGCTCATCGTCGGGCGCGACGAAGTCAGGGTTGCGAGGCTGGTAGACGAAGCAGTGAACATCACGACCCTCGTTCCCGCGGAAGGTCATCTCGTCCACATCCGGCAGATAGGCCTCGTCGGGCGCCTCGTCAACGCTGGACCGAATCACTTCGACAACCCCGTCCGCGAGACCGATCGTCAGGATCGCCGTGGCCGCGTGCGGCCCAGCAGCCTGGACGAGCACACGCTCAGCATCGACCTCGAGGAGGTGGATGTAGTTGAGTCCCGGCGTTGTCAGGTCGACCAGCTCCCCGGTTTCCGGATTGAGGATGGCAAGGGCATCGCTGCCGAAGGTGCGACAGGTCAGCAGGCGGCCATCAGCTAGCGATAGGTGCCAGCGCAGACCGAACACCCACAGCGGACCCGCGAAGTCGGCCTCGAGCGGGCACAGTGCACGCGGTTCGCCCCCGGCTGCATCCACGCGGTACAGGTTCCACCAGCCCGTCCGGTCACTGATCACGTCGAGTGTGTTGGCATCGACCCACCTAGGCTGCAGAACCGACTCGGTCGTCGAGCCCATCAGCACGCGCGCATTCGCGAAGCTTCCGTCAGCGGCAAGCTCGGCCACCCGCAACGAAGTGCCGTCCCACGGCATCTGCGGATGGTTCCAGGCGATCCACGCCAACCGTCGACCGTCTGGCGACACCGTTGGGTACGCCAGGAAGTGCGAGCCTGCGGTCAGGACCCGAACGGCGGACGGATCCTCAGCCGCTGCTCCGTCGATCGGAACAGAAACGATGTCCCGACTGACGGCGCCATCGGGTGCGTGCGTCTCGCGCACACACCAGATCTCACGACCATCGGCAGACGGCGCGAGATCGGCGTACCGCAGCGACGCCTCCGTCGCAGGGGCCGGCGTCAAGGGCACCGGCTGATCCGAACCGTGATCGAGTCGGTACATGCGCTGATCAGAGAACTCGGTGAACACGAGCGACGCCGCATCGCCCTCCGAGCCTTCTACTGTGGTCCACGAGCCCCCGCCGTACTCGTGCACGCGAGTCCGGGCATTCCACGGCGCAGGAAGGACATCCACCGGCGAGCCATCACTGCCGCGTCGCCGGACCGCGTTCCGTCCCTGCTCCTCACTCATTGTCTCGAGCCACCACACATCGGCGCCGACGAAGCCACCACCGTCGAGGTGATGACCGCCACGCGCGACGTCCGCTGCCGAGAAAGGCGAGACCCACGAGCCGTACGGCGCAACGCCGCGTCCGTCAGTAGTCATAGCGCAGGCTAACGCCAACCGGTCGGGTCGGCGATGGCTTCAGGCGCCCGATGGCGGGTAGATCCCCGCGATGCTCTGGTTGCGCCCATCAGGCCCGAGGACGACGACTGACATCCGCTGTCGCGCGCTCCCGACTGTCCATCGATTACCACCGGGTGCGTGACACTTCACGGTCATCGATTACGTATCCGTGCCGGAGAAGCGTTGGTATGTAACGACCTTTTGTACGACGTGCAATAGCAGATGCAACTAGCCCGATCACCCCGCCTTGTACAACAGGTTGGGAGCGACTTGGTAAGAACGAGGTGAAGCGAAGGCTCATCGCGACAAACGGGAGGTTACGGTCACGCACGAGTGAACCCGCACCGTGCATTGACTGCGCGGCTTTCGCGGGGGCTCATCGCACACCGGCCCTGACCATCTGGAGAACTGATGACTGCTCTGCGTCCGTACGGCCTTGGACTGTTGATGGGGGCGCTGCTCGCGGCCTCGGTGACAGTTCCTGCGGGAGTCGCCAGTGCTGCTGCCACGCCGGAACCGACGTCGGTGACGATCGCCGGCAGCCTGCAGAGCGAGCTGGGCTGCACCGCAGACTGGCAGCCGGAGTGCGCGTCGACCCATCTCGCGCTCGATGCCACGGACGGTGTCTGGCAGGGCTCGTTCGCGGTGCCCGTGGGGTCCTACGAGTACAAGGCCGCACTCAACGACGCGTGGACCGAGAACTACGGCGCCAACGCGGCCCCCAACGGCGGCAACATCGCGCTGAACCTGGCCGCCGACTCGACCGTGAAGTTCTACTACGACAACGCCACCCACTGGGTCGCCGACTCGCAGTCGTCGACCATCGCGACCGCCGCCGGCGACTTCCAGAGCGAGCTCGGCTGCGCCGGTGACTGGCAGCCGGACTGCCTGCGCTCCTGGCTGCAGGACCCAGACGGCGACGGCACCTACACCTTCACCACCACCGCGCTGCCCGCCGGCACCTACAACTTCAAGGTGGCTCACAACGAGGCCTGGGGCGTCAACTACGGGGCCAACGGCGTGGCCGACGGTGCCAACATCTCCTTCACGGTCGCTAACGCCGGGGACGCCCTGACGATCTCGTACGTTAAGGACACCCACGTCGCCACCGCCAGCGTTGCCGCGCAGGGCGGTGGAACCCCGGCTCCGAGCAAGCCGTCGGTGACGATCGCCGGCAGCCTGCAGAGCGAACTGGGCTGCCCCGCAGACTGGCAGCCGGAATGCGCGGCCACGCACCTGGCCCTCGACGCCACCGACGGTGTGTGGCAGGGCGCCTTCCCCATTCCCGCTGGCGCGTATGAGTACAAGGCCGCACTGAACGACGCGTGGACCGAGAGCTACGGCCTCAACACGGGCCCCAACAACATCCCCCTGACGGTCGCAGCGGACGCATCCGTGAAGTTCTACTTCGACCCGGTGTCGCACTGGGCCACGGACTCCGTTTCTTCAGCTATCGCAACCGCAGCAGGCAGCTTCCAGAGCGAGCTCGGCTGCCCGGGCGACTGGCAGCCGGACTGCCTGCGCTCCTGGCTGCAGGACACCGACGGTGACGGCACCTACGCCTTCACCACCGACACGCTTCCCGCCGGCAACTACGAGTTCAAGGTCGCGCGCAACGAGGCGTGGGACACCAGCTACGGCGCCAACGGCGGCGGCAACAACATCCCCTTCACCGTCGGCCAGCTCGGGGACAAGGTCACCATCTCCTACTCCCCGACCGACAACATCCCCACCGTGACGGTCCAGGCCCAGATCAGCGGCGTGCTCCCGGGCGACGACAAGCTCGCGGGCGACAGCGTCCGCCAGTCGATGACCGGCGAGAAGTTCTACTTCGTGATGCCCGACCGATTCGCGAATGGCGACACCGGCAATGACACCGCGGGTGTCGACCCGACCAAGGGCCGACTCGTGCACGGCTTCGACCCGACGGACAAGGGCTTCTACCACGGTGGAGACCTCGCCGGCCTGAAGGACAAGCTGCCCTACCTCAAGGGCATGGGCATCACGGCTCTGTGGATGACGCCCATGTTCAAGAACCAGTGGGTCCAGGGCACAGGAACGGACGTGTCGGCTGGCTACCACGGCTACTGGACGATCGACTACACCCAGATCGATCCGCACTTCGGGACCAACCAGCAGATGGCCGACCTGATCACGGCGGCCCATGCCAAGGGCATCAAGGTCTTCTTCGACATCATCCCGAACCACACCGCCGATGTCATCCAGTACGAGGAGGGCAAGGACACCTATCGGTCCAAGAGCGCCTACCCGTACCTCGACGCCAACGGCAACGAGTTCGACGACGCCAAGGTGGCGGGCACCTCTGCCTTCCCCGGGCTCAATGCCGCCTCGTTCCCGTACACGCCGACGGTCCCGTCCGCCCTCGCGAACGCGAAGGTTCCGGCCTGGCTCAACGACGTGACGGTGTATCACAACCGAGGGAACTCGACGTTCGCCGGCGAGTCGAGCCAGTACGGCGACTTCTTCGGACTCGACGACCTGTTCACCGAGAACCCCAAGGTCGTCAACGGCATGATCGACATCTTCTCGGCGTGGATCACCGAGCTCGGGATCGACGGCTACCGCATCGACACCGTCAAGCACGTCAACGACGAGTTCTGGACGGCGTTCGCGCCGGCCATCCAGTCGTACGCGACCGCGCACGGCAATCCCAACTTCTTCTCGTTCGGTGAGGTGTTCGACGGCAACCCGTCCTTCACCTCCCGCTACACGACGGAGCTTAAGCTGCCAGCCGTCCTCGACTTCCCCTTCCAGGGCAAGGCATCTGGCTTCGCTCAGGGCGACTCCACGGACACCCTGCGTGACCTGTTCCAGCAGGACGACCTCTACATCGACGCGGACTCCAACGCCTACTCGCTGCCCACCTTCCTGGGCAACCACGACATGGGCCGCATCGGCTACTTCCTGCGCAACAGCGGCGACCAGCTGGCGCGCGATGAGCTCGCCCATTCGCTGATGTACCTGTCGCGGGGCAACCCGGTCGTCTACTACGGCGACGAGCAGGGTTTCACGGGCGACGGCGGTGACAAGGACGCACGACAGGACATGTTCCCCTCGAAGGTGGCGTCCTACAACGATGACAATCTCATCGGGACCGCAGCCACCACGGCTGACGACAACTTCGACCCCACGCACCCGCTGTACCAGCACCTCTCGGATCTGGGTAGCCTCACCGCTGCGAACCCGGCACTGCGCTCGGGCCTCCAGCAGCATCGGTTCTCGTCCAGCAGCGCGGGCATCTACGCCTTCAGCCGGATGGACTGGAAGGAAGGCGTCGAGTACGTCGTCGCACTTAACAACGCCACCACCCCGAAGACTGCGTCGATTCCGACGTACTCCGCCGACATGCCCTTCACCGGGATCTGGCCGACGGGTGCTCCAGCCGCGACGACCAACGCCTCGCGCGAGCTGACGATCACGGTTCCGCCGCTCTCGGCAGTCGTCTACCGCGCCGATGGCGTCGTGGCCGACGCCCCGGCTCCGGTCATCAGTGTCAGCGGCCCCGCGGCGGGCACCGAGGTCAAGGGTCTGATCGACCTCTCGGCCAAGGTGACCGGCAGCGCGCCGGCCGAGGTGACGTTCGCCGTGCGCGCCGATGGCGGCGACTGGACGGTCGCCGGCACCGACGACAACAAGCCGTACTCGATGCAGTACGACGTCTCCGGCTACGCGGCGGGCGCCAAGCTCGACATCCGCGCGATCGTCAAGACGCGCGCGGGCGCACTCAATGCCGACATGGTCTCGGCGACGGTCGGGGCCACGGTCACACCGCCGCCGGTCACGAGCAGCGGCGCCGACTACATGGTCGTGCACTACAACCGGCCGGACGGCAACTACGACGGCTGGGGCCTGCACGCCTGGGGCGACATCGAGGGCACGGTCGACTGGACGAGCCCGATCCCCTTCTCCGGCGAGGACGCCTACGGCCGCTTCGCCTGGGTCAAGATCAAGCCGGGCGGCAGCAGCGTCGGATTCATCGTCCACAAGGGCGACGTGAAGGACCCGGACGGCGACCGCTTCGCGAATCCGCAGGTGACTCCTGAGATCTGGCTGACGTCGGGTGATGCCGGGGTCGACGGATCGCTGGCTGCCGCACGCGGCTTCGCCCGCATTCACTACAACCGAACGGACGGCAACTACGCTGGCTGGGGCCTGCACCTGTGGGGCGATGCGATCGCCGCAGGCGTGGGAACCGACTGGGCCAATCCGCGCCCGGCCGATGGCACCGATGACTTCGGCGCCTACTGGGATGTACCGCTGAAGAACCCGCAAGCGGTGCTGAACTTCATCATTCACAACGGCGACACCAAGGACGTCAATGCCGACGAGGCGTTCGTTCCTAGCGCCGCCGGCGAGATCTGGCGCAACCAAGGCGACGGCACGATCAACCGCACTCGCGGTGCCGCGCAGAAGTACGCGGAGATCCATTACCACCGTGCCGACGGCGACTACGGCGACTACACGTCATCCGTCAGCAGTGACTTCTGGGGAATGCACGTGTGGACCGGCGCAGCCGTCTCGACCCAGTGGACCACGCCGCTGAAGCCGGTCCGGGTCGACGCGTTCGGCCCGGTGTTCCAGGTGCCTCTCGTCGACGGGGCATCACGGCTCAACTTCATCATCCACCGTGGGGACACGAAGGATCCGAACGCTGATCAGGCGCTCGACCTGACGACCTACGGCAACCAGACCTGGTACGTCTCCGGTCAGGCGAAGGACAGCCAGATCCAGTGGCTGCTGCCCGTTGTCGGTCGCGGCGTCGACGCCGACCTCACCAAGGCGCAGGCGCAGTGGGTCTCGCAGGACACCGTGCTGTGGAAGGCGGAGTCTCCGGATGCCCTGTCGTACACCCTGAGGTGGAGCCCCACGGGCGAGATCACGGCCGGACCGGACGGGGTTATCGGAGGCAAGTCCATCCGATTGACGTACGACCCGGCCGGCATGACCCCGGAGCTGACCGCCAAGTGGCCGCACCTCGCGGGCTACCAGGTGTTCAAGGTCCGCCGCGCCGATCTGGCGACGGTGCCGAAGGCACTTCAAGGGCAGGTCGTGGCGGTCGAGAAGGCAGCTGACGGCAGCCTTCGCCGGGCGACGTCGGTGCAGATCCCGGGTGTCCTCGACGATCTGTACTCGGCCCAGGCCGCGAAGGTCGCCCTCGGGGCAACGGTGTCTGGTGGCGCCACGACCCTGCGGGTCTGGGCCCCCACGGCACAGCAGGCCCGAGTGCTCGTGTTCGACACCGCCACCGCGGCGGCCCCCAGCGCGACGCTCGACATGGCGCGCGACGACGCCAGCGGCGTGTGGTCTGCGTCCGGAGCCGACCTCACCGGTCGGTACTACCTCTATGAGGTCACGGTGTGGGCACCCAGCACGCAGGCGATCGTCACCAACCAGGTGACCGATCCCTACTCGCTGTCGCTGTCCACCAACAGCACGCGCAGCCAGGTCGTCGACCTCGACTCCCGGAGCCTCAAGCCGGGCGGCTGGGACGAGCTGCGCAAGCCCAAGCTCAAGAAGGCCGAGGACATCTCGCTTTACGAGCTGCACGTGCGTGACTTCTCGGCGAACGATCCGTCCGTCCCCGCCAGCAAGCGGGGCACGTTCGAGGCATTCGCGCTGGACGACACGAACGGCACCGAGCATCTGAAGGAACTGGCCGAGGCGGGTCTGACGCACGTGCACCTGCTGCCGTCGTTCGACTTCGCAACGGTGAACGAGGACCGCAGCACCTGGACGCAGCCATCGGCCGCGGACCTGGCCGGACTCCCGGCCGACTCCGAGGCCCAGCAGGCCGCGGTCACGGCCAACGCCAAGACCGATGGCTTCAACTGGGGCTACGACCCGCTGCACTACACCGTTCCTGAGGGCAGCTACAGCACCAACCCGCAAGGCTCGCGCCGCATCGTGGAGTTCCGCGACATGGTGAAGGGCCTGAACGAGGACGGTCTGCGCGTCGTGATGGATGTGGTCTACAACCACACGAGCGCGGCCGGTCAGGACGCGAACTCCGTCCTCGACCGGTTGGTGCCTGGCTACTACCAGCGCCTCAACGACAAGGGAGCGATCGAGACCTCCACGTGCTGCTCCAACACTGCAAGCGAGCACGCCATGATGGAGAAGCTCATGATCGACTCCGTCGTGACGTGGGCGCGCGAGTACAAGGTGGACGGCTTCCGCTTCGACCTCATGGGTCACCATTCGAAGCAGAACATGCTCAACCTGCGGGCCGCGCTGGACGCCCTCACCTTGGCCAAGGACGGGGTCGACGGAAAGTCGATCTACCTCTACGGCGAGGGATGGAACTTCGGCGAGGTCGCCAACAACGCCCGGTTCGTCCAGGCGACACAGGCCAACATGGCCGGCACCGGAATCGGCACCTTCAACGACCGCCTGCGTGACGCGGTTCGCGGCGGCGGTCCGTTCGACGGTGGCCTCGACCTCATCAAGAACCAGGGTCTCATCAACGGCCTCTGGTACGACCCGAACGAGGTGGTATCGGGACCAGGTGGTCCGTCGGAGGCTTCGCAGAAGGCCGAGCTGCTGCTGTCTGCTGATCAGGTCCGTGTCGGCCTGACCGGCAACCTGGCCGACTACACGTTCGTCGACCGCAACGGCAACAAGGTCAAGGGCTCGCAGGTCGACTACAACGGCTCGCCGACGGGCTACACCAGCGATCCGCAGGAGAACATCGTCTACGTCGAGGCGCACGACAACCAGACGCTGTTCGACATCTCCCAGTACAAGAACCCCCGGGACACGTCGATGGCCGATCGGGTCCGAGCCCAGAACCTGGGCATCGACTACACCCTGCTGTCGCAGGGCGTGCCGTTCGTCCACGCGGGGACGGAACTGCTGCGATCGAAGTCCCTGGATCGCAACAGCTTCGACTCCGGCGACTGGTTCAACCGGCTCGACTTCACCGGGAAGACCAACAACTGGGGAGTCGGCCTGCCGCCGAAGGCCGACAACGGCGACAACTGGTCGTTGATGAAGCCGCTCCTGGCTGATCCCGCCCTGCGTCCGGCGCCGTCGAACATCGCGTCCACGTCGAAGCACATGGACGAGATGCTCCAGATCCGCCGCTCGTCACCGCTGTTCCATCTGACCACGGCTGCACGGGTCTCCGACCGCTTGGTGTTCCACAACACCGGCCCGGATCAGCTGCCTGGCCTGATCGTGATGGAGCTGGCTGATCCGAGTCGCAATACCCTGCCGGGTGGCGACCTCGATCGTCAGGCGGAGCGCCTGGAGGTCCTGTTCAACGCAACTGATGAGCCGGTGACCTACCAGGTTGCCGACCTGAAGGGTGCCAACGTGCGCCTGCATCCGGTGCAGGCCAACTCGGCCGATCGAGTGGTGCGCTCGTCCTCGTTCGATGCGGGCACCGGAACCTTCACAGTGCCGGCTCGGACGACGGCGGTGTTCGTCCAGGCGCAGAAGACCGGTCGGTCATAGTGACGGCCGCCTGAAATCAGATGGCTGGGGGCCGGCGCGCTGCGTCGGCCCCCAGCCATGTCGCGTGATGAAGGCTGAGGAGTCCAGCCAGGGGGCGTACCGGCCTTTGAAGGCCGCCTTTGCCGACATACTGAACGCATGCGGCGCGCCCTCATCGTTATCCTCCTGACTGTTGCCGTCGTGCTCGCGGGCACCTCCCCGGCTGAGGCGCACCAGCCCGTGCGGCTCACGGCGGCAAACCCGACGCCCGAGCGCGGTCCGCTGCTCGTCGACGGAACCGTGTCGTTCGCCGTCTACGCGACCGTGCAGGGGAAGGACACCCGAGGGTTCCGATTCGGGCTGCGTACCGGACAGAAGCTGGAGGCCCAGCTGCTCATCGTCGACAAGGCACCCGGCAACACGCTCACAGCGGCAGCACTTCCCGAGATCGTCATCACCGACCCCCGCGGGAAGCGCACGATCCTCACGCCGAAGGAGCGCACGCCCTTCCTCGAGTCCTACTCGGGCACGAAGTACCTGTACCTGGCCCGACTGTCCGGTGCAGGTGGGAACGGGACCTACCAGGTACTGGTCCGTTCACGGTCGACGCAACCCGTTGAGGCGGTCGTGGCGGTCGGCTATCGCGAGGTCACCGGCCGCGTGGTGCGCTAACCGTCACTCTTTGCCAGGCCGGATCGTCGAAGGGGTACCGGCTACCTGAGGAAGTGAGACGACAGTGGACCAGACGGATGCCTTCATTGCGGAACGGCCACGACTGGTGGGCCTTGCCACGCGGATCCTGGGTGATCCATCCGAGGCCGAGGATGTCGTCCAGCAGGCGTGGCTTCGCCTCCATGGCACGGACGTCGCGATCGACAACCTGCCTGCGTGGCTGACCACGGTGACCGTCCGGCTGTGCCTGGACAGGCTGCGCCTTCGCGTGCCCACTCCTGAGGCTGAACTCGAACTCACCGAGACCGCGGCCGACCCAGCCGACGAGGTGACCCTCGCCGACACCGTGCGTGTCGCCTTGCAGGTCGTCCTGGACCGCCTGACTCCCAACGAGCGTGTGGCGTTCGTGCTGCACGACAGCTTCGGGTTCGAGTTCTCCACCATCGCGGCAGTCCTCGACACCACGCCGACGGCCGCTCGCAAACTTGCCTCCCGTGCGCGCGCCAAGGTCCGACAGCCGGCCCGCGAGGATCAACTGACCGACTGGGAGGTCGTCGACGCCTTCCTCGCGGCTGCGCGAGAGGGGGACTTCACCCGGCTGTTGCACCTGCTCGCACCTGACGCCGTGGTGTCGGCGGACGAGGCCGCACTCCTCGCCGGCACACCGCAGCGCATCGAGGGACAGCAGGAGGTGGCCACCTTCTTCAACGGTGCGGCGAAGGCGGCCCTGCCCGTCTACATCGGCGATCGACCCGGTGCGGCATGGTTCCACCTCGGCGAGGCCCGCGTGGCCTTCGACTTCGCCATTGCTAATGGTCTTGTGCAGGGCATCACCTTCCGCGCGGACCCCGAACTCCTCGCGGGAATCACCAAGCGACGCGACGGGGAACGACGCGACTAGCACCGCGATCACTCCGTCACACATGAACCACCCCCAGCGTCATACAAGGACAGGGCCCGCTGGGCACCGCTGATCGAAAGGAAGCGACCGATGAAGACCATGACGTGCAAGGACCTGGGCGGACCGTGCGATCTCAAGCTGACTGGCGAGTCGGCAGACGACGTGATCAAGGCCCAGGATCGACACCTCAAGGAGGCAGTCGACGGCGGCGACACGACCCATGCCGAAGCGCGGCGCGCGATGCAGGGACGCTGGAGGCACCCCAAGAAGTCCATGGACTGGTACAACGCGGCCAAGAAGTCCTTCGCTGCCCTCCCCGAGGACTGACGACCTCCGCTGCCTCGTCGGATCAGTCCGAAAACCCCGACCGTCAGCACGGTCGTGCCCTACGGTCGAGCCATGAGCAAGGGCCGCATGGAGGCGTACAGCGATGCCGTGATCGCGATCATCATGACGATCATGGTCTTGGAACTGCGTCCACCCGAGGGCACGGACTGGGCCGCACTGCAACCCCTCGTCCCGGTGTTCCTCGTCTACGCCCTGAGCTTCGTCTACCTCGGCATCTACTGGAACAACCACCACCACCTGCTGCAGGCAACGACTCACATCACGGGAGGGATCCTGTGGGCGAACCTCAACCTGCTCTTCTGGCTGTCGCTGTTTCCGTTTGCCACCGGGTGGATGGGCGAGAACCACGCTGCAACCGTCCCGACCATCGCGTACGGCATCGTGCTGCTGCTCGCAGGCGTCGCCTACTACATCCTCCAGTCCGTGATCCTGAGGTCAGAAGGGCCCAACTCGGCACTGGCCACCGCCCTGGGTCGTGACCTGAAGGGGAAGTCCTCACCGGTTATCTACGTAGTGGCGATCCTGATGGCATTCGTCAATCCCTACATCTCCCTCGCCCTCTACGTGGTGGTCGCCGCGATGTGGCTGATCCCCGACCGCAGAATTGAGCGCCTGCTGTCGACCAGTTGAGCGACGGGCCTGACCGCGCAACGGTTATGCGCCCGGCATCTCCAGCATCTGCAGGATCTCTATGGTCCCCATCTGGTTGTGCGGGTGGTCGGCGAGGATCGCTTGAACTGACGCCAGGTCGTCGGCTTGCAGGATCGAATACCCGCCGATCCATCCAGCAGGTCCCGGGTCGTCCTGCGAGGTCGGCATGGTGGGGACGCCCCAGTCGACGAGTGCGTCGCCTGCGCCGGCACCCCACGCCATCCAGGCGTCCATGCCTGCCTTCATATCCTCCGGGGTGGAGCCGGCCATCTGCTCCCCCATGGTCATCTTCGAGCGATACAGAACGAGGTATTTCTCCATGTCGCAGTCCTCTCAGGGCAGACCCAGCGGGAGCTGGAAGCCATAAGCATGCCGCTCGGGGTCCGGCTCGACAAGGCCGAATTCAGGTCCTTCGCGACCACTCAGGGCTTCGCACTACGCCGGACCACTGTCGTTCCCGAGCATGGTTCCTCCCCACCCCGCGTTCTCCTTCGTGGTCACCTCGCGCATGACTTGAGCGAGACGATCGGCGCGCGTTCTGTCGTCGTCGTAGGGAGCCCGCCTCGCGGCGTACAAGAACCAGTGAAAGCGGAGCCCCTCAGCAGAAGACCGGTAGGAGATCCAGTTCTTCTGAAACTGAAACACCTGCTGCAGACCCTCGAGAACGACAACGGCAGCGGCCAGTGACGCCGTAAGGATGGGCGAGGCTGCTGACGCCGCGAGGACCGTCACCGTGGCACCTGTCACGAGAACGAGGACCCTCAACACCTGATAGGCCTTTCGCGCCCGCGTTGCCTGCCTGTTGTACCACTGGAAGACCGCGTCAACTTCTTGCTCCAGCAGCAGTTCCTGCTGCCCGTCCGGAGCCGCCGGCGGGAGGGCGGCTTCCAGCGCCATCCACGACTCGTCTCCCGGTGGTGGGGTACCCGGAATGCGGTTGCTCATGACCAGATCATTGCGCACCGGTGCGGGCATCCGGCCGTGCGATTCGGATACTTGCCAGGTTCCATCGCCGAGGTCAGTTGGCTGACGGCGCAGGTCCGAAGATGTCGAGGCCGAGTTCTCCTGCTAGCTGGCGGGCGACCCGCTGCCCCTTGACGCTGTTGCCCGCCGCATCAAGGGGCGGAGCGAACGTGCCAAGGCTCCCCCTCCCGGGCGATACGGTCACGATGCCGCCACCGATGCCGCTCTTGCCGGGCAACCCGACGTCCAACAGCCAATCGCCCGAGGTCTCGTAGAGACCGGCCACCGCCATCACTGCGATCGTCGCTCGGGCGACGTCCGAGTCCACCACTCGCTCGCCGGTCACGGGATTCACTCCCCCGTCAGCCAACGTCGCCCCCATCAGCGCCAGGTCCGCGGCCGTCACTTCAAGGCAGCTGGTCCGCGTATAGAGGTCAGTGACCTCTTCGGGATCTCCATCAAGCGCCTTACGGTCCGCAAGGAGAAGCGCCAAGGCGCGGTTGCGGGAGTTCGTCAGGGACGCCGAGGCGTAGGTCGCCCCATGGACTGAGAGCAACCGACCGGCAAAGTCAGAGAGGCCCGTCGCCACGACATCCCACTGCTCGTCGGTGCTGCCCCCGGGCAGGAGGCCCGTGCTCATGAGCGCGCCCGCATTGACCATCGGATTCGTCCGCGACTCCGGGTCGCGCTCGACGGCAGCCAGCGAGTTGAACGGCAGGCCCGTGGCGTTGACGCCGATCCGGCGTCGCACCGCCTCGAGCCCCCGGGCCTGGCAGACCAGGGCGAACACGAAGGGCTTGGCGCAACTCATGATTGTGAACGGGTGGCGCGAGTCCCCCACTTCGCTAATTTGACCTTCGACGTCCGCGACGGCAATGCCGAAGAGGTGAGGATCGACCTCGCTGAGTGCCGGGTAGACCGTCGAGACGACGCCCACGGTCGGCTCAGCGCAATCGGCATGCACCCGGTTGATCAGGTCCTGAACCCGACTGGCGCCGCCAGCCACATCCGTCACGTCATCACCCCCCAGCCAACGGTGCTTGCGGGGTACTGCCGCTCGTCGCAGAGGCAGGCGACCATGCCGCCGTGGGGACATCGCGGAGCGACCATGGCGGGCACCCTACACACCGAACATTCCGGCCGCCGTCGCGTACGGATGAGTGCGCGGACTCTGGCCTTGTCCCTGTCGGACGGCTTGAGTACGTTCCTTGGTGATCCCACCCCGACGTTTCACGGTCGACGCCGACCTCACACCAAGCGGGTCCGTCACCGCCACATGAAGGAGCAACCATGACGCGAGTGCGAGTCGACCTCATGGTCTCCCTCGACGGGTTCGCCACCACGACCGACCAGACACCCGAGAACCCGTTCGGCGAAGACTGGTCGCGACTCACACGCGACTATGCAGCGACCCGCACGTTCCGAGCACGCGTCCTGGGCGATACTTCCGGCGAAGGGACCACAGGCGTCGACGACGAGTTCGCGGCTCGATACTTCGAGGGAATCGGCGCCGAGATCATGGGCGCCGGGATGTTCGGGCTTCATTCCTTCCCCGATGACCCAAACTGGAAGGGCTGGTGGGGTGACGAGCCACCGTTCGGGTGCCCCGTGTTCGTCCTCACCCACACGCGACGCGAGGCGATCCCGATGCAGGGCGGCACCACGTTCCACTTCCTGTCTGCTGCACCGCCCGAGGTGCTCGCCCGGGCCGTTGCCGTCGCCGGCGATCAGGACGTCCGCATCGGTGGTGGCCCGTCAACGGTCCGGGAATTTCTCCAAGCAGGGCTCGTGGACGACCTCCACGTCGCGATCACCCCGATCATTCTCGGGAGCGGGATACGACTCTGGGACGACCTTCGTGGGCTCGAGATCGGGGCTCGAGTCACGTCCGTTGCAGCGCCGAGCGGCGCCACCCACATCACGTTCAGCCGCTGACCGAACGCACGCCCAGACCGCCCTGGACACCGTTGCCGCGCCCATCGGCGACACCTGACGGCGGGTCAGTCGCGATCGAGGCGGACCGTCACCTTTCGCCCTCTGATCTTCGCCTGCTGAAGGCTCTTGATGACCTTGTTCGCCTTGGGCGAGGGAACCTCCACCACGGAGAACATCTCGTGGATGCTGATGGCTCCGATGTCCTTGCCCTTCAGCCCGGCCTCGCCCGTGATGGCGCCGACGAGGTCGCCGGGGGTAACGCCGGCCTTGCGACCCAAGGAGACGAACAGTCGAGTCATCGGGCCCTCCGGTGCCTCCCTCCGCTTCCTCGGTGCGCGTGAATCGGTCGAGCGCGAGTCGGCCGAGAGAGACTCTGGCGCGAGCGTCGCGGTGAGATCGTGGTCCGACTCTTCGGCCGCCATCCCCTGGATCGCCTCGTGCGCCAGGGTGAACGCCGCCAGGGCGACGTCGCTGGCCTCACGACCCAGCAACAGGTCGTCGAGGGCTTCGCGGTGGGTATCGAGTCGGGACTGCGCTTCCGGATCGTCGATCAACGTCTCGATCGCATCGCGCGTGCGCTGCTGCCGCATCTGTCGAACGTCGGTGACGGTCGGCACCTTCTCGACGACGACCCGACCACCCAAGAGCTTCTCGATGGACATCAGCAGGCGACGTTCGCGCGGTTCGACGAGACTCAACGCGACGCCTTCACGTCCCGCGCGCCCGACTCGACCAATGCGATGGATGTAGGACTCCGGACTCATCGGCAGGTCGTAGTTGACGACGTGGGACAGCAGGTCGATGTCGAGGCCGCGCGCGGCGACGTCGGTTGCGACGAGCAACTCACTCGCACCCGAACGCAGTCGTCCGAGCACTCTGGTGCGCTGGTCCTGAGTGAGGCCACCGTGCAACGCCTCGGCCTGATATCCGCGCGCAGTAAGAATGTCGGTGAGATCGTCAACGCCGCCACGCGTGCGACAGAACACGATGGCGGCAGTGGGATCTTCAGCGTCGAGTATGCGGCCGAGGGCGGCGGCCTTGTTCGGCCGCGTGACGATGTAGGCAACCTGCCGCACGCGGGGGACTTCGTCCTGCGCGGTCTCCTGCGACTTGATCGAAATCCGCTGCGGATCACGCAAGTGTCTCGCCGCCAACTTGTCGATGCGTTTAGGCATGGTGGCGGAGAACAGGATCGTCTGCCGGCTCTCGGGTGTCATCGCGATGATCGACTCGATGTCCTCGATGAAGCCCATCTCGAGCATCTCGTCGGCCTCGTCGAGCACGAGAGTCTGGATCTCGTCGAGGACGAGAGACTTCCTTGCGCAGAGGTCCAGTGCTCGTCCGGGTGTCGCTACCACTACGTCCACGCCGCGACGCAGGGCATCGACCTGATGACGTGCAGGGGCGCCACCGTAGATCGCGACAGTGCGCGCGCCGAGTTCGCGGCCGTACCCATGAAAAGCCTGCGACACCTGAAGGGCGAGCTCACGGGTTGGCACGAGGATCAAGGAGGTCGGTGCCTTGCCACGATCCTTCCCGTCAAGGTTCTCAAGGATCGGCAGCGCGAATGCCGCGGTCTTGCCCGTTCCCGTAGCCGCCTGGCCCAGAAGGTCACGGCCGCCGATGAGTAGCGGGATGGTCGCCGACTGAATGGGCGTCGGCTCCTCGTAGCCGAGCGCAGACAACGCACTCAGCAGCTCCGGGCGCAGGCCCAACGAGGCGAAGGTGGTGCCGGACTCATCCAGTGGTGAATTCACCAAATCACGGTACCCAAGTTCGTGGCGTGATCGACACCGAGCCGCCACGAAGTTCAGTTGATGCCGATCGACCGCCCAGCCCATTCGCGGGCGCGGAGAACGTTCTTCTGCACTTTGCCCGTCGACGTCTTCGGCAGCGGCCCGAAGTCCACGGCCACCGGCGCCTTGAAGCGAGCCAGCCTCTCGCGGCAGAAGTCGATGATCTCGCGCTCGGTGGCGTGGGCATCGGGCACAAGGGTGACGAATGCCTTCGGGCGCTCGCCCCACTTCTCGTCGGGGATCGCGACGACCGCGCACTCCAGGACGCCGGGGTAGGCGGAGATCGCGTGCTCCACCTCGATCGTCGAGATGTTCTCCCCGCCAGAGATGACGATGTCCTTCTTGCGGTCGCGCAGTTCGATGTAGCCGTCGGGGTGCATCACCGCGATGTCGCCGGAGTGGAACCATCCGCCGGCGAACGCGGTGGCGGTCGCGGCCGGGTCGTCGAAGTACCCCTTCATCACGTTGTTGCCGCGCATGACGACCTCGCCCATCGTCTCGCCGTCTGCCGGAACGTCGCGCATGGCGTCATCAACCACGCGGATCGGGTCCGAGATGACGTTGGCCACGCCCTGGCGCCCCTGCTTCTTCGCTCGGTCCTCGGGTGAGAGCTCCTGCCACGACGCCTGCGGTTCGCAGATCGTGTACGGGGCATACGTCTCTGTCAGCCCGTAGACGTGCACGGGCCGGAGGTTCAGCGCGATCATCCGCGCAAGCAGGGTGGGAGACGGCGGCGCTCCACCGGTGATGACGCTGATCTCCCGTTCCAGGCGGTGCGCCGCCGGATGCGACGTGGCTCCAAGCCAGACCGTCGGCGCTCCGTTGGCATGCGTGACCGTCTCGCTGTCGATCAAATCCCAGATCGCCTGCGCGTCGACCTTGCGTTGGCAGATGTGCCGACCACCCATCGCGGTGACGGCCCAGGGGAAGCACCAGCCGTTGCAATGGAACATCGGGACGATCCACAAGAACACCGATTCCGGGCGAAGGTTCGCCTGCAGTGCCTCGACCAGTGAATTCAGGTACGTACCGCGGTGCGTGTACAGAACGCCCTTCGGCCGTCCCGTCGTGCCGGACGTGTAGTTGATCGAGATGACGTCCTCCTCGTCGTTGACGACGAAGTCCACAGGATCGGGAGAGCCGCCAGCGAGGAACTGCTCGTACGGGTCGTCGGTCTGCCCGGAGTCGTCGATTCGCACGACCTCGAGATCGAGGCCGTCGACGAGATCGACGAGCTCGAAGTCGCAGAACACCATCCGCGCGCCGCAGTGCTCCAGGATGTCGGCGACCTCAGAGCTCGCCAGTCGGGTGTTGATCGCCACGAGGACGGCTCCGGACGCCGGCACTCCGTAGTGCGCCTCGAGCAGCGCGGGGATGTTCGGGGCGAGGAAGGCGACACGGTCGCCCGGCTCGATTCCCGCGTTGAGCAGGGCCGACGCGAGCCGGTTGACCCGTTGCTCGAAATCCCGGTACGTCGTACGGCGCTCGCCGTGAACGATGGCCACCTTGTCCGGGAACACCAGGGCGCTGCGTCGCAGGAAGCTGAGCGGCGTCAGCTCAGTACGGTACGGCTTCGCCGCGTCCGGCTCGTCAAGAGAAGGCCACGGGTAGACGGGTTCCCCGAACGACTGTGTCGTGGAGGGGGAGATGGGTTGCAGCACGGCGTCCTCCTGCGTAAGCGGGCGATGCAGCAAAGTATGTTAGCAAGTGCTATATTAGTCAACCATGGGGCGACCACAGAAGATCGATGACACTGCGTTGCTGGATCGCGCGACCGCGCTGTTCTGGCGCGACGGTGCTGATGCCGTGACGATCCGCGACCTGGAAGTGGCCCTCGGCCTGAAGGCGCCGGCGATCTACCGTCGCTACCCGAGCAAGAACGCCCTCATCGAGAGCTGCGTGGAGCGCTACATGGGTCGCGTCGTCGACAGCCGCATCCGTCGCTACCTCGAGAGTTCCGAGGACCCGCTCGAGGGTCTGCGCTCGTTCTTCGTGACGACCCTGGAACCCCACCCCGGGGAAGAGACGACGCGCGGGTGCCTCCTGACGGTGACGGCCAACCAGACCGTCTTCCAGGACCCGTCGATTCGCGCGGCTGTGCGCGACGGGATGGACCGTATCCGCGCGGGCTTCCAGACCACGATCGAGCGCGGCCAGACGACGGGGCAGATCCGCACGGACGTGAGCGCCGCGACCCAGGCCATGCACCTGATGCTCGTACTTGAGGGCTTGCTCGTGCTTGGGCGCTCGGGGTCGACCGACGTCGTCGAAGGCGTCCAGCTAGCCCTCGACTCCTTACGCCCTGCGGCGGGTCGAGCCGGGCGATAGCTGAGCCGCACGCCAGGCCATCACTCTGATCTTCACGTCAGAAGGAAGGTGCCCACTTCCGCCTACGTTCGTGGACTCATAGCTGACGACAGGGCCGGTCAGGGTTTCTTTGGAGCCCGAGGCTTGCGCACCTGGCGGCTCGGCGGCGACGCGGCCGCGTGTTGGGCGGCACGAAGGCCCTCACCACCGGCTGCCTCCTCGATCGCTTCGATGCTACCGTCCGCGATGGCCGCGACGAACGTCTCGAAATCACGCTGCACTTGGTCGGCGTATGCACCGGCGAAGTCCGTGACGGAACGGTCGAAGCTCTCCCCGCTGCCGAGATAGGCGGCGATAGCGACGGCGTCGCCGGAACGGGCGTGCGCGCGGGCCAGCGCATATCCGCAGAGTGCGGCGTACCGCGGCAATGCCGATTGGTTCAAAGTGGCCGGGTCCGGTGACCACTTCATGTCACGCAGTTGCCGTACGTAGTAACTGCGACCGGAGCGGCCTTCGACCCAACCCAAGAAGGAATCACTCGCTGCCTGCATCAGTCGTTGGCCGGACACAACCCGGTGACCATGCTGCGCAAATGGCGACGTCCCGGTGAATGCCTCCAGTACGGAGGCTTGCGCCTGCTTGACCTGCAGCACCATGACGTCATCGTCGTCCCGGCCTTGCATGAGCAGCGCGAATGCCAGCAGTCCGACGCTCCCGACTCCGACAACCTTGTGGGCGATGTCGATGATCTCGTATCGACCCAACAACTGCTGCCGATCATCTTGCAGGGTCGCGATGTACTCGCCGTAGAGGCCGTTGACCATCGCGTAGACGTCCGCGTTCGCTTCGAGCCGGTCTAGCAATGGCGGCTGGTGAATGAAGCGCCGTCGCCCATCGATGACTTCCGTGATCTTCGCAATGACCGACCACGCGTCGCGGGACCGAGCCTTCGCCACGGCGCGTTCTACCTCGCGTCGGGCCTTGGCTTCCTGCTTCGATAGGGCTTTGCGCTGCTTTCCGGTGAGGATCTCATCGACGGCCCTCTCCAAACCACCCTGATCCACCCGGTCGTACCACAGGCCCAGTTCGGTCTTCCGCGCGAAGCTCGCCATCGACTCCCGGTACGCAGCGGCCGCCGCTCCGGCCGCTGCCAATCCATGCTTCTCCTGCACACCGTTGTCGCGCGCGGCCAAGACGAAGGAGGTCGCCAATCGTTTGATGTCCCACTCGAACGGGCCTGGGTGGGTCTCGTCGAAGTCGTTGACGTCGAAGACCACGGAGCGATCGGGCGCGCCGAAGAGGCCGAAGTTCGAAAGGTGCGCATCCCCGCACAACTGCGCCGTCAAGGACGTCCGAGGCGATGCGGCAAGGTCGCTCGCCATCACCAGAGCGCTGCCGCGGTAGAACGTGAACGCACTTACCGCCATTCGGGCATGCCGCACGGGCACCAGTTCCTGCACGCGGGAGGAATCCTGGCCAGCGAGCAAGGCGACGGGATCCGCCCGGTCAGATGCCGGTGACCACACGGCGAGCCGGCTGCGAGGCACCTCGGCCCGAGCCGATCGCCCTCGATCCTGGCGCTGGCCGACACTCAGGTGCGTGCCGGCAACGGCTGCGGGCGCCGACTTCGGGGCGCCACCCGAAGCGGTCATCGCCTGCGCCACGGCATCACTGGCCGTCGTGGGGGCACCCGAAGGCGCCACCTCGTCAGGCTCCTGGACCGCGCCGGACATTAAGCGCTGACCCGCTTGTCATGGACGGCCTTGGCGGCGTGCCTCGACAAGCGAGCGATGACCGCAGCCCGAGTGGCCGGATCCAGGGCAGCCAGTTGCGCCTCAATGTCGTCGACCGTCGATACCGCGACCTCGTGCTTCTCCCGGACCGAGACTGCCGCGAATGCCAGCGCTGCAGCAGCGGCCACCAACAACCCCACCCGTAGGAGCACCTTCGGATCGACCATCACCATCTCCTCAACGGAAGACACGATCACGCATCACGGCCCTGTCTGTCCGCCCACTATGGACCGGCCGCGCGAACATCGGGCCGAAACCTCGACATCGCCGCGCCAGCCTTGCGACCTGAGAGTACCTATCGTTGCCGTTCAATGGAATGCCGCGGACAGCGCGGCCGGCAGGCCTCGAACGGATCGCTTGCATGTTTGCCCTCTCGCTGAACGAGCCGGGCCATGGTTCGATCAGTACCTTGCGCCGATTCTGTCGACTCCGAGTCGACTCGACTACCTAAGGACACGACATGTCCGTGCCAGCCGAAGACACAGAAGGTCCTTTCACTGACACGGTCACCGACGGGTCCGGGAGCCGTGAGGTGACGATCCGGTTCGACCTTCGCTCCGTGCGTCGAGCCGGAACCCTGCTGTTGTTCCTGGTCGCCGTGTTCCTGCTGGCCCTGTGGCTGTTCTCCGTCACCGGGCACTTCCTGTTCCTGGTCCTGATGGCATGGCTCATCGCGATCGCCCTTGAACCGGGCATCCGCGCTCTCATCGCCCGCGGGCGATCTCGCGGCACCGCCGCGGCGATCATGGGCGGCGGCGCACTCCTGGTGGTCGTCGTCCTCGCGGTCGTCTTCGGTCAGCTCTTCTTCACCCAGATCGCGCAGTTCGTCAGCGGTGTCCCGGCGTTGACAACCACCGTGATCGACTGGGTCAACTCCACATTCCACACCACCTTGGACCAGACGTCCATCACCTCGTCGCTGCAGCTGGACCCCTCCAACATCAGCTCATGGGCCGGGTCGCTGTCCGGCGGCGTCCTGGGCGTCGTCGGATCCTTGTCGTCGGTGCTGTTCGACCTGGTCACGATCCTCGTGTTCGCGGCCTACTTCGCCGCCGACGGTCCGCGCTTCTTCCAGACGATCGCGTCGGCGATGCCACCCCGCGCCCAGCGCGTCTTCATCAACGTCTCCGAGATCACCATCGCCAAGACCGGCGGCTACGTCGTTTCGAAGATCATCCTCGCCGCGTTGTCCGCGGTCTTCCACGGCATCTTCTTCTTCGCCATCGGCGTCCCCTACTGGCTGCCCTTTGCCCTTTTCGTCGGCATAACCGCCCAGTTCATCCCGCTGATCGGCACATACCTCGGCATCATTCTGCCCGTGCTGGCCACCGTCTTCGCATCACCGTGGAAGGCCGTCGCCATCATCGTCTTCGCCGCCATCTACCAGCAGATCGAGAGCTACATATTCACTCCACGCGTCAGCACGAAGACGATGGATGTCAACCCTGCCATCGCGCTGGCAGCGGTGTTCGTCGGAGCCGCAATCTGGGGACCGGTCGGGGCGCTCATCGGCATCCCCCTCGCCGCCGCCGGCGTCGCCATCTCAAGCAGCTACCGCAAGTACTACGACCTCGTTCCCGAAGTCGAGGCCCTCGGAGAGGGCGGCAGTGCCGAGGGACGCGACCCCGAATCATCCACCTGACCATTGCCTCACGTGCCGATCTGACTGATCGCACGCATCACTAGTCCTGGTCGCTGGAGTTGGGTCATTCCTATTCAGGTTCTGGATAGAAGACGCAAAGCTCATCGCGGTGCGTCAGTGACGTCCCATTCGAGAATCGTCGCTCGACGTGCTGGGCCCGCAGTTGGCATTGACCGTTGCGTCGGTCTTCGCCTTGCGTCGACTTGTCGTGCGTGCGACAGCGAATCTCGACAGGCGGAACGACGATGGAATCGGGAAACAACCCTTGCGAGCAGTACGCCATCAACGCCAGGGTGCTAACCGAAGTGGCGAGAGGTGAACTCATGAAGAATCCACGCAACCCGTCGCTCGTCGCAGGCTGCCACCTTCGACTTCACGACTGGGACACGAAGTCGAACGCCTCTGGAGAACTGGTCTCAAGGTGCAGGCGCTGTGGCAAGCGCGAGTACCTCAGTCCCCGCCGTCGCCCGTTGCCGTGGCCGATGTTATGACTGCACTTCACAGCGCCATGCCGTGCGACGTCGAACGAACTCTGCACCATCGTGAGCGACGTCTGGCGTCTATCCCCTCGGGGCGCGGCGATCACGGACTGGCGCATCAATACCCATTGTTGACGGATCTTCGTGCGAGGTGAACCTCATGTCCAAGAAGACCAACGCACCCATGACCCCCGACCAACTGGCCGAGGAAGTCTGGGAAGACGAATCGCCCACGAACTACCTGGTTCGAGATGACGACGCCGATACCCAGCACCGACCACAGACGGACCCCCGTGACAATCCGCGAAGCCGGTGACTCACATGCTTCCACGCAGCGTACGACCTCATCCGCCCGCCGCCGTATCCGTTCGTTGCGACTACTCGTCGAGCAGGATTGTCGGCGTGCGAGCCTCCTGACGGTCAACGGCATCAAGCATGGTGGCCTCCAAGGGAATGGCGTCGTAACTCGGTGCAAAGGAGTCGTCCCAATGGTCGGTTTCGGCCGTGTCGCTAGCAGCTGGTTCAACGGACCTGTCGGCCACGGTGAGCGGCCGACCCTCACGAATCATGGCCCCGCGACGTCCGAGGCCCAAGTACGTAATGGGGGTCGTCCACGACGACGGCAGTCCGCAGTCCACCGTGACCTGCCTCAGCGTGACCAACTCATAGGCATGGCCTCCGCGACCTTCAGTTTGATCGAGTACGGCCATGTTCGACTCGGCGACAAGGAGGACGTGGCAGGCATGCGGCTCGGGGCCGGACTTCACCAAGGTCCACGGACGAACATTCTTTCGTGGCGAACGGCCCCGGCACCAAGCCGACTGAGCGCCCCGCATGGTCCCGTACAGGGCAATGGTCGGCGGTCCGACTGGCCCGAACTTCTCCTGGATCCGGGAAGGGCAACGATTGCTTCCGTATGCCAGTACCGCGCCATAGCGCTCCTCGGTCCGGACCCGCAGCCAGTGTGTCAGCGGCTCCCCGTTCACCAAGCGCAGCGGTCCCTGACCGGCAAGGGGAAGCACACGACCATCAGAGTGGACGAAGGAGTAGGCCGGGACCCGGCCGGGATACGGAGAGGCCGCAAACTCGGCCGCGTCGACCCCCGCGAGGCGCGTCATGCGCCTTCCCCCAGCCTCGACGTTCGACGGCGACCGCGAGGGCGCGCTCGGTCAGCAGGCATCGCTCCAGCATGCCGCAGAAGAGGCGTTGACGCATCAGCCGCTAACGGGCACACTCGACGCGAAGGCGCCGATAGCTGGGGGAGGCACCCTCGAGCGGCGCGCGCACGCGTGCTGCGAGGCCCAACCCGGGAACTGGGACGCTGCGATGGCGACTGAGTCGGTTTCGGACGTGGGTAAGGCGATCGAGAACGATCGTCTGCTTGGGGAACTCGCTGAGGCTCGCGACCAACTCGACGCCACGGCGAGGATCTTGCAGTCCATCGGTCGGTCCGCGTCGGACTTTGAAGGTGTCCTCGACGCCATCGTCGAGAGCACGCTGAAACTGTGTCGCGCCGACCAGGCCGTCATCTGTCTCATCAATGACGGAACCTTCTTTGTCGCGAGTGCGACGGGACTATCAGACGAGTACCGCGACTACATCGCAGGACACCCCATCATGGTCGATCGGACAACCGCAATCGGCCGGGTGGCAATCGACCGCGTTGCCCAACAGATCGAGGACGTACTCGCCGATCCGGAGTATGGACGCCCCGATATTCAGCAGCTGGGTGGCTACCGAACTGTCCTTGGGGTGCCCATGGTCATCGACGATGAGGTCGTCGGCGTGGTGAACTTGTGGCGCAGCGACGTCGACCCGTTCAGCGATCGGGCCATCGAACTCGCTACCAGCTTCGCCGCACAGGCAGCAATCGCACTACGCAACGTCGACCTGGTCCGGGCTCTCCAGGGTCGCACCGCCGAGATGGATGAGAAGGTCGCCCAACTCGAAGCGCTTCGCACGGTCGGGCAGGCCGTCAGTTCCACCCTCGACCTCGACGAGGTGCTGGCAACGATCGTGAAACTCGCTGTCCAACTGACGGAGACAGACGGCGGATCCCTCCTCGAGCTCGATCACGCCTCCCGCGTCTTCCGCACCCGCGCCGCCTATGGCAGCAGCAGTCAACTGCTCGAGGCACTCCGAAGCACGCGCATCGCCCTGGACGAAACCCTGGTGGGTCTCGCATGCCTCGAGGGCCAACCGCAGATGGTCGCCGACCTGGAGACAGCACACCTTGACCCTCACCTGGCGGTCCTCAAGGGCGAGGGCTGGCGCTCGGTCCTGGCCGTGCCCATGCAGCACGAAGGGGAAATGGTCGGCGCACTAGTGGTCCGCCGGCGATCCACGGGGACCTTCGACGCCGACACGTCAGCCCTCCTGCAGACATTCGCGAGCCAGTCAGCCCTCGCCATCGTCAACGCGCGCCTGTTCCACGAGCTCGAGCGCAAGTCCGCCGAGTTGCAGATCGCCAGCCGGCACAAGTCGGAATTCCTCGCCAGCATGTCGCACGAGTTGCGGACGCCACTGAATGCGGTGATCGGCTTCTCAGAGGTACTCCTGGAGCGGATGTTCGGGGACCTGAACGACAAGCAGGAGGACTATCTGCGAGACATCCTCGGATCAGGCCGGCATCTACTGGAACTGCTCAACGACATCCTCGACCTATCCAAGGTGGAGTCCGGTCACATGCAATTGGACCGATCCGACGTGGATGTGCTGCCGGTGCTGGAGTACTGCTTAGCGCAGGTGCGCGAACGGGCAGGCGCACACGGGATTTCGCTGCACCTGGAGGTCGGCGCGGAAGTCGACACGGTCGTGACAGACGAACTGCGCCTCAAACAAGTCCTGCTCAACCTGCTGTCCAACGCGGTCAAGTTCACCGGTGAGGCAGGCCACGTGAGGCTTCACGCCCATGCAGGCGACGGCGAGTTGACCATCTCCGTATCCGACACCGGCCCTGGCATCGACCCAGCGGACCGCGAGAGGGTGTTCGAGTCCTTCGAGCAGGCCGGGCGCCCGCACGACCAAACGGAGGGAACGGGCCTGGGTCTGGCCTTGTGCCGGCGCATCGTGGACCTGCTGAGCGGACGCTTGTGGCTGGAGAGCGAGGTCGGGGTAGGTAGTACTTTCGCGTTTACCCTGCCGCTCAAGGATACGCCCAGTCACTCCTCGAGCCACGACGCAAGCCGCGAAGGCCCCGTGATCGTGATCATCGAAGATGACCGGCGATCACGGGAACTCACGTCGCTGTACCTCGAGGGCGCTGGTGCTCGAACTGTCTCCACCGCCACAGGGATTGCGGGGCTGGCGGCCGTGCGCAGTCATCGACCGGCGGCCGTGGTGCTGGACATTCGTCTGCCCGGCATGGACGGGTGGGAAGTTCTTTCAACGTTGAAGGCCGACCCGACAACGTCCCTGACCCCAGTCGTCGTCATCACGATGCTGGACGAGAGATTGCGTGCGAAGACCCTTGGCGCCGACGAGTACCTCATCAAGCCCGTCAACCGGGAGCAGGTTCTGGAGGCGCTGGGCCGGGTCGGCGTCATCGATTCGGGCACTCGTTCGACCGCGTCGATGCCGGAGGGGTCATGAGCGAACTGAGGGTCCTCGTCGTCGAGGACAACGACAAGAATCTCAAACTGATCCGCGACGTCCTTGAGTTTGCCGGGTTCAACGTCGTCACCGCCGACACGGCCGAGATCGGGGTGCGCCTCGCCATCGAGGATCCCCCCGCGATCGTGCTGATGGACCTGCAGCTTCCTGGAATGGATGGCACGCAAGCCCTCGGCGAACTGCGCGCGTCACCTCGCACGACCCACGTCCCCGTGGTGGCGGTCACCGCTTATGCCATGGACGAGGACCGCGAGCGGGTGCTTAGCGCGGGCTTCGACGGCTACATCACCAAGCCGCTGAACATTCGTGCCCTCCCCGCGCAGATCCGCGACTACCTGCCTCCCGAAGGGAATCAGTCATGAGCGAGCCGGCAACCGTGCTGGTGATCGATGATCTTGCGCAGAATGTGCGACTGCTCGACGCCGTCCTGAGCCCACGCGGATACACGATGACGAGTGCTTCGTCCGGCCAGGAAGCCCTGGACTCGCTCGCTGAAGAACTGCCCGACATCGTGCTCCTTGATGTCCTCATGCCTGGGATGGATGGCTACGAGGTTTGTCGACGCATACGCGAGAACCCTCGAACGGCCTTCCTGCCGGTCGTGATGATCACCGCCAGCGGCGATCAGGAGAAGGTGCGCGCCATCGAGGCAGGGGCCGACGACTTCATCATGAAGCCGTTCGACCAGTCCGAGCTGCTCGCGCGCGTGAGGTCGCTGGTGCGCCTGAGGCGCTACCACGACACGGTGGAGCGCCAGGCGGCGGAACTCCAGGAATGGAACAACCAGTTGAAGGAACGAGTCGAGGCGCAGGTCAAGGAACTGGAACGCGTGAACCGGCTTCGACGATTCCTGGCCCCCCAGATCGTCGACCTGGTCGTCGATTCCGGAGACGAGTCATTCCTTCGCAGTCACCGCAGGGAGATCGTCGTCGTGTTCTGCGACCTGCGGCGATTCACGGCGTTCACCGAGACCTCCGAACCGGAGGAGATCATGGCCGTACTAGGTGAGTTCCACGCCGCGCTGGGAGACCTCGTCCACCGTTTCGAGGGAACACTTGAGCAGTTTGTCGGCGATGGGCTCACCATCTTCTTCAATGATCCGATCCCGTGTGACGACGGACCGCTTCGGGCGATTCGGATGGCGGTCGCGATGCGCAATCGGGTGCAGCAGCTCACCACGTCATGGTCCAAACGCGGACACGATCTCGGCTTCGCGGTGGGCGTCGCCCAGGGCTTCGCGACCCTCGGGCGGATCGGCTTCGAGGGACGCTACGAGTACACCGCGATCGGCAGCGTGATGAACCTTGCGTCACGGCTGTGCTCGGCCGCCGAGCCCGATCAGATTCTCGTCACCCAGCGTGTCCACAACGCCGCCGACGGCTTCATTGTCAGCGAGCCCAAGGGCGACATGGCACTGCGCGGTTTCTCGCGCCCCGTGACGGTCTACAACGTGCTAGGACTCGACGCCGCGCGAGGGCCATCATGACCTCGCTCGACGGGACCGGCGTCACCCTGTCCCAACTGGACGAGGCGCACAGGTACGACCGGTTCGACCGACTCCAGCAGCGCCTCGATCACGTTTGGGCCGCGATGCGCCTGAATGAGGAAGGAGAGTCCGTCGTCGTCATACCGTCGGTCACCCTCGATCGGGTCCAACAGTCCAGCGGCTCGCTGAGTCAGGCGATGGAGGAGCGCTTCCTGTTCCTGCTTCTCCTCCTGCGCGAGCCCAGGCTGCGAGTCGTCTACGTCACCTCCTTGCCGGTGTCACCCGAGATAGTTGAGTACTACCTCGCGCTGCTGCCAGGCATCGTTCCCAGCCACGCGCGGGCTCGGCTGTCGCTCGTGTCCGTCAATGACGCGTCATCGCGGCCCCTGAGCGAGAAGCTGCTCCGGCGACCCCACCTCTTGCGTCACATCGCCGACCTCATTCCCGATCCATCTCGATCACACCTGATCCCCTACAACACGACGACACTCGAGCGGGACCTCGCCATCGTGCTGGGCATTCCCATGTACGGGGCCGACCCTCGGCTGTTCGGATTCGGCACGAAGAGTGGGTGCCGCCGACTCTTCGCAGACGAAAATGTCAGGCATCCGATCGGCTATGAGGATCTCCACAGCGAGGATGACGTCGAAGACGCCATCGTCCGCCTGCGCCAGAGGCGACCGGCCGTCAGGAGCGCGATCGTGAAGCTCAACGAGGGCGTGTCGGGCGCCGGCAACGCGATGGTCGACCTTGACGAGCTGCCGCCGGTCGGCGCCTCGCAGGAAGGGCCCGCACTTCGCGACCGCATCGGGCGAATGGAGTTCGAGCAACCGGACATGCCTTTCGAGGCGTACATGGCCAAGCTCGCCGAGCGTGGCGGCATTGTCGAGGAACGCATCCACGGGGAGGAACTGCGCAGCCCAAGCGTTCAATTGCGCGTGATCCCGGGTGGCAAGGTTGAACTCCTGTCCACGCACGACCAGCTCCTTGGCGGTCCCAGCGGGCAGAGCTACCTCGGATGCCGCTTTCCGGCCGACTTCGCATACGCCCGGGAGATCAGCGCGGAGGCGATGCTCATTGGCGAGCGCTTATCGCGCGAAGGCGTCCTGGGAAGGTTCGCCATCGACTTCGTCGTCGTCAAGAACAGGGGCGGCACGTGGGACACCTATGCCATCGAAATCAACTTGCGCAAAGGCGGGACAACGCATCCCTTCCTCACTCTTCAATTCCTCACTGACGGGAGGTACGACGCCATGACAGGGCTGTTCATTACACCCGACGGGCGCGAAAAGCACCTCGTCGCAACCGACCACCTCGAATCCCCGACTCTCTGCGGACTTACTCAAAGCGACCTGTTCGACATCGTTGCGCGCCACGGACTCCACTTCGACCAGTCGCGACAGTGCGGTGTCGTTTTTCACATGATCAGTTGCCTCACCGAGCTCGGACGCGTCGGACTCACCGCCGTCGGCGACACGCCCGATCAGGCCGACTCGATCTATCGGCGCGCGGAGCAGGTCCTCTTGGACGAAGCCCAACAAGCGAATCGTGAAACACCGGTCCCGGCAATCTGATCGGGTAGGCAGTCGTGAACTACGAGGCCCACGGCACCGACCACCGGAACTCCCCGTCGGATAGCGGGTGCCCAGGGCCCTAGCGTGCCCCGAGTTCCGTCTCCTGAGGCGACAGCTCGTTGCCGTGGCGGCGAGCGATCAGGGCTACCGTGATCAGCCAGGTGAGGAAGAGTCCGACGAAGATCCGCTGAGACAGGCCGTACAGGTTCTCTCCAAGGATGGGCATGAGGAGAAATGCCGGTACCGACAGGGCCGCCCATGCCAGTGACCACGGCGCGAAGCCCGACCAGTGCAGGTCACGGCGCATCGACCGGTAGGACGCAAACATCGCCGCCATCATCAGGAGGAACACGGAGACGGCGGCCAGTGCGTGGACGTTGCTCACGGCGGTGGGGGGCGTGCCGGACGCGTTGGTTCGGAACACTCCCGCCACGAGGTCCAGGACCCCTGCGACCAGCAGGAGGACTGGTGTGACGCGCATCCGCTGGACGGTGCTGCGCAGAACCGAGGCGACCAGGACGGTGCCCGCACCCATTGCGCAGAACGCGAGTCCCATCACCACACCCGCGTTGCCCAAGGCCAGTTCACTCATGGGGTGCGAGAGCGGCGCATAGTCGTCGGGCTGGACGAGCTGCACAAGGGCCACCGCGATGGGGAAAGCCACGAGGCAGGCAAGGGCCGCGGTGGCTCGCCACCGCACGCCCGTATACGACCGAGTTGGGGCTATGGCGAGAGGCATTGTCATTGTGACCTCCGGGGCTTCGGATGGCTCCACGCTCATACGCTTCTCCACCAGCGGGCCAGAAGCCGCTAAACCACTCGTAGCCCTACCGGGCCTTTCCGTCTAGAGTCCAACAACCCGTCCTCAGTCCCCGAGGGACTTACGCACGCAGCGAAACTCCACGTTCCAAACCGCGGCCCGCGGCACGACACCACTGCGGCACGCGTGGCGATCAGCACTGCCTGGAAGGGTTGAGTGGCGTCGGCCACACCCTGCCGGCGAAGCACTCAGTCGTCCGTGCCCGTCGAAGAGGCTGACCCGCACGATCGGCAACGGCGCGACGCATCCCTGCGCAGCCTTCCGCGCCTCGTGCCAGCTCGGCTCGACGAGTGTCATCAGCCGACCTTCTCCCAACCCCGCTTGGGTGCGTGGTTGCCGGCATCGTGCGGACCCTTGTCGCGGTACACGACGTACGGCCGGAACACGTAGCCGAAGGGTGCGCTGAACGCATGCACCAGTCGCGTGAAGGGCCACACGATGAACAGCAGCATGCCGGCGACGGCATGGATCTGGAACGACGGCAAGGCTTCCGCCATCAGCTCGGGCTGCGGATTGAGCAGGAAGATCGATCGGAACCAGGGCGAGACCGTCTCGCGGTAGTTGTAGCCGTTGCCGAGGACTCCGGAGCCGATGATCGTAGTGAGCAGGCCGAGACAGATGGCCGCGATGAGGAACACGTACATCGTCTTGTCGTTCTTGGTGGTGGCTGCCATCACGGCACCGGTGGTGCGGCGTCGGTAGACGAGGAGCGTCACCCCGACGAGCGTGCACACCCCCGCGACGGCACCGATTCCAACGGCCATCAGGTGGTAGGCGTCTTCGCTGAGTCCGGCGGCATGGGTCCAGGCCTCCGGGATGAGCAGGCCCATGATGTGGCCCATCAGAACCGCGAGGATGCCGATGTGGAAGATCGGGCTGGCGATCCGGATGAGGTTCCGCTCATACAGCTGGCTTGACCTCGTGGTCCAGCCGAACTTGTCGTACCGATAGCGCCAGATGGTCCCGGTGACGAAGACGGCGATCGTGATGTACGGGAGGGCGACCCACAGCAGGATCGCAGAGGCGGTCATCGGCGGGCCCCAATCGATTCGATGGTGACGCTGACTCCGAACGGCTCGAGACCCACGGTCTCAGCGGGAGGTCCCGAGGCAGCCAGCTGGGCCATGCGGGCTTCGATGTCGGGCGTGATGGCGGGGAGCGTGACGACAATGGCATCCAAGACGTGCACGTAGTCAGAACCAAGCTTGGCCAGCGCATCGCGGAGCAGATGGATGGGAACCGAATGCTCGGCGAGCAACGCGTCGCCAGTCAGGCGATCACCTACGGCCGCGAACTCCAGCACCATCGCGAGGTGATCGGCGAGCTCGACGTCTCCGGCGTCGAACCCCGACTCAAGGTAGGCCTGCTTGAACCGAAGGATCGCCCGGCCGCGGTTACGCGTGTCGCCGTCGGTCCAGTAGGTGAGATAGGGACATGCCTTGCGCTTCATGTCGAACATGGCGACGTAGTGGGCCTGCACCTCCCTGACAGGCGTGTTCTCGAGGTATTCGAGGAAGGTCCGCAGCGGCGCTGCCAATCGATCGGGCAAGTCGCCGGCCACTTCAGCGATGTCGTCGAGCCGGGAGAGCAGCAGGTCGTCCGGATACCAGAGCAGCCACGATGCCGCGAGTCTGGCGACAGCGATCTGCTGATCCTTCGGGTGGTCACTGGTCATCAGACTCACCCGCTCCGCCCCAACTGCCCAGGTTCATGCGCACCGCGTCAAGCGGTATCAGCACCTCGGTCGTCTGGCGCTCCTTCAAGGCGTGGAAAGTCTCGACGGCAACTGGCACCGGGCGGCCAGAGGCGTAGCCGAATGGGCCGGATGCGTCATGGGGGTCGCCGTCGTAGTCGACTGCACAGGCCAGTTCCTCGAGGTCTCGCGCCGTCTCGGCGTGCGCCTTGGGGATGATGTAACGGTCTTCGTACTTGGCGATAGCCAGGAGTCGGTACATCTCGTAGACGGACTCTTCGGTCATGCCGACGGCCTCGGGGATCTCCGGTCGTGGCTCACGGCCGAGGTTGACGTCGCGCATGTAGGACCGCATCGCGGCGAGCTTCCGCAGCGATGCCTGCACCGGAGCGGGGTCGCCCGCCGTGAACAGCTCAGCGAGGTACTCGATGGGGATACGCAGCGTGTCGAGCGCGCCGAACAGATTGTCGACGTCCTCTGCGTCGTTGCCCGTGTCGCGCAGCGCATCCACCACTGGCGACAAAGGGGGGATGTACCAAACCATCGGCATGGTTCGGTACTCCGGATGCAGCGGCAGGGCGACGTTGTAGACCTTGGCCAGCTTGTAGACGGGCGAGCGCTGCGCTGCGTCGAGCCAGTCAGCGGGAATGCCGTCACGGCGCGCGGCCTCCTGCACTGCGGGATCGTTTGGATCCAGTAGCAGGTCCAGTTGTGCCTGCAGCAGGTCGTGCTCATTCTCGACCGATGCGGCGGCGGTGACCTCGTCGGCGTCGTAGAGGAACAGGCCGATGTAGCGCAGGCGACCGACGCAGGTTTCTGCGCACACCGTGGGCAGTCCCACTTCGATGCGCGGGTAGCACATCGTGCACTTCTCGGCCTTGCCCGTCTTGTGATTGAAGTAGACCTTCTTATAGGGGCAGCCGCTGACGCACATCCGCCAACCGCGGCACTGGTCCTGGTCCACAAGGACGATCCCGTCCTCGGATCTCTTGTACATCGCGCCCGAGGGGCAGGCTGCGACGCACGCCGGGTTGAGGCAGTGCTCGCAGATCCGGGGCAGGTAGAACATGAAGGCGTTCTCGAAGTCCAACTTGACGCGATCACCAACCTCGTCGCGGATCTTGACAAGGATCGGGTCCTTGGGCGCGAGCTCAGGGCCGCCCGCGAGGTCGTCGTCCCAGTTGGCGGACCACTCGATCTTCATGTTCTTGCCGGTGATCAGTGACTTCGGCCGGGCCACCGGTGTGTTCTCCCCCAGGGGGGATGAGATGAGCATGTCGTACTCATACGTCCACGGCTCGTAGTAGTCGTCCAGCGTCGGAAGGTTGGGGTTGCTGAAGATCTGCGCGAGTCGCTTGAATCGCCCGCCGGATCGAAGCTTGAGCTTGCCGCGCTTGACCTTCCAGCCGCCCTTCCACTTCTCCTGGTCCTGGTAGGTGCGCGGGTAGCCCTGGCCGGGCCGGGTCTCGACGTTGTTGAACCACACGTACTCGACCCCTGAGCGATTCGTCCACGCCTGCTTGCAGGTGACCGAGCAGGTGTGACAGCCGATGCACTTGTCGAGGTTCATCACCATTGCCATCTGTGCCATGACGCGCATCAGTACTCGACCTCCTGCGAACGGCGGCGGATGACGGTTATCTCGTCCCGCTGGTTGCCCGTGGGTCCCAGGTAGTTGAACGCGAAGGACAACTGGGCGTAGCCACCGACGATGTGGCTGGGCTTGATGAGCAGGCGGGTCAGCGAGTTGTGGATGCCTCCTCGCTTCTTAGACGTCTCGGTGATCGGGACGTCGACCGTACGGTCCTTGGCGTGGTACATGAAGACCGTGCCGGCCGGCATGCGGTGCGAGACGATCGCTCGCGCTGCCACGACGCCGTTGCGGTTGTATGACTCAACCCACTCGTTGTCCTTGACGCCGATGGCCTCGGCGTCCTGCGGACTCATCCAGATCTCGGGTCCGCCCCGCGACAACGACAGCATGAAGAGGTTGTCCTGGTACTCGGAATGGATCGACCACTTTGAGTGGGGCGTGAGGTAGCGGACGGTGACCTCCTTGCCATCACCGAGTTGCTGGTTACCGTCGAGACGGTGCAGGTTCAGGGGCGGCCGGAAGATCGGCATGTTTTCGCCGAGCTCGCTCATCCAGTCGTGGTCGAGGAAGAAGTGCATGCGGCCGGTGAGCGTCTGCCACGGCTTGAGCTGCTCGACGTTGATCGCGAATGCGGTGTAGCGGCGGCCGCCGTGCTCGCTGCCTGACCATTCCGGGCTGGTGATCACGGGGACGGGTCGAGCCTGGGTGTCCGGGAAGGTGATGTGCTTGCCTTCCTCCTCCTCGGCGAGGAAGGCAAGCCGTTGGCCGGTGCGCTTCTCCATTGCCTTGAAGCCCTGCACGGCAAGGCGTCCGTTCGTTGTTCCGGACAGCGCGAGGATCGTCTCGCAGGCATGCACGGCCGTGACGAGAGAGGGCCTGCCCGCGGCAGGTCCGTCTGGGATGACCCCGTTCTTTCCCGCGAGCAGTGCGATCTCCTCGGTCGGTGAGAAGGGCACCCCCTTGGTGACCATGCCGAGGGTCTCGGCCAGCGGGCCGAGTGCCGACATCTTGGCGCCGATCGCCGTGTAGTCGCGCTCGACGACGACGAACTTCGGGGCGGTCTTGCCTGGGATGAGCTCGACCTCGCCGGTCTTCCAGTCCCGGACCACTCCCCCGGGCATCGCCATCTCGTCAACGGTGTCGTGAAGGAGCGGGACGGCAACGAGGTCCTTGCGTACGCCCAGGTGACCATGCGCGAGGTCCGAGACGCGCCGTCCGAGGGCCTGGAAGATGTCGTAGTCGCTCTTGGTCTCCCACGGCGGGTCAATTGCCGGGGTGAAGGCGTGGATGAACGGGTGCATGTCGGTCGATGAGAGGTCGTGCTTCTCGTACCACGTGGCTGCGGGCAGGAGGATGTCGCCGAACAGACCCGTGCTCGTCATGCGGAAGTCGATGCTGACCAGTAGGTCGAGCTTTCCTTCCGGCGCCTCGTCGCGCCAGGTCACGTCGCGCGGTCGCTGGTCCTCCGGTGCCTCAGTCGCGCGTACTGAGTTGTCCGTGCCGAGCAGGTGCTTGAGGAAGTACTCGTTGCCCTTGCTTGATGAGCCGAGCAGGTTTGCCCGCCACACCGTCAGGACGCGCGGCCAGTTGGCCTCGGCGTCGGGATCCTCGATGGCGAACTTCATCTCGCCGCTTGTCAGCTGCTCTGTTACATAGTCGGCCGGCGCCTGCCCAGCGGCCTCGGCCTGGGCGGCGATGTCGAGGGGGTTGCGGTCGAACTGCGGATACGAAGGCATCCAGCCCGAGCGCGCCGACTGCGCGATGGTGTCAATCATCGACTGACCGACGAAGCGACCCTCACCCAACGGCGAGGCGAGCAGATCGGCGCCGAGGCGGTCGTAGCGCCACTGGTCCGTCTGCACGTACCAGAAGCCGGTGCCGATCATCTGGCGCGGTGGCCGCGACCAGTCGAGGCCGAAGGCCAGCTGCGCCCAGCCGGTGACGGGCCGGCACTTCTCCTGGCCCACGTAGTGCGCCCAGCCGCCGCCATTGATTCCCTGCGTGCCGCAGAGCGTCGTCAGGGCGAGGAAGGTGCGGTAGATCGTGTCGGAGTGGAACCAGTGGTTCGTGCCGGCGCCCATGAGGATCATCGATCGACCGCCGGAGTCCTCGGCGTTCTGCGCGAATTCGCGGCCGATGCGCTCGGCCATGGCGGCCGGCACGCCGGTGATCTCCTCCTGCCATGCGGGCGTGTATGGCTCGGGATCGTCGTATCCGGTGGGCCATTGCCCCGGCAGGCCATCGCGACCGACGCCGTATTGAGCGAGGAGGAGGTCGAAGACCGTCGTCGCGAGTCGTTCGCCGCTTGCGGTCGCCAGTCGCGCTGCTGGGACGCCGCGGTGGTGTACCCCGCCGCCCTCGTTGTCAGCCTGGCCGACGTCGAAGCGTGGGAGCAGAACCTCGACACTCTCGGTGCCGCTGGCTCCGTGCAGGGACAGGGCAGGATCGACCCCTTCGAGGTCGAGGTTCCACTTGCCCATGCCGGACTCGTTGAACCGGAACCCGAGGGATCCGTTGGGCACATGCGGAAGGCCAGTGGCGGCATTGACGAATACGGTCTTGAAGTCCGCGCCCTCAGCTTCATCACCCAGATCGGCGGCGGTCACGAACTTGTCCGGCACCCATGCGCCGTCCTTCTCCCGCAGCGTAACGAGGAACGGCAGGTCGCTGTACTTCTTGACGTAGTCGACGAAGCGCGGCACCTGCCGCTCGATGAAGAATTCCCTGAGGATCACGTGGCCCATTGCCATCGCGAGCGCGCCATCGGTGCCTGGATGTGGCGCCATCCACTCGTCGGCGAACTTCGTGTTGTCCGCGTAGTCCGGCGAGACGGTGACGACCTTCTGCCCGCGGTACCGCGCCTCCGCCATGAAGTGCGCATCGGGGGTGCGCGTGACGGGCACATTCGAGCCCCACATGATCAGGTAGGCGGCGTTCCACCAGTCGGCGGACTCCGGTACGTCGGTCTGGTCACCGAACACCTGCGGCGAGGCGACGGGAAGGTCCGCGTACCAGTCGTAGAACGAGAGCATCGACCCGCCCATGAGCGAGATGAACCGCGCACCAGCCGCATGGGAGGCCATCGACATCGCGGGGATGGGGGAAAAGCCGAAGACCCGATCGGGGCCGTGCGCCTTGATCGTGTGCACGTGAGCTGCCGCGATGATCTCGTTGACCTCAGCCCATGACGCCCTGACGAGCCCGCCCTTGCCGCGCGCTCGCTGGTAGCTGCGCCTGGTTGCCGGATCATTCACTACCGCAGCCCACGCATCGACCGGGTCGTCATGCGTAACGCGTGCCGCGCGATAGGCCTCGAGCAGGACGCCGCGCACATAGGGGTAGCGCACCCGCGTGGGCGAGTAGGTGTACCAGGAGAAGGCCGCACCGCGGGGGCAACCGCGGGGCTCGTACTCGGGGCTGTCCGGGCCCACGGACGGGTAGTCGGTCTGCTGCGTCTCCCACGTGATGATGCCGTCCTTGACGTACACCTTCCACGAGCAGGAGCCCGTGCAGTTCACGCCGTGCGTGCTGCGGACCACCTTGTCGTGGCTCCAGCGGTCGCGGTAGAAGACGTCGCCTTCACGGCCACCGGACTTGGTGACGGTGCGCAGGTCGGCAGACACCTTGCCAGGAGTGAAGAAGCGACCTGCCTTGACGAGGAACTCCTCGGTGGCCTTGCTGGTCGAGGTGTCGGTGCTCATCACTGATCACTCTTCGACGAGGAGACGCGTCCGCGACCGTTGGCGGTGATGGTCCGGGCCGCCACAAGATCAGGTCGGTTCAAGTGGGCGATGCAGATGCCCGGTCGCGCCCACACGTCGACGGTCCCGACGGTGACGGGCTGTCCCGTCTGCTTGAGCAGCCGCGCGATGAGCGCCGTGTGGATGTCGCAGATCACCGGGTTGTCATCGACCAACGTGGCATAGGGGCACTGCGTCACGGCGATCGCGTCACCCACGGGATTGGTGACCGCAGTGAACCCAAGCCGGTTGAGCGCGCCGGTGGTCTCGAAGACGGCCTCATCGGGGGAGTTCGCCTCCAGCAGTGCCGGCAGGGCGCGGGCCCACTGCTCGGCGGCCCGCTCCGAAAGTGCGGGATCGTCTACGTGGCTGAGTTGGGTGCTCAGGGCCTCCGCAAGGGCCTGGAAAGGTGACGCCTTCGGGGACGAGGCCCGGTATAGCCATCGCGGACGGCCTCGACCCGAGGCGTCGGCTGCGTCGCGGTTGATGGCCCCCGATGCCAGCAGGACGTCGAGGTGGCCGCGCACGGTGTTGGCATGAAGCCCCGTGCGCTCGGAGATCTCCTCGACTGTGAGGGGATTGTCCGAAACCTCCACCGCCGCCAGTACGCGGCCTCGGCTCTCCTGGGTGACTCGGGTGTCGTTCATGAGGATTTTCTACCACACTCTCGAGACTTTTTCACTTTAACACCGTGTTTAATAAATCTCTGTGGTTTAATCCTGTTTCGTGACGACTGAAAACCCCGAGAAGGGCCGCGTCCCGGTCCTCGTCTGGTCCACCCTTGGCTTCACGCTGATGTTCGCCGTCTGGCTGATGTTCGGCGTCCTGGGCATCCCGATCCGCAAGGAATTCGGCCTGTCGGACGTACAACTGGCCTGGCTCACCGCCGTCGCCGTGCTCAATGGAGCCATCTGGCGCCTGCCCGCCGGTATCGCCGCGGACCGGTTCGGCGGCAAGCGTGTCTTCGTGACCATGCTGGCCATCACGGCCGTGCCCGCCTACCTCGTCTCGACCGCGACCTCCTTCACGACCTTGCTGTTCTATGCGTTCCTGGTCGGCTTCGCCGGCAACTCGTTCAGCGTGGGCATCGCCTGGGTCAGCGCGTGGTGGCCGCAGAATCGGCAGGGCTTCGCGCTTGGCGTCTTCGGTGCCGGCAACGTGGGGGCGTCCGTCACGAAATTCATCGGCCCGGCCCTCATCGTCGCCGTCCCCGCCGCCGGCTACCTCGGTGGAGTTGTGCCCGGGGGTTGGCGGTTCGTGCCCTTCCTGTACATGGTCCTGCTCATCGCGATGGCCATCGGAATGTGGGCGTTCACCCCGCACCGTGAGATCAAGCCCGGCAGCGGCCGCTCGATGAAGTCGATGCTGGCCCCGCTCAAGCAGACCCGCGTCTGGCGATTCAGCCTCTACTACGTCGTCGTCTTCGGTGCCTACGTCGCACTGGCCGCATGGCTGCCGAAGTACTACGTCGACGTCTACGGAATGCCGCTCTCACAGGCGGCCCTACTCACCGCGATCTTCATCTTCCCCGCGTCACTTCTTCGCCCCGTCGGTGGCTGGATGTCGGACCGCATCGGCGCTCGCAAGGTCATGTACATCTGTTTCACGATCATGCTCGTGGCATCGGGAATCCTGATGATGCCCTACGGCCACATCGTCCTGTCGAATCCCAACGGCACCACCAGCGAGATCCTCCCCTGGCAGGTGGGCACCATCCTCTTCACGTTGCTGGTCTTCCTCATGGGCTGCGCGATGGGCATCGGCAAGGCCGCCGTCTATAAGCACATCCCCGAGTACTTCCCGAACGACGTGGGAGCCGTGGGGGGCCTCGTGGGATCCCTGGGTGCCCTGGGCGGGTTCTTCCTGCCACTGCTCTTCGCCTACACGACCTCGTTCACGATGCTCCCGCAGTCCACCTTCTTCGTGATCTTCATGGTGACCCTGATCGCCATGGTCTGGATGCACGTCACCGTCGTCTCGCTCCTTCACAAGGCGAGCCCGGAACTGTCCAACAAGTTCGAGCACGACCACCACACACCTCTCGCTGACGAAGCTCCCTTCCTCGACGAGTCCGAGTTCGACAAGACAGGAGCCCGCTCATGAGCACGACGACATCACAGCGCAAGGGATCGGACTGGCTGCCGGCGTGGGATCCTGAGTCTGCCGATTGGGACTCGGGCCGTGCCTGGAAGACCCTTTGGGTCACCACCTATGCACTGAGCCTTGGCTTCATCACGTGGTTCCTCGCCTCGGCCATCGCCCCGAAGCTCAACAGCATCGGCTTCGACCTGAGCCAGGGACAGCTCTACTGGCTGATCGCGATGCCCGGCCTGGCAGGTGGCACCCTGCGGCTGATCTGGACGTTCCTTCCCCCGATCGTCGGCACCCGCAAGCTGGTTACCCTCACCACGGCGCTCTTCCTCATCCCACTTATCGGGTGGGGTCTTGCCGTCCAGAACCCGGCCACCCCGTACTCCGTGCTTCTGCTGCTCGGGGCACTTGCGGGAATCGGCGGCGGCGCGTTCTCCGGCTTCATGCCGAGCACCTCCTACTTCTTCCCGCGCTCCAAGCAGGGCACCGCGCTGGGCCTGCAGGCCGGCATCGGCAACTTCGGCGTCAGCCTCGTGCAGTTCGTGACCCCATGGATCATCGGCATCGCGATCATCGGCGGATCGCAGATGATGACGAACAAGGACACCGGCGCCACCAAGGAGGTCTGGTACCAGAACGCCGGCTACCTCTGGGTCCCATTCGTGATCGTGGCTGTCATTCTCGCGTGGTTCCTTCTCCGCAGCGTCCCCGTGCAGGCTCGAGGCTTCAAGGACCAACTCGATATCTTCAAGAACAAGCACACCTGGATCATGACCTACCTCTACGTCATCACCTTCGGAACCTTCTCCGGCCTCGCCGCGGGATTCGCGCTCCTCATCAACAACCTCTACGGCACGAAGGTGTTCGGTGATGCCGGCATCGACCCCGTCAAGTACGCCTTCCTCGGAGCCCTCATCGGGTCCGTCGCGCGAGTGATCTCCGGACCCATCGCCGACAGGGTCGGCGGCGGGCGCATGACAGTCTTCGCCACGGTCGGAATCTCGCTGGCATCGCTCTACACGCTCTTCCAGCTGTCCCCCACGTCAGCAGATCAGTTCCCGCAGTTCCTCTACGGGATGCTCGCCATCTTCTTCTTCGCCGGTGTCGGAAACGCCAGCACGTTCAAGCAGATGCCCATGATCTTCGAACGCCGTCAGGCAGGCGGAGTGATCGGCTGGACCTCAGCAATCGCCGCCTACGGCCCCTTCATCTTCGGCGTGATGCTCGCGTACATCTCCCCGACACTGTTCTTCGGGCTGGGAGTCGTGTTCGCCCTCATCGCCGGAGTCATCTCCTGGTGGTTCTACGCGCGTCCCGGCGCCGAGAAGCCCTGCTGACCACACAGAGATGAACCGCGAGGGGCCGGCAGCAAGGAGGCAACCAAGCGAATGACGAAAGGTCGAGTCTCAGTACGCCCTCGTCAATCAAATTGAGACAAGATGAGAGACAAGGTCGCAACTCTCGCCTCTGAGTTCGGCCTCGACATGACGCCGGGGGTGCTCATGGCAAGTGGCGCGATACTGGATTCCACAGGCCTGCAGGCACTCCTCGATGCACTGCACACGCGCGGCTACCAGGTCCTCGGCCCGACGCTTCGAGATGGCGCCTTGGTGCTGGCCGAGATCTCGACCCTCGACGACCTGCCTCGGGGCATCGGCGACGAGCAGGCGGCCGGGCACTACCGGACACGGCCCCGCGGCGATGAGTCGCTGTTCGGGTTCGCTGCCACCGCGCAGTCCGCCAAGCCCCTCCTCTTCCCGGCCGACGAACTGCTGTGGAGGGGGACGCGTACCGACTCCGGATTCGACGTGACCCGCGAGACCGGAGAGCCTGCCCCCGTGGCCCTTCTCGGCGTTCGCGGATGTGACCTCGCCGCGATCAACATCCACGACACCGTCCTCCTGAGCCGGAACGCCATGGACGTCCACTACGCGTCACGACGCGCTCGCTCCCTCCTGATCGCCGTCACGTGCGCCACCCCGGCGGGTACATGCTTCTGCGCCTCGATGGGCACCGGCCCCAGGCCCGGCGAAGGCGCCGACCTGATCCTCACTGAACTGCTCGACGCCGACGGGCACCGCTTCCTCGTCGAGTCCCATTCGCCCGCTGGCGCTGACCTCCTCGCGTCGTTGCCCACCGTCGAGGCAACCGCGGCGGACCAGGAAGCGGCGCAAGGCGTGGTGACCTCGGCGACCACCCAGATGGGCCGGCAGATGCGCACGGACGACCTGCGCGACCTGCTCTACGCCAGCGCCGAGAGCCCCCGTTGGAGCGATGTGGCCGAACGTTGCCTGGCCTGCACCAACTGCACCATGGTCTGCCCCACCTGCTTCTGCACGTCCGTGGAGGATGTCAGCGACCTGTCCGGGGATGTCGACGAGCGCCATCGAGTGTGGGACTCCTGCTTCTCGATGGAGTACTCGCGGCTACACGGCGGCGCCGTCCGCACCTCGACGAGCGCGCGCTACCGGCAGTGGCTCACGCACAAACTCGCCGCATGGCCCGACCAGTTCGGGATGTCCGGCTGCGTCGGCTGCGGACGGTGCATCACGTGGTGTCCCGCCTCGATCGACATCACTGCCGAGGTGACCGCACTGCGCGAGGACGCGGCACACCGGGAAGCCACACCGGCCGGTCCGGGCACCCCGAGCCTGCCCAACACGGACCGATAGGAGGACTACATGCGCACCCTGGCCGAGTACCTTCCCGAGCATCCCTTCCTCGCCGGACTCGACGGGTCGGTGATGGACCTGGTGGTTGGCTGCGCCCAGAACGTGCACTTCAAGGAAGGCGAGGTCGTGTTCCGCCCCGGGGAGCCAGCGAACACCTTCTACGTCATCCGTCACGGCAGGGTGGCCCTGGACATCCACGACCCCCGTCGCGGGACGATCGTCGTCGCCAGCCTCGGCGACGGTGAGGTCGTGGGATGGTCCTGGCTGGTGCCGCCGTACCGGTGGATGTTCGGCGCGCGGGCAGTCTCCCCTGTCAGTGCGGTCGCACTGGACGGAGCGTGCCTGCGTGGCAAGGCGGATGAGGATCCGGCCATGGGCTACGCCCTTATGCAGCGCGTTGCGAGCGTGATGTACGACCGTCTGCAGGACGCCCGGCTGCGCCTGCTCGACCTGTATGGGAGCCCCATGTGAGCGTGAATGCGCTGGCTCCTGCGTCTGACCTTCTTGTCGACCCGATGATTCCTCGCGAGTTCGCCGTAGTAGCGACACGCTTGGACACCCTCGACACGGTGACACTCGCGCTGGAGCCGCTTGACGGCATTCCCTTGGCATACCGGGCCGGGCAGTTCACCATGCTGCACGCTTTCGGCGTCGGCGAGGTGCCTATCTCCATCTGCGGCGATCCCACTGGCTCGGGTCCGCTGCTGCACACCATCCGCGACGTCGGCGCCGTCACGCACGCACTCGTGACGGCCTCACCGGGTGCCACCGTGGGCGTCCGCGGCCCCTTCGGCACCGGCTGGGACGTCACCGACGGCAAGGGTGGGGACGTCGTCATGGTGACGGGCGGGATCGGGTTGGCGCCCTTGCGCCCGGCCATCCTGGAGGTCATCTCCCAGCGTTCCGAGTACGGCCGCGTGGTCCTGCTCTACGGTGCCCGTTCGCCCGCCGACATCCTGTTCGCCGACGACATGACGAGGTGGGCGGAGCAGTACGACATCGTGGTCGAGGTGACCGTCGACTACGGTCCGCCGAGCTGGAGCGGGCGAGTGGGGCTGGTCACCGCGCTGGTGGCCCGCGCGGGCTTCGACCCGCTTCGCAGTCTGGCCCTGGTCTGCGGTCCGGAAGTGATGATGCGGTACGCGGCCGATGCCCTCATCACTCGCGGCGTGCCGGCCACTCGCATCCGGTTGTCCATGGAGCGCAACATGAAGTGCGGCGTCGGCTTGTGCGGGCACTGCCAACTGCGCGAGCTCTTCCTGTGCGTGGACGGGCCGGTGCTGACCTACGACAGACTCGCCCCGCTGATGGACGTCCGGGAGCTGTGATGGCGGAGAAACCGACGTTGGCCGTGTGGAAGTTCGCCTCCTGTGATGGCTGTCAGTTGACGTTGCTCAACTGCGAGGACGAGCTGCTCGCAGTGGCCGAGCGGGTGAGCGTCGCCTACTTCCCCGAGGCCACCCGAGCCGTCGTCGCCGGCCCGTACGACATCAGTCTCGTCGAGGGCTCGATCACGACGCCGGCGGATGCCGAACGGATCCAGGAGGTCCGGGCCGCTTCCGGCATGCTGATCACGATCGGTGCCTGTGCGACTGCCGGCGGCATCCAGGCCCTGCGCAATTTCGCCGACGTGTCGGAGTTCCTGTCCGTCGTGTACGCCCACCCCGCATACGTGGCCACCCTCGACCGTTCCACGCCCATCTCGGCACACGTCACCGTGGACTTCCAGCTGCGCGGCTGCCCGATCGACAAGCGCCAGTTGCTCGAGGTACTGGCGGCCACCTTGCAGGGCCGTAAGCCGCGGATCCCGACCTACAGCGTCTGCGTCGAGTGCAAGAGAAGCGGGACCACGTGCGTTGCCCTGGCGAGCGGATCGCCCTGCCTCGGTCCGGTCACCCAGGCCGGGTGCGGGGCGCTGTGCCCGAAGTTCAATCGTGGTTGCTACGGCTGCTTCGGGCCGAACGACACCCCGAACACCGCCTCGCTCGCCACCCGACTGCGGTCTGAGGGAATGGCGGAGACCGACGTGATGCGCTTCTTCCGGACCTTCAACGCTGCGGCCGAGCCGTTCCGCGTTGAGAGCACGGCGCACGAACACTCAGTGGCGCCACGCGAGGGGGTGATCTCGTGACTCACAAGATGACATCCGGCAGCCACGTCCTCTCCGTCGAAATGCTCGCCCGGGTGGAGGGCGAGGGCGGCATGCACGTCCACGTCCAGGACGGCGAGGTCCGCGACGTTCACCTGCGCATCTTCGAGCCGCCCCGCTTCTTCGAGGCATTCCTGCGCGGACGGGCCTACACCGAGCCGCCGGACATCACGGCGCGCATCTGCGGCATCTGCCCAGTGGCCTACCAGATGAGCGCTTGCCTCGCCATCGAGGACGCGTGCGGGGTAGCCGTACCCGACGAGATCCGGCTGCTGCGCCGACTGCTGTACTGCGGAGAGTGGATCGAGAGCCACGCGCTGCACATCTTCATGCTCCACGCCCCGGACCTCCTCGGCTACGACGGTGCCATCGAGATGGCCCGCGACCATCGCGAACTGGTGGAATCGGCCCTGCGTATCAAGCGTGCGGGCAACGACCTGATGACAGCGGTGGGCGGGCGCGCGGTGCACCCAGTGAACGTGCGCGTAGGCGGCTTCTACCGACTGCCCACCCACGTCGAACTCGCCCGCCTGCGCCCGCAGCTGGTTGCCGCCCGGGAGGAGGCCATCGCGGCCGTGCCGATCGTCTCCGGCTTCGAGTTCCCCGACTTCGACCAGCCCTACTTGTATCTGTCGCTCTCCTCGGAGCACGGCTACCCGATGGAGTCCGGAACGCTTGTCACCACGGCAGGTCTGACGGCACCGGTCAGTGCCTTCGGCGAGCACGTGGTCGAGGAGCACGTCGCGCACTCGAACGCACTTCACTCTGCTTTCGACGGCCAGCCGTATGTCGTCGGGCCGCTGGCCCGGTACACCCTCAACTACGCGTCGCTGGCACCTTTGGCCCGCGAGGCCGCAGAGGCCAGCGGCCTCGGGCCCACCTGCCGCAACCCGTTCCGCTCGATCATCGTCCGCACCGTCGAGCTGATTCACGCCCTCGACGAGGCGATCCGGCTGATCGACGGCTGGCGCGGGGCGCCCATGGCAGCGGTGCCGGTTCCGGCCCGGGCCGGCGAGGGCCATGGCGCCACCGAGGCCCCACGTGGCCTGCTTTACCACCGCTACCGGATCGACGACGCGGGGACGATCCTCGACGTGCAGATAACCCCACCAACGTCGCAGAACCAGTCGGCCATCGAAGGCGACCTGCGAACATTCGTGCAGGCCAACCTGCACCTGTCGCACGATGAACTGACCCGCCAATGCGAGGTCGCGATCCGCACCTACGACCCATGCATCTCATGCGCCACCCACTTCCTTGACCTGGACGTGGAACACCTGTGACGCACGATCCCTCGCGCGTTCCGGGCCCGCGACGGACGCTCGTCGTCGGGCTCGGATCAATGGACCGCGGAGACGACGCGGCCGGACCGCGTGTTGCGAGCCTGGTCCACGATGCCGTGGCGGCACTCGGCACGACAAACGTGCAGGTGGTCGAGCATGAGGACCCGACGTCGCTCGTGGATCTGATGGCGGGCTTCGACCTCGTCATCATTGCTGACGCTGTTCGCTCCGGGGCGGCGGCGGGGACGGTGAGCCTGCGCGAGGTGGGCAGGGGCGAGGCTGCCCTGCCTGCGCGCACGGATCCCGGACCGTCCGGTACGCACGGACTCGGCCTAGCATCGGCGCTCGAACTGGCCCGAGCCCTCGACCGCCTCCCGGAACGGGTCGTGGTCGTCGGCATCGAGGCAGTCGACTTCGAACACGGGCGAACGCTGTCCGACCCAGTGGCGGCAGGGGTGGCAGCCGCCGTTGAAGCGATCCTCGACACGCTGCGAGGCTGACGGAGGTTCAGGCCGGCATGTTCCGCGCAGCCCAAGTCGCGAAATCCGTGGACGACGTGGTGGCTACTCGCCGCGCCAACTCAATGGCCTCGTCGCCCCCGGGGCCGAGGTAGGTGTAGCGCTGCCAGTAACCCATCATTTGTGCCATCTCCTCGGCGCCGGGGAAGAACGTGGCGAAGACCTCGGCGGGCACTTGGATCGCGGTCACGGAATGGCCTTGGGCGTTCAGCGTGTCGACCATGTCCGCGAAGCTCATCAACGCCGCGGCCGAAGACAGGTAGGCGCCGTCTCCAACGAGCTCCGGGTGGTCGAATGCACCCGCAACCACCCCGCCCAGATCCTGGATCGATCGGGCGTGCACCACCCGAGCGTCAACACGCAGCGGCAGCGCCCAGCCCAGACTTCCATCGGGCAGTGGCGAGGGGGGCATATTCGTGACCAGGTTCTCGAAGTAGAAGGGTGCTTCGACGAAGGTGTGGGACGCGAACACCGCATCACGTACTAAGGCGTCCACCTTGGCCTTGCTCGTGAAGTGCGCCACCTCGAACTCGCCACCGCTGATGCGCTCCACGTCGGGCAGTGTCGACCACACGAAGTGGGAGACTCCAGCCTTCTTGGCCGCCTCGACGGCGTTGCGGCCCTGCGCGATCTCGTCGCTGCCCGGCTCCCAGAAGTTCGACACGGCGAAGACGCCGTGAGCGCCAGCAAAGGCGACTTCCAGAGTTTCGGGACGCTTGAGGTCCGCCTCGACTACCTCATCGGCAGGTCCACGGTAGGTATCGGGGTGGCGGGTCAGCGCACGGACACGGAAGGCGCCACCGTCGACCAGTGCGCGCACGACGCTGCCGCCCTGCGATCCGCTGGCACCGATGACGGCAATGATCGGTCGGTCGTCAGGCATTGCTCACCGCCGGCGTGGGTGACTCGACCTGAGCAGCGCGGTACAGGGGCGTCAGGCCGACGAGAGCCGCCAGACCGGCAACGAGGTGCATCGCGACCAGCGTCACCTTGTTGGACGCGGTCAGATCCGCGGTCAGTGGGGCCAGCAGCGACAGCAGCGCCACGACCACGACGACGCCGGCGAAGACGCGTGGGTTCGAGACCCCCACCCGGCGCAGCACCAGCAGGAGCACCGCTGCCAGCACGAGCGGGACGACCGTGAACGCGACCACCATCACGACGCTCAGCGGGGTCGGCGTTGCGCCCTGGGGCACAAGGATCTCCACCCCGATGGCGGTCGCGACGAGATACACGGCAACGTTGATCACGGCGGCAACCGCGATCACCAGACCCGTCCGCTTCCAGAACTGCTTTCCAGACATGCTTCCTCCTCGACTTGGATGTTGTACGTGCAACATAGTCGAAGCATCTTGCATATGCAATACTGCCGAGGTGAAGAGTTCCGGGGTCGCCCAGAGAACATGGGACGCGCTGCCCGATACGGACCGCTTCGCTTGGTTGACCTTCCGCCGTGCCGCCGTCGAGTTGATTGCCGTTCTCGATGCCGATCTGCAGACGCACGTGCAGATCGGCTTCACCGACTTCGACGCGCTCATCCGCCTGCTCAACGCCCCCGATCGCACCATGCGGATGGCCGACCTGGCCCGCTCCGTCTCCCGCAGCCCGAGCGCCCTCACGCGCATGGTGAGCCGGCTCGAGACGCGCCACCTGGTCACGCGCAACCGACATTCGGCGACCGAAGTGACCGTGACCATCACTCCACAGGGGCTGGCACTTCTCGACGAAGCGGCGCCTCGGCACCTCGATCTCGTCGGCCAGCTCTTCTGGTCACCCTTGACCCCCGCGCAGCGCACTCAACTTGGCGCCTTGTGCCAGCAACTCATCGAGGCGGAATGCGAACTCCCCTAGATTCCCCGCGGCCGCCTCGGGGGCTTGTCCCCTGACCTCTGCACTACGAGCACGCCGCGACGGCACATCGGCTACGAGCAGCCGGACTGCTGGTCGAGCATGCGCCGCAGCAGCGCAGTGAACTGCTCGCGCTCGACCGGATCGAGGGCTGCGAGGAATGCGTCCTGCGCCTCCTCGAGCGCCTGAGCGGCCGCCTTGCGTACCCGCGTCCCCTTCGCTGTGATCGCCACATTGTGGCGGCGACGGTCCTCGGCGCAGCGGGTACGACTCACGTATCCGTGCGACTCCAGCTCGTCCAGCACGGCGACGACATCGCTCGGGTCCAGGCCCAGCCGCAGGGACAGGTCGCGCTGGGAGGACAGGCCGTACTCGTGCAGGCAGGCGAGGACGGCGTAGGTGTTCAGCCGCAGGCCGGCCTTCGTGACGGCGGCGACAGCGCGGCGCCGCCCGTCGACCGACAGTCGACCGACCAGGTACGTCGCCGTTGAGAGCATCACCTGCGGGGGCTGGAGGAACTCGACGTCAGGTCTTGCAGGGTCCACGAAAGCAGGGTAGCGTCCCGGCAAACAATTGGCTGTACCAATCATTGATTCATCCACCTGAAGGGTCAACCCATGATTCTCGTCATCGGCGCCAACGGCACCATCGGATCGGCCGTCGTCCCCGCCCTCCTCGACCGCGGTGAGTCCGTGCGGGTGCTCGTGCGGGACCGTGCGAAGGCGCAGACGGCGTTCGGCGACCGCGTCGAGATCATCGAGGGAGATCTCGGAGACGGCGCCGCGGTCGAGGCGGCACTGAGCGGTGCGGACAAGGTCTTCCTCAACACCCCGTCGCTCGATGGCTTCGTCGACCTGCAACGACCGCTCATCGATGCCGCGGCGGCGGCCGGGGTCTCGCACCTGGTGCGCATCTCCGTCATCGGTGCCGACGCCGCCAGCCCCATCAGCTATGCCCGCGGTCACGCGGCGCTGGACGCCCACCTCGCCTCGAGTGCTCTGCCGTGGACCATCTTGGCGCCCAGTGGCTTCTTCCAGAACCTGCTCTCAAGTGCCGAGACGATCAAGCAGGGTGCCATCTACGGATCTGCCGGCGACGGAGCGGTCGGCTTCATCGACACCCGCGACATCGCCGAGGTGGCCGCGGCAATCCTCACGAGTGACGGACACGAGGGCCAGACCCACCTGCTCACCGGAGGGCGAGCGATCACCTACGCCGAGATCGCCGCCGCGTTCCAGGCAGAACTGGGTCACGACGTGGCCTACGTCGACGTTCCCCCGGAGGCGTTCGCGCAGAACCTGCGCGGCTTCGGCCTTCCCGACAGCCAGATCAAGGACATCCTGGCGCTGTTTGAGGTCTTCAAGGCCGGGTACGCCGCCATCGTGACCCCCGAGGTCGCTGAACTCCTGGGTCGTGAGCCGCGCACGATCGCCGACTTCGCCCACGACTACCGAGCCGTGGTGTCCTAGCCACGGCAATCGCCTCACAAGTCAGGCGGCGGGCTCGCAATATCCATTCGCTGGATGCTGGCGATCCGCGCGCCGTGGCATTCCTTCCACTTCCGACCGCTGGCGCAGGAACAGGCGTCGCTGCGTGCGCGCTTGGCATCGCCCGCCGCGTACCAATCCCTGAGTCCGGTGGCATCGCGTCCCCTGCGCAATAGGTCTCGCATCACCCTCATGGGCTCGTCAACGTGTCGGAAGAAGAGCTGGTATCCGTCACAGAGGTAGTGCAGGCCGTGTTCGCCGTCTTCCGTGGTGAGGAAGCGGTCCTTCGGGCACCCGCCGTTGCAGGCGAACCGAACGTCACACCGGCGGCAGTAGGCAGGGAGCGTGTCGGCCTTGGCCTGGCCAAACGCCCGCTGCCGGGGCGAATCGACGAGTTGCAGGAGCGTGCGGCCCTGAGTGATGTTGCCGAGCAGGTAGTCGGGGTCCACGTAGTGGTCGCAGGAGTAGAGATCGCCGGTGTGCTCAAGGGCGACAGCATCGCCACACGTCCGCGCGTGGACGCACATGCCCGCCTGATCCATACCCATCCAGTGGGCCAGGGAGGTGTCGAACATCTGCACGAAGACGTCTCCAACATCATGCCGGGCCCACTCCTCGAACACGTCAATAAGGAACCGTCCGTACTGGACGCCGCTGACGGACCGTGCGCTGGCACGCTCCCCCTCCTCGTGCTCCACGATGGGGATCAGCTGCATGTAGGCGGCCCCGAGGTCGTCACGCAGGAATGAGTACACCGCGCGTCCGTGGTCTGCGTTGGCTGCGTTGACGGTGGTCAGAGCGTTCCACTCGACGCCGTGCCGCTTGAGGGCGTCGAGTCCAGCGATGACGCGGTCGAAGGTGGGCTTGCCGCCCTTGTCGACGCGGTAGTGGTCGTGCATCTCACGCGGCCCGTCGATGGACACGCCGACCAGGAATGCATTCTCCGCTAGGAAGGCGGCCCACTCGTCGTCGATGAGCGTTGCGTTGGTCTGCAGGGTGTTCAAAATCCGCTGGCCAGGAGCCGCAAGCCGCGCCTCAAGCTCCAGCGTCCGTCGGAAGAAGTCGATGCCCATCAGGGTCGGCTCCCCGCCCTGGAACGCGACCACGACCTCGTCCGCGCCGCCCTGCGCGGCCAACAGCTGACCTAGGTACGCCTCGTGCACGTCGGGCGGCATGCGGAAACCGCTGCCCGGGTACAACTCCTCCTTGGACAGGAAGAAGCAGTACTCGCAGTCCAGGTTGCAGATCGCACCCGTCGGCTTCGACATCACGTGGAAGACACGCGCTACCGGAGGCATGCGCTCAGTCAAGCAGGAACCAACCGCGCACCGTGGCCTCATGATCGACGTAGCGCTCGCCGGACAGGTCGACCACCACCTTGTCGATCATGCCGCCGGTGAACGTGAACGGCGCCCGGTACGCGGGTGTGACGGCGGACCCGCTGTCACGGCCCACCGCGATCCCGTCGCCCGTCAGGCAGAAGTAGCCCGGCTGCGTCGTGATCTCCCCAGACCCCACGGTCTCGGAGTCGACGTACAGGGTCAGGGTTCCCTTGGCGCCGGGCATCTTCGGGTTGTCGCTCTTGCCCGTCGCGACGAACTCCGCGACGCACAGGTGCTCACCAGGTGTCAGGTCCCGGTCGGCGACGACGTCCTGCAGGTAGGTGCCGACCCAGTTGAAGGTGTAGCACAGCCGGCCGTCCTTGACATACAGGCTGTGGCCGCCGGCCACGCCGCCCGCCGCCCACAGCACGCCTGCCGCATCCGGCTTGTCGACGGCGACGCCCGCGGCGATCGTGTACGAGCGGCCGGGGATCATCGGGCCGGCCGACTCCGGCACGTCGGCGCAGTCGGGGTAGAAGACGAACTGGTCTCGGACATCGGCGGCGCGGGGTCGTTCGGCGAGGACCTGTTCGAGGGCGGACCGGTCGTCGAGCGGCAGGCCGTTGTACTTGTCCGCGCACTCGAACCACAGGGCCGTCATCGATGCGAGCCGATCCGGCTGGGAGTCGGCGAGGTTCGTGGACTGAGACCGGTCGACATCCAGGTGGTACAGCTCCCACACGTCCTGGTCGAAGTGCCCCCAGCTCGACAATGGCGGATGCACGGTGCACGCGAGCCAACCCTCGTGGTAGATCGCGCGCTGGCCCAGCATGGTGAAGAACTGCGTCGACTTGCTCGGCGCGCCCGGGTCGGTGATCGCGGCTGCGAAGCTCTCGCCCTCCATCGGCAACTGCGGGTAGCCGTTGATGACATCGGGCGGGGTGATGCCGAGGAGGTCGTAGAGCGTCGGGACGACGTCGACCGCGTGGACGTACTGGTCGCGCACCTGGTCGCTCGCGGCGAGCTTCGCCGGCCAGGAGATCAGGCACATGTCGGCGGTGCCGCCCTCGTAGCCGGCCCACCTCTTCCAGTACGGAAACGGAGTGTCCAGGGCCCATGCCCAGCCGGTGTTGTAGTGGTTGTTCGAGGCCGGCGTGCCGAGTTCGTCAATGTGCTCGAGCACCAGGTCAGTGGTGTCGGCGATGCCGTTGAAGAACCGCCATTCGTTGAACGTCCCATTGGGTCCGCCCTCGCCACTGGACCCGTTGTCCGAGACGACGACGATGATCGTGTTGTCCAGCTCGCCAGCCTGCTCGAGGTAGTCGATGAGCCGGCCGAGGCGGTCGTCGTAGTAGGAGATGTACCCGGCGAAGACCTCCGCCATCCGGACGAACAGGCGCTTCTCGTCGTCGCTCAGGGTGTCCCACGGGCGGACCGTGTCGAGCAGCGGCCACGGCTGGCCGTTCGGCCCGGTGGTGTTGGGCTCGCCGTGGGGGTTGATCCCCGACAGCTCGGTGCCCTCCGGCAGGAGCCCGAGCGCGATCTGACGGGCCAGGATCTCCGGTCGCATCGCCTCGTAGCCGGCGTCGAACACGCCCTTGTATCGGTCGGCCCACTCCAACGGAACCAGGTGGGGGGCATGGCCGGCCTGCGGCGCGAAGTACATGAAGAACGGCTTGTCCGGGTCGATCGTCTTGGCGTCCTGGATGAACTGGATGGCACGATTCGAGAGGTCATCGGCGAGGTGGTAGCCGTCCTCCGGACGGGCGGGCGGCTCGATCGGATGGTTGTCGTGCACGAGGTCCGGGTAGTAAGAGTTCGTCTCCCCGCCCAGCCAGCCGTAGTAGCGCTCGAAACCGCGCCCCAGCGGCCAGCGGCCCTTGTATGCGGCGACGTTGCACTCCTCACCGGGAGTCAGGTGCCACTTGCCGACGCAGTACGTGTTGTAGCCCTGGCCGGCCAGCACCTCCGAGATGAGACCGCTCTCGAACGGGATGCGGGTGGAGATGCCCGGGAAACCGGATGCGAACTCCGCAATGGTGGCCATACCGTTGGTCGTCGCGTTGCGGCCGGTCAGCAGGGACGCGCGGGTCGGCGAGCAGAGGGCGGTCGTGTGGAAGTTGCCGAACCGGACGCCCAGGTTCGCGATCCGCTGCATCGTCGGCGTCTGGATCGGGCCACCGAAGACGTCCATCGCGCCATAGCCCACGTCATCCCAGGCGATCAGCAGCACATTCGGTGAGCCCTTGGGAGCCTTCGGGGCGAGGTACGGCTCCCAGTCCGGGACCGAGTCGCGAACGTCCAGCGAGATCTTCCCGGTGAACGGCTTGGCCATGACACTCTCCTCGCGTTGGACAACAGTTCGTCACTATTCCCGATTTCTTCCCTCGACGCACGGCTCGAAAGGGCCGCGTCCCGAAGGTGCTCATCCGAACGCCACGCCCAGGAGATGACCACGCGTTTCACCCGTCCCCGCGACGCCGGCCATCACTTCTCCCCTGCGTATGGGGATGGGGCGGAAGGCAGCTTCTCGGTGACCGATCCCGCAGTACATCCGGGCTGCCGACGCGGTCGCCTTCGGCGGCGTCGACGGTTTGACAAGTAGTGCGAAATGGTTCGGCCGAGACCCATCACTTCGACGGCCATGCTCTACCGCAATGTCGATTGAGTCCCTGGTCGGGTTCGGGCGGTCGCCGAATGCTCACCGTCATGGGGATCGTGCTCGTGCGGCTACCTCCTCACCGTGTCGGCTGTCACTACACCGCGACCGGGTGGCCGACGTCAACACCTCAGCGGTGAACATCCCCGGAGGATTCCGGCGTTTCAACCGGCCGAGTGTCGAGGGTCCCTGGGAGGGAGCCAGCTCGGACGGGTGGATGTATCCCGATGTCGGGTACCGCTCGGGCCCCTGATCTGGTTTCATGGAAGCTACCCCACCTGTCCCGGTGGTTCCTCCTTCCCCAAGAGAGGCGCCATGACGACGTCGCTGGCGATCAGCCCTCTGGTGCGGGACGCCCAAACCCTGGCCCAGAGCCTGCTGGTCGACGATCCGGGTCGGCTCGCGCATGTCCGCGGAGCTGGCCTGGTCGCCGGCATGGCGGCCGGCGCGCTGCGCCTGGATCAGCCCGAGATGGTCGTCGCTGCCGCGTGGCTGCACGACATCGGCTACGCCCCCGCCATCGCGCGGACCGGCTTCCACCCGTTGGACGGCGCCCTGTTCCTGGCCCGCGAGGGCTGGCCGGACCAGGTCGTGCTCCTGGTCGCGCACCACTCGCACGCCGCCGTCCTCGCGCCCTACTACGGCGTGCAGCACCACATGGCGCTGCTCGAGCACGTGCCCGGCCTGGCCGACGACGTCCTGACGTTCAGCGACCTGCGTGCCGGCCCGAACGGACTGGGCGCCGACCCGCGCGATCGGGTGGAGGACATGCGACGTCGCCATGTCGATCGCACCTTCGTTCCCGACAACATCCGCGAGGCCCGCTACCGGATGCTGCTGACCGCCGCCGCCCGCATCAACGCCACCGTCAACCGCGCCACGCACGCCCGACCCTCCACCACTCGGCAGGCCGCGCAGGCGTCCTGAACCATGGCCACCGCCGTGCCTGCGGCGTACCGTCGGACGACCAGGCAACCCGGGAGAGGCCATGAAGTTCGATGACATGATCGCCAGTGCCAAGGACGCCATCACCGTGAGCAAGGTGTACGGCGAGCCGTTCGAGAAGGACGGCATCACCTTCATCCCCGCCGCCCGCGTCATGGGCGGCGGAGGCGGCGGGACCGGCCAGGACGACGACGGTCAGCAGGGCGAGGGCGGCGGGTTCGGGATGAACGGCCGCCCCGCAGGCGCATTCGTCATCCGGGACGGCAACGTCACCTGGCGGCCCGCCGTCGACCCGAACACCGTCATCGTCGGCCTGGTGATCGTCACGGTCGCGGTCCTCGTCACACGGGCCTGGGCGCGCACACGCGCATGAGCGGCGGGCGAGCCTGGGACTAGTAGGCCCGAGAGCCATAGGGCTGTCGTCCGCAGTGACGAGGCGCGGCTGGTCGCGACGCTTCCGGTCTCACCCTTCCTGCTCGCCGCGCTCGGGCGGGCGTCGTAGCCACGCTGCCAGCAAGGCCGACGAGGCGATCACCGCGATCCAGGTGATGCTGATCGCGACCACCTCAAAGCGGTACCCCAGGTCCATGCCGAACCACCACGACATGACCACGAGCGCCACCAGCGTCAGCGCTCCCGCGACGAGTAGCAGCCACCGAAGGGCCCGCACGAGCCATCCGCGTCCGGTGATCACCCGCGACAAGAACACGAAGGCGACAGCGAGGGCCACATACCCGACGTTCTCCAGTGCGATGAACACTCCATGCGGGTTGTACTGCGAGACCAACGCGACGCCGTCACTCTCCCCCGCCAGCAGACTCGGCTGCACGACGGCCAGCTGGATCGCATAGTCGACGACCAGCGTCGACGTTGCCAGCAGGACGAACGCCACGCCGATCATCGCCGGCAGGCGCCGATCCGGGGCCGCGTGCGCGAGCACCACGATCGTCAAGATCAGGTACGTCAGCAGCATCACCGTGGCCGGGTACATCCACAGGAAGTCCCGTGGCACCAGTGCGGCCGCTCCCGTATAGGGGTAGTCCAGGCACTCCGCCGGGCAGAACGGTCCCGCGCGCGGCGTCGTCGACACCGCAATTCCCAGCGCGACAAGCCCGAAGACCACGGACAGGACCGCGATTCCTAAGCCGAAGCGGTCTGGGCGTGCGCGCACGGCGGCCTTTGTCATCGTTCGCTCGTCCATCCACCCATCGTCCCGCGGTGAGGACCGCGATGCCGGTCGTGGCGACGGCCACTCACCTCGGCTGAGTGAGACGGGTGGGTGCAGTTCAGGCGGTGGCGCTGGCTACGGACCAGGACACTGAAGACAGATGCCGCCGAATCAGGCCCAAGGTCCCCGCGGCGACTCGCCTGCCAGCCTGGAACTCGTAGGCCACATCGATCCAGCCCCTTTGGCAGTTCCGGCGTCGGTGACCCCAACGTCGGCGCTGCCCGAGAAGGTCGACAGCTGACCCGTGCCACCGGAGAACGTGATGATCATGGTGGTGGCGTTCAGCGTGACGTGGCCAAATAGCATATTTCCGCGACCGTGAGTGACGACAATGTCGCTGTCGAGGGAACCGTCCGCGAGCAATGCGGTCACGGACCCTGGACTGCGGAATAGTCCACGAAGGCCGGACGCGGATCAGGACTACCGCACGGCCGCTGCCAGCGCCCTCCCAGCGGCGCCGGGCAGCGCCTTGCCGGTCGCGTAGTACTTCTTGATGATGCTCGCGTCCTGGGCGTTGAAGCCGAACCAGTCCTTCAACTGCGTCCTCTTCGGCGAGTATTTCGCCGGCTCCGGCAGCTTCGCCGCCGCCTTCACGACCTTGACGTAGTAGTTCCACGAGCGCCGCAGATCTGCGGTCGACGCGCCGGCCTTGGCCTTGCGCTCCATGACGTCAAGGGCGCTCAGCGCCGGCAAGACCGCCTCCATGTATGTGATGTTGCGTTCCGCCCACGCCTGCCTGTCGAAGGAGCCGGTATCCCCTTTCGCCCCCTCGAGCCAGTGGGTGCACTCGTGCCAGATCCGCAGGCCCATCGAGGTGTCACTCAGCGGGGTGGTGCGTGGATCCTTCCTGAGCTTGAGCGTGTTGGTGTCGAAGCTGTAGCTGCCGTCCACCTCCGCACCATCGGCCCCCTTCAACGTCGGATCGACGACGATCACGACAGCTTTCGGGCCATTCAGGCACTCCTTGAAGGCTGCCTCCTTACCGATCTGGACGTACTTGGTGTACGCCTGGCCGGTGTTGTACCTCGTCAGGAACGGCAGCAGGTGGGCTTCGCTGGCCTCGTTCAGCGATCCCCCCGGCGCGGCGGACGTCGGCTTGGGCGCCGGGGTGGCGGACGGGGGAGGTCCGGAGAGGATCGCGAACTTCAAGATGACCTCAGGTCCGCCGCACCCTCCATCCGCGCAGTTGCGCGAACTCATGGACGCAATCACATATCCGACGTACCCGACCGGGACCGCGGAAGGACCAGTTGCGGTCGCAGAACCCGAGCGGGACTTGGTCTTGGCGGCCGCGGGCACCTTCAAGTCCAACGAGAACGGCATCGTGTAGGTCGCATTCCCGGTGGCGTCTTGCCGCTTCTCAACCGCAGGCACCACGATCCTTGTCCCGTCGGCATAGCCACCATCCAGACTCGCCAGTTGCGACAGTCCGGTGTGGAAGCCTGCTCCACCACCCATCACGTATACGGCCGAGCCGGACAGGTTCACCGTGCTGCCCCGATAGACCACACCGTCCCAGTCATCGGCGAGATCGGTCCGGCCAGCGGGAATGGGCGACACCCCGGAGGTCGTCCATGTCAGTGTGTGTCCGTCCAAACTCACCGGCGATGTGGGGTGCTCCCGCGCCCGCACGACTCCCGCGCGCGACACTGAGCTCCCCTCCATCACCAGATCCCGGGCTGGCGCCGCAACCACAGACAACGGAAGCGGACCGGCCGACGCGCCACCACTGGCGATCAGCATGCTGGAAAGCAGTGTGACGACCCCGACACCAACGGAAACTGCCGAACAACGATTTCGCACGGCACACCCCACCCGGCGCTACCGGGGTGGCCGCCCGATTGCGGGCTGCGATCCGCTCACCCCGACTCTGGCCCACCTCCACTCTCCACCGATTGTTAGTGCTTGCCAAGGTCTATCCACCCGCCATCTTCAGAACAGGCGTACCGTCGCAACAACGCTTGAACGCGAAGCGCTCCTGACGACGGAGGTGCCAGCATGGCTGGACACGGATGGCGGGGAGCCGTGGTGGTTGCGGTCGGCCTTGTCGTAGTGACGGCGGTGGCGATGCCGGCACCGGCCGTCGTGGGATCGCCGACGTCGTACCGGTATGACGTGCAGTTGGCCTTCACGCAGTTGGGCGCGTGGACATACGACGGGCTGCTCGCCGCGACGCCTTGCACCCGTACGGACTCCGGTTTCGGGTCGGACACCATCCGTCTGGGGGCCAGTGCCCCGTTCACCCCCGGGCGGAGTGGGCGTCCCGGCGTCGCGGTCCTGTCGGCGGCAGGGCAGCACGAACGAGTGGGCACGATGACCCACACCGTGTCGGGTGCTGAGTGCGAGACCGCTGGTACGACGGAGACCGAATCGATCGCCGGGTGCGGCTCCAAGGACACGCTGCGATACGCGAAAGTGACCCTGTCGGGCAGGAAACTGACGCTGCACTGGGACCCGTCCATGTCGGCGCCGCAGTTCGCATGCCCGTACTTCGGTGGCAACGACGACGCCGCCCCGGGCCAAGAGCTTCCAGGCGATGCCTACCTCGATGCCACGATGACGTTCGACCCGACGCCGCTCCTGCGAGGAGCAAGGAAGGTGGTCGCAGCAAAACGCGTCGTGCGCAACGGCATTCAGGACTGCGCCAGCCTGCTGCAGGGGTGCTCCGAGGGTGTCAGTTTCCGGGCCACCGGGAACTCCGAGGCCAGGGTGCTGCTGTATTTCATTCGCCGGCGCTGAACTCGGCACTGCGCGCGGGGGAGAGCGTTCTTGGTCGGCCTGCTGCGTCGTCCAATCGCAGGGCGTGCACGTTCGTTCGAGGAGGCCGATTCAATCGGATCGCCAGCTGGAGTCCGTCGAAGGCGATCGCCAGCCAGAACACGGCGCGGTCTCGACTCCCGGCTCGAGGTGGCCTCATGGCTCACCGACCCTCGGCGATCCGTCAACGCAACGGAACCGACCAGGCTGATCTCAGCCCCAAAACCCCTTCGGGCCCACGCTCTTAGCAGATCTTGGACAGTCCGCGGTACACCTGCTGGAAGTCCGTCTCGGCGTTTATGGCCCTCTGCGGCAGGTCCGCCGTTGCCGCGTACCACCCGTCGAGGTTGGCTGCGATCAGGGCGCTATAGCCGCTGGAGTAGGAGGACGCGAACGCGTCGTACCAGTACTCGCGGTAGAGGCTCCTGATCTTCGTGATGCGTCCCTTGACGAAGCTGCGGTGGTTGGCCGGGAGGGTTCCCCGTAACCGCGATCCGAGCAGGATGATCTCCTCGAGATCGTCCTTCATCTGCCCCGTGCGGTACTCGGCCACCCCAGCGAGGAATTCCTTCGCGCCGTCCTTCTGCATCTGGAGGACCTCGAGATCGCTCGGGTCCGAGGACCCCACCGTCTGCTTCATCGCATCAGCGAGGGCGTCCCCGGTGTCCTTCTCCCTGGCCGCCCATGCCTGCATCCCGTCCCAGAGCACGCCCAGCGTCTTGACGTTGACGGAACAGCCGATGTGCGCCGCGGGCCGGCCCGGGCCCGTCGAGGCGGCACTGTCGGCACTCGCTTGCCCGACCGGGGCGGCCAGCAGCATCGCGGACACGATCGCGACGATCCAGAATCTGACTGGCGCATTCATGTGCGGCCCTTCGCCGAGGTCTCCTCGCGCACGGGGGACGCTTCCCAAGGTAGAAGAGGCCGGAGCGGGAGTCCACACGATCCGTCACGGATCTGGCTCGGCCTGCTAGCCGTGCCCACTTCTGAAGCGGATCGAGACGAGCCCTGCGAGTCAGACGGCCGCAAGGGCTCGAGTGAGGCGTTCGACGTCTGATCCGTCGTTGTAGGGGGCGAGGGAGATTCGAATTCGGCCACCCCGCATCCCGCAGACGATGCCTTCATCGCGCAAGTGCCGCACAGCCATGGGAGCATCCCGTGCGGATGCTGCTAGGGAGACGATGTGACCGGATGCGGCTGAGTCTCCCACCGGGAGGTACGGCTCCCAGCCGGTGCCGGCCAGTCCCTCCACCAACTGCACCGATAGCGCACGCGCGTGGTCGGCGATGCCGTCGATCCCGATGCCGAGCAACTGCTGGATGCTCACGGTGAGGGCCGCCATCGAGGCGTAGGACATGGTCGATTGCGTGTATCGACGCGCATCCGGAGCCAGATCGAGTCTGGTGGCATCGAAGTCGAACGGATCGCTGGCTCCCATCCAGCCAGGCAGGGCAGGCACAGCCCCAACCAGGTCGCCAGCCACCGTGGCCAGGGCCACTCCTCCGTGGCCGCCCAGCCACTTGTAGCCACTCGTCACCACGACGTCGGCCTGCCACCCGTCGGCATCGATCGGTATCGCGCCGGCCGCCTGCGTCACGTCGAGTATCAGCCTCGCGCCTACCTCAGTGCATGCATCGCGCAGGCGACCGGGGTCGACCTTGCGGCCGGTCGCGTACTGCACGTAGCTCACCGCGACGACCGCCGTCCGGGAGTCGATCGCCGCGCAGAGCGCCTCGGTCAGGTCGATCTGGGGGTCGTCCTCGATGAACCTGAGTCGGCAGCCGCGCTGTTGCTCCAGGCGAAGCCACGGCCGCGTGACGGCGGGGAAGTCCGACGCAAGCAAAACGACGCTCTGATCCGCAGCCACCGGCACCAGATACGGCAGCTGACCGAGCAGCTCGCTGGCACTCCCGAGGATCGCGATCTGCCGCTCAGTGGTTCCGAGGATTGATGCCGCCTGTTGGCGAAGGAGCTCGAAGTAGGAGACCTCATCAACGTCGCTCATGTACAGGTTGCCGTGTCGTCCAACATCTTCGACGAAGCTACGGAAGGCCGTGACCGCTGGCTGACCCATCATGCCCAGAGAGGCCTGATTCAGGTAGGCAAAGTCCGCGAGGGCCGGATAGTGGGAGCGAGGGACCAGACAGTCATGCACCGTGACCTCCCCTGCCCTCGTCGGCCAGATACTCCGTCGCCAGTGTCACCCAGACGGGGGCTCCCACCCGGTGTGCGCCCACTCGGGTCCTACGCGGGCGTTTGTTCTGATGGTACGAAACCTGGGCCGTGCTCGCGCACCTCGATGGATGGTCCACTCACGCTCTGGACATACGCCGTCCGCAGCCGTAGGCAACTGTCGCCGGGGATGGGCTGACGTCGACGGCCCATCACTGCCAGATTCGCCGCGCCAGCAGCTCCTCAAGCGCCCTGGTCCCTGTCCCGGTGTTCGAGATTGCGGTGCACGTGGTGGCGGATGCGGGGTGGTGCAGGCTGTAGAACGAGACGCCGGCGTCGTAGCCGTGAATCTCAAGAACTCCGTCACGATGGATCCACACACCAAGTCCGTATTCCAGAGCGCTGTCCCCCGATCTTCGACGCGGGACCAGCATCTGACCGACCCTTGCGGGCGGAACAATCCGGCCCTCGACGAATGCCCGCCACACAGCGCTGACATCTGCCACGGTCGAGTAGATCCCGCCGTCGCCGCTACCAAGAACGGGAAGGTGGAACACGTTGGTGCGCAGGCCATCGGCGTCTAGGTAGCCCAGCGCTGCGGACTGCGGGAGCTCGTCGGAGCGCAAGAAGCGTGTTGCATCAAGCCCAACGCGGTCGCAGACTCGCTCGCGGACGAGCACGTCGAACGGCTGGCCTGCTGTTCGCTCCGCGACTAGCGCAAGGACAACATAGCCGCCGTTGTTGTACTCGAACTGCGCACCCGGAGCCGACACGGGTGGATGGCCATCCAGGATCGGAACGTACTGCTCGGTCGACCAGAGCCGTTGAGCCGGCACCGGAAGCTCGAAGTCCGTGATGTCGTCGAAGAGCGACTCGTCGAGGTAGTCCCCAATGCCGGAGCGGTGCGAAAGCAACTGCTCGATCGTGACGTCATCACCGATGAGAGGCAGGTCCGTGCCGAGCGGACCGCGCACGGGGAGGTCGAGCCGCAGCTGCCCCGACTCGATCAGGCTCATCACTGTTAGTGCCGTGAACAGCTTCGTACCGCTCGCCAGGCCGAACTGCGTGGACAGCTCGACGGCGATGGCCGATCGGCGATCGGCGAGGCCATACGCCGCCGCGGTGATCGCCGAACCGGCGCGGTCGACCAACACTGCGCCGGAGAAGCCTGACTCGCGAGCAGCGGTGTCAACCTCGGCATCGAAGTCGGTCACGAACTCACCTCGGTCCAGCATTGGCACGATGAAACGCGAGGCTAGCAGCCGCCACACCCCGCGAACTGAGGGTCACGACCCGGTCCACCACCGGGAGTGCCTGCGGCCGCATCGCTTCCCCCAGCGGCGCGAATCAACGCAGCCACAATTGATGGGTCGTACTGCCATCCAATGTCGGAAGCGAGCGTGGTCGAGCCGGAGTTGTCTACGCCCCGATGGCCACGCCTGCTCCGAGGGCGACCAGAACCACTCCGGTAACGCCGTGGAGCCAGGTGGTCACCGACGGGCGCGAGACGAGGGACCTTCCGTGCTCTACCCCGGCGATGAACACGAAGTACCAGGTCGCGGTGGTCAGGGACCAGATCAGGCCGAGCATCGCTGCGCTGGCGAACACGTGTCCCTGCGGTGAGATGAACTGCGGGATGAGCGAGATAGCAAAGACCCCCGCTTTCGGGTTGCCCAAACTCGTGGCTAGGCCTGCGAAATACGCTCCGCGCGCGGGGGGCACTGCTCTTGTCTCGACCTGACGTCGACTGCGTCTCATCGCGCGCAGGCTGCTGACGCCGAGGAAGACGAGCACGGCGCCTCCCAGGATTCGCAGGATCGCGTACGCCGTCGGGTTAGCGAGCAGGATGGCAGACAGCCCGGCCGCGGCGGCTGTGGACCAGATGACAAGGCCTGTGCAGGTGCCAGCGACGCTGATCAGCGCAGCACGTCGACCCCGGGTGAGGGTCTGGCGCAGCATGAGTGCCTGGCCGGCGCCCGGGAGCATTGCGAGCAGCCAGCACGTCACGACGAACGCGGGCAGATGGACCGGCACGGAACTCCCCTCAGGTCGTCACAAGGGTGCCCGAACGGTGGAGTAAAGAGAAGTTAGTCAAGGAGCGCCCTATCCTTACGATTGTGAATACCAACGTTCCGGATCAGCTGCGGCTTCTCGCGCTGATCGACCGGACCGGCACGCTCGCGGGAGCGGCCGACCTCCTCGGCATCACACCCGCGGCTGCGACCCAGCGTCTTGCTAAGGCCGAGCAGGATTGGGGCACCACGCTGGTAATCCGCGGCCCACGTGGCGCGGCCCTGAGTCCCGCCGGAAGGATCCTCGCGCCCCACGGGGAACTGGTCGACGCCGAAGCCCTCCATGCCAAGGAGACCTTCGACGCGTTTCGCGGCCACGCCTCCCGACGGCTGCGCATCGGCGCCTTCCAAGCCGCTGCCCTGCACCTGCTTCCGCCGGCGCTCACTGCACTGCGCCACCGACACTCTGACGCGGACCTGTCCGTCGTCGACATTCCCTCCGATCGAGCCGTACAGGCCGTCGCGGCAGGCGACCTCGATCTTGCGGTGCTCGCTTCCTACGGTGTCTCGCCAGCCTCGGATCCCGGTGTGGCCGTGCACCACCTGCTTCGCGACCCTCTGGTCGTTGTCCTGCCCGACGATCATCCGCTGGCGCAGGGGCCCACCCGTCCGCTAAGGCTCCGACAACTGAGCGACGAAACATGGGTGCTCATCCGTGCGGGTCACGTGGCAAGACAGCAGTTCGACCGCGCGGTCGAAGCTGCAGGGTTCACGCCGCATGTGAGATTCGAGACCGAGTCGTACGACGTGGCCCAGGCGCTCGTGGGAACAGGTATCGGTATCGCCCTCGTGTCTCTCCTTGCTTTGAGCGACGCCCCGGGCACCAACCACCGGCCCTTGCGCGCGCCCGCCCTCCATCGCGACATCCACGTGGCGATTCCCGCGGACACCTCGCTTGCCCCGCTCACGGAGGCCTTCTTGGAGTTGTTGCGCGACGTCAGTCGCCAGGTCAACGACACCTCACCGAGGAATCACTGAGACGCGAGGATCTGGTGCCCACTGGCAGCACCCCTACTTGCACTGAGTGCACCTGCTCGCACTGGACGGGTGACGGTTGGGGCTAGCCGTGGGGCTAGCTTCCGGCCCTTCGGGCGCCGAGATCGGCTCTTGGACCCTCGCACCACCGATGCGTTGGTGCGAGGAGTCCTTCCTGGCCGAGGCGTCTCAAGGCGACGGCTCGTGCATCCGTTAGCTGCTCGCCGAGGGGATCAAGTCAGTGTTGGCTGGTGAGACTTGGGTGACCGCTCGAGGCCGTCTGAGAGGACGTAGTAGAAGACCGGCAGGGCGAGGAAGAGTGCCACGGCCACGAGTGGGTTCCAGTAGTAGCCGATGAGGGCTCCGACAAGGGTGGTGCTGATCCCTACTACGGAGCCAAGGCGGTCGCCCTTGAATCCGTCGGCGTGGGTGGGGTCCTTCAGGAGGTCAGGGTTGGTGGCAAGGACGTGGAAGAGCAGCCCCCAGGTGACGGCTCCCAAGCCGGTCACGATTGCGTAGAGAACGATCTCCTGCCGGCCACCATCGCCGCCCTCGGTCCCGCTGAGTGAGGAAGCGAGGGTCGCGGTGACCCACGGGACCATCGTGATGCTGGCGAGTACGAGCAGGTTGGCGCCGTTGAGGGCGCGTGTCTGTAGGGCGACGCGTCGGAAGACGTTGTGATGGTTGGTCCAGGCGACCCCGATGAACACGAAGGACGCCGCGAACGCCAGCAAGGTGGGCCATTCGACACTGAGCGCCTGGGCGAGGGTGGTGTCGGGCGGGTCGGCGTGGATGCGTGCGAGGTCCAGAGCGAGCAGCGTGATGGCGACGGCGAAGACTCCGTCGCTGAAGGCCTCGGTGCGGCCGACGCCTGTCGGTTCACCTCGTCGTGGTCTGAGCATCAACTGCCTCCGTCATTCGTTGGGTCGCGGTGCTGCGCCGCATAGAGGTGGTCGAAGGCGTCACCGACGGCAGGGAGATCCTTGCGGGGTACATAGTCGAGAAAGTGCGAGCGCACGGACGCCACGTGCACCGGACCCATCCGGTCGCACAGCTTCTCCCCCGCCCTGGTGATGACGGCGTGGACGAGGCGGCGGTCGTCGTCGCAGCGCCGTCGCTCGGCCAGTCCCTTCTTCTCCAGTCGCTTCACCCGGTAGGTGATGACGCTGGCCTCAGTGCCGAACTGGCCGGCGAGGTGCCCCATGGTCAGGCCGTCGGGGCTGTTACGGAGCATGAGCAGGATGCCGTGGTCCAGCAATGTCACGTCGAAGGCGTCGCGCAGGTCTCGGTCCAGGGCGGCGAACATGTGCATCCCCGCCACGACGAGGGAATGCCAGGCGGCCATCTCGGTCTTGTCGAGCCAGCGGGGTTCGGTTGCCATGACGGCACCCTACATGATCCTTGCAATCTGAAGGATCGTGTGATTGGGTACTTCAAATCTGAAGGATCGACCTCAAGGAGTTCCCATGGCAGCACTGCAAATCGTCCGCTTCCGCACCAATCCCGACGTCGCCGAGGCCGACATCGTGGCGATCAACGAGCGCTTCCAGCGCGAGATCGCGCCTGAGCTCCCTGGCCTTGAGCGACGAGAGGCCACCCGCACCGCCGACGGAGGCTGGGTGCTCGTCCTGCGCTACGTCGACATGGAGACCGCCACGGCTCCGCCCGCCGACCACGGCATGGAGATCGCCGGCGCGCTCATGTCCATGATCGACATGTCCACCATGTCCGCCGAGTTCCTCGACGTCGTCAGCGAATAGCTGGCTAGCGGCTCGAGGGGCCCGTGGTCCTCCACCGCAGGCCCCTCGCATCCTCTGAACTGCCCGTGGCCTCGCCCCTAGTCGCGAGCGGAGCGAAACATCGCATCCCCGCCTCCGACCTTTGGCTCAACCGGCAGCGCGGCAGGGTGCGCGGGATAGCGTGAGGGCATGCGCGTTGGACTGCTTGCCTACGGGGCCATAGGCCATGAGCACAACCTTGCCGTTCAGGCGACCGACGGACTCGAGCTGACGGCTGTCTGCGACACCAACCCGGAGCGCGTTGCGGCCGCCCTCGCGCTCGCTCCCGACGCCGTCGCGTTCGCGGATGCGACACGGATGCTCGACTCGGGGATCGTCGACCTGGTCGTGGTCTCCACGCCGCCGAACACGCACTACGAGTGGGCCAAGGCGGCCCTGGCTCGCGGCATCCACGTGGTGCTCGAGAAGCCGATGGCGCTGACGGTGGGGCAGTGCGACGAGCTCATCGACCTGGCCGCCACGGCTGGCCTCACACTCGTTGTCTATCAGAACCGGCGTTTCGACCGGGACTTCGTCACGTTGCGAAGGCTCATCCGAGAGGACGCCATCGGCGACGTCTTCCACTACGACAGCTTCGTCGGCGGCTACTCCCGACCATGCGACTACTGGCACACGGATGCCACGGTTTCGGGTGGCGCGATCTTTGACTGGGGCTCGCACTTCATCGACCAGATCCTGAACGTCTTCGACCAGCCGATCGCGCACGTGTCCGGGATCAACCACAAGCGGCACTGGCTGCATGTCACGAACGCCGACCACGCCACCGTCACCATCACCTTCGTGGATGGGACCCAGGCCACCTTCACCTATTCGGACCTCAGCGCCGCGCGCAAGCCGAAGTACCACGTGCTGGGCACCCGGGGAGCCATCGTGGGCGACTGGGATCCGGCGGGCGAGCCTGCGGTGGCCGACCTCCCTGCGCTCATCCACCTCGCCGGGATCGACGGGGCTCGCAGTGACGTCGCGCTCGACTCCGTCCATGCGTACGAGTTCCACCGGGAGCTCTCGGCGCATCTGGCCACGGGTGCGCCGATGCAGGTCAGCACGCGACAGTCGCGCGACGTGGTCGCCGTGATGGAGGCGGCTGAGGAGTCGGCACTCGACCAGGGTCGCCCCGTGGATCCTGCCATCAAGCGCTGAGGGACAGGCGATGCGCGACGTCGGTTGGGGGGTGCTCGGAGCGGGCTGGCTGGTGACGCGTGCAACCGGCGAGGCCCTGCGCAGCGCGGTCGGGGCTCGCGTCGTGGCCGCGGGAGCGCGCGATCTGGATCGAGCCCGCAGCGTCGGCGCCGTCCGTTCGTACGACTCGTACCGTGCCGTCATCGAGGACCCCGACGTCGAGGCGGTCTACGTCTGCCTGGCCAACGACGCTCACCTGCCGATGATCCGCATGTGCATCGAGGCGGGGAAGCACGTCCTGTGCGAGAAGCCCCTTGTGCTCTCAGCCGCCGATGCCGAGTCGGTGTTCGGGCAGGCCACGGAGGCAGGTGTGATTCTCGTGGAGGCCACCTGGTCGCGCTGGCACCCGCGCATGCGGCGCATCGTTGAGCTCGTGTCGGACGGCGCGATCGGCGACATCCAGTCATTCCTCGGCACCTTCACCGGGATGGGCCCGGCACCGGACAACTACCGGACCAATCCCAACATGGGCGGCGGGGCTCTGTACGACGTGGGCGTCTACCCCTTGCATGCGATGCTCGCCTGCCTGCCCGACGTCGAGGAGTTCCGCACCCTCGAACTGGAGCAGTTGCGCAGCGACCGTGGCATCGACCTGACGACGAAGGCGGCGCTGTCGTGGGGCGCTGGCACCCGCGCCACCATCGTCGCGTCGTTCGTGATGCCGGAGTCGCAGCGTCTGGTGATCCGCGGCACGGGCGGGGAGATTCGCGTGGAGGACGACCAGGCCTTCACGTCGTGGCGCACGCCGAGCGGACTGTGGATCGACGGGCGCATCGAGTCGTTCCCCGCCACGGACGCCTACCGGGTGATGTTCGAGGAAGTCAGTGCCAGCATCCGAGGGGAAGGCGGCTGGGTGCTACCGGCGCGGGATTCCGTCCGGGTGGCACGCGCCGTCGACGCCTTGCGATAGCGATCGCATCCGCCACCGGGACACCCGCACCACCGAGAAGTACTACACGCGCGCCATGAGCGAGAGGGCCCACAACCCCGACCGCGCCAAGCTCCGCCTCAAGCCCGAACTCTCGCTGTCGGAGCGGGTCGAGGAGCTGTGGCGCATCTGGGCTGCCAAGCACCCGCGGGCGGCTGCCTGCGTCACCTCGGCCAACAAGGGGCCAGGCTCAGAATCGGTGCTGTAGTCATGAACCGGAGGCCATACGAGTCCACGGGTGTGATGACGTCGGCGAGGACTGCTGCGTCGTGGCTACCCTGCCTTGCGTACGTATTCCTCGAGGGCCTCGCGCGCTAGGGCCGAGACGGTCATCCCCTTGCGCTTTGCGACGGATTCGGCCCCGGGGCAGATCCGGGGCATGTCGAGATGCTCACCGGTAGATCTCGCGTCGATGACCGATCCGGACGACGTGGACCAGGAGCACAGCGTCGAGGACCTCGTAGACGATCCGGTAGTCGCCGACGCGAACCCGGTAGACCGAGTCCTCGCCCTGCATCGCGACGCAGTTCGGCGGCCGAGGGTTGTCGGCCAGCAGATCCAGCGCCGCCCGGATCCGCTGCTGCTCGCGGCGCTGCAATGCCGAGAGTGCCCGAGCGGCTCGCCGCGCGAGCCTGACCTCGTACATCGCGGTCACGACAGGCCGAGATCGGCCTTGACCTGCTCCCACGGGATGTAGTCATCCTCATCTCGTGCCAGCGCAAGCTCAGCACGATCGAGGGCGTCCTCCGCGTCATCAAGGAGCTTCTCGAACACCACAGGATCGACGACCACGGCGACCGCGCGACCGCGCCTGGTCAGGTAGACCGGCTCACCCGTCCGCTGGGCGCTGTCGATCACCTCCGCCAAGTGCTCCCGGGCCTCGCTCACCGCCATCTCGGTCATGTACGAATCGTACAACATGAGTCGCCGAACCCCGGACCGGCTGAGTCTGGCCGGCCGCAACCTCACTGCCAGCGGGTCAGTCACCAGTCGGCGCTGACGGATGTCCCCTGCATGCCCTTGCCGCGGGCGATGACGTAAACGAGGATGCCCAGCCACGGGATGACGATGACGAAGACCACCCAGAGGGTCTTGACTCCGCCGCCGATGTCGCTGCTGCGGAAGATGTCGCCCAGCACCCAGAACAGGCACATGAACCAGGCGAAGAAGAGGAAGAACTCGAACAGGGCCAGCAGGAACGAGCCATTGTCATTGAACCTGCGGGTCAACTCTTGTCGGGGGTCAGGGATCAGATGTCGGCGTGCAGGTCCAGCGTCGGCAGGCCGGCGTCCTTCCACGCGGCGATGCCGCCGGCCAGGTTCACGACATCGGTGTAGCCGAGCTCGACGAGGGTGACCCCGGCGAGCGCTGCCCGTGCACCGGAGCGGCAGTAGACGATGACCTGCTTGCCGGGGTCCAGGGCCGGATCGTGGCGCGGGCTGGTGGGGTCGGCTTTGGCCTCCAGGATCCCGCGCGGGATCTGGACGGCACCGGCGATGTACGTCTCCCACTCGGTGGGCTCGCGCACGTCGAGTAGTACCGCGGTGCCTGCCGTCAGCCGCTCGAAGGCGTCCTGGGGCGTGATCGCAGGGATGACGGCGTTCGCCTCGATGACCATCTGCTGCGCAGTCTTCGCCATGACGGTGCCTCCTCTAGCCGAGACGCGTCGTGGCGGCGTGCAGCTCGGTGCCCTCGGGAAGCTTCGCCGTCGAGCGCTTGACCCACTCTTCCTCGAGCAGGTCACGGGCCGCCTGCTCCAAGAACTCCGGTGCCGCCCACTCGTGCACGTCGAAGTCACGCGTGATGTAGCCATGGCTGAGCATGAAGTCCTTGCCGATCTCGACCGAGACGAGGTTCTGCGGCGAGAGGTTCGGGACCATGTCGATGTGCTTGATCCCCTCGTACGTGTCCTCGACGTCGAGGTAGAAGGTCTGCTTGTCCAGGATCGCAGCCGCGGCGTGCTTGTGCTCGTTAGCCCAGCGGCCCACCTTGATCATGCCCTTCATGAACGTCACGACCAGCTCGGGGTGCTCCTCGGCCATCACGTCCGTGCAGGTGATCACGGCGGGGATGTTCGCGACCTGCAGCGTCCAGTCCGGGTAGCGGGACAGGTCCTCGATCGCCTTGAACGTGCCGGTGGCCTCCTGCAGGTGCTGGAACGGCTTGCTCTGGC